>OGCI01000004.1_pt1:5000-328087 | contig 328087 bp, 266 predicted proteins | sample 1570021 | NCBI WGS metagenome assembly OGCI01 (sample SAMN06264664, study PRJEB24512) | hot springs metagenome | isolation source: Hot spring water | place: South Africa: Tshipise | collected 2015-06-21 | reverse complement strand
TTTATTTTATTAATAATTATGAGGAAAAAATGAGAACTTTAATTTTAATATCCTTACTTTTTGTTGGGATATATTCATCATCATTATCGCAAAAAGTAATTACAGCGAACATGGTAGGAACTTTTAGTGATGATGTCGCTCCATTTCTACTGGACAATAAGTGGGGATTTTTCGATAAAGTTGGAAACATTGTTATTCAACCACGATTTAAAGTATTTGTGAATAATTATAGCGATTTGCCTTATTTTTCAGATGGACTAACCGCAATAGTAGATTTGGAAACTGGAAGGGTTGGATACATCAACAAAAAAGGTGAAATAAAAATAGCCCCTGTATATTACTCTGCTACTTCATTTAATGAAGGAGTTGCATTCGTTGGGCGTCAAAACGACCACGTATTGATAGACACTTCTGGTAAAATAATTGCTCAAGATTTTGTTGCTATCAATGGCTATTATTCTCGTTTTTCAAACAATCGTGCTTGTGTTCAAAAAAAATTCGTCTTAGGTTATATAAATAAATCGGGTAAATTTGTAATTGAGCCAAAATTTGATGAAGCTGAAGATTTTTCGGAAGGTTTGGCTGCTGTAAAAATAAATGAAAAATGGGGTTTCATTGATACGTTGGGGAATGTAAAAGTTGATTTTAAGTTTAGTAACAAACCAAATTCGTATAATAATGGAAGAGCCTTTGTGCAAGGCACAAATAACAAATGGGGAATAATTGATATTACTGGTAATTTGATAGTTGAACCGATTTATCATCAAGTTTTTAATTTTAGTGGAGGATATGCTGTAGTAAGCCTGATGGATGAAAAATGGAACTTAACCTACCAGATAATTGATATTAATGGCAAACCGGTAAAAGTACTTGCAAAACCAGCAAATAGCAGCGAAACAATAACTATTTTGAGTGGTTTTTCGGAAGGACTTGCTGTTGCTATGAAAGGATATAAGAAAGGATTTATTGACTACAAAGGCAATACAGTTGTGGGTTTTCAGTACCGGGAGTTGTCCCCAATCTCGTGTGGTATGGCTTACTTCGAAAAATTTGATGAAAAGACAAAAAAAGTTACTCGCGGATTTATTAACAGTTCGGGGAAAGAAGTCATACTAATTGAAGAGCCTAAATTTTAAAATTCTTTATGGAATTTGTAAGAGAGAGCATAATTATCTAAATATTATAATTGAATAAAAACATTAGTAAGTTTGATTTTTTGATTGCCGTCCAAAAAATTGCTATTTTATAGATGTGGATGTAGCAATTTTCATATTGTTGCTTTATTTTGGATTTGCAACGGTTTATTTGTTTGCACTTGCTGTCTTTTCATTGCTACCTGAAAAGAAGTATCAGCCAAAAACGAACAAACTAAATCGCTATGCTGTTCTAATTCCAGATTATCGAGAGAACAAGATAATTCTTGATGTTGCTCGATCTGCTCTATCGCACGATTATCTGGACGATTTTTTTGACGTATATGTAATTGCTGATGGTGTTAAACCTGAAACTGTTGCAATATTGGAAGAATATGGATGTAATGTGCTTGAAGTACAATTTGAAAACAGCACGAAAGCTAAATCGTTGAATGCGGCACTTAATGCAATTGAAGAAGATAAATATGACTATGCGGTTGTTCTTGATGTTGATAATATTATGCAACCTGGATTTCTTAATCAGGTGAACATTGTTCACAATAGCGGTTACAAGGTAGTTCAGGGACACCGCACAGCGAAGAACATAAATACAAACACAGCATATTTGGACGCATTGAGTGAGGAAAGTGCTAATTCACTTATTCGGCGTGGGATTTTCAGGCTTGGGGGCTCGGCTATGATAATTGGTTCTGCTTTTTCGATTGAATGGAAATTGTTCAAAAGGTTAATGTCGGATATCCAAGATGTGGCTGGGGAGGACCGCGAACTCGAAATACGAATATTACAAGAGAGAATAAAGATTGCGTACAGCAGTTCGGCAGTTGTATTGGACGAAAAGGTAGAAAACTGGGGAAATTACACCCGACAGCGTTCCCGTTGGGCTGCAGCGCATCTTGATTTTGTATTGAAATACTTTGCCAAAGGCTTCGCGCAATTTTTTAAAGGAAATTTTGATTATTTTAATAAGGTTTTGCATAGTTTAGTACCACCAAGAATAATACTGCTTGCTGCGTTGATGGTGTTTTTTATTTTGTCGCTGACTATATCTCATTTTCCTTTTTCAGAATGGTGGATATCTTTATTTCTTCTATATATAGTAACTTTGATGCTATCGATACCAAAGCGTTTTTACACAAAAAGAATGCTTGTGGCATTGTTAGAACTTCCCAAAATGCTATTGTTAATGGTAATTTCGTGGTGCAAAGCCAAAGGACAACGCGATAAGTTTGTTTCAACACCACATACTTACACAGGTGAAAAGAATTAGCTATTTCCTTGAATTGATTTGTTCAATTTTTCTTCGAAATTAGGAATTGTAGCAATAAAATCTTTCATTTCCTCTAAAAAAATCTGAATCCCTGTTGGGTCGAGCAAAGAAATTTCAGCAACAATTTCAATAAAATCGTCGAAGTGATTTAATTTTGCGTGGATTTTTGCTTTCAAATACAACGCATCAAGCCAATTTGGAGCTAAATCGACCAGGTGGGCAACTTCTTTGAGAGCTTCATCAAATTTGCTTAATTCATAAAGCACCTGAGCATAATCAAAAGTATATTCGGAATTGTAAGGTTCTATTTCGAGGGCTTTTTCGTAACATTTCGATGCTTCAATTAAATCATCAAGGTTATAATATGCCTCGCCCATAGAATGATAAACATCAGCATAATCGGGTTTAATTTTAACACACTGCTTAAAATCGCGAATAGCAAGTTCGTATTCTTCGATTGCGTCGTAGCAAATGCCTCTACCGTATAGAGCAGGATAATAATTGGGCCGGACTTGCAGCAGACGTGTAAAGGTAGTGATTGCGGAAGTGTAATCGCCGCTATCTCCCAGCAAACTTGCTAAATTGTGGAGAGCATCAACATCCGATGGATTAATGTTTATACATTCTCGGTAGCATTCAATGGCTTCGTTAGTATGACCAATGGTTGTATAGACGTTAGCTAAATTGTAGTAACACACTAAAAAATTAGTGTTAATAGCAAGTGCCATTTTAAAAGCGTCAATAGACTTGTAGTGCATACTATTGTATGAATAGACAAGCCCAAGGTTGAACCAAAGGTAATAGTCATAAGGGTTTTCGTCAATAGCTTTTTTGTAATATTCAATAGCTTCGTCGTATTTATCTAAGTTTGTATAGCAAAAAGCAATTTCTTGAAACAAGTCTTTGCGATAAGAAGCATTTTCTTCCAAACTTTTTAGAATAGCAACTGATTTTTCGTATTCTTTAAGGGATTGATAAATTAATCCCATTTGAAAATCAATGTCATCATTTGCGGGATCGAGCTGTTTGGCAAGATTAATAATACTCAATGCTTTTTTCGGATTGCCGGTATTTTCTAAGGCAATTGAATAGTTTATCAAAGTATCGATATCAGTTGGATTTTCGTTATACAATTCTTCGGCAATATCAAATGCCTCTTTATACCTGCCCAGATTAAACAAAATTACGCATTTTTTATTTCGTGCGTCAACAGACGCTGGATTGTATTCCAAAAGTAGTTCGCAAAAAGCAAGAGCATCTTCGAACTTGCTTTTCGAAAGAGAATAATCTATTAAATCATCAAGTGCATCAGCACTTGGAAGGTCTTCGTTGCTTTTATTCCGACGACGAATTGCCCGACGAAAACGCTTGAATTGCTCTTCGATATCTTCAGGAAATTCATCGTCATATTCATTGAAATAATCGTTCATTTCGAAAAACAAAATTAAATAATTACAATTATACAACTAATCAAACAAATAATTAAACAAAATATTTTAGTTAATAAATGATTTATTATTTAATTTGTAACAAAAGAGAGTTGCTTGTTTTATTATACAGTATAAACTTTTATTAATTTTATTTCGTATTATCAAAAAACGAGGTTAGCAATGAAACCCAAATATATTTTACTTATTTTAGTACTGCTTTTCTCTTGCAGTGGAGAGGAAAAACTAATTGACAATTTCACGGATACTAATAAAGCTCTCTTAATTTATAATAAAAAGAATAAAGTTTCAATTGAAAAAGTTGATTTACTGAGTGGGGTCGTGCTCGAAGAAAATATTCTTTCTAAAATAACTCAGATAAGTCAGGAAGACACAATCTCTCTTGCAAAGTATTTTCGGGAGAATATATTTTTATTTGCAAAAGGAAGTTACAAAATTTTTGTATTAGATTTTAATTCTCTTGATTACAAATATACAATTGATTTTTCGCAAAGCCAGCTTATACCAACTGATATAGCATTTGCTAATGCAACAGATGCATACATAACGTTCGAAAACTCTGACAAAGTTGCACTATTAGATTTAACTAACTTTGTTGTTGCGAAGCAGATTAAAGTAGGCACATCACCACGTTCAATTGCAGCGGCGGGCAACCAAATATACGTAGCTAACTACTCAGACAATACAGTTTCAGTAATAGATAGCAGAACAAACAAGCAAGAAGCTGTTATTTCGGTCGCCCCCTTCCCTATTTATATTGGGGTTCGAACTGACGGGAAGGAAGTTGTTGTTGTTTCGCGCGGGCTTGGGAAGGACCTGACTGATGTTGTTCCAACGGCTGCAATTGCAACCATAATAGATGTTGCAACAAGGCAAAAAGTTGCTGAGGTACCGATAGGAACATCTACAATTAAGGCAGAAACTGTAATGCCAATATCTTCAGTAATAACAAACTCAAATTACTTATTTGTAACAAACGGGATTAATTTATTTAGAATAAACGTAAAAAGTCGGGCTACTGCGTATAATGTTGGTAAATATGCTTATCAAAAACTTTTCTTTAACAACTTTAAAAATGAATTAATTGCTCTTGCCGTTGATGAACAAGTGAATTCAAAAAAAATAAACATTTGCGACCGTTCTTCAGGAATAATAAAATATAGTGTAAACGTTCAATCTGGACTTAGATGGATATTACCAATTTATTAGAGCAAAGAAGAAAATCAATTGTCAATCTGCAATCGCTGCTCGATTTAAGTTCTAAGCTTAATGAACTTAACGATGAGCAAAAAATATTGAATGCTTCGCTATTGAGTATGATGGGGAAGCTTAAATTTTCGCGGGCGGCGGCATATATCAGAAAAGACGAAAGCCTACAATTATCAGTAGATAAAGGGATAAAATTCATACCTAAAATAGTATATTTTAGTGATTTTAGTGTCCGCACACTTAATAAATTTTTTCAGAAATTTCAATTAAGCAATATTTTTCCTGTTTATTACAAAAGTGAGCTTCTTGCTGTTTTCCTTCTATCAGGTCCGTTTGGGAAAAATGATTTGACAGAAGAAGAATTGCATTATGGCGAGTTAATATCCCAAATTACTGCAAATGCTCTGCAAACGACTAAATATGTGCATAGTTTGAGCATAGCGAAACTAAAAGCAGAACGTCACAGCCAAATGCTTTCGACTGTCTTTGAAATTTCGAGAGATTTCAGTTATTTGCTGTCTAAAGAGAAAATTATAAAAATGCTCTCCTACCATTTAATGGGTCAATTGATGGTAAATAAATTTGCTTTATTGCAAAAAATAAGAGAAAATATTTACGAGGTGTTGATAGATAGATTTAACAATTCTGAAGCTGGCATTAAATTAGAAATTTCAGGAGAGAATCAATTTGTTAATGTAATAGAGAAAACTGAATTCCCACAAAACATCACCATATTATTTCCAAAGGCTGAATTACTTGTTCCAATGATAGTGCAAGGTGAAACTAAAGGACTACTAATAGTTGGCCCAACATTTAATTCAACCCAGTATGATGAGACTAAGAAACTTTTTATCACAGCAATAGCAAACACAACAATTACAGCGTTGGAGAATGAGCGATTATTTCAGGAAGAGCTGGCAAAAAAAGCCATCGAAAGCGAACTTGCATATGCACTTGAAATACAAAAAAACCTCTTGCCAAAAGTTGCGCCTAATATACCAAATTATTCTATTTATGGTAGAAGTATTCCTTCACGTCAGGTCGGCGGTGATTATTTTGATTTTATTATGATTGATAGCAATCAATTATTGGTTGCAATTGCAGATGTTTCAGGTAAAGGTTTGCCAGCAGCTCTTCTTATGGCAAATTTTCAATCTGCATTGCGTATTCTGGCTTCGCTCGAACTCGATTTAAATGAATTAGTAGAAAAACTAAATAATTTGGTATATTCAAATACTTCACCCGATAAATTTATTACTTTTTTTGTTGGAAAACTTGACATTAAATCAAATAAATTTAGTTATATAAATGCAGGACATAATCCACCTATGTTGTATAACAAAGAAGCAAATGAGATAGAATTATTGCGAAAAGGTGGATTGCTACTTGGTTGTTTAGATGAGGTTTTCAATTATGAAGTTGGTGAAATTGTCTTCGCCGAAGGGGACACACTTATTATGTTCACTGATGGAGTAAGCGAAGCACAGAACAATCGGGGTGAAGAGTTCACAGAAGCAAGATTGGAGAGCTTAATAAAAGAATATCACAAATATAATGCGGAATTGCTTGTGGAGAAAATCATTTCAGAAGTTGAGGAGCATTCCTTCAAATCGAATTATTACGATGATATCACAATAGTTGGACTAAAAAAGGAAGAGTAAAGCTGTGATTTGAAATTCTCATTGTATTATGAGAATTTCAAATTTCTTATAGAATTATCGCTATTATTTTTTTATTCAACAAACAAAAAAGGCGAAAAAAAATTCGCCTTCAAATGTAAGAAGAGAGGAAAGCCTTATAACTGTTCGTTTTTCGAAGTATTTAAAGCGAGTTTTCGCATATCGGTAGTTGACAAACGGCGACCACCGATAAAGCGACTTTTATAGAACTGGCTTTCCAGAGAAGAAACGGTAACACCGAATCTTGAACTTGCGTGAGCGAATAAGTTATCCCCTAAATAGATGCCTACGTGAGAGGCAAATTTTCTTGAATATGTATGGAAAAATACTAAATCACCGAATTCAAGGTTTTTGCGGCTAACTTTCTGTCCAACATTAATTTGTTCGCGAGCAGTTCTCGGAAGAGCGATATTAGCAACTTCGAGGAAAATTCTTTGTGTCCAACCGGAGCAATCAATAGCATTTTCAGATGTTCCACCAAACCGATAAGGGGTGCCGAGCCATTCCATAATTTTGTCCATCAGATCGGATTTCTTCAATCCATAAGAAGTTTTATCGAACTCACCGGTAACAAATTGAATCCAAAGAGTTTTAAAATCGTCAATATTGACAGTAATATCGTCTTCTTTTTCAAGTTCTGCAATATCTTCGCCGTAGTCGCCAATGATATTAGGGTCGTAAAGGTCTTCACCATCGTTTTTAAGCAACCAATCGTTGTTTTGTCCAACTTTTGGCTCCAAACCAGCCAGTTCGCTAACAGATGCAGAATTTGATTTTATTATTTCGATTGCTTGTGCGCGAGTTGCGGAAGGATTGTATTTAGTGGTTTTCGCTCGACGAGGTGTTTTTTTCTTTTTTGCCGCCGCTACATCTTCAAATGAAGATAACAATAATAATGGCAAAATCAAAACTATTATAAACTTTTTTAACTTGCTATATTCAAACATTCTTTTTCTCCAACTTTTGAACATTTTTTACATTCCGATTTGAATTCCAAATCGGTTGCAGATTTTTTGTTAATTATACGTTTCACTTAATAAAAGGAAACTTTAAAATAAAGTGTGAAAAAAATTACACATTTAACACATTGCAATAAACAAAAATCTCGAAAAAACACCAAAGAAAAATTTGATTTATGAGAATTTTTTAATCAGATTTTCATTTTTATCACCACGTTTAGTTTCCGCTAAAACTCAAAAATTATTGATATTATTGGATTTTTAAATTTTTCTTGTTAATTTTGATGAAAATTTGAATTATCATGGGAAATTTATGTTAATATCTGTTGTCCAATTTGCACCTGAATTTTTTAATAAAGAATTTAACATTGAATATGTGAAAAAATGTTTATCCGATGTTAAATCTGAAATAATAATTTTTCCTGAATTGAGTTTAAGCGGATATTTTTTTCTTAATCGGGATGAAGCATCGGCAAATGCAATAGATTTCGAATCAACAGAATTGGATTTCCTGCGTGAAGATGCGCAAGACAATAACAGAATAATCATTATTGGATTTGCTGAACGCAAAGACAACAAGATATACAATTCCGCTGGCATGTTTTTTCCGGACAATACATTAAATCGTGTGTATAGAAAGATGCACTTATTTTATAAGGAAATTTATGCGTTTGACCGTGGCGACACAGGTTTTTTTGTTGTATCGTTTCCTGATAAGGATATTAGAATAGGCACAATGATTTGTTATGATTGGCGTTTTCCTGAGGCTGCAAGGTGTCTCGGACTGGATGGAGCCGATTTAATTGCTTGCCCGTCGAACCTTGTTACTCCACTGTGGAACAAAGTAATGCCCGCACGAGCAATAGAGAACAAGGTATACCTTGCAGTAGCTAATCGAATTGGGATAGAAAAACGTAATGATGAAACTTTGCTTTTTAATGGGCGCTCGTCTATATATGATTATAATGGTGATGTTATTGCTGATGCACCAGTGGACGGAGCTAAAATAATAACTGCTGAAATCAATCCTGAACGAACTCGCGATAAATCATTTAATTTGATAAATGACATTAATAGGGACAGAATCCCAGAAATGTATAAACAGATAATGAAAAATCGTAGGTATGATTATGATAGATAGAGAGAAAATAACGTCGAAAAATCCAAAAATCAAGTTTTCCTATGCCAAACAGATTGTAAGGGATAGTGCGAAAAATCCGATTGATTTTTTGAATGATTTTGATTATATAATTGGGCTCACACAAGAAAAGAACAACATAATCAAATGGACTGGGATAGATTTGCTCGGGAATTTAGCATCTGTCCTGACTGATGAAAATGTTGCAAAGATATTGCCTATGCTAAAAGATTTTTTATTGAGCGGGAAATTAATCCTCTCAAATCACGCTCTCTTTGCTCTTGGTCAAATTTTGTTACAAAAGCCACACTTTGCCGACGAGATAGTCCCTATGTTTCTTGCATTAAGAAATGTGAAGTTCGATACAGAGGATTGCCGGGATATATCACGTGGGAAATTGCTTGAATTTCTGAAAGAAAATTATCGATTCATTATTGGGAACAAAGAAGCAAAAGAATTTATAGAAAAATGCACAACAAGCACCCGCGAAAATGTTGCTAAGCTTGCAAAGCAAGTATTGAAAAAGATTAAGGCAACTACGTAAAAATCAATGATATTTATATATAAACAAATAGCATATAATTACAATGATTATATGCTATTTTAATAATATTTATACAAAAAACATTAACTATCTATTAGTTCCAAATTTATCGTAATTGTTTGTAACAACGATTGAAAAATTACCAGGGAAGCGAGAATATTTACCGTCTATGTCAATTGCAACATTAATGCGATTATTATCTGGAAAATGTTCGTTGACAAAACTTTTCAGGACGGAATAACGTTGATTGAGTAGTTTAGTATAGTCGGGCGTTTTAACAGTTTCGGTTTCAGTTTGTTGCGTTTTTTTTGATTTTTTTTGGGAAGACTTTGGCTCTTTTTTAGTTTTGTCGTTAGCAATTATTTTCATTTCAGAAGGCTTATTCATATCAGCAGCACTAACGAAAAGAGTAAATTCGACTGCGCGATTATATTTTAATACTTCCTTTATTTCATTTGCAATTTCAGTAAAATCGGTTTTTAAATCGGCGCTATTGGGTTCAAACAAATCAGACTGCAAATAAATATCCAATGGGAGTAATCGTTTGACAGTAAAATTTTGCTGAATTTCTTTATATTTTTCGCTTGGTTGCACTTGCAAATCGTAAGTTTTACGAGCAACATTCCAGCTATGAAGAATAACTTTGTAATTGTCCGAAGGCAAGACTTGTTCCCAATTGCCAGTAATTGAGTTGGACTTAGTACGAATTTTTTTGCCGTTGGAAGCACGGAATTCGAGCTCGGTTTCGACTGGTTCGCCAGTATTTTCGCAAGTTACTCGCCCTTTGACAATAACGTTGCCACCGATACTATAAATTTGCTTATCTGATTGAGAAAACAAAAAGGATGACGAGAACAAAAGTAAAAAAACTATAAACTTTTTCATTTACTTGCTGAAAATAAAAAACATTTAAGAATAAACGAAATAAAACAAAGAATATTATAAAAAAAAATGCTGCCTATTGTGGCAGCATTATATACTATAATATTTGATATTATAATAATTAGAAAAGGCTAATAAATGAAAATCTTAGGTCAACACCTATTTGGAGTGCATTGACACGCCAATCGAAATCGCTATTTAAGTTTGTTACGCCAAAATTATAGAAAATTGCAGGGACAATATACATACCACCTTTCATAAGGATTTCGTATTGCACACCAAATTTTAATCCTAAACGAAAAGCACTAGAATTTGGGATATCACCATCTTGAATAACGATTGTTCTATCGTTGTTAGTATATTTGTAGCCTTTAGCGTCGGCATTTGGGTCGCGTCTGAATTGAGCATTTAGGGGACGAACCAAATTCATAGTTTGGGTTTGTGTTTTAACAAGAGCAAAATCGAAAGTAGGACCAACGGTAAGCCCCAAACCGTTTCCTTGAATAGGGTTGAATTTATACATTACTTCAAAAGTAACTAAATCGTATTTAACTTCATTTTTGTGAACGATAGAAGTATATTCAATAGTTTCAACTGTATCTCTGCCATTGATAGAAATCACACGGGTTGGCAGGTCGAGGTCGTTCTGTTCCATCGAAGCTGGCAAATTGTTATATAAAAAACGTGCTATAATAGAAGAATTAGAAGTTTCAGCTTCACCTAAAAGATATTCAAACGAAAGTCCACCGAAAAACCCATTGTTCGAACCGTCGACGAAAGTAGGACACAGCGGGTCCTGGGCAAAAGTTTTCAATTCAACCGTGTGCATTGACTTATTGTATCCCAGAACGGGACCAATGTAGAAATTGGGTTTTTTCTCAACAGGCATAAGAGGGTCAGCTAAGTCCACTTGAGCATTCAACTTAAAAAAGGATAACGCGACTATCCCCAGACATAGTAAAATGAACCTTTTGTTCATAATTAACCTACTATTTAGTTTTTATAAAAATAATATTTTCCTTCATTTGTTTAGATAACAAAATCAAATTATAAACACCATTTGCTAATTCGGAGGTGTTATATTTCAATATATGTTTTCCTTTGTCAAAATGTCTACTTTTATCTAAAATCATCGTTTTCCCTTGCATATCAGTTATATAAAGCATAACTTCATCATTATCAACTAAATATAATTCAACCACCAATTCATCAATAATTGGATTTGGGGTTACACTTAAATATGGCAAATTAGTAATTAATTTTATAGGACGCAAGGGAAAATTGCATACGTTGATAATTTTCAATGGGATTAAGTCAATCAACGGATCGAAGCAATTATCAGCATTAATGGCTAAACGAATGCTGGTTGAATCATCGGTATGAAGCAATCCTAAAAATTCGAGTGTAAAATAAAAGTCAACCGGTTCTGGAATAATTAGGGAATCAACCCCTAAAATAATATTAATCCTATCTTTGATTTGTTCAATTTGTGCTATTAAATGCAAATCGGTAGTAGCGCTTTTCAAAACAAGTTCGGTATTAGTGCTTAATAGATCGAGCATAAAACGATTAACAAATAAAGAAATATTTGGAACAATTTTAGCATCTATTCCGCTTGGAAAACGTCCGTGAATATGCAATTTAACTGTATCGCCCGGTTCAACTTGCAAGTTGTTTGCTTCAACAAGTTCTATTTGATAAACAGTTGGAGAAATTTCAACCTCAAGTACTTGACTAAGAGTATCGTTGAATAGCATTTCGAATTCGACTTTGCCGCTCTGGTTTCTTTCTGCATAAGAAATAAATGGTATAAAGAAGGAACTATCTGGCAGTATTGAAAATGGCAACAAGGAAGCAATATCAGTTGCAAAATCAATATACATATCTTGATTATGCTTGATTATAGAGATAGATTGGACATTAATATTCACATTGCCGAGATTTTTAACAACTAAATTTCCGGGATAGTACTTGCAGGCTTCTAAATGTTGCAATTCAACTGACATTAAATAATTTAGAGTATCGTTGGGAAGTGCAAAGCCAGAGATTGTAATTGTATCGCGTTTAATACCGTAGTTCGGCATAGCGTCACTAATTATTTCAAGGAAGAGAATATGCTCGCCGGCTCGTCTTGGTTTGAATTTAGTCTGGAAATAAACCTTCTCGTTTGGTAAAAATGTCAGGTTATTATATGGTAAATATTCAATTTCAAAGGAATTAGTATCGCCGCCAAGGATATTCACATCAAACACAGTAAGTTCTTCATTGCCCGAGGTTTCGAAAACCAGGAAAGCGCTATCTAAGTCGTGAGCAACAAAAGTAGTATCAAAGCGATTATTGAAAGCGGTGATTTCGGGCAAAGTGCCAACGCCTTTGATTTCAACATTTATCGGGGAGTGGAGTTCCCAATCGCATTGGAATTGTGCAGTAGTTAAGTAATCAATAGTTTCTGTTGGTTCGAAAGAAAAATCAAGGTGCTTTTCTTCGTTTATTCCAAGTAGAATACCATCAAGAGTCTGCAATGTAGCAAAATTGCCATCATCTAAATTACCGTCAAGGTTTTGTAGTGAAAGGGAAGTTGCATCGTTACCGGAATTTTTTAGAATAGAAGAGATAGTATTTTTAGTACCAACTCTTTTTCTGCCAAAGTCAACTATAATATTATTAATATCGGGAGCAATTCCTTCGCCTTTGATTTGTGCAGTAGCACTAAGACCAAAGCTATTAGTTGCAGTAATATCAAAATCATAGTAAAATCTATCAGATGGAGAAAAGACGACCCAATACTGACGTTCTTCACCAGGAATAAGCAAAATCGGATATTGAATGTTTTGAAGTTGGAAATCCGTGAAGGCTGCAAAACCATTAATATTTTCTATAAGAATACTTGTATTCCCTGTATTAATGAGTTTAATAAAGCCTAAAGATTCATTTCCTAAACGAATTTTTCCAAAATCGTAACCTACAAGTTCGAATTGAGGAGCAAACACGCGACCATCAATTTTTACAATTTTAGTATAATTGCAATCGAAATTAAGTCTCAAATCGGCAGCAAGAGAAGTCGAATCGCCATTCGGAGTAAAACAAGCTTGCACATTGATTTTTTCTTTTGGGGAAATGGCATAAGGAAGAGGTCTGCTCGTATTCCATGATATTCTGCCGTCACCGACGACATCAATTGAGCGCAATTCGATAATTTTATTACTGTTGTTAGTAATGTCAAAACTACGACAATCTTTGCCATTAAGAGCAGTATTTGGGAAGCTAAGAGATACTACGTTGTCAATTTTTGTGCCGATATAATTAAAGGTATATCTTGAGCGGTTGCTTGCTTTATCGAAAACGTCAATAGTAAAACGACCATCGCTGTAAGCATCTATTGGTGCGGCGGTGAAACTTGCGAAAAATGCTGTGTCGGAAATTTCAGATATGTTCCAGGAATAGTTGTTAGTAAGTTCCGGAACAATATAAGCATAATCAAGCCCTAAATCAGCGGCATTATGTAAATCGGTGGCGGAACCATTAATAATTCCACAATTTTCTGAAATATTGATTGTGGGCGGAATAGTATCTGGATTAGTTGGGTCAATAAGCGAATTCCCAAGCGACATAGCATAAGAATCGTGAAAACCATATGCATATAAAACACCTGAAAATTTTCCGGTTGTAGAGGATAATTTATGGCGTCCTTCTTTGAGTCTAATCGAAGTCCAGGAATAGTTTGTATTTGGGACATTTTCGATAGTAACGTCCCAAATATCGGTAATTTTTTGTCCGTCGAGTGCCAGAGTAGCAAGAGCAGAATTTTCGAAAACAATTGCAACACGATGTTCTTTGAATTGATCTTCAACACGATAATTACGTGGAGTAAGGAAAAGAATCTCATTGACAAATTGTTCGACTGGTGGAAGTACCACCATAGACGGATCGTATTCTTTCGAATCGCCGAATTCACCGGTGTGTTGCATATACTGAACTATCTGAATGGGTTTGTTTGCATTCCAGATTATAGGGATATTTAAATTTTTAACTTCGTAATAACCACCAGCACTATTTATTGGTAGATAGCTTATGCTACCATCGGACTTTTTCACTTCAACGATAGTTTCCGGTTCGAGAGCAACTATACGGAACAAATCGCCTTTTGAGTTAACGCCAAAAGGAGCAGAAATATAGTTTTTCCCCCAAGCATATGTCGGAGGAAGCATTTCAACAAGGTGATCTTTTGAATCGAATGGATAAGGCGCGTTTTGCGGAATAGCTGTTCTTACGTGTCCGGCTAACAATCCAAAAGGTTTATTGCCGGTTATGATTGTACCAGTAAGGTCGCCAAAACCCTTTGGGAAAGGATATGACTGAACTAAATAAACATCGCCTTGATTAAGTGTCACTTGATAGTTTTGATTAGCTGATTTTCCACCGCGAGTATTTGCTTTTGGAGCAAAATTAATGACGGTTCCATCGTAGGCAGCAATGATTAGAAATTGGCTGGAGCGAGGAACAAACTTTGTTAGTGAATCTAAATTTTCGCGTTCGGGAGCAACATATTGATCGTTTGGATAACTCGCGACTATATATTTTTTCCCCCAACGGGAAACAGGAATAGCGGAGTAGCTATCACTGGTTGTAAGTTTACTGGAAAAACAATAGACTGTAATCGGGATGTCAGATTTTATCTGAATAGCTATTTTTTCAGGAATTTCTGAGTTTCTTGCTTCCAGGGTGGCAGGAACTTCTATTTCTTTAATTTCATTAGCCTTCAAAGAACCAATAAAAGTCTCGCCTGGCATAATTACTTCGTAATTGGCGGGATAAAGAGAGGTAAGAAAAATACGCAGAACGAGAGGATCTTTATTGAGATGAATTTCATTTTGCATGAAAGACACATAAAAATTTCTTCCAGAATAGGAAGAATATGTATTCGCCTTAGCATTTTGCTCCAATACAAATAATAGTAGCAAAATAGCAATCTTAAGAAAAAATGTGTATTTCATCGCAAAAGCAAAAATTAATTATCTTTAATTTAACTTATTTTTATTTAATTTCAAAATTAACATTAATATAAATAGATAGATTTTTAACATAATAAACAAATAATTATTTTTTTTGTAACACACTTGTAAGCAAAAAAGTTATTTTCTAATTGGAGTATGTGATATATTTAACAATTTTGTAAATTTGTAGTTTAAATATATTTGAAAGTATTATGAAAAAAATATTATCGGTAGTCGGGGCGCGACCAAATTTTATGAAAATAGCGCCAATCGCTCGTGAAATTGTGAAGTACTCTGATAAAATCGAACATTTTATTGTGCATACGGGACAGCATTACGATTTTGAGATGTCCGAAGCATTTTTTCAGGATTTGGAAATGCCGAAACCTGATTATTTTCTTGGAGTTGGTTCGGGCACACACGCTGAGCAAGCAGCAAAAGTAATGATTGAGTTCGAAAAAGTTTGTAATCAGGTGCAACCTGATTTAGTTTTGGTGGCAGGTGATGTTAATTCCACGATGGCGGCAGCAATTACAGCGAAAAAGTTGAATTTATCACTTGGGCATATTGAATCAGGATTGCGATCGGGCGACCGCACAATGCCGGAGGAAATCAATCGAATTGTAACTGATGCAATTTCTGATTTGCTTTTTGTAACAGAAAAATCAGGCTACGAAAATTTGCTGAATGAAGGTGTGCCAAGCGATAAAATTTACTTCGTGGGAAATACAATGATTGATTCATTGATTTTCGCAAAAGAGCGATTACATAAATCAACCATTTTAGAAAAATTAAATCTTGACAAAAAAGATTACGTTCTTGTTACTTTACACAGACCGACAAATGTAGATGCACCAGAAATGTTGAAAATGTTCTTCGAGATTTTTGACTATATCACAAGCAAAAAGAAAATTATTTTCCCGGTTCATCCAAGAACAAGAAAAAAAATAGAGGAATTTGGATTATCGAACGTTGTAAATAATAATGAAAGACTACACTTGATAGAACCTCTTGGATATTTAGATTTTCTAAAGCTTATGGAAAACACTTCGCTTGTTATTACTGACTCGGGTGGAATTCAAGAAGAAACAACCTTTTTAGGTATTCATTGTATCACAACAAGAACAACAACAGAACGACCAATAACAGTAGAAATTGGAACAAATGTGCTTGTTCCACCCGAAAAGGAAGATATATTGAAAGCAATTTACGAAGCACTTGACCAAAGAAATAAAAGTTACGAAATTCCGAAGCTTTGGGACGGGAAAGCTGCATCAAGAATAGTAGAGATTATTTACAATTATTTGAGATAAATAATGAAAAGAATAGCGATAGCAGTGTTTATCTTGTTTGTTGCAGGCATAAATTTATACTCACAACTAAAAGGATTGCCAACATCATCTTCGCTGGACAAAGAAGATATTTTTAAGTTGCAAACTTCGACAGACAAGGCATTAACATCTGCAATTGAACAAGATAAGATGCCTGTTGGCAATATTGTAGAGCCAAAATATTACTATTTAGGACCTGGTGATATAATTTCTTTGCAGGCAAATCCGATTATTCCGTACGAAGTGCCACTTATGGTGTCGCCGGATTTAACTATTGTGTTGCCGCGCGGTGGTGAAATATCTGTTCGAAATATGACACTTGCACAGTTGAAAGATACTTTATCGAGCATTTTTAAACAAAGGAATGAAAGAGTAGAAGTCAATCTTTCGTTGAGAAAAGCAAGAACAGTGATTGTTACAATAAGTGGTAATGTATTATTTCCGGGGACATATGCTCTGCCATCTTCATATAGAGTATCAACTGCGATAAAATTTGCAAATCAAATTTCCACGGAAAAATCACTTGCTGACGAAGAAAAATTATCAATTCAAAAGTTACAATCAAGGTCGCGGGAACGCACAAAAAACTATTCAGAAGCAGGGATTGCATCGGAAAATCTTTATTCTATGAGAAACATTACATTGTTACGTAAGTATTATACTTCTCAAAATGTTGATATTGAACGAGCTATAGCAACAGGTGACCTTTCCTACGACCCATTCATAGCTGAAGGTGATGAAATTTTTGTCCCGTTCGAGCCTTATCAATATCCGAAAGTGTCTTTGAGTGGTGCAGTTCATAGACCAGTTGTGCTACCTTTCAAAAGTGGCGACAGATTATCTTATGTATTGAAATTTTGCTATGGCTTTAAGGAAAATGCTGATATAAATAACATAACTCTTTATCAACAGGGGCACAATCCGAAAAAAATCAAGGTTGATAGAAATTTAAATTTACTTGAAGAGGACATTGAACTTGAACCTGGAGCAAGTATTGTTGTCGGGATAATGCAACAGAAAAAATACGAGAACACAGCTACTGTTTCAATTCGAGGCGAAGTTCAAAATCCGGGTATTTATTCAATTAATTATGGAGAGACACGCCTAAAAGATGTGATAGCCCAAGCAGGTGGATTTACAAACAAAGCTTATTTGCCGCTTGCGTATATTACTCGTCGGCAAGAAATGATTGATGCTTATGTAGATTATCGAGGCGATTATTTTTCATCGTTTCAATACAGCGATTTAACGATGGAAGACACAACACGCTTCTATATTGATATGATGCTGAAAAAGCAAATAGTTTCTTGCGACTTTGTCAAAGCATTTAAGGAAAATTCAGAAATAGATAACGTTTTGCTTTACGATGGGGACGTAATCACTGTGCCGGATAATCCAGGTTATGTTTATGTTTATGGACAGGTTAATCATCCTGGATATGTAGAGTTTCACGAAGGCAAAACAATGCAGTGGTATATAGAAAAAGCAGGAGGCTATGCACAAGGAGCTGCAAAAAAGCGAGCTCGTATTATTCGCGGCAAATCCCGTGTATGGACAGAAGGAGATGAAAACACATTTGTCTTTGCAGGAGACGAAATTTATGTGCCACGTCCGCCAGATGTTCCGCTTGCTATTGAATGGCAGAAATATGGGACAATTGCATCGCTTGTGAGCGTAACGGTTGCTGTAATTGGAACATTATTTAATATTTATTGGGTTTCGAAAAATAAATAATGATAAATAGGATATTCATAACGGCAATCCTGTTTTTGATTGCAAGTATTGCTTATGCACAGGTAGAAAATGTTCAGGTTGCCCACCCCGTGTATATTTTTCTGCAAAGAGCCGAAGCAATTGGCTTGCTTGAACATCGTTCGCTTTCGTCGTTACCATTGCAAAAAATGGAGATTCAGGAGTGTTTACGCTCAATAAACAACAAACGAGAATACCTCACAAATTCTGATTTGAAATTACTTGAAAAGTATTTATTAGAGTTTGAAATCGAGAAAAGAGAAAATACTGTGCTTTTCCGAAGCCCGAGCGATAGCACTTTTGTGCTTTCGAAGGATTTGTTTTCTAACAAAGAAAAATACTTCTATTATTACTCATATGATTCGACAAAAATTTCGGTTTTGCCATTGGGAATGTTGGACAATATGTTTTCACTGCGAAATGGTGAAAAAAGCATTATTGGAACTTTGGGTGTTCGCTTTAGTGGAAGCATAGATAATCGATTAGGCTTTTATTTACAAGCAACGAACGGGAGATTGTTTTCTGGTTCACGAGAACTTGCAGCAAAAGATAAATATTATGCAAAAAGCATAAAATTCACAAAATTGAACGACGATATTGATTTTTCTGAATCGCACGTCAATTATAGAAACCGTTGGTTCTTTGCTTCTCTTGCTCGCGAAACAAAACTTGAAGGTGCAGGACTGCAACAGAGGATTTTCATTGCAGATGTTGCACCGGCGTTCGACGCACTTACACTTGCAGCAAAATTTAGCAATTTTGAATATTCATTTATTCACGGTTCGCTTATTGGAGAGCCATCGCAAAGTTCAATTGGGGCATTTGCAGAAATTCCACCTAAGTATATGGCTTACCATAAAATTGCTGTTCGTCCGAATTGGGGAGAAATAGCCTTTGTCGAGCAAGTAATATATTCGAATAGGAATACAGATTTAGCATATTTAAACCCGATAGGATTTCTGAAATCAATCGAACACGCTTTGCACGATAGAGACAATTCGCTAATGGGCTTGTTTTTTACAGTTCGCCCTGTTGGAAGATTGCAAATTAAAGGCAGTTATTTGCTCGACGATATAATTTTCGAAAAGATTGGAACGGGATATTGGAGCAACAAGATGGCTTATAATTTTTCTGTGGAATATGCTTCGGCAAAAAATCTGGATATTGGATTTGAATATGCACGAGTCGAGCCATATACTTTTTCGCATTTCAACAGACAAAACACAGTTTCGCACGACGGGAAATTAATTGGTTCGATACTTTTGCCAAATTCAGATAGATTTTTACTAACGTTAAAATATTGGTGGGGCGAACGTTATCCCGTGGAGCTTGGGATAAGTTATCAGCGACACGGAACGAATATTTTCGATGGGGACAGTTTAGTTTACAATGCAGGAGGCGATCCGTTCCAAACACGCAGGTGGTTTGACCCGATGGAAATAGACTTTTTGACGGGAAAAGTAGAACGGAATTTTTCTGTTTCAATTTCAATGGGATATGAAATTTTCCGTAATTTCTATGTATTGGGATATTTCAGACATTCAAACATAAATGGAGATGTGTGTCCATACGCACGTTTGATTTTAAAATTTGGTGATTTTTAATTAATAAAGGTTAGTTATGAAAAAAATTGTTGAATGTGTGCCCAATTTTTCAGAAGGCAGGAATGAAGATGTAATCAATGCAATAGCAGAAGCCATCAGACAAACGCCCGGTTGCACTCTGCTTGATGTTGATCCGGGTAAATCAACTAATAGAACAGTATATACATTTGTTGGTTCACCCGAACATATCGTAGATGGCGCAATTAATGCAGCAAAAGTGGCGCGAAAACTAATAGATATGCGTCATCACAAAGGGGAGCACCCAAGAATGGGAGCGTTGGACGTTTGCCCGTTTATTCCGGTGGCAAACGTAACAATGGAAGAATGCGTCGAGCTTGCAAAAGAATTTGGACGGCGTGCTGCTGAAGAAATTGGGATTCCAGTATATTTGTATGAGTACGCGCAAGAGAAGGAATATCGCAAACGCCTTCCGGATATTCGTCAAGGTGAATATGAAGGATTGCGTGAAAAAATACACAAACCTGAATGGGAGCCGGATTTTGGTCCTGCTGAGTTCATCCCAGAATGGGGTGCAACTGTTGCGGGAGCGAGATTTTTCTTAATTGCATATAATATTAATATACTTGGAACAAACAATCAGGCTCATCGTATTGCGCTGGATTTACGTGAGGCAGGTCGTGGCGATGGTCAGCCAGGTTTGCTAAAAGAAGTGAAAGCAATTGGCTGGTGGGTAAATGAATACAATATGGCACAAATTTCAATTAATTTGACAAATTTCAAGGTAACTCCTCCACATATCGCGTTCGAGGAAGCAAAACGCATTGCGAAAGAAATAAATGTAGGCGTTGCTGGTTCCGAAATAGTTGGTTTAATTCCACTCGAAGCGATGCTTATGGCAGCAGATTATTATATTGAAAAAGAGAATTTATTTATTCTTGATGAGGATCAGAAAATAAAGCTAGTGGTTGATAGACTTGGGCTAAATTCAGTTTCGCAGTTCGACCCAAAGAAGAGAATAATCGAATATATTATAAAAGAAGAGCCGGTTGAACCGCTTGCGGGAATGACGGTTCGCGGTTTTATAGAGGAAGTAGCAGCACGTTCGTCCGCACCGGGCGGTGGAAGTGCATCGGCAGCGATCGCAGCAATTGGTTCGGGTCTTGGTGCTATGGTTGCGAAACTTACTTATGGAGTTCGCAAGTTTGAGCATCTGGAAAATGATTTGCGTCAGATAATACCGCCGTTGCACAATGCAGTGCAGGCGCTAATCCCTATGATTGATGCCGATACAAATGCGTTCAATGATTATATGGAAGCGATGAGACTACCGAAGGATACTGAAGAGGAAAAGCGCGTTCGCGAGCAAAAGATGCAAGACGGTTTGAAAAAGGCAATTGAAGTACCACTGGGAACAATGCGACTTGGGGACGGTGCGTGGGATGCAATGGTTGAATGCGCCAAAATAGGGAATATTGCATCGAAGTCTGATGTTGAAGTTGGTGCTCGTGCGCTTGAAGTTGGGATTTGGGGGGCATATAGGAATGTGTTGATTAATTTACCGGGAATAAAGGACAACGAGTTCAAACAAAGAATTCTTTCGGAAGCAGAATCAATGGTCGGCCGAGCAAAAACAAAGTGCGAAGAGATACTCAAAATATTAGAAGAAAGAGATAAGAAATAAAGTTCTAAAAAAGGAGGCTGCAAAAAAGTGCAGCTTCCTCCTGCTTTTTTCTATAATTTCCCTAAAATTTCCTCCCAATTCATTCCATCAGGAGAATATCCATTTATCCAATTTACGATATAATCGTCAGAATTGAGAAGTAAAATTTGAGGGACAGAATCATCAGAGGCAAAGGCTGATTTTATTTGAGAAGCATTTTTAATTACTTTAACACCAAAAGAATCATATATCCACCATTTTTTTAATTTATCAGTATTTTCTGGTGAAATGAAAAATAATTTAATTTTTTTATTCTCAAGCAATGATTTCACTTTTGTTAAATCTTTGAAAGCTCTTTCGCAAGGGCCACAAGTAGTATTATAGAAAAACACTATTTTGGGGAATTTGGTATTAACGAGATTTTCTTTTGTTCCATCAGCGTATTCAATCAATGGAAAATTATCTCCAATTTTGGTGAAAGGAAAACCATATTTTTTGCTAATATCTGCAATTAATTTATCAACATCACTATATTTCATTTTTTTCGTTAGTTTATTTAATTTCTCATAACCAAGCGAACGAACTGGTAGTAACGAATGCGAATAATAATAATATTTTGAAGCAGAATCTAATATGGACAAACTATCATAAACATTTCCAATATCAAGGTAGTATATAGCTTTTGATGATAGATTAGTATTAATTTTCTCTGAAATATCTTTCATATACCCAAGATATTTATCATAATCTTTTGTGACTAAAGCAATTTTTTTGAAAACATCTGGTAGCAATCCTATTGAAGAGTAAAGAATATGATAATAATCTTTAATTTTATAATAATTATCATCATCAACAAAATAGTTAATATAGTCTCTATAAAGTTTATCAGCTAAAAGTTCAGCCGCTTCTAACGAATCAGGTAAAAATTTAAATGAAAGAACTTGGAGCTTTGACATCAACAAATCATATGTTTGCTGTTTTTCTAAATTTTTGTTAATTAGCCATATAATTTTTGAAGGTGATAAAATTTTGAAATCTTTTGGATCTCCATCAATCATTCCTTCGCAAAACATAGAATTTGGGGAGTATTTTACAATATTCTCTATTATCTTTTTCATATTAATCGTGTCTTTTTTATAATTATTAATTAACAAATGCTTGATAACACCAGAAACATATTGATTATTTAGTATATTAGAACATTTCAGATTTTGTGCCAGGTATTCAAGTATTTTACTGTGTTCTGAGTAGTCCATAAGCATTGAATTTCCAACCAATTTTAGCAATTGAATATCGGAAGATTCTTTTTCTTTTTTTAATTCTTCAAGATGTTTTCTAACTGAATCTGTTACAAATATCTTATTTTCCATTTCATACAGCCATCGAACTAAAAAAATGGAATAATTATCGGGATAAAGGTTTCTTTCATTGTAGAAATATTTTAAATAATTTTGAGTATCGGAATTATATAGTAATGTTGAATTTGCTCCAAATTCAGGCGTATTTTCATCTTTATAAATTGGTAAAGTAATAGCATAAGGACACGACAAATCAGCTAATGGCGTAGAAAGACAAAAGTACACTGACGATGACGATTCAGGTATTCTAATCACACCTCGATAGAAAATACTGTCTAATTTTTCAAGTTTTATTATTTCTTTTCTCGAATAACCGTCTTTCTCAAAAACAAATACTATTGTTGTATAATATAATTTCGAATTAAGTCCGCTTGTATTCCAGAAAAATTCATATTCATTGCCTTGTAGCAATTTTTTACCATTTTTAATGAAAAGCATATTCCCATAATTAAAATTATCGTTGGTTACATTTTGCGAGCAACTATAAACAATTAGTGTTAAGAATAAAAACAATATCTTTCTCATAGTTCACCTTTTATTGTTAATAAAACAGGGTAGGTGTAGAACCTACCCCAAATTGATTATTCTCTTTCATATTGACCTGTTTCTGGATTATAAGAATTAGGGAAATCATCATATCTTCCATAAATTGACTCCCAATCTTGAGGTGGTGAAGGAATATCGGCTATACCAAACCACCAGGTAATCCAATCCCAGCAGTGGCATTCGTGTAGTACGCTTGGCTGACATTGTCCTTGTCCCCATTTAGGGTTATTATCTTCATCATTGTGCCTTGATATTTCTCGCCAGCTTCCATAGCATTGAAAATCTTTAGGACAAACATCAATACGTCAACTCACGCCTTCGGGAATAAATCGCGGGATATCAGAAAAAAGAATAGACGTTGACAAAAGAAGAAAACTAAATATAACAATTGTTTTTTTCATTTTTTCACCCAATTTAATATTAATAATAATTGAATAATGCAACAACATTTAAGACACAAGAGTAATTTGTGATGCTCATTTATTTTGGAGGCGGTCGTAAGTATTTGCAAGAGTTTATAAGCCATAACAAGACAAATGAAGGCGTCCCCCCCCATACAACGCAATAAGCCGTTAATTATCAGGCAATTAACCACAGAGATAGATTTGTTATATTTTTCACAATACTTTCGCATTTTGAATTATATCAAATGAAGAAAAAATGAATAAAGAGAACTAAAAACTACCGGAAGAATTTACTAAAACTCAATAAATAATTCAAGCAATAATTTTAAATCGCTCAAAAACTAAAATAAAAGTTAACTAAATATTAAAGTATTTTAATCATTTTCACATCAAATTCATTTTAATCAAGACTAAACCAGCAGTAAGTAATAAAAAGATAAGGACTTGTATTAAAAAAACAAATTTATTCAAAAAAAAATTAATCGTTAATTATTACTTTAAACAACCAGAATAGTTTTGCCAATGTAAAATATGTTTTACCAACAATAAGGTATCTACAAATGAAAAAATTAATTCTACTCTCAATTTCACTTTTCGTATATTTCAACTTGCAGGCTCAGCCGGGCTGGACAGTCGGAGATTTCCATCAACACACAACATTCACCGATGGATCGTACAGTATTTTTCATATGATGAGGAAAAACGCTGAATTTGGTTTAGATTGGTGGGCAAACAGCGAGCACGGCGGAGCATTTAAAATGAATGGTTTGTATTCGGGCATTGATTTATTTGGAGGTTTTGATTCAGTTGGGAATGTTCTTCCGGTAATAACCTATTGGGATTCATATTCACCAACGAAATTAATAGGCGATAATACTTCTGAAAAAAATCCTAAAATGTGGAGATGGCAGTCAATAAGAGACTTCTCATACCCAGCAGTTCAATTAACACGGAAAATTTATCCTAACAAAATTGTACTTCAAGGCTTAGAATGGAATGTACCAGGACACGAACATTGCAGTGTGTTAATATTAGGCGATCAATTCAAACAAAATGATAATTCAAATGCTGTGGCACAATTCGAATTCTTATTTGATGCTTCGGACAAGGATACTAATGGTGGATTATCACAAGGCTGGCAAGGGAAAAATCATGTAAATAATCATCAAAAAGCAGTCGAGGCGATAACGTGGTTGCAGCAAAATCATAGATATACAAGCTGGGCAATAATTGCACATCCAGAAAGAAAACTGCCCGGTAAAGGTGGCTATACAATTGCTGATTTTAGAGATTTTAACAACGCAGGACCAGATGTTGCATTTGGATTTGAAAGCGTACCAGGTCACCAAAAAGAAAAATATCGCGGAAGTTACTCCAATACAAGTGCTGGAGGCGGAACTTACGGAGGCGCTGGTATATATTGCGCAAAAGTTGGTGGGCTTTGGGATGCAATGCTTTCAGAAGGCAGGAAATTCTGGTTGTTCTCGAACTCAGATTGCCACAATACAACTGATGATGGCGGCGACTTTTATCCAGGCGAGTACCAAAAAACTTATATCTACGTGAGCGACAAGAAAAATCCACAAGCAATTATTGATGGTGCTCGTTCAGGAAATGCTTGGGTAGTATCTGGTGATTTAATTGATAGCTTGCACTTCTTTGTTGAAAATACAACAATGGGCGAAATGTTGGTTACAGATAAAAAGTCAGTAAAAGTAACAATAAGATTCCACGTACCATCAAAGCCAAATTATAACGTATGGTCCTCATACAACAGACCAGAAGTTAACAACGTTGTTTTGATTGCCGGAAAAGTAGGCAACAAAATAGAGCCAAGCAGCCCACTTTACAATGTAGATACAGTAGCAACAACTCAAATAATCGCAAGATTTGATGCTAATGGCGGAATTAAAGACAGCAAAGGATTAACAAGCCAGAAATGGACAGATATTGGCAATGGCTGGAAGGAAATGACCATAAATGTACCTATTAATTATAATATGTATTTTAGATTGCGTGGGTCGAACCTTGGCTTGAATGTGCCAAATCAAACTGATGGAGAAGGCAATCCATTGAGTGATACATTAGAGGGATATGGCAAAAACACAGCAGCCAAAGCATTTGGGGATCTTTGGTTTTACTCAAACCCAATATTTGTTAAATCTAATGCTACCACTTCAATAGAACCAGATAATAATCAGAATATTAATGTATACCCTAATCCAGCAAACAAATACTTTGTTGTAGAATGCGGAGAAGCATCAGCCATTCAAATTTTCGATAATAATGGCAAAATTGTATATTCTGACAAAATGTCTAACAATATTCATAAAATAAACACAGAAAGTTTCCCACGAGGAGTATATTACGTAAAAATCATTAATAATTCGAGTGTAGCTACAAAGCAGATTATTGTTAAATAAGTTTATCTTAGAGATGCTATTAAAAACCGAGGTGAATATTTATTCCCTCGGTTTTTTTTTGAGGAAGTGCAAGAATATAAAAAACATTCGGACAAAAGAGTTTTTTTCAATTAAAAGGGTTGTATGCAATAATTCAGGATCTAAAATTATCATCAATAGGTAATTCTGCTCGAAAAGAAATAAGCTGTGGAATGAAAAAATAAGAATTAAATTAACAAATTGCCTATTTATTCGTATATTTATAAATTATAAAAGTGTATGAGAGCAAAATGAATAATATCCGAAATTCGAAAAAATTCATATTAGCAACACTTGCAGTCGCTATTGTTTTGTCATTACTTACAATTTTAGATAATAAGGTAAAAAATTTACTAATAGCACAGCAACAAACTAAAACGTTTCGATATGTATCGAACGAAGCATTTGGATACAACGAAAAGTTAAATTATAAAGTAGGATATAAATTTATCACAGCAGGGACAGGATATTTCCACATACAACCTAATCCGGTTTATCGAAATGATCGAGAATGCTATGATGTTCGCTTCGAGGTGCGTTCACTACCAAGTTTGGAGATGCTATACAAGGTGAGAGATCGTTACCGCACAGTGCTTGATGTGGCAGGAATTTTCCCCTGGGAATTTGAGCAAAGTATTCGCGAAGGAAACTACAAAAGAGATGCGCGAGCGGTTTTCGACCAGGTTAATAATATTGCAACTGTGAAAGATAAGCAATATAAAGTGCCGGAATATGTTCACGACATAGTATCAGCGTTTTATTACACTCGTACACTTGATTTGCAGTCTATGAAAGACGGATATACATTCTACTTGAAACAATTTTTCAAAGATACAACCTATACTCTGGGTGTGAAAATTCATCGTAGAGAAACAATAGATGTAGAGGCAGGGAAATTTCGTTGCATTGTTATCGAACCACTAGTTGTAAAAGGAGGGCTTTTCAAAAGCGATGGAAGTATTTTCATTTGGCTGAGCGACGACGAACGTAAAATACCTGTAAAAGTAGCGACACGTATTTTAATTGGATTTGTTAGTGCAGATTTAGTATCGTATAGTGGCACACGCGGTCCGGTATCAGCAAAACTTAATTAAGGTGAGGCGATGCGTATAAAAATAATAGTTTTTTTGCTTGCAGTTGCGTCCGTATTTGCTCAAAACGACAAAGTTCAGGTTTATAATTCATTATTGAGCAAATACGGAGACATTAATTCAATATCGTTAAAATTTAAATCGATGAATAATAAATCTCTGGAAGGGAAACTTGACGCCCAAAAAGGGAATAAGTATGTGCTGCGTCTTGGCGACAGAATAATCACCTGCAATGGAAAAACACTCTGGAATTACTCAGAAACGGATAATAATGTTATTGTAAGCAATTTCGATAGCAATATACACACAAATTCGCTTGAAAACTTTTTCTTTTCGTTAATTTCGCAGCTAAACCCAGTGGAACTAAAAGCAGAGAGTTCTTCACGAGGGACTTCTTTTAGAATATTGACACTTGAACCAAAAACAAGCGAGCAATTTTCACAGATAAAATTGTGGATAGATAGCAAAGGAGAAATTGCTTCTATTGCAATTATTAAAGATAAAATTGAAGAAAAATGGGCAATTTGGGAGGTTAGAATAAATCCAAAATTTGAAAAAGAATATTTTATTTTTAAAGCACCCAAAAATGTCGAAATAATTGATGTAAGATGAAGGTATTGGCATTTGAATCAAGCTGTGATGAAACTTCAGTTTCAATAGTTGAGAATGGGCAAATCCTAAGTAATATTATTTCATCGCAGTATTTTCATAAAAAATATGGCGGAGTTGTTCCAGAACTTGCTTCGAGAGCACATCTTGAAGCAATTTGTGAGCTAACTTCAATTGCTTTCGAACAAGCGAAGCAAACACCAGCAGATATAGAAGCAATAGCAGTGACAACCGAGCCGGGATTGATTGGTTCGCTTATTGTTGGCTCAAACTTTGCAAAGGGGCTTTCTATTAAGTATAATTTGCCAATTGTGCCAATAAATCACATCGAAGGACATATATATTCAGGATTGATTAGTAATAGTGGGTGCGGCTTTCCGTTTGTTAATTTACTTGTAAGCGGGGGGCACACTGCAATATTTTTAGTGCGTTCATTCAATGATTATGAGATGGTTGGGCTTACTCGGGACGACGCAGCAGGCGAAGCGTTCGACAAAATTGCAAAGCTTCTGGGACTTCCCTATCCAGGAGGGCCAGAAATTGATAAATTAGCACAAAGCGGAAATAGCAAATCATTCGATTTTCCGCGTTCGATGTTGAATTCAGGCGATTATGATTTTAGTTTTTCCGGGTTGAAAACATCTGTAAAAAACTTTGTTTACAAGAATTATCCAAATGGTGTTCCCAAAGAAGTTTTACCGGATATAGCGGCATCGGTTCAGGCAGCAATAGTGGATGTGCTTGTTACGAAAACACTAAAAGCAGCAGAAGAATTTCAAGTAAAAAATATTGTGATTTCGGGTGGAGTATCAGCAAATAGCTGGCTTAGAGAAAAAATGAAAATGAACGCTGAAGAAATTGGGATTGCTACCTATGCACCTGAAATGGGATATTGTATGGACAATGCAGCAATGATTGGCTTCATAGCAGAGAAAAAGCTGCTTGAAAAAGGACCCCAGTACTTCTACAAATTAGATTTTCGAGTAAGTGCAAATGCACTTCGTTCCAGAAAGCAAAATGAATAATTAATTAAAAAAAATACATTTCTTTTTTTTATCAAATTTGATATAATTTTTTTATTTTTAATCAGTTAAATTGCAATTAATTGGCTTGCATTTTGTTATATTATTTATGTAGATTTATTGATTTATTGTATAAATATGAGAAAATTAGTCCCATACATAGTATTATCTATAGTATTGCTTGGCAGCATAGAGGTGGTGAAAAGCCAGCAGCCAGAGAGTGAAATTATTGAAGTCAAAGTAAATAGCAAAGAAATTAACTTATCAAGCGAGAAAGAGATTGTAGTTCGACGGAGTGATACAATTATTTTCAAATACGAAATAAAAAATATACCAAAAAATGCGGGGAATTCGTTTTATTACCGAGTTGTTTTGAGGAATAGTCAGGACTCAAGTTTTAAAGTTACTGGCTCGAATACTGTTCAATATTCTGATTTATTAGAGGATAATTATACATTTGTTGCAGGTGGATTTGATTTACAGGGACGCTGGATAGCCAAAACAAGCAGTATCTCTTTCAGAGTAAATAATCGAGAAGCTGATCTACGCGATAAATTAAAACAATACGAAAACCACATTGAAAAATTGGAAAAATTAGTACCTGAAAAATCAGAGATTGGTTCATTTACTTTTGATAAAGCATCTTTGATTTTTGGTTTGACCTTTGGAATAATACTGGCATCTTCAATTTTCTTCCTCTATGTTGGAATTAAGAATAAAAAAAATAAAGGTGAGAATATGGATGAATTAGAAAGCATTGTAATAACAAAAGAAGAGTATAATAGGATAATGTCGGAAAATAGCAATCTACGAGCAGAAATATCGGCATTACGCGGACAGATAGATGCTCTTCAGGCTCGTGCAAATGATATGCGCAAGCAAAACAAAGAATTGCAAGAAAGGCTCAATCAACTTTCCAACTCAAAGGCAGAGTTAGAAAATCTACAAGCACAAAAAGATGAACTTTTTGCGTTAATTATTCACGATATTAAAAATCCAGCAGCTTTGATCAAGAGCCTTGTAGATTTGCTACGGTCTTATGATTTATCTGCAGTCGAAAAGCAAGAAATTATTGATGATATTGCCGAAACTACCGCTCGTATAGTAAGCCTATCGCAAGAAGTTACAAAAATACTTGCCCTTGAAACAACAAAGCTTGAACTGAATATTGAAGCGGTGCAAATTGGTGCTATAATAGAAGATGTTGTTAATCGCAACTTTGTTTCAGCAAGGAGCAAAAATATTGAAATGACTTATGATATATCAAAGAGTTTACCAGAAATTGAAATTGATACGCAGAAAATCGACGAAGTGCTTGATAATCTTGTGTCTAACGCTATTAAGTTTACACAAAAAGGCGGGAAAGTGCACGTCCGGTCTTATCTTGATGGGAATAAAGTAATTGTTGAAGTAAATGACAACGGATTGGGACTAACCGAAGATGACATAAAACGAGCATTTCAACGAGGGAATAAGTTATCGGCACAGCCGACCGCGGGAGAGACTTCCACAGGTCTTGGACTTTGGATAGTGAAGAAACTCGTAGATGCTCATAATGGTCGGGTTTGGGTAAAAAGTACGCTTGGCAAAGGTTCATCTTTTGCATTTTCACTTCCGTTGAAGCAAAAGAAAGAGGAAGTAACAGCGTAATAATGAAATTTATGTTAATAAAAAAGGCGGGGTTGTTCGTTCCCGCCTAACAGTAATCAAAATTTATTTTAATTTTATACCAGCGTCTAACAATTCATTGACTTTGCTCATTGAATCAGCTTCAGCATAGAAGCGAACGAGAGGCTCAGTTCCAGAAGCACGAATAAGCAACCACCCACCATCAATATAGAACTTATACCCATCAAGTGTGTTTATACTTTCGACCGGGAAAGGACCGATTTTTTCGGGTAGTTTTTGTGCGGCAGCTAAAATTGCTTTTTTCCTATCGGGAGTTACGCGGACATCGCGGCGATGATATTTGTGTGTGCCAAGTTCTTCGTCAAGTTCGCTGCAAAGTTCTTTAAGAGTTTTGCCACGAACAGCCATAACTTCAAGAATAAGCATAGCGTTGAATAATCCGTCGCGCTCAGGAATATGAAGAATTGTACCTAATCCACCGGATTCTTCACCACCGATAAGCACTTTTGTTTCGTTCATAATTTTAGCAGTGTGTTTGAACCCGACGGGAGTTTCGACAAGCGGAATATTTTTAGCTTTGCAATACTTATCTACCATTGAGGTAAGCGAAACAGTTTTGACAACGGTTCCGCGTTTCTTTTTATATTCGTAAAGATATTTGAGCAAAATCATAAAGACTCGATGAGAATCAACGAAATTGCCTTCATTGTCGATTAGCCCGACACGGTCTGCATCGCCATCTGTTGCAATTCCGATGTCGTACTTACCTTCTTTGACCTTTTCTGCTAAAATGTACAGGTTTTCGGCAATTGGTTCGGGGTGGTGAAGTTCACCAAAGGAAGGATTATACTCATTATGAATAACATCAGCACCGGGAAGAAGCAGATGAATTGTGTCAATACCGGCACCATACATAGGATCGTAGAGAATTTTGAAGTTGGCAGCATTAACAGCCTGCATATCAACTTTTTTCTTAATCTGACGTATGTAGGATTCTTTTGCGTTGAAGAGGCGAATTTTTTTCTGTTCGACGTATTCATCAAGTGTTTTTAAATCAAGTTGAGGAGGCTTTTTCATAATAGATTTGAGCTCGTTCTCTACCAAAGCAATTTCGTCGGGAGTGGCAGGGCCGCCAAAGCTACCTTTAAGTTTAAAACCATTGTATTTTGGAGGGTTGTGAGAAGCAGTAATTACAACTCCGAGTTGTGAACCTTTTTGCTTGGTATGGAAAGAGACTTGTGGAGTAGAAGAAACCGAGTCAGTAAGATGAACAGTTATTCCCTGGCTTGCTAATATGGCAGCAGTTTCTTCGGCAAAATCACGAGATAGGAAACGCGTGTCGTAGCCAACAACTACGCTTGGATATTCAACATCTTTATAATTATTGAGAATATGTTTAGCAGTTGCATAAGCAACCAACCGAACATTATCGAAAGTAAAGTCACGAGCGATTACGCCACGCCAGCCATCCGTTCCAAAAACTATAGTCATATTTTCTATATAAATTAGTTAAACATCAAAAATTAAAGAGAGTAGCTATAAACGCTTCTGCCAGCATAAATAGCAGCATCGTCGAGCATATCTTCAATACGAAGGAGCTGGTTATATTTAGCAACTCTGTCGGTTCGGCTTGGAGCACCAGTTTTGATTTGACCGGCGTTAGTAGCAACAGCGATATCGGCAATTGTTGTATCTTCGGTTTCGCCAGAACGATGCGAAATAACGTTGTTGTAGCCAAATCTTTTAGCGAGAGAAATTGCTTCAAGCGTTTCAGTAAGAGTACCAATTTGGTTGACTTTAATCAGCACAGAATTAGCGATGTTTTCTTTGATTCCTTCGGCAATAATTTTTGGATTAGTAACAAAAATATCATCAGCAACAAGTTGAATGCGGCGTCCTAATGCTTCTGTAAGTTTTTTCCAGCCGTCCCAATCGTGTTCGCCGAGACCGTCTTCGATAGAAATAATAGGATATTTATTGCAGAGGCTAATGTACCATTCGATCATTTCTTCGGAAGTTTTGTATTCGCCAGTGGATTTGAACATTTTGTATTTGCCGTTTTCCCACATTTCGCTTGCAGCGGTATCGATTGCAAGAAGCACGTCGTCGTTTGGTCTATATCCGGCTTTTTCGATAGCTTCAAGAATAACTTCGAAAGCTTCTTCGTTTGATTTCAAGGAAGGAGCGAAACCACCTTCGTCACCAACAGAGGTATTATAACCTTTTGATTTGAGAACGGATTTTAGATTGTGGAAAACTTCGACACCAATTCGTAATGCTTCTTTGAAAGTATCGGCACCAACTGGAACGATCATAAACTCTTGAATATCAACTGTATTATCAGCGTGTTTTCCACCATTGAGAATATTCATCATTGGAGTAGGTAAAAGTTCGGCATTAATTCCACCAATGTATTTATAAAGTGGTAGACCGTGATATTCTGCTGCAGCCTTTGCGACAGCAAGTGATGCAGCAAGCATAGCATTAGCGCCGAGATTAGTTTTATTTTCAGTTCCATCAAGTTCGATCAATATAGAATCAACTTGTTTTTGCTCGGTAGCATCAATTCCTTCCAAAGCATCAGCAATAGCGTTGTTTAAGTTATCCACTGCTTTTGTAACACCTTTGCCTAAATAGCGATTTTTATCTCCATCACGAAGCTCACAAGCTTCTTTTTCGCCGGTGCTTGCACCACTTGGAACAATAGCGTGTCCGTAAGAACCATCAGCAAGGATGACCTCGCATTCAACAGTAGGATTACCACGTGAATCAAGGACTTCACGACCATAAATATCAACAATGTAAGAACTCATTTTTTTATCTCCAAAATTATTTTATTAAAAAGTCGATTTCTTTTGCTAAAAAGAGATCTTTGGAAGAAATTCCGTTAATTGAATGTGTTGTAAGGACAACACGCAGTTTATTCCATCCATAAAGCAAAATATCGGGATGGTGGTCATATTTTTCTGCTAAAATAGCGATAGAATTAATCAATCCGACAGCAGAAATAAAGTTTGGTGCAACAATTTCTCGAATTAATGTATTATTTTCGAGATTCCACAATGGATTTTCTTCAAGGAAATCTCGAATTTCACTATCAGTAGATATATCTATATTACTCATTATTAAATGTGGTTTTTAATTCTTTCTACAAAATGTTGTTTTGGGACAGCGCCTAAAATACGATCAACTTCTTCCCCATTTTTAATAATTACTACAGTTGGAATAGAACGAATACCATACATCATAGCAACTTTTTGGTTATTATCTACATCAAGTTTGCAAACTTTGATTTTACCTTCGTATTCAACGGCAAGTTCTTCAACAATAGGTGCAATCATACGACATGGACCGCACCAGGTAGCCCAAAAGTCAATTAAGACGGGGATATCTGATTTCAATACAACTTCATCGTAGGTATCATCAGTTAAATGAATTGGTTGAGCCATAATTTTCTCCGAAAATAAAAAATAACAAATAATAAGATTTTTTTGACGAATAGTATTTTGACGAATAACATTAAGTGTAATTTTATAAATATTTAATGTTTGCAAATAAAATATTTTTTGTAATTTTTTGTCAATAAATTGATTATTGCGTAATTTTGCACAACGCTGTTGTGCTTATTTTGAAATAAGTTAATAACAAGTAGTCAACAACAATAAAGGTACTCTCTATGAACCAAGGTCATATTGTTCAAGTAATCGGTCCAGTAGTGGATGTCGAGTTTCCAAATGGTCAAGTTCCAGCGGTGTTAAATGCATTAGAAATAACGATGAAATCACTAGAAGATGGGAGTGAGAAAAAATTAGTATGCGAAGTACAACAGCATTTAGGCGAGGATCGTGTTCGTTCGGTAGCAATGGATTCCACCGATGGTCTTGTGCGTGGAATGCCTGTGATAGATACAGGCGAACCAATCAAGGTACCAGTCGGACCAGAAGTATTAGGTCGCCTTTTAAATATTATTGGTGAACCGATCGACAATAAAGGCGAAGTACGCACAAAAGAGCGTGCTCCAATTCACAAAGCTCCACCGCAATTTACAGCTCTTTCGACAAAAAAAGAAATGTTCGAAACAGGCATTAAGGTTATAGATTTAATTCAGCCATTTACAAAGGGTGGGAAAACAGGGCTATTTGGTGGTGCAGGAGTGGGGAAAACAGTAATTATTCAAGAATTGATACATAATATTGCAAAGCATCATGGTGGTTATTCTTGCTTTGCAGGTGTAGGTGAACGCACACGTGAAGGGAACGACCTTTATCTTGAAATGACAGAATCAGGAGTAATCGATAAAACTGCTATGATATTTGGTCAGATGAACGAACCGCCCGGAGCACGTTCGCGTGTTGCACTCACAGCGCTAACAGTTGCTGAATATTTCCGCGATGTGGAAGGGCGTGATGTATTGCTTTTCATCGATAACATATTCCGCTTTATTCAGGCTGGCTCAGAAGTATCAGCACTTTTGGGACGTATGCCGTCAGCTGTGGGTTATCAACCGACATTGGCAACAGAGCTTGGGTTTTTGCAGGAGCGTATTGCTTCGACCGATAGAGGTTCGATTACATCTGTTCAGGCTGTGTATGTTCCTGCGGACGACCTTACGGACCCGGCACCTGCAAATACATTTACTCATCTTGATGCAAAGACAGTGCTTTCCCGCCAGATAACTGAACTTGGAATTTATCCAGCGGTAGATCCACTTGATTCAAGTTCGCGTATTATGGACCCACTTATTATTGGTGAAGAACATTATAATGTTGCTCGTGCTTGTGTAAATGTTCTTCAGACATATAAGAATTTGCAGGATATCATCAATATTTTGGGTATGGAAGAACTTTCCGACGAAGATAAATTAACAGTATATAGAGCACGCAAAATACAGAAATTTTTCTCGCAACCGTTCTTTGTTGCAGAGCAGTTCACAGGTTATCAAGGACGTTATGTAAAGGTAACAGATACAGTAGCAAGCTTCAAAGCAATTTTGGACGGCGAATGCGATGATATCCCAGAAACATTCTTTAGTTATGCTGGAACAATTGACGAAGTATTCGACCGATATAAGAAAAGTAGAGCATAATAAAGGTGCAAAAGTTGGAAGCAAAAACGTTATATATAGAACTTGTTACTCCCGAAAAGAGAATATTTTCGGGGAATGTGCAATCTGTGTGGTTTCCGGGTTCGTTGTCACCTTTTCAGGTATTGCCAAATCACGCGCCGATAGTATCTTCGCTTGATGCAGGAATACTTAAATTTCTTGATGAACAGAACAAAATTGTAAAATATGCGATTACGGGTGGGTTTGTTGATTTGCACAACAACAAAGCAAGCATAATGCTTGAGAAAGCCGTTTCAGCAGATATTTTGAAGCTTGACGCTGTAAAATTGCAGTTAGAAAAAGCAAAAGAAAATCTAAATAAAACAAAGCAACCAGAAGAAAAAATAAGAGCACAGAAGGAATTAGATTTTGCAAAAGCTTGCTTAAGTATTTTGCAAGAAGAAAATTGATATTTTTGATTGAAGAAGAGGCGTTTATGGAAGAAAAAATATTGTTTGAAGGGATTACATACGATGATGTTTTGCTAATTCCGGGATATAGTGAGGTTTTGCCAAGGGATACTGACGTTAGCTCGCGCCTTACTAAAGCAATAAAATTGAATATACCGATACTTAGCGCTGCGATGGACACAGTTACCGAAGCCGAAATGGCTCAGGCTATTGCACGTGAAGGTGGTCTGGGCGTAATTCACAAAAATTTGAGCATTCAGCGACAAGCAGACCAGGTCGATAGAGTGAAGCGTTCTGAAAGCGGTATGATTAAAAAACCTATAACTTTGACAGGAGACAAAACTGTTGCTGATGCGCTCGAAATGATGGCTAAATATAAAATTTCTGGCATTCCTATTATTGATGAGAACAAAAAATTAATCGGAATAGTTACTAATAGAGACTTGCGGTTCAATCCCGAACGAAGTGAGTTGCTCGAAAACATAATGACAAAAGATAACTTGAAAACTGTACCTGTTGGAACAACACTAGAAGAAGCTGAAACACTACTTCAAAAATATAGAATAGAGAAACTTCCGGTTGTTGATGAAAATTACACTCTTTGTGGATTAATTACTTTTAAGGACATACAGAAAAAAAAGCAATTCCCTCGCGCCTGCAAAGATGAACAGGGACGATTGCGAGTTGGTGCAGGTGTGGGGATTTCGGCGGATACGATGGAACGGGTGGCAGCCTTGATAGAGGTTGGAGTTGATGCTGTATTTGTTGATACAGCACACGGTCACAGCCGCGGTGTAATTGAAATGGTGAAATTGATAAAGAGCAAGTATCGCGAATTACAGGTGATTGCAGGTAATATCGCAACAGAAGAAGCGGCAGAAGCACTCATTCGTGCCGGTGCTGACGGGTTGAAAGTCGGAATTGGACCGGGTTCGATTTGCACAACGCGAATAATAGCCGGGGTGGGTGTCCCGCAGCTTAGTGCAGTGATGAATGTATCGAAAGTAGCAAAGAAATATGACGTGCCAGTAATTGCTGATGGTGGAATAAAACAAACTGGCGACATAGCTAAAGCAATTGCCGGCGGAGCTGATAGCGTAATGATTGGGAATTTGTTTGCTGGACACGAGGAAAGCCCGGGAGAAAAGATTATATATGAAGGTCGAGTTTATAAAATTTATCGTGGGATGGGTTCACTTGGTGCGATGAGCCAGGGTTCAGCAGATAGGTATTTCCAGGACGTGGAAGAAGAGATATCCAAATTTGTGCCTGAAGGAATAGAAGGACGAGTTCCGTTCAAAGGCAATGTTGGTGATACAATATATCAGATTGTCGGTGGATTGCGAGCATCGATGGGATATTGTGGCTGCCGAACAATTCGAGAGATGCAGCAGAAAGCACAGTTCAATAGAATTACTTCGGCGGGATTACGAGAATCACACCCACACGATGTAAGAATCACCAAAGAATCGCCAAATTACTATGTATAATATATAATGAATCTAAAATGACTTATTCTCAACCAAATTTTATAACGCAATATCCAAAAATTGTAGACAAACGTTTTCATCAGTTGCGTTTCAATATTGAAGAAAACAAATGCGAAGCAGCGGTAATAACAAAACTTTCGAATGTCAGGTATTTAACTAATTTTTCGGGGTCATCGGCTTTTCTATTTGTTACAGATGACGAAGTGCATTTCGTTACAGATGACAGATACGAAGAACAAATAAAGACAGAGCTATATGATCTACCAAATTTACAGGTACATATTACCAGAGATGTGTGGGGATATCTTGCTAAAAGCAAATTTTTGAAGAAAGTTGAAAATTTAGGTTTCGAAGCAGATCATATTCCTTATGGCGAAGCAGTCGAAATTCGTAATCGAATCAGACCATTAAAATTCAAGCCAATCAATAATTTAGTAGAACGTTTTACATATCCGAAAGCACCGGAAGAGCTTGAATACATAAAACAAGCTTGCAAAATTGCCGAGAAAGTATACGAAGAAATGCTTAATTTCATACAGCCGGGAATGACAGAAAAAGATATAGCAATCGAAATTGCTTATCGCACACGCAAGCTTGGCAGTGAAGGCGATCCTTTTGATATTATTGCTGTATCGGGACCACGCACAGCGCTAGTTCATGGCAAACCATCGGACCGCAAGATAAAAAAGAATGATGTGATTTTACTTGATTTTGGTGCAAAGGTACAAGGTTTCGGTTCGGATATTACACGAACTTTTTGTGTAGGCAAAGCAACAAAAGAGCAAAAAGCAATTTATAAACTGTTATATGATGCAAAAAAAGCCGCTTGCGAGGCTGCTCGCCCGGGTATGAACGGGAAATTGCTCGATGCAGTTGCACGCAAAATGATTGATAATGCGGGTTATGGGATAAACTTCCAGCATTCATTAGGTCACGGAATTGGACTGGAAGCGCACGAGGGACCAATAATTACCTTCCGACGCGACGACCAGATAATTCCCGAGGACGTTGTGCTTGCTATCGAGCCGGGCGTGTATTTCCCCGACAAATTTGGAATGAGAGTGGAAGACGACATTTATATAACCCGCAATGAAATAACAATGTTAACTAATGCACCAGCAGAATTAATTGTCATTTAACTATGGATTTTGAAACTGACGATAAATTAGCGGGAAATAATTCAAGCAATCTCAATACACTATTTATTGCTTATTATTTCCCGCCGATGGGACTTAGCGGTGTTCAACGAAGCGTAAAATTTGCAAAATATTTGCCTGAAAATGGGTGGGACGTTTCTATACTAACCACAACACCAGCAGTTTACTACGCTTATGATGAAACATTGCTTGAAGAGTTGAATAATCTAAAAATTTCTATTTACAGGACACCACCTGATGCAACGCGTCTGGCTAAAAAAAAAGGTTCAAACTTAGTACAATATCCATCACATTTATCTCAGAAGTTAAAAAGAATAATTCTGCAATCTTTTTTGCAGCCCGATAGCAGGATTGTTTGGAAGAAGAAAGCAATAAAGCTTGCCCAAGAAATTATAGAGAATAATCATTTTCATACACTACTGGCGACCGCCCCACCATTTACTGATTTTCTAATTGCTCGTGAGTTATCTGATAGATATGAGCTACCATATGTAATTGACTATCGCGATCTCTGGGTAGATAACGCATATTACTATTATCTTACACCCTTTCACAAGATGAGAGCAATTAGGATGGAAACAGAAGTGCTGACCCGAGCAAAACGAATAATAGTCATCAACCGATTTATGAAAGAAAAATTGCTGCAAAGATATAAATTCCTATCTCACGAAGATATTACAATTATTCCACACGGTTACGACGAAGAAGATTTTGCACCATACAGGCAATTGCAGCCAGACCCAAATTATTTCACAATTACTCATTCCGGATTGTTCCCGGACGACCTTACACCCAAGTATTTCTTGAAAGCTTTGTCTATGTATTTGAAGAAGACACAGGAAGCAAAAAACAAAATAAGAGCTGTGTTTATCGGACTTATGAGAAAATCGCACGAGAAGCTTATAAAAAAGTATAATTTAGGTGACAACGTTGTGCTGAAAGGCTATTTGCCACATAGCGAATGCATAAAGGGACTGATGCAGTCCGATGTGTTGTGGATGATGTCACCAAATAACATAGTAACCCCTTCGAGATTGTATGAATATATTGGTGCACGAAAGCCAATTTTGATTTCAATACCGGATGGGAATATCAAACAAACAGCACTCGAAACAGAAGCCGCCATTGCAACAGAGCCACGCAACACAAAAGCAATAATCGAAGCAATTGATGCTTATTTTGAGATGTGGAAGAAAGGCTCTTTGCCCCACCCCAATATTAAAAACAGTCAGAATTATGAACGCCAATATTTAACAAAATTGCTTGCAAGAGAATTAGCATTTTCCGCAAATTACTAATGTGGAAAAGTTTATTTTTCAATTCTCTGCAATTATTATTAACTTGTTAATAATCAAGGTAGTTCGTTGTTTAGAAAGAGTTTCAGATTAGTTTATCAAAAATTAACAATACGTTGTGAAAGAATTAAGAAAAAAGGATTAATTTGCATAAAATAAACTGTTTTATTTTTCATAATAAAAGGGCATCATATGCTAAAAAAAGTATCCTTAATTATTCTTGCTTTCTTAGCAATAATCAATTTTGCTTATTCGCAAGGCGGAACAACCGCATCAATTAGCGGTCGTGTTACTGATGCAGACGGCAAACCATTGGCAGGGACAACCGTAAAAGTTGTACATCAACCAACGGGGACAACCGCCGGTGCAGTAACAAACAATGCCGGAAGATTTAACATTATGGGTTTGCGCGTAGGTGGTCCATATACTGTTACAATTTCGATGGTTGGATATGAATCGCAAATCAAGGAAAATATCACATTAGGTATAGACCAGAATTATAGTATGAATATTCGCCTTGTGGAAAAAGGTGTCAAAACAGGGACAGTAGATGTAATAGCAGACAAAAATGAAATTATCTCATCGAATAGAACGGGTGCATCACAATCAGTAACAGAAAGTGAAATTAAGAGCTTACCGACGATTGCTCGCTCAATACACGACTATTCGAGATTGTCTCCTCATATAATTTCATCAACTTCGGAAGGTTCGAATGTCGGCGGAAGAAACAGTAAATACAACAACATACAGGTAGATGGTGCGATAATGAGCGATGCATTCGGATTGTCGTCTGCTGGCACGCCCGGTGGTCAAGCAGGGACAGAGCCTATATCGCTCGATGCAATTCAGGAATTTCAGGTAGCAGTTGCACCATTCGACGTTCGTTTAGGTGGATTTACAGGAGGATTGATCAACGCTATAACTCGAAGTGGTTCAAATTACTATCATGGTTCAGCATATTTTTATGGTAGGAATGAAAAATTAGTTGGAAATGCGGTGATAAAAGGTCCAGATGGCAAGTACGCACCGTATCCAGATTATACAGATTATCAGGCAGGAGGACGCATTGGGGGGCCAATCATTAAGGATCAGCTTTTCTTCTTTGTAAATGGTGAGATACGTCAACGTGCAGAACCACAAACTCTTGCATACAAAGGTGAAAGCGGTCCGAATGTTTTCGGTCTATCAAGAAATGAACTTAAAGCATTACGTGATAGTGTAATTACAAAATATGGTTACGACCCTGGTTCTTACGATAAATATACTCGCGATGTAAATAACTATAAGATATTTATGCGTTTGGATTATAACATATCTAATCAGCATAGATTGACTTTACGCCATAACTTTGTAAACGCTGACCAAGATAATTCTGTTACTCGTTCAGCAACTTTCTTTTCGTATTCTGGACAAGAATATATATTCAAAAGTATGCAAAATCAAACTGTATTGCAGTTAAATAGCGTTTTAGGTAAAGATTTTGCAAATGAATTTCGCCTTGCTTATACACAAATTAACGACGAACGTGACCCGCAATCTAAGCCATTCCCAAGTGTTACTATCTCATCGTTGGGCGACGACAAGCGAAGCTCGGTAAGTTTCGGCGTAGAACGTTTCTCGCAAGCAAATGCTTTGGACCAAAGCATTCTCGAAGTAACTGATAACTTCAACTATTTCTTTGGCGATCACGTATTTACTATTGGGACAACCAATCAATATGTTACGTTCAGCAACTTATTTGTTCAAGATGCTTTCGGAACATATACATTTTCTGGATTAGATAATTTTTATAATAATAAGCCAAACAGATATTATTACAGTTATTTGTTACCGGGTGGCAAAGAAAGAGCAGAATTTTCGTACTGGCAGTTAGCATTCTATGCACAAGACGAATGGAAGATAATGCCAAACCTTAAACTTACATTTGGATTACGCGGTGATCTTTATACCTTCCCAGATGAACCTTCATATAATGCAAAATTCGATAGCGTTTTTAATATGAAAACGTCAGAGATGCCAACAACATTTGCATTTTCACCTCGTTTTGGTTTCAACTATGACGTATTCAGCGATAAAAACACACAGGTGCGTGGAGGTGTAGGGCTTTTTGCTGGTCGCACACCTGGTGTATGGATTGGCAACCAGTATGCAAATACGGGTGTTGACTACGGACGCGTTGATGTTACAAGCAATGTACCTGCATTCGAACCTGACCCCAAGAAACAGCCAAAACCCGGCGACCCGGGCTCAACACTTCAACCTGTAAAAACAACTGAGGTAAATATTACAGACAAGAACTTCAAGATGCCACAAATATTACGTTTTAATGTTGCCATAGACCAGCAAATAACTGAGGGATTAATTGGAACTCTTGAATTTATTTATGGAAAATCTATTAATGAAGTATTGTTCCAGAATATTCTACTTGTTGATTCACTTGATAACAGTGGCAATAGAGTTACTTCTATAGACGGCAGGCCGCTTTATTTGAGATACAGTAGCAATCCAGTACTAAGAAGTAATAGTTATACAAACGTAATTTATATGACAAACACAAGCAAAGGCGATCAATTAAGCATTTCGGCTCAATTGCAAAAACCATTCAATCAAGGTATTTTGCCAAATTTGAGTGCTAATTTTGCTTACACATATTCGCTTGTTCGCGATGTGAATAGTGCTACCTCGAGCCGTGCTATTTCTAATTGGATGTATAATCCAGTACCAGATCCAAATAATCCAAAGCTTTCAACTTCTTTGTTCTCCATTCCTCACAGAATCTTAGCAAATGTATCATACAGATATGAATACTACAAGAATGCTGATATTACAGTAGGGCTATTCTACGAAGGACGTTCCGGTTCGCCGATGTCATTCTTGTATTACACTCAAAGCAATATCACGTGGGATAGAGATGTGCTTATAGACACACGCGTTCGTGACGCAAACAATGATAATGTGTGGGGCAACGACCTCTGTTATATCCCAAACAAACTAACTAACAACAACGGCGTTTGGCAAGATGATAAGATGATACTTGTCAACGGAGATCAAACTTATACCGCACCAGATGGAACACAGATGAAATACGCCGAAGCTTTAGAGAAGTTCTTAAGCGATTGGGATGGCCTCAAACGCGGTAAAATTATGGACCGGAATTCATTAAATCAACCGTGGCGTCATCAAGTTGATTTAAGAATTAGTCAGGAAATTCCAACAATTGGCAGACAAAAAGTAGAGCTCACACTCGATATCTTGAATGTATTAAACCTTCTCAATAGAGAATGGGGACAGGTAAAATATGTAAGTAACAGTACATATAGCTTGATGCGTTTCGAAGGTTACGACAAATCAGGTAAAATTCGTGCAAGCTACTTCCCGAACACAAGAGGATACAAAGGCGACGACATATTCGAAACAAGCGACTTCTGGTCTCGCTGGCAAATGCAAGTTGGTATTAGATATACATTCTAATATTTGGCTATTGCAATAATTTGAACGAAGGCACAACTAAAGGTTGTGCTTTTTTTATATTTTTTTCGGAATTTCTCGCTTTGAATAATTAATTTGCAAATATTATTCTGTGGAAATAATAAAACAAAAATGGAACAGAAAACAAAGATATTTCTAAATTTAACAAATGGAATTGAAGCCATAGAACGATTTGGGTTGAAACTGGAGGGAGTATCGTTTATTCGTTTGCAGTCCTGCCATTGCGAAAGTAAAAAGTTTGTAGATATATTGAAAGAACTGGATTATAATTTTCTGATGCATCTGGCGATGGGTTATCGCTGTGTTGTGTATGATTTTGGGGCCAAAAGTCCAACAAGCAAAGCCTTGTATATTGGACTTACGTGGGTAAGATATGTGTTATATAGGCGTTGGTTTGGGAAAATCACACCAGTAGAAATAAAGGGATGGGATTTAAGTCATAGATTTGATATGTTCTATAAGCAAATTGATGACAAAACAAAAAGAAAGCTGGACTATTTCAAGAAATTTCTTTTTACTGATGAAATATTCATAGAAACAATATCGGACGCAACAATAAATGATAACAAACCAGATTATTTTCGAGGAATAATAGAAAAAGAATTGTTCAATAGCCAAAAGATTTAAGTTGGCGAGGATTTTGCCGCCATTTAGGACGAACCTTAACAAATAAATCCAGATAGATAGATTTATCAATATGATTTTCGATAGCAATTCGAGAAAGTTCGCCAATTTGTTTAATTCGCTGCCCATCTTTGCCAATTATTATTGGTTTTTGAGTAGTGCGTTCAACGATAATTTCGGCATTAATATACCATTTACCTTTTTCTCGTTCTTTAAATTCGATAATTGAAACTTCCGTAGAATAGGGAATTTCTTCTTCACAAAGCAAGAAGATTTGTTCCCGAATAAGTTCGGAGACGAAAAAACGTTCGTTTTGGGTGCTTAGAATGTCTTGATCATAGTAAAATGGGGATTTTGGAATGTATTTAGCAATAATTTCAATTGCTCTTGTAACATCATTAGGTTCGTAGGCAGAAATAGGTAAAATTTCAGAGAAAGTGTTAGTTTTTGCAAAGAAGTTAATTGCAGGAAGTATAGTTTTTTTGTCTTTTAGCAAGTCGATTTTGTTGAGTAGAAGAATTTTAGGAGCAGGAGATTTATCAAGCAGTTCAAAAAAAGTGCTATGGAAAGGTTCTTTGTGGGTAGAATATTCAGAAACGTCATATAAAACGAGCAGCACATCAGCTGAAAGCACTTCTTCGGAGACATATTCCATCATAGCTTCGTGCAAAGCATAACGCGGTTTAATAAAACCAGGAGTATCGACAAACACAATTTGAAGGTTATCTTTTGTGTAAATACCCAAAACACGTTTGCGAGTAGTTTGGGGCTTCGGAGTAACAATTGATAGTTTTTCGCCAAGAACAGTGTTCATAAAAGTAGATTTGCCGGCATTGGGTTTTCCAATTATCGCAACAAAGCCGGCAAATGTATCTTTTGTATGAGTATTATTCATTATTCATTATTGATTATTCTCGGGAGAATTCTTTTTTTTCGAAAAGAATTTAATTAAGCCCAAAGGAATAATAACACAATAACCAATCACAAGTAGGAAAGGGGACACAACAGTTGCGAAAGGGTTGTTCCATTTGCCATCGGGAAGTGCAGGTTCATCTGTTACTCCTGTAGCCATAAGCAAATATCCGAGCAGAACCACAGCTATTCCCACACCAATAACAATCAAATCCTTTTTTTCGAGCGGGAATTCCCACTTAACAGATTTAGCCTGAACATTAGAGTGAATATTTCTTTTCTTTTTCATAGCTCACCTATTCACTTTAATTTTTTTCTTTCATAATTAATTCAGCAATTTTTAAATCGAATGGAGTAGTGATTTTAATATTTTCATCTTCTCCATCTATAACGGTAACTTTATATCCGATGAACTCGACAAGAGAAGCTTCATCGGTGCCAAAGAAGCTGGCTTCCTTAGCTTTACGGTAAGCAGAAGTAATAATATCAGTCCAAAATCCTTGTGGAGTTTGGATAAGTGATAATTTGTGCCTTTCGAGAGTTTTCACAACAAGCCCGTTACTTGTCTTTTCTTTGACAGTTTCTTTTGGTGGAATTCCTGGAATAACAGCACCAAAATCTTCTGTTTCATTGATAATGCGCTGGACAAGCTTTGGAGAAGCGAAAGGACGAACGGCATCGTGAACCAAAACAATTTCAGAATTCTTCACTGTTTCAGAAAGCAAACCATTATAGACGCTATCCTGACGTTCCAAACCACCGATAATAATTTCTTTAACTTTATCGCATTTATATTTTTCGATGAGTTCTTTGGTAAAGGTGTACCATTCATTATGAACAGGGATAACAATGGCTTCGACATCTTCAACAGTATCAAAGATGCGAATTGTGTGGACGAGAATAGGGACACCTCCCAGCTCTGCAAATTGCTTTGGCACTTGTGAACCGAAACGTTTTCCTATCCCCCCAGCAGGAATAATAACACTACTTTTCATAAATAATTTTATTTTTTTAATTTATTGTAATTAGTAAATATAACGATTTTTTTCGTAAATTACTGTAAATTAATTTTATTTTCTAAGCTGACAAGCGATAGATGCAATTTAGTTAAGAACAGTTCTGCTTCGTCTTTTGTGATAGTAAGCGGCGGAACAATTCTCAGCGCATTGCCTGAAGCAGCATTAGAGATTACTTGATTTTTCAGTAGTTCGTCTACAAGCAACTGAGCATCGAACGAAAGAAGAAGCCCGAGCATAAGCCCGTGACCCCGCACTTCAACAATCATTTTTGGGAAATGCTCTTGCAGCTGAAACAATTTGTTTTTCAGATATTCACCAATATTAAAAACGTTTTCCATTACACCATTGAAAAGTTCCTCGACAACGACAAGTCCGGTTGCACAAGCAACAGCATTACCACCGTAGGTGGTACCGTGATTGCCGCGGTCCCACACATCAGATAAAAATTCTTTTGCAAGAATAGCACCAAGAGGCAATCCTCCTCCAATTCCTTTTGCCATAGTTACAATATCGGGGCTAACTCCGAAGTGCTCGAAACCGAAGAATTTCCCTGTGCGTCCCGCACCGCATTGAATTTCATCTGCAACGAGCAGGAAATTAAATTTATTGCGCAATTCTTCTAATTTATCGACAAATTGCTGAGTTGGCGAAACAATTCCTCCTTCTCCTTGAACAAATTCAAGAAAAACGGCAGCAGTTTGGTCGTTTATGTTGCGTTCGAGTTCTTCAATATCATTAAATTTCAGGACCAAAGTATCGGGAAGAAATGGTCCCATATTTTCTTTGTATTTAGGCTTGTCCATGATTGAAAGAGCACCATATGTTCGCCCGTGAAAACCACCGGTGAAAGCAACTATTGTCTTTTTCCCGCGACCAAAAGAATATTTGCGAACCAGTTTAATAGCACCTTCGGTTGCTTCGGTTCCGGAATTAGTGAAAAAGACACGTGAGTAACCTGTATGCTGAGAGAGTTTCTCAGCTAATAATATTTGCGGTTCCTGGTAGAAATAGTTCGAAACGTGCATATATTGAGAAATTTGCTTTTGTACAGCTTCAATGATTTTTGGGTGGCTATGCCCAAGAGCATTGACAGCAATTCCCGCAAGGAAATCCAAATATTCATTGCCGTTGCGGTCCCAAATTTTTGCACCGCTTGCGTGGTCTATTTCAATTGGCAGACGTTTATAAGTTTGGAAAAAGACCTGATGTTCACGATTAATTAAATCATTCATTTTTTCTCCGCCATTACATTAAAAAAAAGCAAAATTATAAAAAAGTTGACTATTTCGGCATTTAAATTGGAGAATATATTAATAAAACATACAAATATTATCGAAAATGTTGAAAATAAAGGAAATATAGAAATGAAAGGCAAAATTCAACACATTAAATCATGGAGAATATCAGCAGTGTGGCTGATAATATGCACATTTACTTTTGTTGGATGCGCTCCATCAGCAGTACGAACAGGAAACAAACCAATCAAAAAAACAAGTTCCGCCAAAGTACAAAAACAGGAAATTCCTATTAACGATAAAATTGCTGAATTCGAAAAAAAAAATAATGTTCAAAGAAGCGAAAGTAGTTCTCAAAACAGGATATTACCTTCATTAGAGGAACAGCTCACCGCAATCAGTAATGAACAAATAACAATGAAGAATCAAATCGCGAATTTGCAAAAAGATGTTGATGAATTGCGTTACACGCTCGACGAAATCAAAGGTTCGCTCGAACAATCGAATGTTGTAGGAAAGAGAAGTGCCGTAGCAGGAATTCCAGTAAGTAGCGAACAATCCGCAGAGACAAAACAACATAGAGCAAGTAATGCTTCTAATTCGAACATTTTGCTTTCGGACGAAGAAGCCGGGAAAAATTACATACAGCAAACCCAAAAATCTGCATCTTTAAGTACACAAAAAGCAAGTAATTCAATAAATACAAATTCAATTAGCAATCAAGCTGTTCAAAAAAGCAGTTCGATTATACAAAAGAGCACAGCTCGGGCGGTTGAAAAGACGCAAAGCAAAGTAAACGAAGGCAACCATCAAGAGAATACCGAAAAAGTCGATATGACGCAATCATTAACATTAATGAGCCAAAGACAATTCGATAAAGCTATTGATGAGCTTGAAAAAGTTGCAAACAATACAAAAAATGAAACAATTAGAAATGAAGCAAAGTATTTGCTTGCTGAAAACCATTCGCAGCTTGGCAATTATGAACAAGCAGCAGAAATATACACTGAACTATTAAAAAAAGGCAGTGGCGAAAAAACAGCAGAAATTGCAATTAAGCTTGCAGATTGCAAAATAAAGTTGGGACGAATAGCAGAAGCAAAAAATACTTACCGCGAAATTATTGAGAAATATCCAAGAAGCGAATATGTCCCGAAAGCACGCAAAATGCTACAGCAAATGTAGCAATACATAAATGAACTTGAATTAACAAGTTGCCAAATCCAATTTCAGTTAAATTAAGTCGTTAATATTTAGTAAATTTGTAAAATTAGAATTTTACAATTGATTTAGGATATTTTAATTTGGAAAACAAATCGAAAAAAGGGAAGCTTTTTATTGTATCGACACCAATTGGCAACAAAGAGGACATAACTTTACGTGCTTTGGGAGTGCTAAAAATTTGTGATTTTGTCATTTGCGAAGAGCTCAAAGAAGGCGCACGATTACTAAAAAACATAAACCTTGAAAAAGAACTTGTTCCACTCAACGAGCAGAACGAGATAGAGCAGACGTTTAGTGTATTGGAGCGGCTGGAAAAAGGAGACCGTGCTTGTTTAGTGTCTGATTGCGGGACACCTTTGCTTGCCGACCCGGGGCACCATTTGCTCAAAGCGGCACTGAAAACTAGCATAGAAATTGAAGTTGTTCCAGGAGCATCAAGTATACTGACGGCGCTTGTGCGTTCCGGATTTGATGCATCCTCGTTTTTCTTTGCAGGAATGTTGAGCCGCAAGGAAGAAGAACGCGTGCACGAACTCACTCAACTTTCTCACTTCCCAAAGACAGTAATTTTGCTGGAAACACCGTATCGATTGAAGCCATTGCTCGAAGCAGCTGCTCGTGTGATGCCAGATAGGCGTGCCTATATTGGTATGAACCTTACAATGATGTACGAAACACATCATTACGGCACCTTTGCTGAACTTTATGAAAAGTTCAAAGACGAAAATATCAAAGCAGAGTTTGTTATTTGCTTTGAGGGACACAAGCAAAACACTTTTTCGAAAGCAGCAGATAAACTTTACAGCCAGTCTGATTATTCAAGTCGCCCTCGAAACAAAAATTATGGGAATTACAAATCTGACAGAAATTTCAAATCCGATAGGAATTATAAATCTGATAGAAATTTTAAGTCTGACAAAAAGCGTTCATATAAATCTGACAATTTTAAAAAGCCAAAGGACAATTCTTCTTTCTAAAATTGGGATTGATAAACATTTGTTTAAAAGAATTTGCATTTTATAAAAAAAAATGCTATATTCTTTTGTAACGCAATTTTGTTTATCACCTCAACAGCTTAGATGAAATATAAAGCATATACAAGAAGCAATTACAAACAGATACCGCAAATAACGAATTTGACTGAGAAGGAAATTTTCGATATAGATGTGGTAAGCATTATTTTTCCATTCAAGACAAACAATTATGTAATTGAAAGATTAATTGACTGGGCTAATTACAAAACTGACCCACTTTTTATGTTAAATTTTCCACAAAAAGGAATGCTGAAAAAAGAGCATTATCAAGAAATTGCAACTATGCTTCGAACGAATACACCGCAAGAAATAATTAAAAAGAGAGCTAATGAAATACATATGCAGTTAAATCCGCACACAAGCGGACAGTTGGAGCTAAATATTCCACAGATTAACGGGAAAAAGTTGTTTGGATTTCAGCATAAATACAAGCAAACATTGTTGATATTCCCAAGCCACGGACAAACTTGCCACGCATATTGCACATTTTGCTTTCGTTGGCCTCAATTTATTGGTGTAGATGAATTGAAATTTGCAACTCAAGAAACTGAATTGATGGTGGAATACATAAAGAACAATCCGCAAATTACTGATGTGCTTTTCACCGGTGGCGATCCATTAATTATGAAAACGAGCAAGCTGCGACAATATATTGAGCCATTGCTCGACGATAGCATTTCGAATGTACAGACAATACGTATAGGGACGAAATCGCTTGCTTTTTGGCCATATAGATTTACAAAGGACGACGATAACCAAGAATTGCTTGATATATTCCGCACAATTGTTTCAAAAGGGCGAAATCTTGCTTTTATGGCACATTTCTGTCATCCGAATGAACTGGCGACCGAAGAAGTTAAGGAAGCAATAAAACGAGTGCTCTCGACAGGTGCAATTATTCGAACTCAATCACCAGTGCTAAAGCATATTAACGACCAACCGGAAATATGGGCAAATATGCTACGTACGCAGATAAATTTAAATCTAATTCCCTACTATATGTTTATTCCACGTGATACTGGTGCAAAAGATTATTTCTCGGTTTCGCTTGAAGAAGCGTGGGATGTATTCAGAAAAGCATATCAAAAAGTTAGTGGAATTTGTCGAACAATTCGTGGGCCGGTAATGTCGGCAACTCCGGGAAAGGTACAAGTATTAGGTGTAACAAAAATAAAAGAAGAGAAAGTATTTGTGCTTAGATTTATACAGGGAAGAAATCCAGATTGGGTATGCAAGCCGTTTTTTGCAAAATACGATAAAAAAGCACAATGGCTTACTGATTTAGAGCCGGCTTTTGGCGCGAAGAAATTTTTCTTCGAGAGCCAGTTAGAGAAATTCTATCATTCTGCGATAGAAGATATTGAATATTACGATTTCGAGTAGAATTATTAATAATCTTGTAATGAAAAATTAAATTGATTTGCCTCTCAAACGAGTTGCAAAAGCTATATGCTTGAGAGTTTTTATAACAATTTCAAATATAAAATCGCTCAAAACAATTAAGTTTTGTTTTCGTCTAACAACCCTATTTTGATGAATATTTCGGGGGCGAATTGAAGCATATAACCCGAGCAGTGTGGGTATTATCGTTAGTAAGCTTTTTTACAGACATAGCGAGCGAGATGTTATATCCGGTTTTGCCGATTTATCTCAAAATAATAGGTTTTTCAATATTATTCATAGGAATATTGGAAGGAATAGCCGAAGCAACGGCTGGGCTTAGCAAAGGCTATTTTGGGAAACTATCGGACGTTACTGGAAAGAGAGTGCCGTTTGTTCGGATGGGGTATGCATTGAGCGCTATATCAAAGCCGATGATAGTAATGCTTGCTCATCCCATCTGGGTGTTTTTTTCGAGGGCACTGGATAGGTTAGGCAAGGGGCTTCGCACAGGTGCAAGAGATGCTTTGCTATCGGACGAAGCAACACCAGAGACCAAAGGCAAAGTGTTTGGATTTCATCGTTCGATGGATACACTGGGTGCAGTAATTGGACCGCTATTAGCATTGATATATCTGTTTTTTTACCCGCAGGATTACGTAACTTTATTTTATCTGGCATTTATTCCCGGAATTATCGCAATACTATTCACCTTTTTTCTGAAAGACAAGCAAAGAACTACTGAAAAAAATTGCAAAAAGACAGGTTTCTTCTCGTTCATTAAATATTGGAAAGAAAGCCCGCAAACATACAGGAAGATTGTAATTGGATTGCTTTTATTTACTTTGTTTAATAGCTCTGATGTATTTTTGCTTCTAAAAGTTAAGCAAGCCGGACTTAATGATACAATGGTTATCGGCACGTATATTTTCTACAATTTAATTTATGCAATATTTTCGTTTCCACTTGGGATAATGGCCGACAAATTCGGACTTAAAAGAATATTTATAATTGGTTTGGTAATTTATGCAGCTGTATATTTTGGTTTTGCGTTGAACGAGAATTTACATGTATTTTATGGGTTGTTCTTTCTTTACGGCATATATGCAGCAGCAACGGAAGGAATATCTAAGGCGTGGTTATCGAACGTAACAGACCAAAAGGATACAGCAACGGCGATAGGTGCATATTCAGCATTTCAGAGTATTTGCACAATGCTTGCAAGTGCGATAGCAGGGCTTTTGTGGTATAAATTTGGCAGTGCAACAACATTTGTTGCAACAGGAAGTATAGCGATAATTGTCGCGATATATTTTATGCTTATAATAAGGTCTAACGGGAAAGAACTACAGACTCAATAAACTTTTTCTACTATTATCTTTGCTAATCATTAAAAAATCTTTATTTTTGTTTAATTATATGTAACGTTTGGATTTACTATGAAAGATATTCAGCTATTTGGATTAGGCAACGGGCTTGTTGATATTCAATATGAGGTCGAGGAAGCCGATCTTGCTGAATTAGGCTTGAAGAAAGGTGAAATGCGACTTGTCGAAAGTGAGGAGCAACGAGTATTGCTCGAGAAATATTCGCATCGCAAGTTCAATAGATGCAGCGGCGGAGCAGCAGCAAATACGATTATTTGTTTTTCGCAGCTTGGCGGCAAAGCTGCTTATTCAACTGTATTGGGAAAAGATGAATTCGGGGAATTTTATGCAAATGAGTTCTTAAATTTAGGCATAGAATTAAAAGCCGAGATGCTTGACAACTACCCAACGGGGATATGCTTTGTATTTATTACACCAGATAGCGAACGCACTATGCATACTTCGCTTGGTGCAACTGCTTTTTTCGGCAAACACAACATTGACGAAACAATAATATTGCGTTCACAATGGATTTATGCCGAAGGATATAAGTTTACAGCACAAAGCAGCACCGAAGCGCTATTTTATTCAGTTGAATTAGCGAAGAAGCACGGGACAAAGGTTTCACTAACATTTTCGGATGTGTTTATTATAGAAAGTTTTCGCAAGAATTTGCAAAAAGTAGTAAATCAATCCGACCTCGTTTTTTGCAACGAAAACGAAGCGCTTTGCTACACAGGCAAGCAAAGTGTAGAAGATGCTATCGAAGCATTAAGCCGCGAGTGTCCAAACGTTGTTGTAACTCTTGGTGGAAACGGCTCGATAGTTAAATGGGAGGGCAATATTTACAGGATTCCGTCCTATCCTGCAAAGTCGGTTGATACAACAGGAGCAGGTGATTGCTTTGCAGGTGGTTTTATGTATGGGATTATCACAACGGGCAGCCCAGTGATTGCTGGACACATAGCTTCGGCTGTCGGTGCACGGGTTGTTTCGCAAATGGGCGCCAGAATTTCGGGCGATTTAAAAGAACTTCGTGATGAAATTTTATTGAAAGTAAAATGAGAAAATTCGTTAGTGTCGTATTGTTTTTAGTTGTTGTTTGTGAATTTGCATATTCTCAGAGCGGAATACGTTTCCCTGAATTATCCAGACGATTGGAAAATTATTTCAACAAAGAAATGATCCAGGATTTGCAGAGGGAATTCCCACAGGGAAGTGATTATACAATTTGGGGATGGGATGTAGGAGATTTTTCGGGCGATGGTGTTCCAGATGCGGCATTTTCGGTGAGAATTGCCGGGCAGCGTGGGCGAATTATGCAAGTTTATTTGTTTGTTGATATTGATGGATATTTTGTTAAAGCGGGTCAATTTGCTTATGAATTTGTTGAGTTGCCGCTTGAAATTGGAGTTGTAATCAGAGATAATGCTTGCTATGTTACTCAAAAGCACAAGCAGTTCAATTGGTTAATACGCGGTTACCGCTTTGATAATGGTGCTTTGATAATGCTGGATGAATTTATAACAGAAAGAATTGATGAATATACTTACGAATCTCATAAAAATTATCAGAATTTGCAGAATACAGATAAATTCATCGTAACAAATTCAGACAAAATCCGCTTTATTGCTGAATATACCACTATCCCGTCATATAGAAGAGGTCGCCAGATATTCAAAGGTTATAGTTCAGAAGTGTATATTGATAATATAAATTTCGTTCCGAAAGGTGCTTTCTGGTGGGGAGGAAATGAAGATTTGTCTTTTTCAATAAGTTCTGTTTGGGACGAAACTTATTTATATATGACGGTAAAAGTGAAAGATGACAGGATTGTGCCGCAAAATTGCGACACCTGCATTTGCGATTATGTGGAAGTTTGGTTTGACGTAAATACAAATGGGAGCAATCGATTTGCTAATATAAAAGGTAATAAATTAACGTTCAAAGAAAGCATAGAAAGTGGAATATTTAATATCAAAATATATCCAGGCAACTTTTTAGATAGAACTGCGTCGGTAAAGGTAAGCACAACAGACGAATTAGAACCTTATCAGAAAATTGCTGCTCACGATATAATGGCAATTTCGGATATTCAAGATACGATGTATTTGGTGCGTTTCAAAGTGCCATTTGCATTTTTTGGAATACAGGGCAATCCAGTTGCTACTGGCAAACTAATCGAATTTGGTTGCACAGTTTCAGTACATGATTACGATAATGAATTTCGTCCAGAAGAATACACACGCAAGAATAGTTCAGTATTCGACCCGCAAAATCCTGCTACATACGGAGCGTTAGTTCTTGTACCTGACGATATGTGGTATGGCTCATCGAAAAACATATATTTAGAGGACATTCTCAAAACGCTTGTAGAATATGGTTTCTAAAAATAAAGTAAAAGTAAAGGATGCGCTTTTCCGCTCGATGAGAGAGATGGCGCCGTTTATGAATTTAGGTATGCAGATGGCTCTTCCCGTTGTATTATTTACTTTGCTTGGATGGTGGATAGATAGCAAAAACAACTCCTCCCCACTTTTTATTTTATTATTCGCAGCGATTGGAGTATTTGCAGCATTTTATTATTTTTTCAAGGCTATAAAGAAAAAATGATCGAAGGATATATCAAATACAATACAATTTGCATTGGGAATGAATATCCCGAAGCAATACAAATTGTTGATTTGCAAGTTTTGCGAAATGATTTAAAGATAAACAACTTAATTGGAATGCTACCAGATGGGACTGGCTATGGTAACGTTAGCAAGAAGTGGGATAATAAGATCATAGTTACCGGCTCGCAGACTGGTGGCAATGCAATTCTCAATTGTAGCGATTACTCAATAATTCACGATTACGATATTTTGAAAAATACATTAGTTTATAGCGGATTGCGTCCTCCATCGTCGGAAACTATTACCCACATTGCAATTTATGAAGCGAAACCAAATACAAAGTTTGTTTCTCACTTGCATAATAATGAAATTTGGAATAAATTAATCATTAATGGAGCTAAGACTAACGGTTTATCAGAATATGGGACCGTAGAAATAGCGTTAGAAGCGAAAGAATACGTTTCTGGAATTACTGGTAACGCAGGTATTTTTGCATTAAGTGGGCACAAAGATGGAGTAATTGCTTATTCAGATGGGTTAAAGTCGATTATTACTTTAATTCATGAACATATTAAGTAACTTCTGCACATCGATTATCATTACAGGCTTGTTGTTGTAAACTGACGAGGCTGCAACAAACTGGGTTACACTGAGTAGTTTATTCGTGGGAGCGGGGACAAGTTCTGCCTCACCGACGAATTTGTCGAAAATCAGAGCAATATTGATATTAAAGTCGTTCACCAAAAGAACGGGTTTATTTTTGCTAATGTATTCGGCTTCAATATTTAAAACTTCTCGCATATCAATTGATTTGGCGTCGTGGAACTGCTTGCAAAAAGTTTTTTCATCTATAAGAGCTTCGCAATTAAGCAGTGGCACTGCATAGAGATTGCTTGCAACCTCGAAAACAAGAGATTTCAGCAATACATAATTCATATTGAATGAAATAGTAAGTTTTGTGCCGGAATTGGGTTCAGAGTTAATATCAACACGACCGTTGTTATTGTTTATCAAATTGAATAAGCCTTCGGAACGCAAAGCAATAGATGAAGCATTTTCACCTTTGCCATCATCAATAATCTCAATAATAAGTTTTCCGCTCAAAGTACGAGCAGAAAGTGATATTTCAGCTATTTCGGGCTTTTCATTTCGCAAATTAGGTGGCTCGATATTGTGTATGATTATATCGCGGAGCAATTGCGGGAGAAGGATTTCGAGCAAAGTGTACAATTCTGAACCGATTCGGACAAATCTGCCTGAAATTTTGAGGCTAACTTTTTTGTTTGCATAGTTTGCTAAGTCATTTGCAAGTTCATTATATCCACGAACTAAGTCGCCAAAAGCAACTGAACGAAAATTATAAAGACCATTATAGATTGTATTAATTCGACTTTTTATATTTTGTAGATACTCGTCTGCTGTAGTAGAATGAGAATCCAGTTGTGAAATAATTTCATCAAGTTTTTTCGCATTGTTCGTTGCAATTTCGGTAAGAGCCTCTGTATTTGTAATATTATACAAGATATTATTATTATCGAGCTGGATTTGTCGAATGAGCGATTTCAAAGATTTGAGGTTGTTAATAGAATTAGCAATTGGAGCAAGGTTTGAAATTATATTGATAGTAGCATCGAGCAAACGATTATATTTGGAATAATCATTGAGCTGAGACGACTTGTAACCAAAATAATAGAGTTTATTATCGGAAAAAACATCACTATCCGAGCTTAAGAACGGAATAATTTCGTCGCTTGCTAATTTAGCAGAAGGTGTTGGTTTCAATTGTTCCTGTTCGGTAAGGAAGGAGCGCAGAAAATCAGAATAAGTGTCTATATAATCGCTATAATCCTTGATTTTGTCTATGATTGCTATGGCACTTGTTGCGGCAATTCCCTTGAACAATCGATTGCAGTTCAATAATAAATCCATCTGATATGGATTAATCGGGACATTGTGTTCGGCAAGGAAGCGAATAAAATCACCCATAGCGTCAGCAAGGTCGAAGGCTTTCGATACGCCCGCACTTATTGCAGCACCTTTGATAGTGTTCAAAGCCTGTGAAATTGGAACAACATCTATTGCTTCTTTTTGATTTTCAGATTGTTCCAAAACTTGCTCGATAGTGCTAACAGAACGGGCGATCGCGTACTTAAATTTTTCGAGCAAAATACCTTTGCTTTGAAGTTCGTCGGTAGCTGTTTCGGGTTTTGTTTTTGTTGGTTGAACTTTTTTTATTCTATGTGGTGCTGCAATTGATTGCAAATCAGCAGTAATTTCATTGATAATTGCGAATTCCGAATTAAGCAATTCAAGAATTTCGTAAGCGGAAAATTGTATAATTGAATAGTAGAAATCATTTGCACGTAATATCACATCAATATCGTTCGGGAACAAATCTAATCGTTTTTCTTTTGCGAGTGAAATTACTTTAAGCATCACATCAGCAATAAGAACAGCATTATTAACCGACAATTTCTTTGCGGAAAGCCTGATTTGATTAATAGAATTGGCAGTGTTTGCCAATAGTTCCGAAATTCGATATTTTTCGTAATCGAGCAAGCAAGTCTCGATTATATCGCAATGACGGCGGCAAGTTTCCTTAAGATATTCAATATTTTGCTCAATATTGCTCAAATTCGAGTTCTCTAATTAATTCAAATATCATTTCGATATTTAGAAAATAGTAATCTCTTTGCTGAATTTTAAGGCTGCCGTGCAATGAACCGTCAATTTTTGAGGACGTATTGAGAGCAAACGGAAAACGAACAAAGTCCACTTCTATCCCAAATCGAAAATCACCGTCGTTGAAAATTATTGTACAGAAATTCTCGCTGTTGTTCTGGAAATTACCCAGTTGCTGTAAATCAACTATCGGTAAGATAGATCCTTCGTAGGCAATAAGTCCTGAAATCCATTTAGGAAAATCTTTATTTGTGTATTTCTCTCGATTTGGAATTACTATTTCAACAAACTTACTATTAGCAACAAAGTTAATATTGCCAATTTTGAAAGGCAATAAAATAAGTTTTCTATTTATACTACTTAAATGAGATTGTTCGAAATTCTTATTTGAAGACGAGTCAGACTTGAAAAAGTCATTATCTGAAAATTTTCTTTTATAATATTTAATCTTACGGACCGCCATTATATTTTCTCTGAAATATCAATCAAATCTTCAATAATTCCACCGAGTTTTGAAAGGTTGCTTTTTGCTGTTTCCGTATTTTTCAGGATGTTGCGAAATTCGTCGACCACATAATTAAATTTAGTTGAAATAGAAGCAAGGCGTTCGTTGAATTTTGAGTACTCAAGCAGCATTTTGGCGATATCAGATTGGGTTGGAGTGTTTTCCAAAACTATTTCAATAGTTTCCAGGTCGTTGCTACAAGCATAAATTGCATTTCGTGCTTCGGTAGCAAGGTAATAGAGCTGGTCTTGTGTGTTGAGAAGATTTTCGGATATTTTTTTGATTTCGGTAGACAATAATTCCATTTTGCTTGAACTTACCCTTTCGGCAAAGATGGAAGAATTTACTGCGATAAGGTATGTATGGTCTGATATTTTTTTCAGAGCGTTCAGTTCTGCAAAGATTTTATCAAGTTTATCTGTTAAAAGTTTTGCTTTGGTGCGAATGATAATTGCTTTTTGCTTAATTTTTTCTTTTGCCGAATTGTTGTTGAATTTGGAAGAAATTTCCGTGGGTGTTTCCCATCGTGAAAGTTCCTGTGCAGTGGTTGCAAGTTGGGTAATTTTGACAGTCAAGCCGGTAGTTTTCTCAATTAAGTTTTCGAAGGCAAGTTCAGCATTTTCCTTCAGTTGCCCAATTTTATCGATTACGGCGATCAAACGATTAATTTTAATTTCAATGAAATCTTGCAAATCAAATTTATCTTGTTGCAAATCGTAAATAGTTTTATTTATTTTATTTAATGATTTAATTAATTCATCCTTTGCAATTTCACCTTTGAATGATTTTTCGATAACTTCATTTTCAAATTCACGGCTTTTACCTTCGGCAACGTAGTTAAGTAATTTCAGAAAGTTCTGTTCTTTTTCGTTCAATTTTTTGGCAAAATTGTCTGAAACGCGCACAGAATAGAAGACAAGCAACACCGCAACAAGGATAGCAACAGCAAGAACCAATTTCAGTCCATTTACTCGCAAACCCGAAGACATAATTTTGGGTTGCTGTGGGAAATCAATCAATACTAACAAGTTCAATTTACTTGAATAAATAGTTGAACGACCCCAATCATAGTCGCAATTCTGGGAATCTATGTTGTTCAGGTGCAAGCTATCAGCCCAGGCTAAAGTGCTTTTGCGAGGCATTGCCCCGACCGAAAGAAGAACATTTTTAGAGAAGGCATCATAATAAGCGATATTATAATTTAGCTTTGATATGTTGAAATCGATTATGCCCGAAAGTTTGCTGAGAATACCCATCATTCCGATAATTTTGCCCTGTCGGTTGATTAGTCGGCGAAAGGTGACAGAATAAATGTTATCGTTAATGTTTTGCAAAATGGTGAAACTTTGACCTTTGAATATTTTTTCGATTAGTAATGCAACCGATTGATTTTTCCCGGGGCTAATCAAATTAAGTTTAAAATTATCAGGAAGATAGTAGAAGGTGTGATTAATGAGAAACATGTCGCCGCTTTCGCTAATTCTCTGGAATAAGAGAATATCGCTGCCTGAAACTGATTTCAAGAATTGCAGAAAAGGATGTATTTTATTTCTTTCGTTCCTGCTTAAATTAATATTACCGAAGTATAGAGAAGGTATGCTTTCGTAATACATTTTTTCAAATGGGACATCAGGAAGGAGTCGCCAGCCAGGACCAAATTTCAAATTTTCGTCAATAGCATAAGCAGCTCTTTCGAAATTAACAGAAACATTTTGTTCTATGTATTTGCAAAGCAAGTCTGTTGTTTTACTAATTTGTTGCGAAACTTTCTTCTGCTCGGGACTTTGCTCGGTTGGCAAACTGCTCGAAAGAGCATAAATCCCAATTGCAACAATAATTCCGAAGAGGGTGATGCTCCCAAAATTTGCTTTAAGAAGCGTTCGCAAAAAGTATTTTTTTTCGTCGAAATTCAATTTAATTTCGCTCCGTATTTATCAACAATTGATTTATCAAATTTCTTGCCAAAAATTCACAACAGGTAAGTCGCTGTATTCTAACAACTTACAACAGCGCATATTTTGAATAATTTAGAAATAATTAAATGTAAATTATAATGATTTATTTTTAATTTTGTAAAAGAGGAATATAAAAATGGTGTTAGATGCAATTAGCAGCAGGAATTTGTATAGGTGCTTCGAGCGTTAAATTAGCAATTCTCCGCCAAACAAATTTGGAAGGGCTTGCCATTCATAATTGGGAAGTGCAACCTCATAACGGAAAGCCACAGGAAGTAATCAAGCACTTATATAAGAAATATAATCTTCACAAAACACCTATTACATTCACTGGCAGGAAGTTTCGTTCGATTATCAATGCAACCAATATATCAGAACCGGAAGCAACAGAAATTGCATATAACTATCTTTACGGGACTGGAGAATTCGATGCGATTGCTTCGCTCGGTAGTGAAACTTTCCTTGTTTATACTCTCGACAATTATGGGAAAATCTCTGGTATTATCACAAAAAACCAGTGTGCTTCAGGAACAGGCGAATTTTTTCTGCAACAAATAAAGCGAATGCACCTTTCGCTCGAAGAGATAAACGAAATAACCCAAGATGCCCAACCTTTTCGTGTTTCTGGACGCTGCTCTGTTTTCTGCAAGTCTGATTGCACTCACGCACTCAACAAAGGTGTGCCAAAGGCGGAAGTTGCATCAGGACTTTCGCAAATGATTGCCGAAAAAGCTCAGGAACTGCTCGAAAAACATGAAATAGAGCGGGTATTGTTGCTTGGTGGCGTAACTCGCAATAGTGCTGTGATGAAATTTTTGCAAGAGAAGTATCCAGATGCAGAAGTTTCTGATTTTTCGGATGTTTTCGAGGCATTTGGTGCGGCAATATACGCCTACGAAAACAAAGTCGAGCCAATTGCTGATTACGAGCAAATTTTCAAAAGCAAAGAAAGTTCATTTGCGTTTTTGCCACCGATTGCGAAGTATGCGGACAAAGTCAAGTTCGAGAAAATCAGCATACGTCGGGCAAATGAAGGCGAACGCTGCATCATTGGACTGGACGTGGGTTCGACAACTACAAAAGCGGTAGCACTAAGTGCTGAAACAAAGGAAATACTTGCTAAATCTTATCTATACACATACGGCAATCCTATCGAAGCATCTAAGAATTGCTATCGCGACCTTCGAACGCAATTGCCCGGTAGCATACAAATCATTGGCATTGGCACAACCGGTTCGGGACGCCACATTGCCGCACTTCACGCCGAAACCGAAGCTGTCATAAACGAAATTACCGCACATTCGACAGCGGCTGTGCATTTCGACGAGGGTGTCGATACAATTTTTGAAATTGGCGGTCAGGACGCAAAATATACTTACATAGTCAATCGAGTTCCAGCCGATTACGCAATGAATGAAGCCTGCTCGGCAGGAACTGGGTCGTTTCTGGAAGAAGCAGCAAGCGAAAGCCTAAAAGTAGCACTCCGAGAGATTGAACAATTGGCAATGAATGCGGATAATCCGCCTAATTTCAGTGACCAATGCGCTGCTTTCATCGGTTCAGATATAAAAACTGCACAGCAAGAGGGAATATCGCGTGAAAATATTGTAGCAGGGCTTGTTTATTCTGTTTGCATGAATTACGCAAATCGTGTAAAAGGTAACCGTCCGATGGGGAACAAGATATTTATGCAAGGTGGGGTTTGCTACAACCGTGCTGTGCCAATTGCAATGGCTGCCATTACAGGCAAAGAGATTATTGTTCCGCCAGAACCTGGACTGATGGGGGCACTTGGTGTGGCACTCGATGTGTTGAACAAAATAAATCTTGGAATATACAAAGAGAAAAAATTCGATCTCGATGTTCTCATAAATCGCGAAGTATTCTACAAAAAGCCATTCATCTGCCGTGGTGGCAAAGAAAAATGCGACCTAAAATGCACAATAAACTTAATACAAATTGAGAACCGCACTTATCCTTTTGGTGGCGCTTGTGATAAGTATTATTCAATCAATCTTAAACGCGATGCAAACATTCGAAAATTCGACTATGTTTCATTACGAAATCATTTGTTCTTTAAAAAGTATGCACCAGAAAGCGATTTGCTACCAGATGCGAAAACCATTGGAATTAACAATTCGTTTTTGACGCACTCGCTTTATCCACTGTTTTATAACTTTTTTACTCAATTAGGCTTTCGGGTTATAATCCCAGAAAAGCCAGACAAAAGAGGTTTCGAGCGAGAAATCTCATCGTTTTGCTTTCCGGCGCAACTTTCGCTTGGTTTGATGGAAGAATTACTAAATCAAAACCCCAATTACGTATTTCTTCCAGCTGTTTTCGAGATAAACGCAGGCGACAGAGAACTGCAGAGGCTTGATTTCAATTGTACTTGCGTATTTGTAAGCGGTGAGGCGTTCTTTTTGCGGCAGGCGTTCAAGGATAGATTGCAGAATATTCCGATTTTAACTGAAAACCTCAATTTTGCGAATGGTTTCGAGCGGGAATTAGATAAATTTTGCAATATTGCAGCAAAAATTGGCATAACAGACAAAGAAAAAATTCGTTCGGCACTTGAATTTGCAATTGAGATGCAACACCGCTGCCAGCAAGAAGCATACGAGCTTGGTAGGCAAGCGCTCAAAGAAATAGAGCAATCACCTGATAAATTTGGTGTTGTGCTTGTAGGTCGGCACTACAATTCATTTCCTGATTTTGCAAATAAGGGCATACCGCAGAAGTATGCGTCGCGAGGAATTTACGTTTTGCCGTTCGATTTATTCGATTGTTCGGCGGAAACAATCGACGATGATATGTTCTGGGAAGCAGGCAAAAGAATTTTGCGTGTTGGCAAATTTATCAAAAAACATAAACAACTATTTGCAACTTATATAACAAATTTCTCGTGTGGACCTGACTCGATGATTATTAGTTCGTTTCGGGATATTATGAAGGACAAACCATCGCTAACGCTCGAACTCGATAGTCATTCTGCCGATGCAGGGATAAACACACGAATTGATGCTTCAATCGATATTATCAATAACTATCTTCGAATAAATAAAAGTTCTCACTCAAAATCAATAAATTTAGCACGAATTGAATTTGCCGAGCCTGTTGCTCGTTTTGTTACATCTTCGGGGCAAGTTGTGCCACTGAACGATCCAAGCGTTGAAATACTTATTCCCTCGATGGGTGAGCTTTCGGCTAAATTTTTTGCTGCTGCATTGAGAACATTAGGCTTTCGGGCAAAAGCATTGGATGTACCAACACCTGAAGTATTGAAGCTCGGGCGGGCAAATTGCACTGGCAAGGAATGTCTGCCGCTTATTATTATGGTAGGCTTGCTTGTAGATTATATCGAAAATCACTGGGATGGACAGGGGAATATAGCATATTTCACTGTTCAAGGAGCTGGGAATTGTCGACTTGGACAGTATCCGGTATATATACGTCAGTTGCTTGAACGACGTGGTATAGAGAATATAGCACAAATGGTGCTAATGAACGAGGACGGTTTTGCTGGGCTTGGTGAAAATTTTGCTCTGCGTGGCATTCAAGCAATTCTGGCTGCAGATGTTATCGAAGATATTCGCAATGCTATTCTGGCTAACGCTGAAAACCCAGACGAAGGAATAGAGATTTTCCATAAAGAGTATGATAAATTAATTCAAGATTACGAAAGTGCCCCCGAGCAGATATACAATCATCTGGAAAAGTTTGCGTATGCTTTGAAGCACAAAATTCCCGCAAGAATACCAATAGAAAAATCGCGCTATATTGCATTTGTTGGAGAAATTTACGTCAGACGCGACCATTTTGCCCATAAGTGGTTGAACGAGTATTTTGCGAAACGTGGATTTGTTTTGCTTCCGGCTCATATTTCGGAATGGATTTTCTATGTAGATTATTTGCTGCAAATAGACTTGCTCGAAAGCGAAAAATCGCTTCGGAAGAAGTTCGAGCGGCAAATTCGTAATTTCTTCATGCGCGACGCCGAAAGAAGAATCAAAAAGACGCTCGAAAAAAGTGGATACTATAAGTTTCATCGTATAGAAATTGAACCGATTTTGAAGCATAGCAGGCACTTGCTGCCATACGAATTCAAAGGTGAACCTGGTCTAACTCTGGGCATATCTCTCAAAGACGGACTTGAAAAATATTGCGGAATTATCAATTTCGGACCATTTACCTGTATGCCTACACGATTTACAGAAGCAGTAGGGCTACCTGAGATGAACATTGATGGGAAATTGCGGGCGAAAATGCAATGCAATCAGGATATTTCGTTTGCAAGCATTTTCGATGGAATTGAGAGAATACCGTTTTTGACAATTGAAACAGACGGGAACGTGTATTCACAAATAATCGAGGCACGACTCGAAACATTCGCACTTGCCGCTGAAAGGGTTGCCCAAGCACGTGAGAGCCGTACAAATGGAGTTCAAAATTTAAGTTTTCGACAGCGAGTTAGCAAATTTTTCAATGATTAGTTGATGAACATACTCGGGCTTGATTAATTCCATACAGTTGTGATGACCGAGCGGGCAGCGGTGGCCGCCATGCTTGCTGCAAGGACGGCAATCGAGAGTCACTTCAAGCATTTTATCGTTCGGGCGGTATGGAAAGCAACCAAATCGCTGAACAGTGGGACCAAAGAAAGCGAAAACGTCCGTTCCAACTGCGTTAGCAATATGCAACGGACTGCTATCGTTGCAAACAAGTAAGTCCATCTCGCTAATCAATGCAGTGGATTCGAGTAAATTTAATTTCCCAGCCAAATTAAATGTATTTGGGTTTTGAGAATGGGAAATGATTTTTTCGCAAAGTTCATTTTCTTGCTTACTTCCTATAAGAAATACATCAATATTATCTGAAAGAAGCAATTTTGCAAGTTCAGCATAATATTCCCAGGGCCATTTTTTTGTTTCCCAGACGGAGCCGGGAGCAATTGCAATTTTAATATTGTTGGGATTGCTGTATTTGTCAATAATTTCTTTCGCTTTTAACACTTCCGCTTCGGAGAGAAAAATTTCGGTACTATCAGAAAAAGATTTTTTGCTCAGCGGTTCGAGCAATTTTAATACTCTCAAGCGATTGTGCAAGCCTTTGGGAAGAAGCACTTTATCTGATGCAAAAAGTAGTCTTCTGTAACCTATACGGCGACCTATTCCAGCAAATAAAAGAATAAAAGCACTTGTATATGAACTTTGTACCGAAATTCCGATGTCGTATTTTTCTTTGCGGAATCTTTGAATAATGTGAAAGAAGCTAAAAATTTTTCGAACAACACCGCTCTTTTTATCAAAAGTGTAAATTTTATCAATATACGGATTATATTTAAGAATAATTGAGGATTGTGGAATTACAAGTACATCAATTTGTGCTTTCGGAAAAACTTCGCGCAAAGCACGGAAAATTGGCGTAGTCATAATAAGGTCGCCGATGAAGGCAGTTTGAATAACCAAGATTTTCATATTATTCGTTTAGTATTTCGTAATACAGATTAATATTTGCTTTAACAGTTTTATTAATGTCAAAATCTTTTACGATTTCGAGCGAACGCTTACCAAAGCGGTGGCGCAAGTCGGCATTGTCTGCGAGCAGCCGGAGATATTCAGCAAGTTCAACGGGATTATCGGGTTGCACCAGAAAACCATTTTCGTTGTTTCGAACAGCTTCTGGAATTCCACCGACAGCGGTCGCAATAATTGGCAACCCTACCGACATTGCATCGAGTAAAGAAGTGCCCAGCCCTTCTTTTTTTGAAACAAGTGCAAAAATATCGAATGCTTTGAGATAATTGCCAATGTTTGTACGATATCCTTCGAAGTGGAAATTTTCGAGGGAACGTTCTGCTGCAATTTTTTTCATTTGCTCTAAAAGCAAGCCATCGCCCACGGCAACAAAGGCAATAGGTTTGTCTTTAAGTAAAAAGGCAACATCGAGCAGTAAAGGATAATTTTTATGCCCGGCAAATGCGGCAATTGTACCAACAATTATTTTGTTTGGGAACTTATTGCGAATGGGTAAGCCATCTGAATTCTTAAACTTACTTAAATCAATACCGCTTCGGATAGTAGTTAGGCGATTTTTGGGGAAACCACAATCGAGCAAGACATTACAAATTGCATCAGAAATGCAGACAATTTTAGTAACACGTTTGTTAAGATATTTCCATCGATTGAAAAAAGTGAGTTTCACTGGAAAATCAACACGACGTGAAACGACAATTTTCACGTTAGAATTAAATAGAGTTGATATGACCGCAATACTAAGACTATGCGAACAGTGGCAATGAAATATGTTGTAACCAAACTCCTTTGCGATTTTTGCAATTTTATAGGCTGAGGGAATATCAAATTCACTTCGCAATGGGAGCTCGAAATGCGGCAGGTTCAAATTTTTCAATTTTTCGGAAAAGGCAGAAGCAGACGGGACACAGATATTTGTCGCAAACCCCTGATCAAGCATTGATTGGTAGAGGTAAAGTGCTTGCTGCTGCCCTCCGCGCCAGGTGCGACCGGTGTCTATATGTAACACGCGAGGTGTCATTTGCTTTGCTTTTCGATGATTTTCAAATATTTGAGAGCAACACCAAAAGCAGAAATGAACGACAAGATAAGCCCGTTGCGTCCATCGAGGAAGCCGCGGTCGAGCAGATACATTTTACAAAATTTAGCAATAAAGCTGAGGAATGGTTTACAAATGCTATATTTTTTCCCTGTATGTTGCTCTGCGGCAATATCTGTATAGAAGTCGATTTTCCGCAAATGGGATTTTATTGTTGGGTAAGTATAATGATAGATTGGTTCCTTGATTGTGCCGATGGGAACATTCCCGACAACACTTTCGTGAAGCGGCTTATCGTTAAAATTAGCGTGCTTGCGATTGAAAAGACGCTTTGGAAAGTCGCGTTGCCAGCCGCAGTAGTTAATCATTTTGTCCAAATAGAAAGACTTACGCTTAATTCGGTAGAGAAAGAACTCAGGGTTTTGCATTATTTGCTGGATGTGCTGTTTGAGTTCGTCGCTTACTACTTCATCAGCATCGATAGAAAAAATCCAGTCGTTCGAGGCAAGTTCGGTGGCATAACGTTTGGCCCGACCGAAGCCTTCCCATTTTTCAAGCAGAAAAACCTTCGCACCAAGCGAACGTGCAATTTCGCAGGTGTGGTCTGTAGAACCTGTATCGAGCAGAATTATTTCATCGGCGAAGTCAAGCGAACGCAAGCACCGAGAAACATTATTTTCTTCGTTTTTGGCAATTATAACAGCAGAGAGATTAAGCATAGTTCTTCAATTTTCTTTATCATTAAAAGCAAAAATAGATTGAGTTTTTACCTTCCCTTGTATCACACAAAGCGGCGAAATATCAATGCCAATCAAATTTACTCCTAGCAGTTGAGCTTCGAGGGCAGTAGTTCCACTTCCAGAAAAAGGTTCGAACAATGTATCACCTTCTCTAAGCTCAATACTGTTTATCAGAGCCCTAATCATTTGCGGGTGAAGTTTCCCTTTGTAAGGATAAATCCAATGAGTAAGGTACTGATTAATTGAAGAAGTGGTATTTTTTGCAATTATATGATAATAGTCAGTGTAGAAGTTTTCGACTGTTTTAAAATATGAACTTTTTGTTCTAACAAGTTCGATTTTATCATTGGATTTATTTAAAATTTCGAATTCTCTTAATCCGTTTGTGGTTTTATATTCAATTCCAAGCGAAGATAATTCCAATTCAGCAAGTGATAGTTCATAGATAAATTGAACATTATCAAGAAGAACTAAATCAGTGTTTTTCATAATCGCGGTAGAATTGATATTGCTTATTTTATTTGTCATCGAATATCCATTTAAGATAAAGAAACTACATCAACTTAATTTTATTTTTATTTGCATCGGCTTTTTGCTGAACAATTTCGTAGTGCAAGTCTGCAATTTTTCGGGCAAGGCTATCCCAGGAAGCAATAGACTTATAAGTCTGAATATTTTTTTGATATTTTTCGAGCAAGTTTTGCTCGAAGACAATTTTGATTGCATCAGCCAAAAGCAAAGCATCAGGTTTTGCAACAAGATAGCCGGTGTTGTGTGGTTCGACAGCTTCGCGCAAACTCCCGACATTCGTAGCAACTACGGGCAAATCGAAATGGTAAGCGATAGCAACAATTCCGCTCTGTGTAGCCGAGCGATACGGAAGGACGCACACGTCAGCAGCCGAGAAGCAAAGCGGGACTTCACTATCAGAGATGTAGCGAACGTGTTTTGTGATTTTGTTTTCAACTCCGTGCTGTTTGATAAGTCTGTCGTATTTATCGAAGTTGCCGTAGGGTTCGCCAGCAATTAGTAAATAATAATCTTCGGGTAAATATTTCAATGCTTCGATAAGCAAATCGAGACCTTTATAATCACGAATAAAGCCAAAGAAAAGCAATATTTTTTTATCGAAAGGCAAGAAGAGTTTGTCTTGAGCAATTTTTTTCGGGATTTTTTCACCGAAATGGTTGTAAAGCGGGTGAATATGTTCGATATATTTTGCGTCTGGCTTGAATTCTAATAGGTCGTTTTTCACAGTATCGCTCATAACGACAAAAGCATCGTTATGTTTGAGAAAAAAGTTAGTCAATTTAATATCGCCGGGGCGTTTTTCGTGTGGCTTGACGTTATCCAGAATAGAAATTCTAGTAATTTTTTCGGGCAAATACTTGCAAACAGTGGCAAGCGAGGGAGCAAAAAACGGCATCCAATATTTTGTAAGCAGTAAATCTGGGTCGTAGCGGCGTATTTTTTGAGCTGAGCGTAGATAGCTCATCGGATTAATTGTGTCGAGTATTCGTTCAGCAATAAGTTTATCGACTTTATCGGTAGGAGACACAAATTGCGTTTGTCCGGGGAATAGAAGCGATGGGTACTGCCTCGAAAACGTATAGGCTTTGACTTCAGCAAATTTTTCAAATGCACGGAAAAGTGCAGCATTGAACTGAGCAATACCACCACGAAAAGGATAGAATGTCGAAAGATATGCTATTTTCATATAAAAGCAATTATTTATTAGAAATTTCGTTTTTTGATATTTAAATTTAACTAATTTATTAAAAATATCCGATTAAAAATAATGGTAGATGAAATTATCACACAAGCGGAACGAAGCGGTCTTGGGAAGGCAGATTTTTATTATTGGCGTTATCAATATGAATTAGGCAGGGATATAATTGTGCCATATTTTCAGAAAAACATCTGCGAAATAAAGGGCAAGAAAATTGCTGAAATAGGTTCTGCCGAGGGTGGTGTGCTTCATTCATTTGTTAGAGCCGGCGCTGAATATGGGTTAGGCACTGATATAGCTAAAAATAGATTGGAAAGCGGACGAAAAGTGTCCGCTGCTGCGCAACTGAATGTGGAATTTACTTCCCATAATATTCTTTATGATGAAATACCTTCAAAATGGCAAAATTACTTCGATATAGTAATATTGCGAGATGTAATAGAGCATTTATCAGAAACCGAGCTTGCAATTGTAAGAATTCGAGAATTATTGCGTGAAGGTGGATTTCTCTACGTTACATTTCCGCCGTATCGCTCGCCCTATGGTGGTCATCAACACACGCTTGCTGGCAATTTTATAACAAAATTGCCTTATATTCATTTATTTCCTGATTTTATCTTCAAAAAAATGATAAGTTCTGGTAGGCAAATTGACCAAGAGGAAACGCTTAGATTGCGGGAAATTAGGCTTTCCTCAAAAAAATTCAAAGAATGTGTTTATTCGGCGGGCTTAACAATTGCAAAAGAGGATTATTATTTATTGCGTCCAGTATTCCAAAAAAAGTTCGGACTGCCGTCACTAAAAATTGGAGCAATTGGGAAAATCCCGTTTTTTGGAGACTTCCTGTCGCTTGAATGTATGTATGTTTTGAAAAAATAGATTTGGTATAAATTTTGCCGTAATAATCGATAAATGAAGGGGAAAATATGCTGATAAATTTGAACAAATATAATATAGCACGCTTTGCGGTTGTCTCGCCTGAGGTGAGAATTGCCGATGTGCCATTCAATGTAGAAAAAATCAAGGAAGTAGTAGAAACGGGGCTCGAAAACAAGTGCAATTTTTATCTGTTCCCTGAAATGTCGATAACGGGCTATTCTTGTGGCGATTTGTTCTTTCAAGATAATTTAAATCGTGCAGTAGAGCAAGGGTTGCTGGAATTGCAGAAATTTACTCAGCAGCAAGCAGTTACAATTGTGATAGGAGCACCTTTGCGTTCGCTTGGGAAAATGTTTAATTGTGCCGTTTTCATTTCAAATGGTCAAATTTTGGGAGTTGTTCCTAAAACATTTATTCCGAATTACGACGAATATTACGAAGAGCGATGGTTCTCGGGTGATGAGGATAGACACTGCAACACATTAGAGTTAAATGGCAACGAAATTCCATTTGGTGCGGATTTAATATTCGAAGCAAGGGATTTTCCATTGCTTCGAATAGGAATAGAAATATGCGAAGATTTGTGGTCCGTAGTGCCACCAAGTTCTGATTTAGCGCTTGGTGGAGCAAATGTACTGCTTAATTTATCCGCGAGCAGCGAGTATTTAGGCAAAGCAGAATACAGAAGAAATCTGGTAGTATCGCAATCGGCACGCTGCCATGCTGCTTATCTTTATTCTTCGGCTGGGCCGGGGGAAAGCTCGACTGATTTTATTATGTCTGGGCATTGCATTATAGCAGAAAATGGCAGAGTTCTGGAAGAAAGTCGCAGGTTTTCGTTCAACACGCAAATGATCATCTCTGATGTTGATATTGAAAAACTTAATTCCGAACGCTTGAAGAATAGTTCTTTTGCTACGGGACGTACTCAAAAGCAATTTAAAACAATTAGTTTTCAGTTTGGAACAGTATCGACAACTAAACTTTTGCGCCATATTCCTAAGCTACCGTTTGTTCCCCGTTCGTATCAGCAGAAAAAAGAAGTATGCGAGGAAATCCTGAACATACAAATCACAGCATTATCAAAACGCTTGAAACATATTGGGATTCAGAATGTTGTTCTGGGTGTTTCTGGTGGACTTGATTCAACTCTTGCTTTGATTGTTTGTGCTAAAACTTTTGAAAGACTCAGCTTAAACAAAAAAGGTATTTTGGCGGTTTCTATGCCTTGCTTTGGGACATCGAGCCGAACAAAGATAAATGCACAAAAGTTATCTGAGGCGCTTGGAGTTAGTTTTCGTGAAATTGACATAACAAACACAGTTAGGTCGCATTTTGAAGATATTTCGCACAATGAGAATCAGGTTGATATTGTATTCGAGAACGCACAAGCACGGGTAAGAACATTGATATTGATGGATTTAGCAAATAAGTTGAATGGTATTGTTGTTGGAACGGGCGATTTATCGGAAGCAGCATTGGGATGGAGCACATACAACGGCGACCATATGTCAATGTATAATGTAAATTCGGGTGTTCCGAAAACACTTGTAATGTATTTGATTGACTGGGCAAAGGACAATATGTTCGAAGGAGAAGCGTCGCTAATCCTCGGTAGCATTATGAAGACACCGATTTCACCGGAACTTTTGCCTGTAAGCGAGGACGAGCTTGTTCAGCAGACGGAAAAAATAATTGGTCCATATTTGCTACACGATTTCTTCCTTTACTATTTTGCCCGATTTGGTTATTCGCCGACAAAGATTATGATGATGGCGAAAGTAGCGTTTGGTGATAAATTTAAAAATCACGAAATAAAAGAAAGTATGAAAAAATTCATTACACGATTTTTCGTAAATCAATATAAGCGTTCGTGCATACCCGATGGAGTAAAAGTTGGAACAGTTGCTCTATCGCCTCGAGGGGATTGGAGGATGCCGAGTGATGCAGTTATGGAAATATGGATATCAGAAATAGATAGGTCCGAAATATGATTGATTTTTTCGATATAAATAATCCATTATTGATAGTAATAGCGGACGATCACGAAATAGTGCGTGCAGGGCTTAAGCGTTTGCTGAACATTGAAAAATCTTTTAAGATAATTGATGAAGCACACAATGGCGAGGAAGCGGTTGAGCTTGTAAGCTACCATAAGCCACATGTGTTGCTGCTTGACATACTTATGCCGGTAATGACAGGCATCGAAGCATTGCCTTTGATAAAAAAGATGTCGCCCGGTACAATGGTTGTTATGCTTACAGCGTTTGAGGACGCATTACATATCGAGCAGGCAATTGATGCAGGTGCCGATGGTTATCTATCAAAAGATATAGCATCAGCTGATTTAATAGATGCGATAAAAAAAGTTGTTTTAGGCGAAAGAGTGTTCAGCAAATCAATATTGAATATGATGCAACATAATCTGCGCAAATCACAGGAGAATGCCAAACCAATATCTATTACCAAAAGGGAGCAGGAAGTGCTAAATCTTATTGCCGAAGGAAAAACTAATGCAGAAATAGCTGAAATACTGTTTTTAAGCGTTCGTACTGTGGAATCGCATCGTTATAATTTAATGCAAAAGCTTCAATGCTCGAATACAGCGAGTTTGGTTCGCTATGCAATAAAAAATAAAATCGCGAATGTATAAACTTACATTTTTTCGCTATCTAATAAAATCAGGCTGCACTTTGACGAAAAGGCAGCCTGATTAATTATTTTTTATCTGATTTTATGCTGTTTTCCTTTTGAAAATTCGTTTAATTTTGCCGAATACTGCTTTACCAAATGCGTTATTTAAATAATCGGCAGAAGGAATAACATAAATTGTAAGAACAGTCGAGACGAGCAATCCACCTAAGGAAACAATACCGAGTGGCATACGCAATTCTTTGCCGAAATCCCCGATACCCAAAGCCATCGGAAGCATACCCAAAATAATAGCAGCAGAAGCCATAATTTGCGGTTTTAGTTTTGTTGGAGCAGCCTCAATTAGAGCGTCTCTATGGCTCATTCCTTTGCGAACTAATTGGTTAGAGTAATCAAGAATGAGAATTGCGTTGTTGACCACAATCCCCACAAGCATTATTATTGCCATCATAGAAATTGTATTCATAGTTGCACCAGTAATAAACAGGATGCCCAGCACACCAATAAATGATAAAGGCAAAGTGCTCATAATGATAAGCGGTTGGACTAAATCTTCGAGCAGTGCAGCAAGCAACATATAAGTAAGCACAATTGCAATTAAAAACGCGCGCAACATTTCTGCAACAGTTTCATTCATCATCTCGGCACTACCACCCCATTTGTAATAGTATCCGGCAGGCATCTCAATTTTAGCGAGACGCTTTTCAATTTCGTCGGTAACCTGACCTAATGGGACACCAGCTGCGGGAGAACCGGTAAATTTAATGGTTGTGAGTTTATCTCTGTGCAAAATCTTTGCAAAACCTTTAGTAAAGCGAACTTCACCTAATTGCGACAAGCGGTATGGACCGTTTGGTGTTGCAATCGGAATATTACCGACTTTCTCTGGTGTGTTGTAAGCATCGTCGAAAAGTTTTACTTTAATATCGTATTCTTCGCCTTTTTCCCTATATGTTGTAGCAACGAGACCTTCCATCGAAGCGCGAAGAGTCATCGCAACATCCATAACAGTAATACCAGCTTCTTCTATTTTTTCACGATATGGATAAATTGTAATTTCCGGTTTGCCAGAACGAGATGAATTATCGAAATTAATAAGCCCGGGAACATCTGATATTTCATTAATAACTTTTGTTTTTAATCGTTCGAGCACCAATGCATCATTTCCCATTAAGTAGAATTCGATTGGAGCGCCGGGACCACCGACATTTTCAGCAAAGTCAACTTTAATTTTTGCGTTTGGGATATCAGAAAGCAAGTTTGTAAATTCAGTTATGTATTCTTGAAGAGTAGTTTCGCGTTTGTTTGCATCGGTTACAGTTACATCCATCGATGCAAGGTTTGTGTTCTTATCCAGTTCGGTTTGTTTGCCTAAGCTTGTAATGATTTTAGTAACGTCTGGGTATTGGCTAATACGGCGTTCAATTTCTGCCATAACAATAGATGTTTCATCAATATTATATCCATCGGGCAATTCCACATCAATTCTAATTTGTGAATCATCAATACGAGGGAAGTTTTCGAAACCAATAGAAGGGCCCAGAACTATAAAGCTTAGAATTAGCAATCCAAATGAACCGAAAGCAACAAACGAAGCATAAAGTTTTCGGCTAAGGACCCACGCAAGAGTACGCTTATAGAATTGCTCCACTTTCGACCAGTATTTTTCTATAGCTGCACCGATCTTTCCAACTTTAATTTGTTTTGGGAGCAAAATAGAAGCAAGCATCGGAGTAACAGTAAACGAAACAAGTAGAGAGAACAATGTTGCATATGTTACAGTGAGAGCAAATTCACGGAAGAATAGCCCAACCATAGAAGTCATTTGGGCAATCGGTAGGAACACAACAAGGTTTGTCATTGTAGCAGCCAGAACAGCGACAACAACTTCATCCGTTCCCTTGGCGGCAGCTTCTTTGTTATCCGAGCCGAGTTCTTCTTTGTGTCGGAAAATGTTTTCAATTACCACAATTGAGTTAGAAACAAGCACACCAACAGAGACAGACAATCCCATAAGAGTCATGGTATTTAACGAAAACCCTGATACTTGCATCAAAAAGAAAGTAGAAACAATGGAAATTGGCATCGCCAGAGCAACGATAAAGGTTGTTCTAATATCGTGCAGGAAGAATAGTAGCACTAATCCTGTTAGAATAACGCCCATATAAATGTTAGAAAGAGCATCGCTGACAGAACTTTTGATAAATGTAGAGCGGTCCAATGCGATATCTAATTTCATGCCTTTCGGCAAAGTTTTTTCTATTTGTGGCAAAGATTTGCGTATCGCATCAGCAACATTTACGACATTACCATCTGGTGACTTAACTATACCAATATTAATCACATTATCAAGTCTGTCTTTCAATTTATTATCAAAGAATACAGCGCGTTCGCGGACATCTTTTCCTTCGTCGAAGACTTCGGCGATTTGCCCAATTTTTTTCAATCCACCGATTGTAGGAATTTGTAATTTTTTAATTTGTTCTGGCGACGAATATTGTCCTTGCATACGAACTGTGTATTCCTGTCCTTGTAGTTTAAAGTATCCAGCAGGAACATCAATATTATGAGCTTTTAAAATTTGAATAAGTTGCGGAAGTGAGATATTGTTTTCGTATACGGTACGGTTGTCGAGTTTTACTTGAATTTCACGTTCTTGCCCGCCAGTGATGGTAACATTAGCAACACCTTCGATTTGAGAGAAGCGGTCGCGAAGCACTCTATCGGCGTAGAAATACAGGTCGCGAGGGTCGGTTTGTTCTCCCGAAAGAATCACATTAACTACAGGGAAAGCCTGCAAGTCCACTTTTTGGATAATAGGCAATTCAGCATCATCTGGGAGCTGGCTCACAATAGCATCAACTTTATCTTTTACTTCCTGGTTAGCAATATCGATATCTTTATCGAGCTCAAATTGAATAATAGAAATGGAAACGCCTTCGAGCGAGTAGGAATCAATTACTTTAATTTTAGAAACTGTCGAAACAGCGTCTTCGATTTTTTTGGTTATCTGAGTTTCAATTTCTTTTGGACCGGCACCTGGATAAACTGTTGAAATGGTTACATACGGGATTTCAACATCAGGCATCTGGTTGAGAGTAAGGCTGAAATATGCCAATCCACCAAATAATACGAATACGATGATAAGCATACTCATCATTATTGGGCGATTGACAGATATATGAGCAATTTTCATATTTACACCTCTAATTTACAATTTTAACTTTACTACCATTGCGAAGCAGGAAAATTCCTTCTGTGATAAGGTGATCGCCGGGGTTCAAGCCTTCGGTAATTTCAATATCGATGCTACTTTCGACACCAGTTTTCACCGCTTGTTTGTATGCTTTACCATTTTTTTCAATGAACACGTATTTATCGTCTCCATCGAAAACTATATAACGACGAGGCACAACGATTGCACTATTTTTCTTATATGCGTTTATGCGAATATCAGCTGTAACACCGCTGCGGATTTTTCCGTGAGAATTGTCGAAGACAATTTCCACGCCATAGGCGTTATGTTGAGGGTCGATGGACAAATCAACAACAGATACTTTTCCAGTAAATTGATCACCATTTATTTTCATTGTTGCGTCCATACCAGGTTTGATATATTGAACTTCAACAGGAGAAGCCCAAACTTTTGCTTTCATTTTGTTGAGTTGAGCAACTGTAAATAAATTGTCGCCGGCTTTGACTTTATCACCTTCTTTAACAAGCATTTGTGTAATTGTGCCACTTATTGGCGATTCGATATAAATCAATTTATATATAGATTCCCAGTTGCGTTTTGCAACTAAATATTGAGCTTCGGCGTTGTCGAAATTTTGTTGTGAGGTTTCGCCTGCAGCAAGCAATTGCTTCATACGCTCATAGAGTTTTTTAGCGTTTTCGTAACCAATTTTTGCTTGGTCATATTGAATACGAGGATTGTCTTTTGGGAACTCAACAATCACTTGTCCCTCGCTAACGCGTGAACCAACTTTAGCATTAATTTTTACGATTTTGTCTTCGATAGCAGCTTGTTGCATTGTTTCTTTAATACCGGAGACTTTAGCAAAAAAGCTAAGGTCTTTTTCAAATCCACGTTCACCAATAGTCATAATCCTAACGGGGACACCTGATTCGGCGCGAATTTGTTCAATACTTTTGCCTGGTTTCACCTTTTTCTGGCAGGCGGAAAGGGACAAAACTACAATTAATCCAAATAAAAGTGTTTTTGATAAATTAAAGCTTTTCATAATTTATATAACTCCTTGAATTATTAATTTTCATCAATATATTTAGAATAAATTGTGAAATATCTGGAACTAATGTTACCGAGCAAGGCTTCAAGTTCGTTTTTAGCAATTGTCCAGTCGTAATACGATTGCAAGAGATTAGTTTTAGCCTGACGAAGAGCAAGGTCTGCATTTTCGATTTCGAGCTGGCTGCCGGTTCCTTCGCGATAGCGAGCGGTAGCAATTTCGTAGCCACGTTCAGCAAGTTTCACATTGCGTTCTTGAGCTTCGATATTAGATTTAATACGTTCCAAATCATTTATTTTTGATTTTACTTGAATAGAAATAGCTTGACGAAGTTGCATAATCTGGTAGTCAGTTTTTTCAACTTCAATGAGGCTTTGCTGAACTTTGTTTGTGGTTCGCATACCGTTGAATAGGTTGATGCTAAAACTCAATCCAACGATAGCACTTCTATAATTATTAAAGTTTAAATTATCAGAAGATCCATTAAAAGAGTAGCTTCCAAATGCAACAAGAGATGGCCAATAATCAGAACGATTCACTTCAACATAAGCATTATTGACACGGCGAAGGTTCTCCAGGGTGAGCAAATCGTAATTGTTTTTCATTGCCTGTTCAACAGCGGTTTGTTCGGGAAGAATATTGCCTTCGTCATAGTCAATTTCACCTTCGACGTCAATATCTTGTGATTGAGGTATAGCCATTGAAATTTTCAATGCTTCCTTAGCCATTTTCAAAGCATTTTCCATTTGAAGCAACGAAGGACGAATGTTTTCTACGCGAACTTCGGCTGTGAGGGCATCGAATTCCGAAACAATTCCTTGTTCGCGTAGAGCTTTCACATTAGATAAGTTTCGTTGAGCATTTTCAAAACTTTCGCGGGTTATATCTAATAATTTTTTAGTAAGAATGACTGAGTAAAAGTTTTTCTTAATTTCTGTTATTTTAGAAACAATATTAGATTTCAATGAAACTTTTGAGGTTTGAAGATAAGTGCCAGATGCGCCGATACCTTCGAAAACTGTGGAGTTGAAAAGGATTTGTGATACCTGGAGTTTTGTCTCGTATGAATTAGTTTGTGCAAACGATTGTAATTTTGTTTTCATTGGCAAAAATTTCGAATTATCGCGAGGCAGCAAACCTTCGTCGAACAGTACTCCGTAGGTTGCATTTGTAAGCATTGAGGCAAAATCTGGAAAAGCTGTTTTTGGCTTTTCGACGAAATGATTGAATCCAGCCGATAAATCCACTGATGGCATAGCATAGCCGTAAGCTTCGCGAACAGCGGCGCGCGCTTTTTCGATTTCGAGAACCGCTTGCTTGATGTCGTAATTGTTCTCTAATCCTGTTCGAATAGCGTCTTCGAGCGTATATACCTTAATCTGAGCGGAGGCAGCAAGCGTGCTTATTGCTATAATGGTTAGGAATAATAGTTTTTTCATCAACTTTCTTGAAAATTTATTGAACATAATTTTTTGCAAAAGTCAGAATATTGTTGGCGAGCTGAGTCGGTGAGCACACCTCTGAACATAACATTAAGAATAGTTTCTACAATCTCTTTTGGCGAGGCTTGCAATCGCATAATCATCGATGGAGTAACAAGATTTTGCACAAGAGTAAGGTGCATATGAAAAAGGACTTCAATATTCACATCAGAACGGAAGAAGCCCATATCGACGCCAGTTTTAAAGATACGGACAAAGTTTTTTTCGATTACTTTTTGGCGAAACTGATAAATTTTATCCCAGAGATGAGGAGTATATTTTTGCATATCATCGAAAAATTCACGGGTAAATTCAATTGCCGAATCAGCATTCAATTGCCATATTTTGTTAATTTCTTCGATTAGATTAGCCTGTGGGTTTTGCTCGACGTATTCAATAATGTTCTCGACGAAAGATTTGATTTTTTCGAGTTCTAAATCGATAATAGCTTCGAACAATTCTTCTTTTGTTCGGAAATGTTCGTAGAGAGTGCGTTTACTAATACCAATTTTTTGAGATAATTCGTCAGTACGGACATTTCGGTAACCAAGTCGAACAAACTCTTCGCGCGCAACTTTAAGTATTTTATCTTTAACGTCCAAAGTAAACTCCAAAAACTTAAAAAACAAAATCAGTTTTTTTGATGCACAAAAATAAAAAATATTTCGAAGAGAATACGTAATTTTTTTACGTAAGTTTCAATTATTTTCAATTATTGATGGAAAAGCGGAGCCGACAAAAAAAATTTTTTGGAAGAAAATAAAAAATAAATTAATTTTGTAGTTCAAGACGCTACGGAGGATTCGCATAATGGTATTGCAGCGGTCTTGAAAACCGCCGGGCGCAAGCCTGTGGGGGTTCGAGTCCCTCATCCTCCGCAAGAGATATACATTCGATTACATTTCTTATTCGAAATATCTTATATAATTGCTCACTTTTTAGTCTTTTTATTTTCGACTTAGTATTTATTGGTACAACCTGCAAATCGTATAGCAACATAAGAGAGGTCTTGTATCTAAAATTTACTTTTTTATTTTTGTAACACTTTTGGAACATATATTTCGTAGAGATGTTATGAGCTGTAAGCAGAATAACACCTTTTTATTAATTATTATTTAAAAAGTTATCATTTATCTCGCGACTAAATTTCAATTTGCACTATTTGCAAAAAATTAGTTTATTTTTTGCTATATTTGTTCTTTATGTGATTTATTAATGAAAAATTTATGGAAAACAGAGAAAATAATAATATATACTTTATCGTTTCTATTTTATTAATAATATTCGATCAAGCGACTAAACTTGCCGTGAAAGGCTTTAATTTGTTCGGGTGGCAGCACGAAGGAATGTATTATGGGGAGTCAATACCGATTTGGGGGACATTACTGCAACTTACATACATAGAAAATCCCGGGATGGCTTTTGGAATAGAATTTGGCTGGGGAAAGATTTTTTTAAGTTTATTTTCCATATTTGCTTCAATTGTGCTCGGCTACTACTTATATAAAATCACTTTTGCTCAAAAAGCTGTGAAAATTGGGATTAGTTTAGTGTTTGCTGGTGCAGTTGGAAATTTAATCGATAGAGTTTTCTATGGTGTTTTTTACGGGACACAGCCTCTTTTTTATGGGCATGTGGTAGACTTCATACAGGTGGATATACCAGACATAAACTTTATGGGCATAAACTACACGCACTTCCCTATTTTCAATATTGCGGATAGTTGCGTTACTTGTGGAATAATTCTATTGATATTATTTCACAATAAACTACCAGGAATAAAAGAAATCTTTGGGAATAGAACGCGAACAGAGGATTTGCAGAAAGAAAATGCAGCCGAATAATAACTATCCTGAGAAAGTCGAAACTATTTATAGATTTAGCATCACAGGCGGGCAAAAGCCTGAACGAGTGGATGTTTTTTTAACACGGGCGATTGCAGGAGCGACTCGCAACCGTGTTCAAAAAGCCATAGATGCAGATTGTGTAAGAATAAACGGGAAACCTGCAAAAGCAAGCCGCAAAATTCAGCCTGGCGATGAAGTTGAATGCATAATTATGAAACTTCCGCCAATAGAGCTAATTCCTGAGCCGATACCAATTGAAATAGCTTATGAAGATGAGCATCTTGTAGTTGTCAATAAGCAGCGAGGATTGGTTGTTCACCCATCGATTGGGCACAGAAGCGGAACACTTATTAATGCGTTGCTCTATCATTTTGGGTTGCGCGAGGCAATAAAACTTGAGATCGAAGAAGAGGACGAAGAAAGCGACAATGATGATGAACTAACCGATGAACAAATTTATGCAAGCGACGCTGTACGTCCGGGATTAGTGCATAGAATTGACAAAGACACTTCGGGTCTGCTTGTTGTAGCAAAGAATGCAACAATTCACGCAGAATTGTCGCGACAATTTGCCGAAAAGACAACCGAACGCGAATATCAGGCAATTATTTGGGGCAATCTGAAGCAAGAGAAAGGCACAATTGTCGGAAATATTGGGCGTTCACCCAAAAACCGCAAGATTTTCACTATTCTTCCGAAAGGTGGGAAATATGCCAAAACTGATTACGAAGTGCTTGAAAATTATAAGTATGTGTCGCTCGCTCGGTTTGTATTGCATACGGGGCGAACACATCAAATCCGTGTTCATTCGCACAACATTGGGCATCCAATTTTTGGGGATCCAACTTATGGTGGGACAACAATTGTATTCGGCGGGGAAAACCCAAAATTTCGTTCCACAGCAGAAAAGTGCTTAGGTATAGCGAACGAGCGTCAAATTTTACACGCAAAAACGCTGGGATTTTATCACCCAGCGTTGAAGCAATTTATGCGTTTCGATAGTCAGCTTCCAGATGACTTCCAGCAGATTCTGGAATTATTCAGAAAAGGCGGTTTTGCTTATTAATTCGGGCAAGTGGGTAATTTTATAGTAAATTTACTTCCAACGCCCAGTTTACTTTCGGCAAAGACTTCGCCACTCATTTTCTCGACAAACTCTTTGCAGATGACAAGTCCAAGCCCCGTTCCAACTTCTTTATTAGTTCCGAGTTTAGATTGTGTTTTATCTAATTTAAATAGGTTGTTTAAAGTGTCTTCGTCCATACCCACTCCGTTGTCTTCGACAAAAATATAAGTGAAATCGTTATCGATACGGCAACTAACTGATATTTTACCTCCATAATTTGTAAATTTAACAGCGTTGGAGAGTAGGTTCCGAATAACAGTTGCGAGTAAATTACTATCGCAACAAACAGTTGAGTTGCAGTTTTCGGAGATGTAAAAGGAAATTTTCTTCACTACTATCTGTGAAGATATATCGTTTGCAGCCAATTTAATTATCTCGGACAGATTATGTTGCTCAATATGAATAGAAAATTTGTTTAGCTGGGAGCGAGACCAGGTAAGAAGATTTTCGAGCAACTTATATGTATGTGAAGCTGAGTTTTTGATTTCATCAATTATATCGATAATATCTTCTTTGCTGAATTGTTCAATATTATCTTTAAGTATTTTAACAAGTTTATATTGAGCGGAGATCGGATTTATCAAATCGTGAGCAATAATGGAAAAAAACTTGTCTTTTGTGGAATTCAGCAATTCTAATTTTTTTGTATATTCTTTGAGTTTTTCTTCGGCTTCGGTGCGACGATTTAATTCATCAATTGCTTGGTTTTTAATCATCCTATATTGCTGAACCTTATTGAATAAAGTGGCAACGTTTTCGACAGCAATGATTACGTTGTATGAGCCAGTTTCATTGGTTGAGATAGACGAAAGAGTAACCGTTTGAGCCTGGTATTTCCCATCAATATCTTTGATTGGGATAAAGTATTCATTAAGCATCGGAGAAAGCACCATCGGTGGACGCCCTTCGAACATCAATTTTAATCTTGCCTTGTATTTAGGTGCCTGCAAATGTGGAAACAATTCAAATATATTTTTAAATATTACTTCTTCGCGTTGAATATTAGTCCAGGCTTCAAGGGTTCTATTCCAGAAAATAATATTGAAATTACTATTAATTATGCAAATACCTATTGGTATATGGTCGTAAGTAATTAAAGGATTTTCGTAATAAATATCTTTGAGCATAGCAATACAGAATAATATTTAACTAATTTTGTTTACATACTGGTCAATAATACTTACGAAGTATTGGAAGGATTTGATATTGAAGAATAGTATAATATCACCGGAAATTTTAAGTTCTTCAATGAGAAATATTGCTTTGCCAAGAAGAACTACTTCGTCGATAAATTTCAGGCGTTGTTCGAAAAATTCCTTTTTGTAGTTTTCGAAAAAGACAGGCACATAGAATTCGAATTCGTGTTCGAGTGAATTACTGAAAGTAGCAAGAATAGCATTGAGAATAATATTACCGATTTCAACCAGAGCGCCGGCTTTGATTTCGTCGAACTCGTAAGTATCGAGCACCTGACGTGAGAACACATTAACTAATTTGTTAGCACTTTCCTGCGAAAAGACGAGTTGAGAAATACCAGAAAAACTGTTGTGAAATTCCATATTCACAGCTGAGTAATCTTCCTTTCCCAAATCTTTTAGTTCTTCGATAAGACGGTCGGAAGAGATAATGCGAATTCTTGGGATAGAAAGTTCAATTTCGACGTTGAGTATTCCGCTAAGAATATTTGTGCTTTCATTGATACCAATATTAAGCAGTTCGAGAATAGATTCTTGCTGAATTTGAGTAAGTTCGTAATTCATAACTAACCTCCGCGAGAAAAAAGAGCTTTTTCGACAGCATCGAACAAATCTTGTTCGGCAACTTGCTTTTTCAAGATGGCAACAACCCCCAGTTCACTGAATTTGTCTAAGATAGCCTTTTGTTGGTTAGCAGAAATAACAATAATGGGGGAATTGATACCCATTTCGCGCATAATTTTGATTGTAGTAACTCCATTAATGCCCGGCATGAGGTAATCAACAAGAATGCAATCAAATTGCTCGTTTTTAAGCAATTCAATTGCATCTGTCCCACTGCTTGCTTCTTTAATAGAATTAAATTTTTTTGAAAGAATTTTCTTAATTGCCATCCGCGCAACTATGGAATCATCGACTATAAGTATTTTTTTGCTATTGTCCATACGCAACCTTCTATTTCTTAACTTCCCAATAAATTTCTTTTCGCAATTTTTGGATATAATCATTGTATATTTTCATTTTTTTATGATCAAGTGCGATGTTGCTTATATATTCATAGTCTTGTTTGAGAGTAGCGTAATGCTCGGGAATAGTTGCTTTTTTATAAATAATATGGAAAGCAGGTTTATTTTGGACAACATTATAAGAAAGAGGGTCGGAAATACCGCCATCTTTAAGTTGTTTAATTTGTTCGCGGAAGTTCGAGGGGAGTTCATTCATAGGCAGTCTGCCAATGAGCCCACCAAAGCCGCGAGTTTCTTTGTCGTCGGAATGGAGGCGGGCAAGCTCGGAAAAATTATTTTGTTCGATAGCGACTAAACGAAGGGAATCCAGAAAAGCACGAGTACGTTCATAGTCGTCTGACGACTGCGAAATTTTGAACAGAATATGGCGAGCGTGTATAGCATCTTTCTTTTTCTCGACAACCTGAATTAAGTGAAAACCAAATGGCGTTTCGACAGGGCGCGAGATATCGCCAGATTCGAGCGAAAAGGCAGCATTTTCGAATTCGGGGAAGAACTTACCACGAGAAACCCAGCCGAGGTCTCCGCCTTTCGAGGAGGTAGCAAAATCCTGACTATAGCGAGCAGCAAAACTTTCGAAAGCACCACCGTTGAGAATAGAATCCCTAACACTTCGTGCAAGTTCCAAAGCTCGTTTCTTTTCGTCCTGTCGTACATCAACATATTTGACAAGGTGATAGATTTCATAAGTATCTGGCACTTTGGGGATAGAATCGCGGTATAATTTGAAGAATTCTTCGACTTCTTTTGGTGTAATTGAAACATTTCCAATAAGTTGCTGAACAAGGTTAGCAGAAAGCAATTTATTGCGAATATCGTCGCGCAGTTCGAATTTTATTCTATTGATAGATTTTTTATAAACTTGCTCAACTCTTTCTTCTGAACCAAACTGCTGAATTAAAGTTTGTAGAAAAGCTTGCCAACGAGCTTCGATTTGTTCGTCAGTAACTACGATTGAATCCTCGACTGCTTTAGTAATAAGTAGCTTTTCATTTATTAATGCATCAAGCAATTCCTGAAAGAGCTTTGGGTCGTCGGGATTTACTCGTGGGTCTTGCTGAGCCATCATCAGAAGTTGTCCACGCACATCGCTAAGCAAAATCACTTCATTACCGACAACAGCCAGCACTTTGTCCATTGTTTCTCCTCGTGAAAGCTGACTTTGAGCGTATTGTGAACTAACAAGCAGAAGGCATATCAACAACAAAAATTTCTTCATACAAAGCACAAAAAATATTGAAAATAATAGAATATAATTTATCACAAATAAATGATAAATTCAAATTTATAACGAATTAATCAATAAAAAAAGTCAATAGTATTTAATTATTTTTATTATTTTTTAGTAGATATTCTTGCACGGAAAACTGTTTAGCGCCCTTCGATAGGGATAGTTTTTCGTAAGAGCCATCGGGAAGCAATCGCCAAGATTTAGAATTGTCTTTCCAATAAAGATGGAGAAGTTCAATAAGTTGTTGCTTTAAGTTATTTTGATAGACAGGGAACATTATTTCTACTCTGCGATGCAAATTGCGTGTCATCCAGTCGGCACTTGAAAGATAAACTTCTTCGTTGCCACCATTTTTGAAGTAGAAGACACGGCTATGCTCTAAGAAACGCCCAAGAATAGAGCGGACCTCGATATTTTCGCTAATATTTGGGACGCCAGGTTTCAGGCAGCAAACACCACGGCAAATAAGTTGAATTTTGACACCTTTGCAAGAAGCTTTGTAGAGTTCAGCGATAACTTCTTTTTGAGCAATTTGATTAAGTTTTGCAATAATAAGTCCGGGATTATCGGGGGAATGAAGTTCGGCTTCGCGGCGAATAAAAGAAATCAATTTATTATGCAAATTAATCGGTGCAACAGAAAAATGTTTCCAATTATCGTAATGAGAATAACCCGTAAGGTAGTTGAACAAATCAACAGCGTCGTCGCCAAATTCATCATTTGCGGTGAACATTGCGATATCGGTATAGATGCGAGCAGTAACCTGGTTGTAGTTGCCAGTGGAGAGATGAAGATATTTTTTTAATTTACCGCCTTCGCGACGAACAATAAGAGCAATTTTGCAGTGGGTTTTCAGTCCAGGAACGCCATAGACGACGTGAACGCCAACATTTTCGAGTTCCTTTGCCCAGATTATGTTGGACTCCTCGTCGAAACGAGCTTTAAGTTCGACGAAAGCAGTAACGTATTTTCCATTTACGGCGGCACGTTTAAGAGCCTCGACGATAGCCGAATATCGACCAGTGCGGTAGAGAGTAATCTTGATAGCGAGGACGTCGGGGTCGTCGGCAGCTTGATTTAAGAACCGCAAAGTGCTATTTGTAAATGAATCATAGGGATGATGCACAAGCAGGTCAGATTGACGAATAGCTTCGAACACGCCGGGACCATCTTGCTTGAATTGAGGTAGGTCCCGTGTAGAGAATGGCTTATCTTTAATATCTTTGAGTTCGAGTTTTAGCAATTCCATAAAATCGGGAAGATTGAGCGGGCGGTTCAGAGTATAGACGTCAGTTGGTTCTAAATCAAGAGATTTCATAAGGATATTAGCGACGAAGTCGGGCATATTGGAATTAACTTCGAGACGGACAGCGGCACCACCCCATCGGCGTTGTTTCACTTGTTCGGCAATTTCTGAAAGCAGGTCTTCAGCTTCGTCTTCGGCAATTTCAATATCAGCATCACGAGTAACACGGAAAGTGTTCGACGAAAGAATAGTCATTCCGGGATAGAGTTGTTCAGCAAAAGCACGAACAACTTGTTCGACAAGAATATAGTTGTTTTTACGTTTGCCGTTGAGAGGTATAAATCTTGGTACAACAGTAGGAATTTGCAAGAACCCTATACGGCGATCCTCATCATCAGCTAAATTATCTTGAAATGCAAAAGCAATGTTTAAGCTACGATTAATCAGTCGCGGGAAAGGGTTTGCAGGACCCAAAGTAAGAGGAGTAAGCACCGGCATGATATTCTCACGAAAATATTTTTCCAGATAAGATTTGTCCTTTTCATCAAGTTCGTCGAATCGATGGAAGACAACACCGTATTTACGAAGTTCAGGTAAAATTTCTTCGTTTAGCAGTCTTTCTTGCATCTGGTATAGCGGGAGCAGAGCGTTGCGAATTTCTGTGAGTTGCTCGTGAGGGGTTTTGCCATCGTAAGAGTATTCGATAACACCTTCGGCAATTTGGCTTTTCAGCCCGGCGACGCGTATCATAAAAAATTCGTCTAAATTGGAGCTGAAAATACATACGAATTTAAGACGCTCAAGCAAAGGATGTTGATTACCTTCAGCTTCGAGCAACACTTTGCGGTTAAATTCAATTAAGCTGAGCTCGCGATTAATATAATACTGAGGAGCGAAAAAGTCTATTGTGTTTGTTTGAGTTTTATTTGATTTATTCATTGTGCTTCCTACAAAATTGCAAATGAGAAATATAAATTAATATTTATATTTCGAAAAATCAAGCAATTATAATATTTCAGATAAAAATAAAATTTATATAAATTGAAATAAATTTGTTTAATTATAAATTATTAATTTTTTAGAACAATAGAAAAATCAGTAGTTTTACTTAATTGAAGATTATTATTTTTGATTAAATTTTTTGCAATATTGTGATAGTAACAAAGTCAATACAATAACAGTGATAGTATTAATACATTTATAATAATAAATGATGAAAGAAAAATCATTAAAAATAATTGCGGACCACATTGCTGATTGGATATATTGGATGACCCCGCAAGGGAAAATAGAGTTCCATTCAAAATCAGTAGAGCAATTCACAGAGTATTCGATGGAAGAGATAGAAGTAAATAATAATTTTTTGATAGATATTGTTTACGATGAAGACAAAGAAAAATATATTGAACATGCAAAAGTCGCTTATACTGAAAATCCCAACACATTCGAAGTAGAATTTCGAATTGTTACGAAAAGCGGACAAATAAAAACCATTTCGCACATATGCAGGCCAATTTATGAAAACGGCAAATATATAGGGAGAATAGCCGACAATAGAGATATCACATTTCAAAAGGCACAATCAGAAACGATATTAAATGAAAAGATGCGATTTGATTTGTATATGCAAAGCATACAGGATGTAGTTTGGGAGGTTGATGAAAATTACATTATTAAATATGTTTCGCCTGCATTTGAAAAGATTTCGGGTCTGAGTTGTGAGGAAGTAATAGGGAAATCTGTGTTAAAATTATTGGACATTTCGGAAGAAAGTGAATTGTTCGCTTTGTTGATGAATAGGGAAAAAATTTTTTTAGAAAAAGGAACAATAGAAGATGCCGTTTTTGAGGTCCCATACACAACACCAAAAGGCAATTTAGTATGGCTTGAAGTTAGTTCGCAACCAGTGTTTAAAGAAAAAGTTTTGGTTGGTTTTGTTGGAGCGGCAAGAGATATTACAAAAAGGAAATCCTATTTAAGAAAGCTGGAAACTATTACAGATATCATTGATAATAGCATTATGGAATATGACATTGCAAATGGGCAAGTTGCATTAAATCATAAGTTCTTTAAAATATTAGGGTATAGTCCTGATGAATTTGAAAACAGTATAGAAAATATTATTGAACATATTCATATAGAAGATAGGGAAAAAGTAGAAACAACAATAAAGGAACTTATTTCAAATAAGCACGGACAATTTAGTCACGAATATAGGATGAAGACAAAAGATGGAAATTGGAAGTGGGTAAAATGTAATGGTAGAGTAACTGAATGGGATAAAGAAGGCAACCCAACTAAAATTATTGCTGCACATATAGATATTGACAAAGAAAAACGTTTGCAAGAAGAAAGGCTACAACTACTGAATTCTGCCATCAATTCTACAACGGAAAGTGTTGTCATAACTGATGTTCGAGGAAACATACAGTATATAAATCCTGCATTTTCGGAACTAACAGGCTATTCGCTGGAAGAAGCAATAGGGAAAAATCCAAGGGAGCTTGTTAATTCCGGTGAACAGAACAAAGAATTCTACAAAACTATGTGGAAAACGATAGCAAACGGTAAAACTTGGAAAGGAGAAATTATCAACAGGCGTAAAGATGGTTCAAAATATATAGAGTTTTTAACAATAACGCCGGTAAAAAACGACAAAGGTAAAATCATAAATTATGTCGCTATAAAGCGTGATATAACATACGAAAGAGAGTTAATAAAAGAACTCAACAAAATAAACACAGAATTACAAGCAATTTATGATAGCTCACCTGTACTAATTAGCTTATTGGATACCAACTCAAGGATAGTCTACGCTAATAAAACAACAACAGATTTCCTGGGGATTCCACTTGAAGAGCTTATTAACAAGAGAGCCTGTGGTTGTTTTGGTTGCATACACGAGAAAGATTCGGATCTTGGCTGCGGATTTGGACCTGATTGCTCTGAGTGCAAATTGAACAAAGCTATACAGAAAACACTCGAAACCAGACAGAGTGTTACCGGTATCGAACACAACGCAAAACTTATGCTCAATGGTATGCTTAGAGAATACACATTTCTGGCAACGACTTCTTTTATTCAATCTGGGAACAGTGAATATGTATTATTAAATTTGCTCGATATAACAGAAAAGAAAATTAATCAGAATTTGCTTGAACAAAGCTACAAAACGTTCAAAGCGTACATTCAGGCTGCACCGATGGGAATAGTCTCGATTAGGAAGGATGGCATCATTCATGGCTGTAATCGAGCATTTCAGGAATTAATTAAAACATCAGAAGAAAATCTACTTAATAAAAATATATTATATTTTATTTTTCAGAAGCACGATTTATTTATAGATACACTTTCAACTTTAAATAGTGAAAATAGAACAATTGAAATAATTATGCAAGATGCAAAAGAAAAAGTATTTTGGGCGAAAATTTCTGCTGTGTTATTAAAAGATGATGAAATATTGTGTTTTATAGAAGATATTGACGATAAAAAGCGAGCTGATGAAGAGCAGAGAGCACTATTAGATGCATTAAAACTGTCAAACCAAAAGATAGAACAAACACTGGAAGAAAAGAATAATCTAATAAAAGAGCTCGAAGAAATCAAGCAACGACTTGAAGAAACTATATCGGCAAAGGATAACTTCTTCTCAATCATTTCGCACGATTTACGTGGACCATTCAGTGGTTTTTTGGGACTAACCGATATGATGGCCAAAGATCTGGAAGATTTGTCCTTGCGTGAACTTCGTAAGATGTCGCAAGCAATATATAATTCAGCAAATTCTGTATATAAATTGCTTGATGACTTATTGCAATGGTCGCGATTACAACTTGGGAAAATACCGTATAATCCTGAGCAAATCACATTAAAAGAAATCATAAATAATTCACTATACACTTTGCGAGAAATTGCAACCAATAAAGAAATTGATTTGTCGATAAATGTGCCTGATGATTTCGTAGTTTATTGCGACAGGAATATGATAACGGGAGTTGTAAGAAATCTTGTAACGAATGGAATAAAATTCACTCATCGTGGCGGAAGAATTAAGATTTTTATTAACAAGGTAGAAGGAGATTTTGCTGAAATTGCTGTCGAAGATAACGGGGTTGGTATTCCCGAAGAACATAAAGATAAGCTATTCAGAATAGATGCACAAATTACGACTAAAGGTACTGAGAAAGAAACGGGTTCGGGACTTGGACTAATATTATGCAAAGAATTTGTTGAAAAACACGGCGGAATTATTTATCTTAACAGTAAGGAAAATAAAGGTTCAACATTTTACTTCACTCTTCCTGTTGTTAAAAGTACTTGATTTATATTGAATTTATGGGAAATGGAGATATTAATATCGACGAAATCCTTATAAAAATAAGTAATCTCGAAAGAGAGCTAAGCAAAGCAAGAAAAATACAGAAGGCTTTAATTGAGCGTATTGAAAAAATCCAATCAATTGATGAAAACGACTATGGGCTGTTCGAAACAAATGCCTTACTTAATGAAATTTTAGAGAAGAAGAATTTAGAATTTCAATCTTTATGTTCCGAGCTAGCACATTTTGAAGAAGAGAAAAAGTCTTACGAAAGAAGCTTAAAAGCAAAAGAGAAAAGACTTTATGCAGTAATCAATTCTCTCGATGATATAGTATGGTCGGCTACTTATCCAGAGTTAAATTTACTATTTACAAACCAGAGTATAGAAAAAATATTTGAGTTCCCCGCGGAAGATTTCATAAAGTATCCTCAATTATGGTTGGACATAATTCACCCAGAAGATAGGTCGGAATTAGAGAAAAGGATTGAGGTTGCAAAAGATGGAACTACACAAGAGGTAATATACCGTGTGTTTCTGCCAAGTGGAAAAATATGCTGGATCAAGAACCGATTTCGAATAACAATTGCCGAAGAAGAGCAATATAGATTGGATGGAATTGCTTCTGATATAACGTACCAGAGAGAAGCAGAATTGAAGCTTCTAAGCAGTGAACAAAAATTTCGAACACTTGCCAATTACACTTATGATTGGGAATATTGGCTCGACCCCGATAACAAATTTATGTATATTTCACCATCTTGCGAACGCATAACGGGATATTTGCCAGATGAATTTATAACAAATCCCGACTTGCTTCACTTTATAGTTCATCCTGATGACTATGATTATTTCTCTAATGTAACTAATTTAAAATCGGAATCTCGGACTGTAGAACTCGAATTTAGAATAAAACGCAAAGGCGGCGAAATAAGATACATCCAGCACATAAATAGGCCAATATTCGACACACAAGGGAATTTTTTAGGGCGCAGAATTTCAAATCGCGATATAACAGAGAAAAAACTTGCAGAAATCGACTTAAATCGCCAGAAAAAATTAATTGAATCAATATTAGACAATGCACCAATATTTATTTGGCTTAATGACACTGAAAGCAATACGATTTTCGAAAATATGCTAATGCGTATAAACACAGGAAACGAGAATGGGTTGTCCTTTACAGAAGATGAACTTAAAAAATTACAAGAAACCGACCAGCAGGCAATTCAATCGAATTTACCTATTGAATTTGTAGAAGAAGTAACTTTCAACGATGGGACAAAGCACTACCTGCAAATAGTGAAATCACGAATGACAGACGAAGAGGGGAAAATTATTGGCGTGTTGGGTCTTGCTCTGGACATAACTGAAAGCAAGTTAGCAAACGAGGCATTACGCGAAAGCGAGGCACGCAACCGTGCTCTACTTGATTCTTCGCCCGATCTTGTATTTATATTAACTCGAGAGGGTAAATTCATTGATTATCATACGTCAAATCCCAAGCAATTGCTTATTCCACCAAGGTTTTTCATCGGCAAAAAACTCAACGAAGTACTTGAAATAGATATTGCAAATAATCTTTATTTTTATCTTGAAAAAGCATTAGAAACCGGTGAGCTTCAACGTTACGAGTTCAATATAAATTATAAGAATGAATATAAATATTACGAAGTTAGAATAAGCCCGTTTGGGAATAATTTATTAATGGGAATTGTCCGCGATATAACAGAGAATAAGTTAGCAGCTAAAAAATTAGAAGAAATGTATCGATTAAACTCAATAATCAATGAATTATCTTCTGTATTAATTCAATCAACAGCTAAGGATTTGCATAGTGGAATAGTATTTGCGCTCGAAATATTAGGTCGTTTCTCGGGATCTGATAGAGTATATATTTTCACATTACACGAATCAAGCCAACATATTGAAAATACATATAGCTGGATTTTGGAAAATGTGCCGCAAGAAATAGAAAAAATTAGTTTAATACGATATCAAATGATTCGACGTTGGATAGATCTCTTCAAGGACAATGATTTTGTTCAAATACAGAATGTTCAGAAGCTGCCTGATGAATTTGAAGAAAAATCGACACTGTTGGAAATCGGAATAATATCATTGCTTAGCGTTCCAATGTTTTACGGGAATGAGTTAATAGGTTTTATAGTGTTTGATACTTTGCAAAAAGAGCGTGATTGGGACTACGACACAGTATCTTTATACAGGCTTGCAGCAGAAATAATTGCTGGTGCAATAGCACGGAACAAATTTGAGTTAGAAATTATCAAGCAGAAACAGATAGCAGACCAAGCGAACCGTGCAAAATCTGAATTTTTAGCGAATATGAGCCATGAGATACGAACTCCGATGAATGCCATTTTAGGATTTTCTGATATTATGCTCAAATCCATACGTGAGCAGCCATTCAAAGGATATCTTGAAACAATTCAGAAAAGTGGGCGTACATTGCTTGCCTTAATCAACGACATACTTGATTTATCAAAAATAGAAGCAGGTCGGATAGAACTTCAACCTGAACCCGTTAATATTGCAGAAACTTTAAATGATATATACCAGATTTTTTTCGAGCAGGCAAACCAGCGAAAATTAAAATTTGAACTTGTAATTCCGGGAAATCCACCGGATAATCTATTTCTTGATGAAGTTAGAATTCGTCAGGTGCTGATAAATTTGGTCGGGAACGCAATCAAATTCACGAAAGAAGGTGGTGTGTATATCTCGCTTTCGCACCATAAAGTAGATAATCAACATTACAACCTGAAAATCGATGTAAAAGACACAGGAATTGGGATTGCACCAGAGGACAAAGATTTAATATTTGAATCGTTTCGTCAGGCAAGCACTGTTAGTGTGAAGCACTTTGGCGGCACAGGGCTTGGGCTTGCAATATCGAGCCGTTTGGTAAAGATGATGGGTGGGGAAATCACAGTCGAAAGCGAACTCGGGAAAGGTTCTACATTCACTGTCCGATTATATAACGTGCAGAGACTCGATGAAATCAAAAAGGCAAGCGAACAAATCGATTGGTCGAGTAAAATAGTTGACTTCAAAGGTGCGAAGATTCTGATAGTAGATGATATACAGCAAAATATTGATATTGTTCGGGCGCATCTTGAAGATACGAATACTACTATTTTGGAGGCGAGCAATGGGCGGAAAGCAATAGAATTGCTTCGCACGATTGAAGTTAATCTTATTATGATGGACTTACGTATGCCAGAAATGAGCGGATACCAGACGAGAAATATTATTCGTGATGAGCTTGGAATTAAGAACATACCGATTATCGCTTACACAGCATCATCGATGAAGGAAGATGAGACAAGGGTTAATACCCTTTTCAATGGATTTCTGCGTAAACCAGCTAACCGCAATGAGATAATTTCCGAGCTTGTAAGGCATCTTGATTTTACTGCAAGCGACAAAGAGGAGCAACCAGAAGAATTATTAGCTGCAAAATGTAATATTAATGAATTATTAAATTCAATTAATTCGGAAATCTTGAAAGATTTTTCTAAATTATTCGCAAATCAAATTGAAAATTTGATGAAATATACAGATTTGCAGGAAGCCGAAGATTTTATTAATCAATTAAGACAATTTGCTAAAACGAACAATAATGAGAAATTAATTAATGTATCTAATGTTTTGAATAGTTATTTTGATAATTTCGAGATTGAGAAACTATCGAAAGCATTCAGTGAAATTTATAATAAATTAAAATAATGTGGTGAATTTATGAATAATATGCCACAAACTACAAAGAAAAATACAATTCTTGTGGTTGACGACCAGCCTCAAAACATACGCTTAATTGGGACTTTGCTACGCGAGCATTATAATTTATTGATTGCTGACAACGGGCCGAAAGCAATCGAAACAGCCAGAGGTAAGGCACCCGATTTAATTCTACTCGATATTATGATGCCGGAGATGTCGGGCTTCGAAGTATGTGAAACATTGAAAAACAACGAGTTAACGCGCGAAATTCCTATAATATTTCTTACAGCTAAAACAGAAACAGAAGACATCCTCAAAGCTTTTGAAATTGGCGGTGTCGATTACGTTACAAAGCCTTTCAATGCTCTTGAAGTAATGGCAAGAATTAAAACTCATCTTGAGCTGAAAAATTCAAAAGATCTGATAAAGCAGCAATACACAGAGCTAATGCAAAAGAATGAACAGATCAAAAAGGCATACAGTGATTTAGAACAACAAGCACAGAACTTGAATAAATTATACCTTCAACTAATTCAAAATGAAACTTTTTTAAGGAAAAGCAATGAAGAATTGAAAAAGTTAAATGAAATGAAAGATAAATTCTTTTCGATAGTATCTCACGACTTAAAAAGCCCTTTTGCTGGTTTATTGACAATGACAGATATAATAAATCATCATATTAATGAATTTAGCAAAGAAGAATTAGCTGATATGGTTCATTCGCTAAATAAAACCGCTCAGCAAACATATAAATTTATTGAAGATTTGCTTGAATGGTCGCGATCGCAAATGGGAAGAATTCAGATGAATATCGCAAAAGAAGACTTAGCATCTATTCTTGCTGGGACACTTTTAACATTAAACCAACAAGCAGAACAAAAAGAGATCGCGATAGAAAATAATATTCCTATTGGCACTTATGCGCTATTCGATAACAATATGATGGCAACAATTGTAAGGAATCTGGTATCTAATGCAATCAAATTCACTCACAAAGGAGGAAAAGTAACTCTCAACGCAGAGAAAGTCGTTAAGGAGGGGAAGCCGTTTCTTCGCTTATCTGTTTCAGATACCGGGGTTGGGATGAGTGAAGAGAAAAAATCGCAATTATTTACACTCGAAAAGGTGCAATCGACACCAGGAACTGAAAAAGAGAAAGGCACGGGTTTAGGTATTGTAATATGTCGAGATTTTATCGAAAAGATGGGTGGGAAAATTGCGGTCGAAAGCAAATTGAATGAAGGCACAACTTTTTATGTGGATATTCCAACAGAGGATTAAGCAATAGATGCAAAGTGATCCAAATAGAGGTATATCCCCATCAATTGCTGAATTAGAGAAAAAATTGCAGCAATCGGAGAAAATTATATCTGCTCTTATGCAAAAATTAGAAAAATCATCTCTTATTAACGAAAGCGATTTTTCTTATTTTGAGAGCATAGCAATTCTTAACGAAACCATAGATAAAACACACGAAAAAATCAATGAGATAACCCAAAAATTGTATGAGAAAGAAATAGCGTTAGAACAAATTGAGAAAGAACTCCGCTCAAAAGAGGGGCATCTCAATGAAATATTGTTTTACATTGATGATATTGTGTGGTCAGTGTCATATCCGATAATAAAGCTACTATTTGTAAACAAGGCTGTCGAAAAGGTGTATGGAATAGAGATAGAAAATTTAAGAAACATGCCGAATTTGTGGTTTGGGTTAATTCACCCAGACGACAAGAATATTTTTTTCAATGCCATGTCGAGATTGGAAGACACACCTCAACTTGAAGTAGTATATAGGATAAAAAAATTAGATGGACAAATTAGATATATATTAGATAAATTGACAAGAAAAATTGACAAAAGTGGGAAGATATATCAAATCGATGGAATAGCACGGGATATTACAGATTTAAAATTAGCCCAGATGCAGACAGAGATAAGTATGCAGCAGTATCAAATGATTTTTGAATCAGTAGTAGAAGGTATTATAATTTTCGACGCAAACGCTACGGTTGTAGCAATTAATCAAAGTGCCTGCAAAATGTTTGGATATAATAAAAGTGAATTAATTGGAAGGGAATCTGAATTATTTATTAGCAGGGAGCTTATAGAAAAAATATTTGAAAATTATGATATAAACATATTAAATTATGATTTTTTTACTGAATCTATTGAGAAAAAAAAGAATGGTGAAAATTTTAGTATTGAACTTTTTTCGAGAAAATTCAAACTTAATAACGAAAATTTTATCATTTGCTCTATTATTAACATTACAAAGCGAAAAGAGGCCGATAGAGCTTTGCATCAACAGCAAGCTGCTTTGGCTCAATCAGAGCGAAAGCTCAATGCAATACTGAACAACACTCGCCAATCTTTTGTCCTGCTCGACACTAATTATAATATTATTGCTTTCAACAAAAGTTTTGAAAAAGATGTAAAGCAATTTTTTGGTTATGAGTTAGATGAAGGCAATAAATTTTATGAAATATGTCCCGCACATTTGAAAGATTTGTTATTTGAAAAGTTGATAAAAGCTTTCTCCGGTGAAAGCTCACAGGTAGAATTAGAAATACCGGCAACAGATGGACATTTTGAAAAATTTATTTTTTTCATAGACCCTCTTAAACAAGAAGATAAGAAGATCGAATCAGTTGTTGTCAGTTCTATTAACTTAACTCATTTATATAATAAAGCTGATTAGAATTTTTCCCTCAATTTTTCTAATTACATTAAAATATATTAACATATTATTAATCATGTATTAATTTATTAATAATTATATTAGAATGTAAATTTTTTCGGTCCTAAAATGAAAAATCAAAAGGGACGACCCAAAGATAACCAAAATAGCCTTCGAAATAAAGCAGAAGACGAAGAAATAAATACGTCCAACTCGGACATTTCAGCAGAGGTCCATTTATCACTTGATGATCTGCCAATTGGTGTTTACAAGTCCAAGCCTGATGGTACAATCATTTATGCAAACAAGGCATTAGTTAACCTCGCAGGATATAATTCATTTGAAGAATTAAGCAAAGTAAATGCTTTTAGTCTTTACGCTGTTCCAGAATTGCGTATAGTTCAGACTGCTCAATTCGGTACAACAGATATGATAGCAGAAGAATATAGATTTATACGCAAGGATGGCTCGATTATTTGGGTCAGAGACATTGGGAAGAAAGTGCTCGATGAAGATGGTGAATTATATTACGAAGGGACAATTGAAGACATAACAGAGAGAAAAATTGCAGAAATACGATTACGAGAAAGCGAAGAAAAATACAGAGAACTTATAGAGAAAATGGATCAGGGGCTAGCTCTGCACGAAATTATTCTGGATGAAAATGGAAATCCCGTTGATTATGTATTCCTCGATATCAATTCTGCTTTCGAAAAATTAACTGGTTTGAAAAAGGATAAAATTATTGGTAAGCGTGTAAAAGAGGTACTACCAGATACTGAATACTATTGGATTGAACAATACGGTGAAGTAGCTCTAAATTCGACAGTTAAGAAATTCACGAGCTATTCTCAGGAATTAGATAAATACTTCAAAGTAATTGCTTTTTCGCCACGTAAGTTGCAGTTTGCAACTTTAATTGAAGATATTACTGAGAAGATGATTATAGAGAATGCTTTACAGGAGAGCGAGCTAAGATTGCGTACATTAATTAATACAATACCAGATATTATTACTTTTAAAGATGGCGAAGGACGATGGATAATTACAAATGATTTCAATTTGGAGCTATTTGGCTTGGAAGAAGTGAATTACCGTGGAAAAACTGACGCAGAACTGGCACAATATGCTCCATTTTATAAAGAAGCTCTTGAATACTGCATATATAGTGATGAAAAAGCCTGGAAAGCAGGCAAACCCGTCCGAGGAGATGAGATTATTCCAAATCCGGAAGGAGAAAGTAGAATTTTTGATGTAATTAAAATACCTATTTTCGAAAATGGTGAACGCAAAGGCTTAGTTGTTGTTGGAAGAGACATAACTGAAAAGAAGAATTACGAAAAAATGCTTAGCGAAACAAACGAGCGCTACAAAATGATTTCGGAGATGATAACTGATTATGTATATCTGGCGAAAGGTGTTCCTGGTAAGCAGATAGAAGTATTATGGCTACTGGGTAGTTTTGAAAAAATTACAGGTTATAAATTAGACTACTATAAAGAAGCTTATAATACAATAATTAAAATAATACATCCCGAAGATTTCAAGAAATTTCAGGAAGAGTATATACCACGATTAAATAATTTAGAAGAAATCAAAGCAGAATATAGAATATTGAGTAAATCAGGCGAAATGCGCTGGATATTAGACCACATAAAACCATTTACTAAGCCAGACGAACCCGGAGCAATCTATCAAATCGGTGCTGTAACCGACATAACCGAAAAGAAAAAATATGAAAATGAAATATTGGAAAGTCGTGAAAAACTGAAAGAAATTATAGATCAGAAGGATAGGCTGTTCTCAATTATTGCTCACGACCTGAAAGGACCAATTTCTTCATTTGTCGGGATGTCCAAAATGTTCTCCGAGAACCTTAATGAACTGACACTGACTGAATTGCAAGAATATACCGAAAACATGCATAAATCTGCTTCCAATATATTGGAATTGCTCGAGAATCTGCTGGAATGGTCGCGAGTGCAACGTGGAAAGAAGCAATTTAATCCTGAAAGGCTCAACATTCGATTAGTAATAAAAAATATATCCGATTTGTTGTTAAGTAGCTTTAAATTAAAGGAGATTTCTCTTTATCTGAATATACAGAACGACGCCTACGTTTTTGGCGACTTGCAGATGTTGAATACAATTTTCCGAAATTTGTTATCAAATGCGCTCAAATTTTCGTTTCGAGGAGAAAAAGTTGATGTTCAGGTTAACGAAAATGGCAACAAATATGTAGTTTCTATAAAGGATTATGGCATTGGAATGGATGAAGAATTGAAGAGCAAGTTATTCAATCCAGCCGAAAAAGTTTCTCGCACTGGAACAGAAGATGAATCGAGCACTGGATTAGGACTACTACTATGCAAAGAATTTATAGATTACCACAAAGGACGCATCTGGGTAGAAAGCCAACCAAACCAGGGGTCTACATTTTTTGTTGAATTAGACAAAGCAGAGTGAAATTGTTTCAAACTTTGTTCGTCATTTACCCATATTACTGTATAATTTATTAATAGGGAAAATATGAATGACCAATTAGTGCCAATTGTAATCGAACAAACAAGTCGTGGCGAACGTTCTTATGATATTTATTCTCGACTGCTCAAAGACAGAATTATATTTCTTGGCGGACCAATTGATGACCACATTTCGGAGCTTGTAATTGCACAGCTGCTTTTTTTAGCAAGCGAGGACCCCAAAAAAGACATTCATTTATATATTAATTCACCTGGCGGAAGTGTAAGCGCCGGTCTTGCAATTTATGATACGATGCAATACATCAAACCAGATATAACAACAATTGCTATAGGAATGTGCGCTTCTATGGCACAGGTGTTACTATGTGCTGGTACCAAAGGAAAGCGTTATGCTCTGCCAAATTCGCGCATTCTTATGCATCAGCCATCTGGTGGGACACAAGGGCAGTCGGTTGATATAGAGATTTATACTCGCGAAATTATCAGGATGCGCGATAATCTATATAACATTATTGCTAAACACACAGGCAAAGATGTTGATAAAATTCGCAAAGATGCGGACCGCGACTACTATATGACACCCGAAGAAGCTCTCGATTACGGCATTATCGATAAAATTTTGATGCCAAACAAAGATAGCGAGCAAAGCTCTGAAGATAAATAATATTAAAAACATCCGTTATTACATCCAATCAGGACATTTTTATTGTCCTGATTTTTTTGCATGTTTTTTATTTTGATAATTGTGAAATTGTAATCATTAATTCAAAACCAATTATTATGAGTAATCATATATTTTTTGGTAGAATGATTTTTTTATTTAAATTTGTAATTGTAAACAGAATAACGTAAGTTATTTAGTTTAAACTAAATACGAAATTTTGTATAACTAATTTAAGTTGTTTAGGAGGATATTAAAATGGCAATGTACATTAACGACGAATGCATCTCCTGTGGTGCTTGTGAACCAGAATGCCCAGTTCAAGCCATATATGAAGGCGACGAGCATACAATGATTGATCCAGATAAGTGCGTTGAATGTGTTGGACACTTCGACGAACCACAATGCGTTTCTGTATGCCCTGTTGATGCTATACACAAGCTCTAAAAATTAATAGGATTTTTTATAAAGAGACGCAATTGTTGCGTCTCTTTTTTTATAGATATGTAAAAATACAACTTCTCCTATTTTTTCTTGCATTTGAGCAAATTCATTTATATTTTTATACTTTAAAATACATACGAGAAAGTCTAAAATGAAAAAAAACATAATACTCATTATTTTCATTTCAATTATTATTTCATCATGTGGCGATCCATTTAAAGAAGGCGTTTTCAATTCAGGTGGAAGTTACACTCGCTCGAATGACTATTCTGACTACAAGAGATTTTCCTCAAACGTGTTGGAAACCAAAAATTTCGACGGGAAAGTTGATTCTGCCTTGTACACAGGAAGTCAGATGGAACCACTTGTTGTTGGGCACAACGACTACTATATGATAAGTGCAGATGGAACAATTTCGTTTGTCTCGAAAGATATTGTAAAATCTACCTTTATGGTGCCAGATAGCACACCAGTATCGACCCGAGCGGTGGCTGACTATGAGCAGAACATTTATTTTGTTTCGCTTAAGCCAATTTTGTATTCTTTCAACAATCGAGGAGAAAAACGCTGGGAATACAAGTTTTCTGATGAATTCGATCCATTTGAAATGTTTTCTGATGTGCTGGCAACCAATGACGGAGTGCTCATTGGAACAACAAGCGGGAAACTGTTAAAAGTCTCGTTCGATGGTAAATTGATATTTCAAAAGCAATATAATACATCAATTTCGAGATCATTTGCTGCGGACGAAAACGGGAATGTATATTTTGTCCTGACAAAGAACACATTCGGCGACACTGATAATTTAGTAATGATAGACAAAAATGGAAAAGAGATATACAACAAGCCAATTGATTTTGTAAGAATAATAAGAAACCCGGTTGTAAGTGGTGACAACGTTTATCTAATTGGTTTTATGCAGAATGCAGGTAAAAGCGGTTCGCTACTTATTTGCTTCGATAAGCGAGGTTTCGAGAAATGGCGACAGGAATTGCCTGTGTTCCCGAGATATTTATCGGCAAGCGAACAAAATGCCTACGTAATTGGATATAACACAGGAGTGGGTGAAACAATGAGCGGGATATTTTCGTTCAGCCGGATAGGGAAACAGAATTGGAGGATTTTCCTTTCAATGTCTGCCACCTCTCCCCTACTTATTGGAAAATCAAAATCAGCAGTTGTCGGGACAACGCCGAACGGCGCAGCTATTTTCTTCTTGGACAACGACAATGGAAAGTTGGTAGAAGACCGCTCATTAAATGAAATTGATACTTTCTATACTGTACCAGCAGTTACTGGCGATGGTAGTATTATTTTTGCTTTATCGACGCGACGAGGAATTGTTCGGCTTACCGATACTGCATTGAACAAAATACTTCCTTGGTAATTGGAGCAATGAAATGATAAATACAATTGTTCTTCGGGACCCACAAGATTTAGAAAACCTGTATCCATTTTCTATTCTGCATCCATCGTATGAGTTTTTATGTGGTTGTTTGAAAAATTATGAACGATGGCAACTACTTTCGCCTGAAATTCCAATAGCTTATGAAAGCGATAAACTGCGAAAATCCTCATTTTTAGAACGAAATAAGATAAAGAACCCTGCTTACAATAAAAATGTATTATTTATTGATGGAAATATTATTCCGAACTTTTCGCTGATAGAAGAAATTAAATTTATAATTTCAGCAAATCATTCAAAAGACATTTCTTTTAGAAGCAAAAACAATATAGTTGCTGAATTTAAGCAGTTTTCTGATAAAGAAAGCGAAAAAATTAACGTGAAGATTGAAGTTAAATCTATTCATTATATCTGGGAAATTATCGACATAAATGGCAAGCAAATAAATTATGATTTGTTACTGATAAAAGATCGTCTTCAGCAATTAAAAAACATAACAAACCCATTTTTTGGATCTCATTTAATAGGAAACGAAATATACGTTGGTCTAGATGTAGAAATTATGCCAGGAGTAGTTCTGGATGCGAGCAATGGAGCAATAATTATCGACGATGGAGCAAAAATAATGGCTAATAGCGTAATTATCGGTCCTGCGTATATCGGGAAAAAATCGCTCATCAAAGCAATAGCAAAAATATATGAAAATTGCTCATTTGGTGAATTCTGTAAAGTTGGTGGCGAAGTTGAAGCAGTTGTTTTTCAAGGATATTCTAATAAGCAACACGAAGGATTTTTGGGACACTCTTTCGTGGGCGAATGGGTAAATTTTGGTGCAGATACAAACAATTCAGACCTGAAAAACACATACTCAAATATTGTTATGAGGTTGCCGGGAAAGCGAGTGCCGACCGATAAAATGTTCATCGGGCTAATGGCGGGCGACCACACAAAAACAGCCATAAACTCGCAATTCACAACAGGGACTACTTGCGGAATACATTGCAATTTGTTTCATTCGGGATTTTTCCCAAACCAAATACCGTCATTCACGTGGGGCGGCGGCGAAGGAAGCAAAACTCATAACTTCGAGCAAGCCATAGAAACAGCAAAAGCAATGATGAAGAGACGTAACAAATCACTGAATGAATTTGAAATTGCACTAATGAAAGAAGAATACGAAAGAGCTAATTCGTAGCTACTTTACGTCTAAAATATTTCGATATACTAAGAAATTCCAAAGTTTCGTAGCTGGTGCGTAAGGTTAGAATAATCCCAACTATTCCGATAATAATGTCACCTGCCCACATAGCAAGCCAGGGATCGATATAGCCACGGTCTGCAAGTTTTTCTCCGCCGATAAGGCAAGCCCAATAGAAAATGTAGAAGCCAAGACTAATCGAGGCGCTTATTCCGAAATTCCCGCGACGAGAGATAATTCCAAGCGGGCAACCGACAAACACAAACACAAAGCAAGCAAATGGGATAGCATATTTTTTGTAAATTTCGACTAAATATTGATTTGCGCGTAAGGTGTAGTCTCTTTCAGCAAAAGAATTGGAGCGAACGGTTGTTTCCAAAAAGCTCAGCCTTTGAGTTATACGACTTGTTCGAGCTTGCCAGGAAGTATCTACATAAGCAAAATTGCTGGAAACAACACGTGATTCGTCAGTTTCTGTGGACATTTTGCTATGAAGAATGTAATCAAGGTGCGAATTAATTGTTTTTGATTTGTTATTTCGAGCAATTTCGACGTATTTCATTGATTCATCAACTATTTGCTTCATATCGCTAATTTTCATTTCACGATCTCCGCGGGCAGTGCCGTCAATATCAGAACGCTGGAATGAAAAACCGCTTGCGTTCATCACTATCTGATAATCAACGAACTCGACAATTTTATAATTGCTTGCTCTGCCAGATTGAAGTTGATGAATTTCGCCATTGCGAAGTTTCAAAATTAGTTTACTATAGTCTGGAGTAAAGTTTAATGTACCTGTATCAGCAGAAATAATATTACGGGAAGCCATTCCAGTTAAATCATAGATAGTAACCCCTCGCAAAAGCCCTGTCAAGGAGTCAACGTTGCGAGCGATAATTGTGTAGCCCTCTATTTCTGTGGAAAATTGCCCTGATTCTAAAATAAAAGTTGGTTTTGTTCGGGTAATATCGCCCATCAGAGTTTTAGCGCGAAGATTGGTTTCAGGCAGAATTCTATCATTGAACCAAAAAAGAGCAAGAGTAAGAAAAGCTGAAACAATGATAATCGGGGACATCATTCTGGTGAGGCTGCCGCCACTTGCTTTGATTATTGTTATTTCGTGGTTCGAGGACAAATTGCCGAATGCCATCAAAGTTGAGAAAAGCACGCCCATCGGAGCAGCAAGCACCACCATCCAAGCAATATTATAGACAATAAGCTGCAAAATCACCCAAACATCAATTCCTTTGCCTACCAGCCGATCCAAATATTTCATCAAAAATTGCATAAGAAAAAGAAAAATCACAGTACAAAAACCAAATAGAAATGGGGCAATATGAGCTCTTAAGAGATATCTATCGAATATTTTGAACATTTGCTTTCTCTATTTTTTTTAATAAACGCAAAGTTATCTCATCGCAAATATAATAACCTTTTGGCGTTAGTTTTAGTGTTTTATTTTCAAATGTTGCTAAATTTGAAGCAACCAATAGTTCAATTTCGTTGTTCAAGAGTGCGAATAAATCAACACCAAATCGTTCGGAAAAATCTTTAAAGTTCAAGCCAAGAGAACGAAGAGAAAGGAAAACAAACTCTGTTAAACGTTCTTCAAACGTAAGTTTCTCGCATAACTCATCAGGGAGATTGCCATTGTTCAACAAAGCGAAATACCTCGACACATCTGAAACATTTTTGTAGCGGAAGTCATTAATCATACCAACAGCAGACGCACCGAAAGCAAGGGTTTCTGAACAAGTCCAATATTTAATGTTGTGTCGGCAACGGTAGCCCAAGCGTGCGTAATTCGAAATTTCATAATGTTCGTAGCCTTTGGAGCCAAGAGTATCGCCGATTTGCAAATAATATTCAGCACTTTGCTCGTCGGCGATTGGAAGAATTTTGCCTTCAAGCAAATCATTGTGCAGTGGAGTGCCTTCCTCGTAAATCAAAGCATAGTATGAAATATGAGGCAAATCAAGTTCAATTGCTTGCGAAAGCGATTTATTTATATTAGCGAAAGTTTGCCCGGGAAGCCCGAAAATCAGGTCAATGGATAGATTATCGAAGTATTTACGGGCAGTTTCGATTGTTGCCATCGCTTCGCTTGTTGAGTGGAGACGTTGCAAAAAGCGAAGTTCGTCGTCAAGAAAAGATTGCACGCCAATGCTGATTCGATTTATTCCGAGAAAAGCATAATCAGAAAAGGATTTCGCATCACTTGCGGCAGGGTTACATTCGAGTGTTATTTCTGCATCAGAAGAGAGGTCGAAATATTTATCTATTTCGGATAATATTTTCTCAATATATTTTGGATTTATTAATGATGGAGTACCTCCGCCGATAAATATTGTGTCGATTGTATTAGTCTTTATTGAGGATTGTTCGAAAAAAGATAGGCTTCGACGCTGTATTTCCAATAGCAAGTAATTAATGTAATTTGGTATTTCTTTAAGATTAGTAATTGAATAAAAATCGCAGTAATGGCATTTTCGTTTGCAAAATGGGATGTGAATATATATGCCAATAGGTGGCACTTTACTCGACCGTAATGTTGTTTTTAATTTTATCGAACTTTTTCGGACCAATACCTTTAATTTTCATAATTTCTTGAATAGATTGAAATTTTTTGTTATTGCGATATTCGATAATAGCAAGAGCAGTTTTTTCACCGATTCCAGGGAGTTGCATGAGCTGCACTTTCGAAGCGGTGTTGATATTAATAATCCCGCTAAATTCTGATTTTTTAGAAGTTTTGTTTGGAGAAGGGAAAAAAGTTTCTTTCGGCTTTAAGGTATCAGCAGATACGAGGAAGGAATTTGGATTGTTGTGAAAGTCAGTGCTAACGAAGGTGGAGCGTTCCACCTTCATAGCTCTATTAGTCGCAGATTTGTATTCTTCATTTGTGAAGAGCTCGTTATTAGCATTAATCGATTTCAAGAGAATGCCGGACAAGCCAAAACCGAAGATGAAGAGAAGAGCAAAAATTTCATTTTTGGTCATACTTGTAAGTGTCTGAATTTTCTCTATTAAATTGCGAAAAGACATAAATCAGAGCAAACCTTTTTCTTTCTTTTCTACAAACAGGTCGAAACGTTCAATACATTCTTGTTTCCCAAGCACTTCCATAGTTTCGAACATACCAGCACCAACTGATTTTCCTGTAATCATCACACGAATAGGATGAATAACATCTTTAAGTTTGACTGAACGGCTTTCGATGTATTTCATTGTTTCGTCGTGAAGCTGTTTGTGCTCCCAGACGTCAATGGAGCGGAAGACGTCAATTAGTGGTTTGATGAGTTCAAGAGTATTGTCTTTCCAATGTTTTTGCAAATAATCGGGGTCGTAGCTTTTGGGTTTTTCGAACATATAGTCGCCGAAAGTAAGGACGTCTCGAAGAATATCAATTCTTTCGCGTAGAAGAACAATAACTTTTTTGATATAATCATCGTTGAATTTACTCAGCATTTCATCGGGCATATAAGGTTTCAGGCGGCGGACAAGTTCGGCAGGTTCAAAAGCGCGTAGATATTGGGAATTCATCCAATCAAGCTTTTGAGTGTCGAAGACGGCGCCGGCTTTATTAACTTTTTCGAGGGAAAAAGTCTCAATTAGTTCATTCATAGAGAAAATTTCGCGGTCTGCGGTGGGATTCCAGCCGAGCAAAGCAATAAAATTAACGAAAGATTCTTTGAAATAGCCGCGTTCGACAAAATCTTCGACAGCAACAGAGCCTTGTCGTTTGCTCAGTTTGGTTTTGTCTTTGTTCAGAAGCAGCGGCAAATGGGCAAATTGTGGGCGTTCCCAACCGAAAGCGTCGTAAAGCAAAACGTGTTTCGGGGTTGAGGGCAACCATTCTTCGCCACGGATAACATGAGTTATTTTCATTAAATGGTCGTCCACAACATTAGCAAGGTGGTAAGTTGGAAAGCCGTCGGACTTAAGCAAAATCTGGTCGTCAACGTCCTTGCCCGAGACAACTACTTCACCGCGGATTAAATCGCTGAAACGAATTTCTCCTGTAAGCGGCACTTTCATTCTGATAACATAAGGTGCTCCACTTTCGATAAGCCGTTGGGTTTCTTCTTGTCCGAGTGTGAATTGATTACGCATAGTGGAGCGATCGTATTTAGGTGCTATGCCTGCTTTTTGCTGACGCTCGCGCATAGCATCGAGTTCTTCGGGTGTATCGAAAGCATAATATGCAGTGCCACGTTCTAAAAGCTCCATTGCATACTCGCGATATAAATCGAAGCGTTTAGATTGAACATAAGGACCATAAGGACCGCCGACTTCTGGACTTTCGTCGAATTCAATTCCTGCCCAACGAAGAGATTTTATTAAATTTTCTTGTGCATTTTCGACAAAGCGAGTTCTATCGGTATCTTCTATTCTCAGAACGCATTGCCCACCGTGATGACGAGCAAAAAGGTAGTTGTAAAGTGCTGTTCGTAGTCCACCAACATGAAGGGAACCGGTTGGGGAAGGTGCAAATCTTACTCTAACGCTCATTATCCATTCCGTAATTAATTCAAAAATAACAATTTAAAAGAAGTGCAAATTAATAAATCTATGAAAATTAATCAATTGATATATTCAATGAACTATGCAATAAAAAGAAAAATAATGATTATTTTTAGGAATGGGACCAATTGAAGTTTTGGGAAAATATTTTGGTTATAAATCATTTCGTTCGGGGCAAGAGGAAATAATCAAGTCCATTCTTGCGGGGAATGACACACTTGCAATTATGCCAACAGGTGGCGGAAAATCCATTTGCTACCAAATACCGGCGCTTATGCTCGAAGGCACAGCAATTGTGATTTCGCCGCTAATTGCTTTGATGAAGGACCAAGTGGATGCATTAATAGCGCGTGGAATAGCCGCGACCTTCATCAATAGTTCGCTTCCATTCGAGGAAATGCAAGAGCGACTACGAAATATTTTGTTAGAAGAATACAAGATTGTCTATATAGCACCAGAACGTTTAGAAAGTGATTTTTTCAAGAGATTGCTTGCAAATATTAAAATATCATTTCTTGCAGTGGACGAAGCACATTGCATATCAGAGTGGGGACATGATTTTCGGCCTGCATATTTGAATATTTACAAGGCTTTAGGAAACTTAGACATACATCCGATTTCAGCTTTTACAGCAACTGCTGGCGCCGAAGTTCAGGAAGACATAATTCGATACTTACGAATGAGAAATGTAAGAAAATTTGTTAAAGGATTTGACCGACCGAATTTATCTTATCACACAATTGAAACAACACAGAAAATAGAAAAAATTGCTGAAATTATCAAATCGACCCCAAAAGGTTCGACAATTATATATTGTGGTTCACGAAACAGAGTAGAAGAAGTAGCCAAGCATCTGGAAAGTTTGCGTGTTCAGTGTGTAGCATATCACGCGGGTATGCCAACTGAGCAAAGAATAATTTCGCAGAACTTATTTTTATCGGGGGAAATCGCAATTATTGTTGCAACAAACGCATTTGGAATGGGAATAGATAAGCCAGATGTGAGAAATGTAATTCACTGTGACTACACGGGCACTCTCGAAGCATATTATCAAGAGGCAGGACGAGCCGGTCGTGACGGACTTCCTGCAAATTGCTACTTGCTGCACAATAATCAGGACACTGCTTTGCAGGAATTTTTTATTGCAAACCGCTACCCAGAGCAAGAGGATATAGAAAGAGTTTTCATCACACTAATTAGTTGTGCAGACCAAAGCAAACGCATCGCTATGCCAATAGCAGAATTAGCAAATCAGGCTGCTATTAGCGAAGGGCGTTTCGTTTCGTCGCTTGAAATTTTGGAAAGGGCAGGGATAATCGAATTATCACGGCGAAATGTGGCGGCTCAGATTAAGTTTCTTGCTACAACAGAAGAAGTACGAAATTTTCTGCAAAACACAACCGAAGAACGTCGAGATGCACTTACTGCAATATTGAAGCAAGTCTCAGCTGAGGCATTTCGTCGTCCAGTGGAATTGGACGTCGGACAAATTCTTATGAAATTCAATATTCAACAGAAAACGTTTGAAGACACATTGAAAACATTGTCAATCCTGCATTTTATTGAATTCGAAAATGGTTCGCTCGTGGGTGAAATTAAATTATTGGGAACTTCCAAAATAGCTTTAGCAAGCAAAATAAACTACGAGGAACTTCAAGAAAGGCGCAAAATCGCCATATCGAAGCTGAACAATGTAATAAACTATGCTTATACAACAAATTGTAAACGAAATTACCTACTTGATTATTTCCGGGACGACAGCTACTCGTCAATTTGCGGGCATTGCTCATCTTGCACTAATCGAAGCAACACAAAAGCAACTTTACAGAAACGTGAGTTGATTTTGAAAACGGTGCTTAATGCTATTCATCAGATAAACAACAAATTCGGAAAGACGTTTTTTATCCAGTTTCTACAAGGCAAAAGCAACGCTAAAACAAGGAAATATCAGCTAAATGAAATGGAACTATTTGGTGCATTGAATGAATTTTCGGAATATGATATTAAGTATGTAATAGAAAATGCAATTTCAAGACGATTGCTACAAGTTTCGGCGGGTATGTACCCAATATTGAGCATTACACCCGAAGGCTTGCACCATATAGGCAAAGCGTGCGATGAACCTGTTTCGAACAATGAATTGATTGGAAAATTGAAAGCAATACGGCAACAAATTGCTCAAAGCGAAGGGATTACTGAACGATCGGTCGCAAGCGACAAGGCATTGAGGGAAATTGCACGCAAACCGCACATAAGTTACCGAGAGTTTTGTCAGGTTCCAGGCATAAGCCGTTACATTCTGGATAAGTATGGGCAAGATTTTTATCGGGCAGTAAATCAAAATTTCGAGCAAAACGAGCAAGAGCAAATAATTGACGAAGATCTAATAAATATTGTAAAATTGTTCAAAGAGAAGAGAGGAATTGAGGAAATTGCAAAGATTTACAACACAGACAAAGGGACAATTGCCCGGCTTGTACAAGAAGGTATTATGAATGAACAGGTTTCGCTCGATTGGAGACTTTTAACAGACAGCAAAACATTCAATAAAATTCGGCAAATTATATACAAAAAGCCTGCTATTACGCTCAGCAGGCTGCGAGACAATTTAGTTGAAGAAATTGATTATGCAATTTTGCGGATACTTGTGGCAATTGCACGCAAAAGTATAGATTAATCGATAATTGTTTTATCACCTTTGAAATGTTTTTTAGGATATTCGTAAAAAAGCAACTTCCCATTTTCATCATCAATTTGTTTCCAGGTTTCAATATCGAAGGCAACACCGAAAACGCCACAAGTTGGAACGTTGTCGATATATTCGCCAGTAAGTCGAGAGAAAAGCGAGGTAATATCGGGATTGTGCCCGAAAATCATAACAGAATTAAGATTATCATCGAGGGATGAAAGAAGATTCAAGATATAGCGGATGCCATTTGAATAGATGTTTTCATCATATATAATTTTATTTTCGTCGAATTGAAAAGCCTCGGCGAAATAACGGCAGGTGGCAGCAGCCCGAACAGCCGAAGAGCTGATAATTAAATCGGGCTTTTCGATTAACTTAGCAACGATTTGAGCCATAAAAGGAGCGTCTCGTAGCCCACGTTTATTGAGTGGACGTTCGAAATCATTCCAATCGGGGTTGTCCCAACTGGATTTAGCGTGCCGAGCTATTACCACTTTCTTCATATTTATCCGTAATTTGCTTGTTTTTCAATAATTTATTTTCAGTTTCAATAATATTCTTAACTTTGTTAGCTTCATCAAATTTTTTTCTTTTATTGTAAGCAGCAATTAATATAGCAGCCATTTCATTACGCACCCGAATACGTTCGTTCAGGTCATCAATTTGGTACCAGGAACGCTGGTCGAAATACGTTTGAAGTTTGTTAATCGAAGATTGTGGATTGCGGGCAGTATCGGCAGCAGCGGAAGAGATAGTTTTTTGGAGTATACGGAGCGGATTTACTTCAAAATATTGATTATTGCTATCGGAGTTTGCTTCGTTATAGCGATAGAACCTATCAATTTTCAATCGAAGTTCGGAAATAGTTTCTTCATCTGTAAAATCATATACTTTGTAGTTGATAGGAACAGGCGGACGAACAAATACTTTAATATCTGTCGCTGAATGAGGAAAACCTTTATTTTTCATTTTTTCATAAAGTTCATTTACAATGTCGAATGTGAGGTTAGTTTCGACCAAAGCAAGACTGGCGCGAATAAACAAAGCGCCCAATTGACCGTCAAGTTTTCCAAAATGGCGAAGAATAGATTGGCGCATAAATTGAGATTGGTTGTAGACGCGCTGGTAGTCGTCGCCACCAAGCCCTTTACGAGAGCGAAGCACGCGCAATGTAGCTTTTGGATTGTTATATCCGAGAAGTTCTATTAATCCCATAGCCTGGGAGAAGCCAAATTCAACCCAGTAGTGAATTTTATCAAGTCGAGCAATATTTGCGAGTTCGTGCAGGTAGCGTTCACGTCCGGCACCGGCACGCAGCACTGTAAGTTTGTTCAGCCCGGTACTATCATCGTAACCACAGTCAACATAAGTGTCTCTTGGAATTGCAAAGAGTTCGATTCTGCCGCTATCAATAAGCAAAGAGATGATGTGGTTTGCATCGGCGTGGCGAGTATTTGTTCCCAGACGGCTATCCACACCGGTAACAGCGATATTGATACGGCGTCCGTTGTAGATTTGTTTTATTGATTTTCCCGCAGAATTGTCGATAGCGACGGAAATATCGTCTTGCGAGCTCACTATCACATATTGTTCGGTAGAATCGACGATTGGGATAACCGCTTCGATAAATTCTTTGTCTTCTTCGAATGAATTAGCAGCGGTAGAATCTGGAATGTGTGCATTGTTCGAGTTAGAAGAAAAATGCTGAAAACCAAAATAAGCCCCCAGAATAATTATCAACACAAATGCAGGTAGAATAATAACACGCTTTTTGCGTTTTGATAAGTTTTCTTCATCCATTTTCAAAATATGCAAAAGAAATAAACTGAAAATTAACAAGAATTTAAAAAATAAGCAAGTTAATTAAGGGGGAAAAGAAGAACAGGTTCTATGAAATTCCAAATTATTGAAATAAAAGGATAACTATTTCTAATCTATTTCAACTTTATAGCCAGCTTCTTCGATTAACCTTTTGATTTCTGTCAAATCAGGGTTGCCTTCAATTTTGGCGGTTTCTGTTGCAAGATCGACTTCTACTTTCTTTGTGCCATCAACTGATTGAATGATTTTTGTAACATTGTTTACGCAGTGATTGCAATTCATTCCTTTCACTTTAAGATTAATCATACTACTATCCTTTGTTTTTTCGAAATACTTTTTGATATAAATTCTATAAAACGACATAGCAAGAAAAATAAGGAAAACTATTGAAACAAATAAGTAAAAACTGTTAATTCCGGTTGTGTGATAGTGGTGAGGTGAAGATAATAGCGAAAGCGGACTTACTCCCGAAACATAAAAGATATAGTCGAGCAAGTAGCCAAAGATTATAGAAGTAATTATCAATATTAGTAGATAGGAAAATGCTACTTTTCGCCCTAATACTTTCATCAAAATCACGAACGAAGCAGCGTTAGTGGCTGGACCGACGGCAAGAAATACAAAAGCCACACCCGGCGAAAAACCTTTTGCAATTAGGCTCATTGCAATCGGAATTGATGAGGTCGCACAAATATACATTGGCACACCTATCAGAATGACAGCAAGCATACCCAACAAGCCGTCTTGAATAATGCTTCCAGTGAAAAAATTGTCTGGGATGAAATATGTTATAGCTGCTGCAATCAAAAGTCCCATTACAAATTGCGGTGCGATATCATCAAGAAATTCAACGAAAGAATATTTGTAGAATGCAGAAATTTTGCTTTTGATTGATGTATTTTTCTCATTAAGCGAGTATTCTTCGACAAACAGAGTGTGGTTCGGTTGCTCTTGTTTAAATATTTTGTTAATTAGTGAACCATTAATTATTCCCATAAAAAGAGCTGCAAATGGACGAAACACAGCAAATATCGGTCCCATCATCCCATAAGTTGCAATAATTGAATCGATGCCTGTTTGCGGTGTTGAGGTTAAAAATGAAATAACAGCTCCTTTGCTTGCTCCACTTTTTGCAAAATATACGGACGTTGGTATTACGCCACAGGAGCACAAAGGGAGCGGCACACCAAACAAGGAGGCCTTAATTATTGAAAAATTATCCTGTTTTCCTAAATGTTTGGAAATGGTCTCTTTTTTTATCAATAGATTAAGCACACCGACAAATATCAACCCTAACATTATATAGGGCGACATTTCGACGAAAATCTGTATGAATATTTTTATAAATTCCATTTTGTTCAATTTATTTTTAAGTAAGACGAAAAATCATCATTAATATTAGTTAATTTTTTTTAATATTAAAAAAAACAATTAATTTGCGAATTATAACAATTACAAATTGTTAATAACGTCAATAAGTGTTTGTTGGTTTCTAAAAGATAAAGTATGAGCGAAAGAGTGAGCGATAAAGAAAAAATTACCGAACTTGCAAAAGCAATAAGAATGGTAAAAAACGAAATTTCCAAAGTAATAATTGGACAAGATGAAATAATTGAGCAGTTAATAGTTTCGTTGTTTGCACGTGGTCACGTATTGCTTATAGGTGTGCCGGGCCTTGCAAAAACCTTGTTAATACGGACACTTGCAAAAGCGCTGGAATTAAAATTCAACCGAATTCAGTTTACGCCGGACCTAATGCCAGGCGATATTAGCGGAAGCGAAGTAATCGAGGAAAATATTTCAACCGGACAGAAGGAATTTCGTTTCATTCGCGGGCCTATTTTTGCCAATATTGTGCTTGCAGACGAAATAAACCGCACACCGCCGAAAACGCAATCAGCATTGCTTCAAGCTATGGAAGAATATGAGGTTACTGCTGGCGGCAAAACTCATAAGCTTGATTTACCATTTTTTGTACTTGCGACACAAAACCCAATTGAACAGGAAGGGACATATCCTCTTCCCGAAGCACAGTTAGACCGTTTTATGTTCAATATATGGCTTGATTATCCAAGTTTTGAGGAAGAAGTTCGAATAGTCAAAACAACAACTGCTGAATGGCGTCCCGAAGTAGATAAAGTGCTGAACGGCAAATCTATAATTGAGTTTCAGGATTTAATTCGTCGTGTGCCTGTTGCTGATAATGTAGTTGAATATGCAGTTGGGTTAGTGCGAGCATCGCGTCCGAAGCAATCGAGTAGCAAATTTATCAAGGATTTCATTAATTATGGGGCAGGTCCGCGAGCATCGCAATATTTAATTTTGGGCGCAAAATCGCGTGCAGCTCTTCAGGGACGATACACACCTGATATTGATGATGTTCGTGCGGTTGCTTTGCCAGTGCTGCGACACAGAATAGTAACAAGTTTCAATGCTGAAGCGGACAATGTATCGGCTGCAGAAATTATCGAGCAATTGATTAAAGAAGTCTAAAATTTCTGAAAAAAATAAAAGCGTCCTACGAAACTGGGACGCTTTATTGTTAAATAATGGCGTTACAAATATATTATTTTTGTTCTTCTTGCTCGGCAGTATCGTCGAAAGATAATTTTTGAGATGCTTCTTGATTTTCGGGAACTTGTTCTTCGTTTTGAGTTTTTTCTGCAACGGCGGTTGGTTCTTCGATTGCAGCAGTATGAGGAGTGTCGGTTGTGCTTTCTACGGGAGCATTATTTTTTTCGATTACTTCTGTATCAACGGCTTCTTTTTTGGCAGTTTTTTCTTCTACAACTTCTTTTGGCGCAGATTTAGTTTCATCTGCTTTTTTGGAAGCTGGTTTTGAAGTTTTTTTAGCAGCTTTTTTCTTAGATTTAGTGCTGGAAGCACCATCTTGCGGAGCAGACCAATCGACAAGTTCAATCACCGCAAGCCGAGCAGCATCACCGCGACGAGTGCCAAGTTTGATAATGCGGGTATAGCCACCATTTCTGCTTTCTACAACAGGAGCGATAGCATCGAAAAGTTCCTGAAGCACAGCTTTTTTGCGAATAACGCGAGCAACCATACGACGATTGTGAACATCGACTGTATGACCTTCTGGGAGCAAGCCCTGGCGCTCACGCATAAGAGCAGTGCGAGCCTTAGTAATTAAATGTTCAGCATAAGGACGCAATTCTTTAGCTTTTGCCAGAGTGGTGGTAATTTTTTTGTGTTCAAAAAGTGAAGTAGCAAGATTTGCAAGCAAGGCTTTGCGATGGCTTGCAGTTCTCTTTAGTTTTCTTCCTTTAACAAGGTGTCTCATTTTTCTATCTCAAATTAATCAATAATCAAAATTAATCAATAGCGTTTTTAGGTTCTTCTTTAAGATATTCTTCAACATTCATACCGAATTCTAATCCGCAGAGACGAACAACTTCGGCAAGTTCGGAAAGGGACTTTCTACCGAAGTTACGGAATTTAAGCAATTCTGATTCTTGTAGTTGGACAAGTTCGCCCAAAGTTTTAATATTAGCAGCTTTAAGGCAATTGTGAGCGCGAACAGAAAGTTCAAGTTCATCAACAGGGGTAAGAAGAATTTTGCGAAGTTTGTTTTTTTCAGCAAGTTTAACTTCTTCTTCTGCTGTTTCGACCTGAGGAATTTCTTCTTCGACAGCGTTGAAGTTGATAAAGTATTTCATATGGTCGCTTATGATTTTAGCAGCGAAGTGAACTGCGTCGCGAGCCGAGATAGTACCGTCGGTGCGAACATCGAGGACAAGTCTTTCGTAGTCTGTTCTTTGCCCGACGCGGTAAGGTTCGACGCTAAAAATAACATTTTTAATAGGGGTATAGATAGCGTCAATTGGGAGCATACCGACTGGGAAATCAACAATTTGATGTTCTTCGGCGGGGACGTATCCTTTGCCGCGGCCCAAGCGAAGCTCGACATCGAAAGAAGCATCATCAGCAAGAGTAGCGATATGATGTTCAGGATTTAGAACTTCGATTTGAGGGTTAGCGTCCTGGATATTTTTAGCAGTCCATTCGCCCGGACCATTAACTTGGAAATAAATTCTGTTTAATTTTTTATCAAGAAGTTTGAAGCGAACTTCTTTGAGGTTCAGAATAATTTCGGAGACGTCTTCGGTAACGCCGGGAATAGTTTGAAATTCGTGAAGCACATCGCTAATTTTAACACCAATAATAGCCGAACCGGGAATGGAAGATAGAAGCACTCTGCGGAGAGAATTACCGAGAGTAACACCATAACCAATTTCAAGAGGTTGAAGAATGAACCGACCGTGGAAATCGGAGGTTTCTTCAATCTGAATTCTATCAGGCATTTGCATTTGAATATTCATAAATTTAGCGCCAGATTTAGTTAATCAAAATAAAAAAACAAATTAAACTCTTCTTCTTTTAGGTGGACGGCAACCATTATGGGGGATTGGAGTTTTATCGATGATAGAATGAATTTCCAATCCAGCCTGAGTAAGCGCTCTAATTGCGGCTTCACGACCCGAGCCGGGACCTTTGACGATAACGTCAACTTTGCGTAATCCCATATCGTAAGCTTCTTTAGCAGCTTTTTCAGCAGAGACTTGCGCGGCATAAGGAGTATTTTTCTTACTGCCGCGGAAACCGTTTTTACCAGCTGAGGACCAGCAAAGCGAGTTTCCGTACATATCCGCAATAGTTACCTGAACATTGTTAAAGGTAGCACGGATAAAAGCTTTGCCGTGAATATCGGTTACGGTCTTTTTCTTAATTCTTTTCTTAGCCACAGATTCTACCTGTATTTATTTCAACAATAGTTAACAAAAACAAATTATTTCTTAGTTGCTTTTTTCTTACCGGCGACAGTCTTTTTGCGACCTTTGCGTGTACGAGCGTTTGTACGTGTGCGTTGACCGCGAACAGGCAAGCCACGGCGGTGGCGAAGTCCACGATAACAGCCAATATCCATCAAACGTTTGATATTCATCTGGATTTCGCTGCGGAGCGCACCTTCAACTTTGTAATTATCAATTACCTGGCGAAGACGTGCAACTTCTTCGTCTGTCCATTCGCTAACTTTTTTAGTTGGTTCAACGTTCGCTTCTTGTAGAATTTTTTCAGCGGTTGTTCGACCAATACCATAGATATAGGTTAAACCTATAAAACCTCTTTTGTTTTTTGGTAAGTCAATACCTGCAATACGTGCCACGTCTCCCTCCTATTAACCTTGTCTTTGTTTAAAACGTGGATTTTTTTTGTTAATAATATAGACCCGACCTTTTCTTTTAACGATTTTATCGTCGGGATTTCTTTTTTTAACTGATGCAGTAACTTTCATTTTGTCTCTCTCTATATTTTGTTATTTATATCTGTAAATAATTCTACCTTTTGACAAATCATAAGGAGAAATTTCAACAGTAACCTTATCGCCTTGCAAAATTTTAATAAAGTTCATTCTCATTTTGCCAGAAATATGAGCGAGCACTTTATGACCGTTTTCGAGACGGACAATAAATTGAGTATTAGGCAAAGTTTCCTCAATAACACCATCAACTTTTATTAAATCTTGTTTACCCATATTCCTGTTAATCTCTCAAAGTTAGTATAATTGCTTTATTTTTATCAACAATTACAGTATGTTCAAAATGAGCTGCTGGCTTTGCGTCGGCAGTAACAATTGTCCATCCATCGCTTGCAGTAGCAATTTCTTTTCGTCCCATATGAACCATCGGTTCGATAGCCAGAGCCATACCGCTCATAAGTTTAACGTTTGGGTATCGATTGCGGTAGAGCAAAGGTGGTACAAAGTTCGGGATTGGTGGCTCTTCGTGGAGCCTACGCCCGATTCCGTGTCCAACGAGCTCGCGAGTAAGCGAATAGCCGTTTTTTTCGCAATGCTGTTGGATAACACTTGATATGTCATAGACCTTTCGCCCTTCGATAGCATTATCGATACCGAGGAACAGAGATTCTTCGGTAACTTGTAATAGACGTTCAACCGAAGGCTCTATTTTACCGACCGGATAAGTAACAGCACTATCGCCAAAGAAGCCATCGAGTTCGGCACCACAATCTATCGATATAATATCGCCTTCCTTTAATTTGTAGTCGCTCGGAATACCATGAACGACCACTTCATTAACGGAGGCACAAATTGTGCCGGGGAATGGCATCAGGCTTTTGTCCGGCTGATAACCTTTGAAAGCGGGGCGGGCATTACGTGAGCGAATGCAATCTTCTGCGATTTCATCCAACTCTTTTGTAGTTACCCCGACTTTCACATAATTTTTCAAAGTACTAAGAGTATCAGCAACAACTCTGCAAGCTTTTTCAATTTTGCTAATCTCGTCTTTGGAGTTAATTTTTACTCTCACCTGATAATTGTTGCTGAATTTTTTATTCATTATTAGAAACCGCCTGTTCCAACTCTTCCTCTAATTCTACCGCTCTTCATAAATCCGTCGTAATGACGCATTAGCAAGTGTGATTCGATTTGCTGCAAGGTGTCGAGAGCAACGCCAACAACAATCAGCAAGGATGTTCCGCCAAAGAATTGTGCGAAACCCATACTTAGATTAAAAATGTTAGTAACAAATGTTGGCAAGATTGCAACTAATCCCAGGAAAATCGAGCCAGGAAGAGTAATTCTTGTCAAAATAGAGTCAATATATTCAACTGTATGTTGACCGGGACGAATTCCAGGGATAAATCCACCTTGTTTTTTCATATTATCTGCGATATCTTTCGGGTTGAAGATAATTGCAGTATAAAAGTAAGTGAAAAGAACAATCAATGTAAAATAAAGGATTGCATATACAAACGAATCATAGTGGAAAAGTTGAGCTAATGTAATAATAAATTTACTTTCGGGGAAAAAGCTAAGTATAGTATTTGGGATAAACATAAGAGCCTGAGCAAAGATAATCGGCATCACACCTGCAGTATTTACGCGAAGTGGTATATACTGGGTAGTTCCGCCATAAACTTTGCGTCCGACCTGACGTTTAGCATACTGAACAGGGATTCTGCGAGCACCTTGCGTAACCAACACAACAGCGGCAATAATGAATACAAGTAGCGTAATAACAACCAGTTCAACGAGCCAATGTCTTGAACCAGCTTGAATAAGCAACCATTCTTGCCAGAGCGAGGCAGGCAGACGTGCGATAATACCGATGAAGATTATAAGCGAAATACCGTTACCGATACCGCGTTCGGTAATTTGTTCGCCCAACCACATCATAAAGACCGTGCCAGCAGTAAGTAAGAAAATCGTCGAAATTGTAAAGAGAAATCCACTATCTGGCACAACTGGCACACCGCCGGCAGTTTGCTGGTAAGCAAGTTTAATGCTAAGTCCCCAGCCTTGCAGAGCAGAGATAACAACTGTACCAAGTCGGGTATATTGATTAATTTTGCGTCGACCTTCTTCGCCTTCCTTTTGCATTTTTTGGATTTCCGGGATAACAACCCCTGCTAGCTGGAAGATAATCGAAGAGGTAATGTAGGGCATAATACCCAAAGCAAAGATAGCAGCGTTAGAGAACGCACCACCGACAAACAAATCGAAGAGACCGAAGAGGGTATTCGATGCAGCGTCTTGGTTCGAAATAGCAAGAGCATGAACATCTATGCCCGGGAGGGTGATGTGAGCACCCAACCGGACAATAATCAAAATACCCAGAGTGTATAGAATTCTTTGACGAAGTTCTTCGATTTTGAAAATATTCTGTATAGTTTTAACAAAGTTAGCCATTGATTACCGCCTTGCCTCCCGCATTTTCAATCTTATTTTTAGCAGACTGAGAAAAAGCATGAGCGTGGACTTCGATAGAGGAGTGAAGTTCCCCACTACCTAATATTTTAAGTGGAACGCGGCTTTTCGAGATAACGCCCAATTTCAGAAGATTATCGAAATTGACAGGGCCCGAAATTTTATTATCATCGATTAATTTTTGGAGCGTTCCAACATTAACGACTTGATATTCGACACGAAATCTGTTTGTAAAGCCGAATTTAGGAAGGCGTCTGTTGAGAGGCATTTGCCCGCCTTCGAAGAAACGAGGGATAACGGCGCCGCTTCTTGATTTTTGTCCCTTGTGCCCACGGGTAGCAGTACCACCGTGACCGGAGCCGGGACCGCGACCAATGCGTTTCTTTTTATGTTTAGCGCCTTCGGCTGCTTTTAGGTTACCAATGTGTTTCATTTTATTTCTTCTTATTCTGAAACTTCTTCAACTTTAACTAAATGCTTAACAACATTAATCATCCCGCGAGTTTGAGGGTTGTCAGGGAGAATGTTGCAATAATTAGGACGACCCAACCCGAGCGCCTTAATAGTGCGTTTTTGGTTTTCCAAGCACTTAATAATGCTGCGAGTTTGAGTAATTTTTAATTTTTTCATATTAACTACCTTTAAAATACGCGCTAATATTAAACCAATGCAAAAAGCGAACTAACCGCGCACAACTTTTTCGACTGGGATGCCGCGGCGAGCGGCGACCGACTCAGCACTTTCCATAGTAAGCAAGCCTTGGAGAGTAGCTTTAATTGAGTTGTGAGGGTTAGACGAACCGAGACTTTTAGTTAATACGTCTTGAACTCCAGCAAGTTCCAAAATAGCACGTACACCGCCGGCGGCGATAACGCCTGTACCAGGTGTAGCTGGGCGGATTAGCACCTTAGCCGCTCCGAATTTACCAATTACTTCGTGAGGAACGGTAGTTCCTTGCAATTGAACTTTACGAATATTTTTTTTAGCGGCTTCGGTAGCTTTCGTAACTGCATCTACTACTTCGCTTGCTTTACCCAAGCCATAGCCGACATGACCGTTACCATCGCCGACAACTACAATTGCCGAGAAGTTAAAACGACGTCCGCCTTTAACAACCTTAGCGGTTCTGCCGACGTAAACTAATTTGTCTCTTAATTCTAATTCTGATGCTTTAATCTTTGACACTTCTACTCCTCAGTTCTATTAGAACTTATCTTAAAAAATAAGACCACCTTCGCGAGCTCCATCTGCAAGTGCTTTCACACGCCCGTGGTAGATAAAACCATTGCGGTCGAAAGTAACTTTTGTGATACCGGCAGCAAGAGCGCGTTTGGCTAATTCTGTACCAACAAATTTTGCAACTTCTGATTTCTTCATCTCGGGTTTGATTTGTGGGGCAATTTCCTTATCAATAGAGGATGCAGAAATCAGAGTTTTACCTTCGTCGTCGTTGATGAGTTGCGCATAGATATGAGTAAGGCTACGGAATATGCTCAAACGAGGGCGTTCGGCGGTTCCGTGAACCTTTTTACGTATACGCAATTTACGACGGATTTTTCTTTCTTGCTTTATTCTTTGTTTTCTCATTTTAAACTCTTAAAACAAACATTGTAACATTACACAACATTATTTAGCAGAAGCTTTACCAGCTTTGCGGCGGATATATTCGCCTTCGTAGCGAATACCTTTGCCTTTGTATGGCTCAGGTGGACGAATGGAGCGAATTTTCGCAGCAACAAGACCCAAAGTATTTTTGTCGATACTTGAAATCTTGATAGTAGTTGGGTTTGGAGCTTCGATAGTAACATTATCGGGCGGGATGAACAAAATTGGATGAGAGTAGCCCATAGAGAGGAGCAGGTTTTTACCTCTCATTTCAACTTTGTAGCCGACGCCTTCGATAAGCAGAGTGCGGGTAAACCCTTCGGAAATTCCGACGATACGGTTATAGACTTCTGCACGAGTGAGCCCGTGGAGCGCACGGATGTGTTTAAGGTCGTTTTGGCGGCTGAAAGTAAGGGTATTGTTATCCAAGGAATAATCAATACCTTCGGGCAATCTAAAAGAAAGCTCGCCTTTTGGACCTTTAGCTGTAAGAAGTCTATCTTCGATTTTGACCTGAACTTTGTCAGGTATTTGTATAGGTTTTTTACCAATTCTGGACACGACAGGCTCTCCTTAAATTAGATTACCAAATTGAACAAATGAATTCGCCGCCAACGTTAAATTTTTTCGCATCTTTATCGGTGAGAACACCTTTGGAAGTCGAAATAATAGCAATACCGAGACCGTTTTTGATGCGTGGCAAATTATCGACCGACACATAGATACGGCGTCCGGGTTTGCTGATACGTTTCATTTCGCGAATAGCAGGTTCGCGATTATAATACTTCAAAGTAACTTTTATTTGATTTTGTACTTTGTCCTCGATAATTGCATAGTCTGCTATAAAGCCTTGATCTTTGAGGATACGGGCTATAGCAATTTTCAGCTTCGAAGCCGGTGCTGTAACTGTTTTATGACCAGCGCGGCCGGCATTACGAATGCGTGTTAAAAAATCAGATATTTGATCTGTTACTGGCATAATTCCTACCATATTAATATCACCAACTGGCCTTACGAATACCTGGAATTTTTCCTTCCAGAGCTAATTGACGGAACATATTGCGGCAGAGACCGAATTTACGGTAGACGCCGCGACCACGTCCGCTGATGGAACAACGGTTGCGCAGACGTGTAGGGGAGCTATTACGGGGCAATTTCTGCAAGCCTTCCCAATCGCCGGCTGCTTTGAGAGCCTCGCGTTTAGCTTGATATTTTTCTACCAATCTGCGTCTTTTTTCGTTGCGCATTTTTACACTTACTTTAGACATAGTTCATTCTCAATCTTTTTTACGGAATGGAAAACCAAATTCTTGTAGTAATGCATACGACTCTTCGTCGGAGTGTGAACTCATTACGAAAGTAATATCGAGCCCACCGATTTTCGAAACTTTATCTACGTCGATTTCGGGGAAAATGATTTGCTCTTTGATACCGAGCGAGTAGTTTCCGCGTCCGTCGAACCCTTTTTCGCTAAAACCACGAAAATCGCGAATACGTGGTGCAGCAATATTGATGAATCTGTCGAGGAATTCATACATTCTTGCTCTTCTTAGCGTAACGGAGACACCGATAGGCATACCGGCGCGTAGTTTAAAGTTCGAAATAGCTTTTTTAGCTCGTCTTACCACAGGGCGTTGGCCCGAGATAAGTTCGAGTTCGTTCATAGCACTTTGCAAAAGTTTCAAATCTTGAACAGCGTCGCCTATCCCCATATTGAGGCAAATTTTTTCGAGACGAGGCACCTGCATAATTGACTTATAGTTAAATTTTTTCATCAATGCAGGCACAACGTGTTCTTTGTAGAAGGTAAACAGACGTGGAGTTGGAATTTGTTTGTCCTGAACTTCTTCGAGGCGTTTACCTTCGAAGGGGAAGTCTCCGCGTTTGCTTACGCCGGGTTTTGCAGGTGCTGCTGGTTTTTTAGTTGTTTTAGTTGCCATAATATCTATTACTGCCTAATATTATAAATCTTTATTATTAGTACGAGCAAAGCGAATTGTTTGTTTGCTACCGCCTTTAATTTCGTGGCGGATACCAATACGAGTTGGCTTTTTATCGGAATCGAGGATCATTACGTTAGAGTAATGAATAGGCAATTCTTTAGAGATAATACCGCCATTAGGGTATTGCTGGTTTGGGCGAGTATGTTTTTTATGAACGTTAACTTGTTCGACCAAAATTTTCATAGTTTTTGGGTAAACTTCTAGTACTCTGCCGATTTTACCTTTGTCGTCGCCAGCAATAACTTGAACGGTATCGCCTTTTTTAATTTTAAGTTTAGCCATAGTAGTCACCTTATAATACTTCCGGAGCGAGTGAAACAATTTTCATATAATTTTTTTCACGAAGCTCGCGGGCAACAGGACCGAAAATACGAGTTCCACGAGGTTCGCCTTTATCGTTCAGGATAACGGCTGCGTTATCGTCGAATCTGATGCAGGAGCCATCTTTGCGACGAATTTCTTTAGCAGTACGAACGATAACAGCTTTATGAACGCTACCTTTTTTGACGGGAGCACCGGGGATAGCTGCTTTGACGGAGACGACAACGAGGTCGCCAACTGTTGCATATTTTTTGCCGTGGCCGCCGAGCACTCTAATGCAGCGAATTTTTTTAGCACCGGAGTTATCAGCTACCGTCAAATTTGTTTCTTCTTGAATCATAGTTTATAACCCTTTAATTACTTAGCACGCTCAACAATTTTAAGTAATCTCCATCTTTTGCGAGCGCTCAGTGGGCGCTCTTCGATAATGCGGACAGTATCGCCTACGTGCGCTTCGTTATTTTCGTCGTGTGCCATATATTTTTTAGAGCGTTTAAAATACTTTTTATAAATCGGATGAGCAACCTGGCGTTCAACCATCACAACGATAGATTTTTCCGGTTTGTCGGAGACTACTTTGCCGGTAAGAATTCTCTTACGCGATTTAGTTACTTTTTGTTCAACAGTCTGAATTTCCATTGCTTATCCTTTAAATTTTGGCATTACGACGTTCAGTTAAAATAGTATTGATACGGGCGATATCTTTGCGAAGGATTTTAAGATAAGCCGTATCTTGCAACTGCTTAAGAGAGTGCTGGAATCTTTGTTTAACAAGAGTTTCCTGCGACTCTTGGAGCAAACGCTCAAGTTCGCTATCGGTTAGCTCCCTCAGATCTTTTGCTTTACGTGGTTTCATTATAAGCCAAATCTATACGTGTTACAAATTTCGTTTTAATTGGTAACTTATGCGATGCAAGTCTGAGAGCTTCTTGGGCAGCTTCGCGAGAAACGCCATCGACTTCGAACAGGATTCTGCCGGGGCGAACAGCAGCCACCCAACCTTCCGGGCTACCTTTACCGCTACCTTGACGAGTTTCGGCAGGTTTTTTGGTATATGGTTTATCCGGGAAGATTCGAATCCAAACTTTACCATCGCGTTTTAGATATCTATTGATTGCAATACGAGCGGCTTCGATTTGACGATTGGTAATCCAGTGTTCTTCTAATGCTTTCAAGCCATAGGAGCCGAAAGCAACCAGATGGCCACGGTTGGAGTTACCTCGCATTACGCCGCGTTGTGCTTTACGATATCTTATTCTCTTTGGTGATAACATTTTATCTAACTCACTTAATAATTAACTATGATTGTTTGCCGATTATTTCGCCGCGGAATATCCACACTTTAATACCGATAGCACCGTAGATAGTGTGTGCTGTAGCAGTACCGTAGTCGATATCTGCGCGAAGAGTGTGTAATGGAATACGTCCTTCTTTATATTGCTCGGTGCGAGCCATTTCAGCGCCGCCCAAGCGACCGGAACACATCACACGAATACCCTGGGCACCCATTCTCATCGAGGATGAAACAGCTTGCTTCATAGCGCGACGGAATGAAATTCTACCTTCGAGTTGCTGTGCAATGTTTTCAGCAACAAGAAGAGCATCAAGTTCGGGACGTTTAATTTCGTGGATAAGAATTTTAACGTCTTTGCCCGTAATTTTCTTGAGTTCTTCTTCTAATTGAGTAATGTCTTTACCCGAACGGCCTATAATTTGACCCGGACGAGAGGTAAATATCGTTATACGAAGTTGTTTCGCAGTGCGTTCAACTAAGATGCGGGAGACGCCGGCTTTCTTTTTACGGTTGCGAATGTAGTTACGGACGCTAATGTCTTCTGAAAGTTTTTCAGCGACATTTTTTTCGTCGAACCAGTTAGCGTCCCAACTTCTTATAATACCGAGCCTAAGGCCTATTGGATTAGTTTTCTGTCCCAATTTATACTCCTTAATTAATACTATTCTTTTGCTTCGACAACAATTGTAAGATGATTAGAGCGTTTACGCATTCTGTAAGCACGACCCATAGGGGCGGGCAGTATTCTTTTCATTGTTGGTCCGCAATCAACGTAAGCACGGCTGACAACGATATTTTCGTCCGAGACGTTAATACCCTCTTCTTTTGCTTTTTGGTTCAAGTTAGCGAGAGCCGAACGAAGAACCATTTCAGCGTCGCGGCTGGCGAGCTTTTTGTTGAAACGCAAAATCGTCAGAGCTTCCATTGCTTTTTTGCCACGAATGAGGTCAATAAGCAATCTCATTTTGCGTGGTGATGAGTGAATATATTTTTTTTGTGCTCTTGCTTCCATCATTTATCTCCAACTATTTCTTCTTAGCTTCTTTACGGTTGCCTGCGTGTCCGCGGAAAATGCGAGTAGGGGCGAATTCGCCGAGTTTATGGCCGACCATATTTTCGGTAACATAGACTGGGACGAAGTTTTTTCCGTTATGGACAGCGACAGTATGCCCAACAAAATCTGGTGTTATAGTAGAAGCTCGCGACCACGTTTTAACTACTTGCTTTTTCTTGGTTTCGTTCAATTCATTAATTTTTTTGAGTAATTTATAATGAACGAAAACACCTTTTTTTAATGAACGAGCCATATTACATTAGTCCTTACTATTTCTTATTACGAGAACGAACAATATATTTCGATGATTGCTTGCGTTTTTTACGGGTTTTAAGCCCTTTCGCAATTTGGCCCCAAGGGGAGCGAGGATGCTGGCGGCCGCCGCCGGATTTTGAACGACCTTCGCCACCGCCCATTGGGTGGTCGATTGGGTTCATTGCCATACCGCGAGTTTGAGGTCTGATACCGAGCCAACGGCTTCTACCGGCTTTACCGAGTAGAATATTTTCGTGGTCTGAGTTGCTTACAACACCCAAAGTAGCGTAGCATTTGCTTGGCACCATACGAATTTCGCCAGAAGGCATTTTCAGGTGAGCGAATTTGCCGTCGATAGCAAGCAACTGGACGCTCGAACCGGCGCTACGAGCGATTTGACCGCCTTTGCCTGGTTTAAGTTCAACGTTATGGACAAACAGACCGACGGGTATTTTGTATAATGGAAGAGCGTTTCCATCTTTGAATTCAGCGTCTGGTCCGGTTTGGATAACGTCGCCGACTTTAAGTTTGTCGGGAGCGATAATATAACGGCGTTCATCATCTTCGTAGCGGACTAAGGCAATTCGTGCAGTGCGGTTTGGGTCGTATTCGATAGTTTCGACAACGGCATTGATACCGATTTTATTTCTTTTGAAATCGATAATTCTGTATCTGCGTTTATGCCCACCGCCACGATGGCGCGAAGTAATTCTACCGGTATTATTTCTACCACCAGTTTTTTTGAGTGGTGTTGTAAGTGGCTTATAAGGTTTATCGGTAGTGATTTCAGCGAAATCTGATACCGAGTAGAACCTTGTCCCTGGTGTTATTGGTTTTAATACTCTAATTCCCATTTTAGTTTCATCATTAATTTAATAATATTATTCTTCAACCGGTCCGGAGACTAATTCAATTGATTGTCCCTCTTTCAATGTAACGTAAGCCTTTTTGATATTAGGCGTACGACCACGCATAAGACCGCGACGAGTTAGACGAATTTTATTCTTTCCTTTAATATTCACGGTGCGAACGCTAATAACATCGACTTCGAACATTTCTTCGATAGCTTTTTTAATTTCGATTTTATTAGCTTTGGGATCCACAGCGAACACGTATTGTCGAGCGCTCGCAAGCTTCATAGCTTTTTCCGTGATAACCGGTCTTTTTATTATCTGCAACATAGTTAATCGTTTCCATTAATTATTGAATGTCTTTTGGATTGGCTCAACAGCGCCTTTAAAAAGAACAATCTTTTTATGCTTCAAAATATCGTAAGTAGATATTTTGTCAGCAGGTGCGATTTCGATCTTAGGTATATTCCGAGCGGACATATATAACTTATAGTCTGGCTGCGGTAGAAGGAACAAAGTCGAAGCACCGTCTAATTGCAAATTTTTGAGAATTTGAGCCATTGATTTAGTCTTAATTTCGTCGAAGGAGAAATCTTCGACAACCATAAGATTATTTTCTTTTGCGCGCAAGGACAGAGCAGACTTCCTTGCAAGGCGTTTAATTTTCTTGGGCAGTTTCATTTCGAAAACAGTTGGTTTCGGACCGTGGATAGTGCCACCGCCAACCCACAGAGGAGAGCGGGTCGAACCAGCACGAGCAGTACCACGACCTTTTTGTCTCCAAGGTTTTTTGCCGCCGCCGGCCACTTCTGAGCGAACCTTAGTTTTTCTTGTACCTTGACGATGGTTTGCAAGATATTGAACAACTGCAAGATGCATTGCGTGTTCATTTGGTTCGACAGCAAACACATCATCGGGAAGTTCTATCTGCCCAGATTTTTGACCATCTTTTGTATATACATCTACAAGCATTTTACTTTAGCCTTATTGCTTTATAATTTCTAATAAAGTTTTTGGAGCGCCCGGAACACTACCTTTGACAAGTAGCAGATTTTTTCCCGGGATAACATCAATTACTTCTAAGTTGCGAACCGTAGCACGCTTACCACCCATACGACCGGCCATTCTCAAACCGCGGAATACGCGTGATGGATATGATGATGAGCCGATAGAACCGGGGTGGCGAACTCTATCTGATTGACCGTGTGTTGTCATACCGACGCCGCCGAAGTGATGGCGTTTAACAACACCTTGGAAGCCGCGACCTTTGCTTGTCCCGCTGATGCGAATTTTATCGCCTTTTACGAATTGCTCGACTGTAAGGACATCGCCGACGTTAAGTTCGCGTTGAAGTTCGCGAAATTCTTTAAGAAATCTTTTAGGTTCAACGCCAGATTTCTTGAAATGACCGAGCAAAGGTTTATTAGTTTTATTTTCTTTTTTATCAACGAAGCCCACTTGAACGGCTTTATAGCCATCACGTTCGGGGGTGCGGACAAGCACCACAGGGCAAGGTCCAGCTTCGATAACGGTAACCGGTATTGATTTTCCGTCCTCTGTCAATACAGATGTCATTCCGAGTTTCATTCCTAAAATTGCTGATTTCATCCTAAACTCCTACATTAAACCTTAACTTCAACATCTACACCAGCAGGTATTTCAAGTTTCATAAGAGCGTCGATAGTTTTTTGAGTAGAGCTAAAAATATCAATAAGTCTCTTATGAATTCTTGTTTCGAATTGCTCACGAGATTTTTTATCAACGTGAGGGGAACGATTAACTGTATAGACAGTACGACGGGTAGGCAGTGGTATCGGACCTGATACCACTGCACCGGTCTGTTTCACTGTACGAACAATTCTTTCCGTTGATTTATCAATCAGATTGTGGTCAAATGATTTTAGTTTTATTCTTATTCTTTGTGTTGCCACTTTACTATTCCTCAAACTATCCTAAATTAGGAACAAATTATTCAATAATTTTAGTTACAACGCCAGCACCAACTGTACGACCGCCTTCGCGGATAGCGAAACGAAGACCTTCTTCCATAGCGATTGGAGTAATGAGTTCGATTTCTAAGTTATCTAAGTTATCGCCAGGCATAACCATTTCAACGCCAGCTGGCAGATGGAGCGAACCAGTTACGTCAGTTGTACGGAAATAGAATTGTGGGCGGTAACCATTGAAGAATGGAGTATGACGTCCGCCTTCTTCCTTCTTCAATACGTAAACTTGAGCATTGAATTTGTGGTGAGGAGTAATTGAACCTGGTTTTGCAATAACCATACCGCGTTCGATTTCTTTCTTTTCGATACCGCGGAGGAGAAGACCAACGTTATCGCCAGCAACGCCTTCATCAAGAAGTTTGCGGAACATTTCAACGCCGGTGCAAGTAGTTTTCTTGTGCAAACCGAAACCAACAATTTCAACTTCTTCGGAAACTTTGATAATGCCGCGTTCGATACGACCAGTAGCAACAGTGCCACGACCAGTAATCGAGAACACGTCTTCGACAGGCATCAAGAATGGCTTATCAACATCACGTTGAGGAGTTGGGATGTAGCTGTCGACAGCATCCATAAGTTCATAGATACATTGCAAGCGTGGATCATCTGCACTAGCACTTGAATCTGAACCAGCTTCCAAAGCTTTCAAAGCAGAACCGCGGATAATAGGGATTTCGTCGCCTGGGAATTCGTATTGCGAAAGAAGTTCGCGAAGTTCCATTTCGACGAGGTCTAAAAGTTCTGGGTCAGCAATATCAACTTTGTTAAGGAAAACAACTATTTTTGGAACACCGACTTGGCGAGCAAGCAAGATGTGTTCGCGAGTTTGAGGCATAGGACCGTCAGTAGCAGCACAAACAAGAATTGCACCGTCCATCTGAGCGGCACCAGTAATCATGTTCTTTACGTAGTCAGCGTGACCAGGGCAGTCCACGTGAGCATAGTGGCGCTTTTCAGTTTCGTATTCAACGTGAGCAGTAGCAATCGTGATCCCGCGTGCACGTTCTTCTGGTGCGTTATCGATCGAATCGAAGGTACGAACTTCGCCTTTGTTAAGTTTTTTGTAGAGTGCCATTGTGATAGCAGCAGTAAGAGTAGTCTTACCGTGGTCAACGTGGCCGATTGTTCCTACGTTTACGTGTGGTTTGGAACGATCAAATTTTTCTTTAGCCATTTTTTAGCTCCTAAAATTTTGAACTACATTTAGTTAATAAATTTATAAAAAATCAATAGCTTCCATTTTTTTGCAATGCCGGTTCATAGTGCGAAAACGTCATCGAATAGACTGCGCGTCCCTGACTGAGAGAACGCAGTTTGGTTACATAACCGAACATTTCAGAAAGCGGAGCTACGCAATTGACCACCTGCATTGTCCCTCTTTGCGAAATGCCTTCGATTCGTCCTCGCCTTGAGTTCATATCTGAAATAATATCTCCGACGTATTCTTCTGGAGACATCACCTCAACTTTGAACACCGGTTCGAGCAATACGGGGTCGGCTTGACGAACTGCATCTTTAACTGCGATAGAAGCAGCGATTTTGTATGCAACTTCGGTTGATTCGCCTTCCACGTATTTTGAATCGATTAGCCTTACTTCAACATCAACCATCGGGTAACCGTTAGGTCCGATATTTAGCGCTTCGCGAGCGCCTTGTTGAAGTGCGATTGCGTATAAATCGTCAAGGGTTTTCTTTGGTATTTCATTTTTAACGGCAATACCAGAGCCTTGACGGCCTGGGGAAACAATCAATTTAACGTAACCGAATTGATTTTTGCCGCCAGTTGATTTGTCGAAAAGTCCTTCTTGCTCGACTTCTCTGGAAACAGTTTCGCGATAAGCCACCATTGGTTTGCCGACGCGGGCTGCGACGTTGAATTCTCGAAGCAATCGGTCAACAATAATTTCCAGATGGAGTTCGCCAACACCGCTGATGATAATCTGCCCACTTTCTTCATCAAATTTATATCGGAAAGTAGGGTCTTCGTCGGCAAGTTTCTCGAGTGCTTCGAGCAGCTTATCTTGGTCAGCAAGTGTCTTAGCTTCGATGGACTGATTAATAACAGGCTCGGAGAAACGAATTTTCTCGAAAAGAATAGGCTTTTGCTGGTCGCAAAGCGTATCGCCTGTTTTAGTAAACCGAAGTCCGGGGATAGCGATAATATCACCTGCTGATGCCTGCTGGATTTCTTCACGGCGATTGGCGTAAAGTTTGAGAATTTTTAGAATTTTTTCCTTTTTATCTGCTCCGGGATTGTATCTGGTTTCACCAACTTTAAGCACGCCGGAGTAAATTCTCACGATACATACGCGACCAACGTATGGATCTACCAGCACTTTAAAAGCAAGAGCCGAGAAAGGTTCGTCATCTTTCGGAAGTCGAACGATTTTTTTATCAGCATCTTTGATGTCGAAGCCGTGAGCCGGTTCAATTTCATCAGGTGATGGGAGATAATCAATAATCGCTTCGATAAGAGGCTGCACACCAACATTTTTAAGTGAAGCACCTACCAAAACCGGCACACCTTTAAGCTCGAGGACGCCTTTTTTGAGAGCTGCTTTAAGTTCGGATTCCGAAATTTCATCACCGTTAAGATATTTTTCCACAAGCACATCGTCCAACTCGGCAATTTTTTCGACCATAATTTGTCTCATTTCTTCGGCTTTTTCTTTGTATTCATCAGGGATTTCGCCTTCTGTAAAGACTGAACCGTGAGACTCATAGTCGAAGAAGACAGCTTTCATTTTCATCAGGTCGATAACGCCCGAGAAGCTATCTTCGGAGCCGATTGGAATTTCAACTGCTATGGGGTTAGCGTCCAAGCGTTGCCGCATCATATCGAGAACGCGGTAGAAATCAGCGCCCATACGGTCCATTTTATTAACGAACGCAATGCGCGGAACGCGATATTCATCAGCTTGGTGCCAAACCGTTTCACTTTGTGGTTCTACGCCGCCGACAGCACAGAAAATTGCAACAGCTCCATCCAGAACTCTAAGTGAGCGTTGAACTTCGGCAGTAAAATCAACGTGCCCAGGAGTATCGATTATATTAATAATATAATCTTTCCAGAAGACAGGAGTACAAGCGGACATAATAGTAATGCCGCGTTCTTTTTCCTGCTCCATATAATCCATAAAGGCAGTGCCTTCGTCGACTTCACCGAGTTTATGCAGGTAGCCGGAATAGAAGAGAATTCTTTCGGTAGTAGTGGTTTTACCTGCATCGATGTGAGCCATTATCCCAATGTTTCTGATTTTTGATTTGTCGGTTTCAGTCGGCATAGTTACACGCAATCAGGCTAACAAGTTGACAAAGAACGAAAATAGGATTACCATTTAAAGTGGGCGAAAGCTTTATTAGCTTCTGCCATTCTATGAGTATCTTCACGTTTTTTCACAGCGGAGCCTTCTCCACGAGAAGCAGCCATAATTTCAGCAGCAAGGCGTTGAGCCATAGAATGATCGCGGCGAGCTTTAGCATAGGTTTTAAGCCAGCGGATAGCCAAAGCGATACGACGTTCTTCGCGAACATCCACGGGCACCTGGTATGTTGCACCGCCGACGCGACGGGAACGCACCTCCACCAGAGGGGCCACATTTTGCATAGCTTTGTGGAACACTTCGAGTGGATTTTGCTTGGCTCGTTCTTCGATAATATCGAAAGCATCATAAACGATGCTACGAGCTGTGCTTTTCTTGCCCTGTAGCATTATGCAATTGATAAACTTAGAAACGACAGGATCTCCAAATTTTGGATCCGGTACCATTGGACGTTTTTCTGCTCTTCTTTTTCTCATATTAAACTCTTAATAAACATATCCATTATTATTTTTTACCTGCAGCAGCGGGTCCTTTTGCTTTCGGTCTTTTAGCACCGTATTTAGAGCGACCTTGCTTGCGACCATCAACACCTTGTGTATCGGCTGTACCACGAATAATGTGATAACGGACACCGGGCAAGTCCTTTACTCTACCACCGCGAACGTAAACGATGGAGTGTTCTTGAAGGTTGTGTCCTTCGCCTGGGATATAGGCAGTTACTTCAATTTGATTGGACAGCCTAACACGTGCCACTTTTCTCAATGCTGAATTAGGTTTTTTTGGCGTTGTTGTATAAACACGAGTGCATACGCCGCGTCTTTGCGGGCAAGATTGCAAAGCGGGCGATTTACTCTTGTAAATTACCTTTTTACGCCCTTTTCGTATTAACTGACTTATTGTTGGCACTCAAAAGTCTCCATTTTTTATTACTTTTTAACAATTTACTCTCATAGAGCTGACAAAACTATAAAAAAAAATATTTCTTTCCAAATAAATTTTTGATTTTTTTAAATTTATGGGGATTTTTCACGGATTTTTTTTAATGTTAATAACTATTTCCCATTCAGATAATTTTTTTTGTATGAAATAAATAATTTATAAAATATATTTATTGTTATTTCAATTCAAAAACTCAATATTTAAAGATAATGACAAAAGGCGAATGTTTCATTATATATTGTATAATTATAATGATTATTCAGGTTTATTTAGTTATCTTATTTGCTTTGAATTTTTAAACACGAGCTTTTATGAAATCAAGAAAAAATGAAAAGGTCTTGCTTTTGGGACAGTGCGCTGAATTGCAATTTATATGCAAACGGGAGGAATAAAACAAAAACCTTCGGAAAGGTCGAGAATCTTCCGAAGGTTATAAGAAAAACCATTGCTCATTTTTATGTAATTATCAACATTTCTTTTTATTTGCCGATGAACATCATAACTGAGCTTTTCGCCCAGAACACCAGCGGCGTCCAGAATATACCATAATAGAGTGTTGGAATAACGAATGCATAAACAAGCAATTGAGCATAGATTGAGTATTTCAAAGGTGCTGAATTGCTATCGACGCCACGTAACCACATATTTCTGAAAACTTTTGCGTAGTATGCAAGCGACACAACCGAATTTAGCACGCCTACGACAGCAAGCCAAATCATATTTGAATTAATTACAGCTTGGAAGATGTATAATTTACCTACAAAGCCAGCAGTTGGCGGCAATCCAGTTAGTGAAACAAGGAATATAGCCATTGCTGTTCCGAGCAAAGGCGAACGATAGCCGAGTCCGTTATAATCTTCGAGTTCTTCGCTACCGATTTCATTTGCGATAAGCTGAACAACATAGAAAGCACCGAAGTTCATCAAAAGGTAAGTAAAGAAGTAAATCATAACAGCAATGTATCCGCCCTCGGTCATAACGGTAACGCCCATAAGCATATAGCCAGCGTGAGCGATACTCGAATAGGCAAGCATACGTTTTACGTTTGTCTGCCAAAGAGCGACAAAATTACCAATAGTCATCGAAAGAACAGATAGAACGGCAACGATGAACTTCCAATCAATAGATGAAACCATTGTCCAAACTTGTTCGCTTGCATTTGTAGGATCTATAAATCCAGCTTTAAGAAATCGCATAAATACGGCAAATCCAGCAGCTTTGGAGGCGACAGACAAGTAAGCTGTAATTGCAACTGGGGCTCCTTCATAAACATCTGGTGTCCAGAAATGGAAGGGGACAGCTGAAATTTTATATCCAAAGCCTACCAATACTAAAAGAGAAGCAACAACGAGGGGAAAAACCGGCCCCTGATATTGAGTAAGGAATGCGTTAATCTGGAATAAGCTCAGCGTGCCGGTAAGCCCGTATAAAATGGAAATGCCGTAAATCATCAACCCCGAAGCTAATGCGCCATAAATAACATATTTCAGGGAGGCTTCACTTGCACGTTTTATTTCTTTTGTGTAGCCGGCAAGCACATAGGAGCTTAGCGACATAGTTTCGAGAGCAAGATAAATCAGGATTAAATTGCCGGCACTCGAAATAACGAACATACCGAGCGTCATACCAAGAATGAGCGTGTAATATTCGCCCATAGTACGGTCGGATTTGTTTAGTTCATTCGAGAAGAAGGAAATAAGCACAACCGCAAAGCCAGAAATTAGAAAAATATATTTAAAGAAATTGCTGAATGGGTCGAACACATACATTTGCCAGAAGCCAAACGAAGTATTTGCCGGGCTAACAATCATAAAGATAGTCGCAACAGCAAAACCGAGCAAGGCAACTACACCGGTAATGTATTTTGACTTCTGAAAAATCAAATCAACAATAACAAGCAAAACGAAAGCCGTTGCCAGGACAAGTTCGGGAGCGAACAAGGCGAGGCTGCGCTTTAAATCTGCTACGTATTGTCCGATAAATAAAGAAAGTAAGCTGTCCATATATTTGTCTTAATTATTATTACTCAAACGAAAAAATTACATACCGGCGAACTGACCACCGATTTTAACAATTTCAATAAGATGATTAACCGATGAAGTCATCAAATTAACGACAGCACCCGGGAACACACCGAGGAAAATCACAACGATAGCAAGCGGAACAAGAGCTGCCAGCTCGATGCCATTGATGTCGTCGTGTTTATATTCTTTTCCGGTGGGGTCCCAAGGACCGCTCCAACGTTCAGGTAGTTTGCCGAAGAACATTCTTTGAAGAGCCCAAAGCATATAAGCAGCACCGAGGACAACACCAAGAGCGGAAATTACAGTAAGCACAGGATAAGTAGCAAAAGCACCGAGGAATACGAGCGCTTCGCTGATAAATCCGCTCAGTCCGGGCAATCCAATAGCAGCGAAGAAGGCAATAGCCATAATTCCTGTATAAACGGGCATTTTATTAGCCAGACCACCGAATTCATCAAGGCCGCGGGTGTGGGCACGATCGTAAATTACGCCCACAATCATAAAGAGCATTGCAGTGATTGTCCCGTGATTGAACATTTGGAAGATTGCGCCGGTTAGCCCATTAGAATTAAGGGCAGAAATACCGAGCATAACGTAACCCATATGGGAAACAGATGAGTAGGCAATAAGTTTTTTCAAATCGCGTTTCCCAACTTTATGTTGCCCCAAAGCGCACAACGCACCGTAAATTATGCTAACCATACCGATAAATGCGATATAGTTGTTGAAATAAGCTACTGCTTCGGGGAAGATAGGCCAAGCAACGCGAAGCATACCATAAGTTCCCATTTTCAGCAATATGCCAGCCAGAATAACTGAAATTGGCGTAGGCGCTTCAACGTGAGCGTCCGGCAACCAAGTATGGAACGGGACGGTAGGGACTTTGATAGCAAAGCCGACAAACAAAGCCACGAAAGCAACAAGTCGCCAAGTCGTCTGGAAACCGGTAAAAATTTCTCCGGGCTTGAAATTTGCTGGGTTCATCATATCCAGCAGGTTGAATGAACCTACGGAGAAATACAGCCCTATCATTACCAAAAGCATAAATACCGAGCCGAACAAAGTATAGATAAAGAACTTAATGGCAGCATATTCTTTGCGTGGACCGCCCCAGATACCGATAAGGAAATACATCGGCAGGAGCATAAGTTCCCAAAAGACGTAGAAAAGGAAGAAGTCCAAAGCTACGAAAACACCCATCATTCCTAAATCGAGAAGCAGATACATCATAAAGTATCCTTTGTGGGCTTTCTTGATGCTCCAAGAGGAAAAAGTTGCTACAAAGCAAATCAGGGCAGTAAGGAGTACCATCGGAGCACTTAATCCATCAATACCAACAAAGTATTCGATATTTAAGTCGCCGAACAGTGGCAAACCTTTTACGCTAATCCACTTGACTTTTTCGACGAACTGGAAACTATTTGGGTCGTTTACTCCGACTAAATCTGTTCGGAAATTCGCATAAATTAGCAGAGCAACTACTAATTGGATAAAAGTAATTCCAACAGTAACCCAGCGTAATAGATTAATTGATGTTTCTTTTGTTTTTTCATCTTTGCCCGATGGAATAGCAAGAAGAATCAACATCCCAAGCAAAGGCAGAAATGTAATGAATGTAAGCGGACCTATTCCGAAAATAGTGAACATTAATCCTCCGGACTAAATTTATTTATTACATACTATTCAAATTATAAAACATAATAGAGCAATACCATAGCAAAAATAATTGTCATAACAATATATGCTTGAATTCTTCCAGTTTGGAATTTTCTAAACACCAAGCCGAAGAAAGCAGTAACATTTGCTGTAAGATTTACCAAGCCATCGATAACGTACAAATCGAACCAGCCGATGAAATGCCCAACAACTTTTGTGAACCACCCTACTAAATTTACAATTCCATCTATAATGTACAGATCAAACAATGCAAGTAGCTTAGCAAATGTAGTTGTTCCCCAGATTACTGAAGCGTCGTATATTTCATCGAAGTACCATTTGTTGTATGAAAGCAGATAAAATGGTTTGATTAATTCAGCCACGCCATCTGGATTAAATATTTTGAACTGGTAGAAAGAGAATGAAAGGAAAATACCAAGTCCGGCAACAATAAGCGAGATAATCATTGCAGGCAGGTGGGCGTGGTGAAGAGCTTCTTCGAATTTATTTAAAGCGTGATGAGTGTCTTTTTCGTGAGAGTGAGAATGTTCCTCAGCAGGGCTGGTAATGTGTTCGCCACAACAAGCAGAAGAATGAGAGTGGCTGCTTTCGTATGGGACGAAAAATCCCCATTGATGTTCAGCTTGGACAACGGTTGCAGGTGTTTTAATTTTTTCGTAGAACCAGCCGCTACCACCATCGAATGGGTTGAAAGAATAGAAGAACCAGAAAGTTAATATTGAAAGAACAATCAAAGGAACAGTAATAAGTTTATTACTTTCGTGAGTATGAGCAGCAATATGTGTTTTGGGTTGCCCGTGGAAAGCAGAAATAAGAAGACGGAACATATAGAAAGCAGTCATAGCAGCGGAAGCAAATCCAGAGAAAGCAATAAACCAATGTCCCGAAAGCTGGCCAAACGCCATAGTACCGGCAAGGATACCGTCCTTGCTCAAGAAGCCGGAGGTAAATGGGACGCCAGAAATTGCAATAGTCGAGATTAGGAATGTTAAATAGGTAATTGGCATTTTTTTACGCAAACCGCCCATATTACGAATATCTTGTGGGTCCATATGGTGTTCGCCGGCGTGATGCATAGAATGGTGCATAGCGTGAATAACCGAACCACTTGCCAGGAACAAGCAGGCTTTGAACCAAGCGTGTGTAACTAAGTGGAAGAAACCATAAGAATAAGCACCAACGCCGATAGCCATAATCATATATCCGAGCTGGCTAACAGTTGAATAAGCCAGTATTCTCTTGAAGTCAGTTTGAGTGATGGCAATTGTTGCCGCAATGAAAGCAGTAATAGCACCGATATAAGCAACAAACAGCAAAGCATCGGCAGTAAGCATTGGGAAGATACGTGCAGTAAGGTAAACACCGGCAGCAACCATAGTTGCAGCGTGGATTAAAGCGGATACAGGAGTTGGACCCTCCATAGCGTCGGGCAACCAGACGTGAAGCGGGAACTGAGCTGATTTACCTATTGCACCCATAAAGAGAAGAATACCAGCGAGAGTAAGCATTGTTCCGCTATCGAATGGTATATGCCCTTCGCCAATATGAGCAAATATATCATCGAACATAAAGGTGCCATAGGTGAAGAACAGTATCATAATGCCAGCAAAAAAGCCGAAATCGCCGATGCGGTTGGTAATAAATGCTTTTTTGCTTGCATCGGCAGCACTATCTTTTTCGTACCAGAAGCCAATCAGAAGGTAAGAGCTAATTCCAACAAGTTCCCAGAATATATACATATTTAAAAAATTATTGGCGATTACAATTCCCAACATAGAAAAGGTAAACAGCCCTAAATAGGCATAGAACCTTGGGAAACGAATATCTTCCCGCATATATTCAAGCGAGAACACATGAACAAGAAAACTAATTAAATTGACAACAATTAGCATAATTGCTGCCAGATTGTCTAATCCAATACCAATGGTAATGGGATGAGAACCAAGATTTAGCCAATCGAATTTCCATTGCAGCATACCAGCATCGCTATAGAAGGCTAATTTCTGGTATGCGACAAGCAAGGACAGCAGCAAATTAATCCCCAAAATTGACGAACCGATATATCCCGCTGCTCTACCTAATTTTTTCTGAAAAAATATAATTCCAGCAAATCCTGCAAGCGGCAGCAGCAAGACAATTGATGATATTTGTAGCAATGTTTCGTGTGTCATAATTTTATACTATAATTTAACTTCAATACTGAAACTACTCTTTAAGTTTATTTATCTCATCAACATCAATATGATGATAATTTTGATAAATATTAAGGATAATTGCAAGTGCAACGGCAACTTCGGCAGCAGCCAGAACAATAACAAACAAAGTAGCGATGTGCCCTTCGATGTTTAATCCTTTGAACTTAGAGAAAGCAATAAAATTCAAATTAGCAGAGTTTAAGATCAACTCTAATCCCATAAGCACAAGGATAGAATTTTTTCGAGTAACAATACCGAAAACGCCAAGCGAAAAAAGCAAAGCACTTACAACAAGGTAGTGAGTTAGTCCAATTTCCATCGCGAGCCTCCTATTTTCTTCTGGCAATTTTTGCTGCACCGATGAAAGCAACCAAAAGCAATATCGCTGCAACAAAGAATGGCAATAAATATTCGGTGAATAATCCAAAACCAATAAAGTGTGTTGTCGTTGGCACTTCAATCTGGAACTGAGAGGTAATCCATTCAACATTTAAGTAGGTATAGAGCAAAATAATGGCAACAATTACTGATGTAATTGCGCCAACTATAAGCTGGATTTTCCCGATAGTCCCAGTTTTAATGTCCACTCCGGTGATTTTGCTTGTAAGCATCACACCAAAGACAATAAGCACCAAAATACCACCGACATAAACCATAATCTGAGTAACAGCAACAAAGTCTGCACTAAGCAGCACATATAAGCCCGCCATTCCGAAGAAAGTAAATAGCAATGAGAAAGCCGAATACATCATTTTCTTCGAGAAAACAACACCCATTGCTGAGACAATCACAATAACGGCGAACATATAAAAGACAAAATCAAATAGCATATTAATTTATCTTAATTGTGATTAATTACCTGTTTCATTTTTCTGACTTTTTGCAGCGGCATCAGCTTTTTTCTTTTCTGCTTGATAAGCTTCCCATTTACGTTTCTTTTCTTCTGCTTCTTCTGGGGTGAGCCGTTCGAAATGGTAAATTAATTTTTCGCGCTCATATTCAGAATATTCAAATTCAGGCGTCATTCTATTAGCCTGAGTAGGACAAGCTTCGATACAAAGCCCGCAGAAACAGCATTTAGCAAAATCTATTGTGTATTTAGTAACCCAAGTCTTAATAGGTGTTCCGTCATAAAACAAAGGGACATCGTCGCCGGGTACAACCCGAACCATTTCGACCTCGATAGCGTCAACTGGGCAAGCACGGACGCACGAACCGCATCCGTTGCATCTATCCATATCAACATCTATACGGTTACGTTCGGTTGGCGGAATAAGTCCATCACGGATAGGATGAACTAAATCAGGGTATTGCATAGTAACTTTTTTTTCGAAAAGGTGCATACCTGTAATTTTCATCCCGACAAAAATCGTATAAAGAGCGTGAAATATATTTTTGAAATATTCCATTTTTTACCTCAGTAAAAGAAAACAATTTATTTTATCATTGCCCAGAGAGCAACTGCAAAAAATGCAACAAAAGCGATAGGCAACATTACTTTCCAGGTTACATACATCAGTTGGTCGACACGCAAGCGTGGGAGAGTCCAGCGGAGCCAGATTTGCAGAAATACGAAAAGCATTGCTTTGCTAACAAACCAGAAGGCTTGCCAGACAGGACCATTTAAGAAGTCGCCGAAAGGAGACTGCCAGCCACCAAGGAAAAGAATAGTGATGATAGCAGAAACGATGAACATATTTGAATATTCAGCGAAGAAGAACATAGCGAATTTCATACCGCTGTATTCAGTATGGTAGCCAGCGACGATTTCGGATTCGCCTTCGGGAATATCGAACGGGACGCGATTAGTTTCGGCGAGCGAGCCGATAAAGTAAATCAAGAAAAGTGTTACAGTAAATGGAATAACCCATAATTTCGTAATTGAACCGGGACCACCGAAAATGTTCCAGTTCCAGAATCCGCCACCTTGCTGGTAGATAATTTCCTGCATATCGAGCGAACCAGCAAGAGTAGCAATTGCCAGAATAGCAACAGCTATTGGAATTTCGTAGCTAATCATTTGAGCAGCTGCACGCATACCACCAAGCAATGAATATTTATTGTTCGAAGCCCAGCCGCCCATAACAATTGCGATTACACCGAAGGCGCTAATAGCAAAAACATAGAACAAGCCAATATTAATATTGACTGGGACAAATTTCGAACTAAAAGGAATTACTGCATAGGCAGCATAAGCACCGGCAAACATAACAAAAGGTGCTAAATTAAACAAAGGCTTGTTGACAGCCGCAGGAGTGATGTCTTCTTTCTGCAGAAGTTTTACAACTTCTGCAATTGGCTGCAAAACGCCTTTCCAGCCGGTACGCATAGGACCTAAACGTTCTTGGATCCAAGCAGAAATCTTCAACTCACCAAGAATGGCAACTAAGGCATAAGGAAGAAGAAATGCCATTGGTAGCAACGCAAGAAGGATATAAGCAACTATATTTTTCCCAAGCAAATCGTAAACAAAATTTACCGATTCCATTATTCTTTTATATTTAGTTAATAATATTCATTATCTATCAATTTCTCCAAGAACTATATCGAGCGAACCTAATATCATAATAAGGTCAGCAATCATATAGCCTTTGGAAATTTCAGGTAAAACGCTAAGATTAACAAAGCTTGTAGCGCGAGCACGTACGCGAGATGGTTTCGGGCTACCGTCGCTAATAATATAGAATCCGAGTTCGCCTTTGGGGTTTTCTGCACGGCAGTAAAATTCTCCAACAGGAGGTTTGATTCGTTTCGGGATTGCTTGACGAACATCACAAGGTTCTTTTGGCATTTGTTCGATTGCTTGCTCGATAATTTTGCAACTTTCGTAAATTTCGCGAACGCGAACGATGTTTCTATCCCAGCAATCGCCAAGTGTTCCCATTTCGCCTTTGCCAACGACGGCATCGAAATCAAATCTATCATAAATCGAATATGGCTCGACCTTACGCAAATCATAAGGGACACCTGAACCACGCAAGACAGGACCCGAGCAGCCGTAATTAATAGCTACATCAGCAGGTAGAATGCCTATATTAGCAGTTCTTTCAATGAAAATCTTATTATACATCAGAAGGTCTAATGCTTCATCATTGGTTTTGCGGACTTGTTTTACTATTTCGAGACAATCTTCGACAAATGTAGGATGCACATCGTGCATAAGCCCGCCAATCCAGAAGTAGTTATAGAGCAAACGACCGCCACTAAGTTTCTCGAACAAAGTAATAATCATTTCGCGATCGCGGAAATAGTAGAGAAATGGAGTAAATGCACCGGAGTCCAAGCCAAAGGTAGCAATTGCGATTTGGTGGTTAGCAATACGGTTCAGTTCGGCGCAGATAACTCTAATATATTGCACTTTTTCGGGAACTTCAATACCAAGGAGTTTTTCCATACCCAGAACGTATGGGTATTCATTATTCATAGACGAAATATAATCCATACGGTCAATGTATGGAATAACTTGAGGGTATGTTACATTTTCAGCGTGTTTTTCGAAGCAGCGGTGAAGGTATCCAATGTGTGGGACAACATCGGTAACTACTTCCCCTTCGAGTTCCACTTCCAATCGAAGAACGCCGTGAGTAGATGGGTGCTGCGGACCTACATTCAGCCGCATTCTTTCTGAATATACTTTTCCAAAATCAATTTCAAAAGTTTTTGTCTCGCTCACTGTCGGACCTTTATATTATAATTAATTTTCTTATAATGGAACTTTAATACTTTTGTAATAATCAGGTGTTTTGTAATCTTTTCGCAATGGATGGCCTTCCCAATCATAAGGGCAAAGGATACGTCGCAAGTCGGAATGCCCATCGAAAATAATCCCAAACATATCGTAGGCTTCACGTTCGTGCCAATTAGCACTTCTCCAAACGCGTTCGACAGTTGGGACATGAGGATTTTCTCTATCAAGATAAACTTTTAGCACAATTCTGTGCTTATGTTGTAAAGAAAAGAGATGATAAACAACGACAAATTTATCTTTATCATCAACGCCGGATAAATTAACAAGGTAATCAAAAAGGGTGTTTGGGTCGTCTCGAAGGACAAGGCAAGCCTCCACAATTGCGTCGGACGATACAACAATAAACGGGTCGTGATGCTCTTTTTCGACGAGTTCAAGAGCTCTGTCACCGATTTCTTTTTTTAGCAGATCGAATATTTCTTTTGGGTTCATTTTACTTACAGCTAAATTTAATAAAATATTATTTACCTTGTTTCTTGTTTGTTATCTGCGAGATGCAAAGCATTGCATCTCTACAAGATTATTAAATCATTTAACTTCTTCCCAGCCGTGCGGAAGATGGATATTGTTGCTTTTGCCATTTTTAGCATCTTCTTCGGCAATGCGAGCGCGTTTTTCGAAAATTTTCTGTTTGTTTATTTTTTCTTGAAGTTTAATCATACCGTCGAAGAATGCTTCTGGGCGTGGTGGGCAGCCCGGAACGTAGACGTCAACGGGGATAATTCTATCAACGCCTTTGAGCACGTGGTAGCCTTCTTTCCAGTAAGGACCGCCACAAATAGAGCAAGAGCCCATAGCAAGGACGTATTTAGGTTCAGCCATTTGCTCGTAGAGCCTTTTGATACGTTCAGCCATTTTAAGTGTTACAGTTCCGCTAATAATAATAAAATCAGCCTGACGGGGAGAAGTCCTTGGAATACAACCGAAACGCATCAGATCGTAGTGGGAAGCATTAAGCGCCATAAACTCAATCGCGCAGCAAGCAAGCCCGAATTGGAGATACCAATCGGAACGAGCGCGTCCCCAATTGAGCAAGTCTTCCATTGTCCCGAGTATAATCCCCGGAGAAATATCATAAGGATTGTCTAATCTATTCAAAAGTCCCATTTTCTCACCTATTGTTGTTTTTTCAAATCTTCACGAGTAATAATTAAATCTTTCAATCTTGGAATATATGGCTTGGGTTTATCCCATTCGAGATAGCCTTTTGCCCAGTCGTAGGCAAGACCAAGTATTAAAATGAGCACAAATATTACCATAGCAATAAATGCATACCAACCCAACGTTTTAAATACAACTGCCCAAGGAAACAAAAACACCAATTCTACTTCGAAAATTAGAAATGCAAGAGCTATTATGTAGAAACGTATATTAAATTGCACCCAAGGACTGCCGATAGGTTCTTCGCCTGATTCATATGTGGTTAATTTTTCTGGTGTTGGATTGTGAGGTCTGATGAGAGCTGCTGCAAAGATACTGATACCAACAAAAAGAGCACCTATGATAAGAAATAAAAGAATAATCCCAAATTCTGTTACCATATACTACCTGTCTATTTTGTAGATTTCTTTACGTGCAATTTAATTAATTGAGAAAAAATAAAAAAATTATTTACCAAAATATTTTTAAACTTTAATCGTTTAGTCGTTCCTAAAAATCTAATAAATGCTAAAAAAAATAACATTTTTCTTCGCAAAGTTTTATTAGTTTTTTTTAATTCATTAGGTATATCGCAACTTTTTGTATGATTATCAAGTAGAATTATGAAAGCATTCACATTCTGGAAAATTAATTATTGTTAATTCAAATTTTAGTAAAAATATAATAATTTTTAATGCGTCTACTGGTGGTATTATTTAATTTGAAATATTAAATGTAATTAATATATAAGTAGTTATGAGAATAACAAAGCAATACACAAACAGAGAAAGTCAATCATTAGATAAGTATTTGCAGGAAATTGGGAAAGTTGAGCTTTTGTCAGCTGATCAGGAAATCGAATTGGCGAGAATAATTAAAAAGGGTGGTCCTGAGGCAAATTTGGCTATGGAACGATTAGTAAAGGCAAATTTGCGATTTGTGGTTTCTGTTGCGAAGCAATATCAAAATCAGGGTTTGTCGCTCGGCGACTTAATTAACGAAGGCAATTTAGGGCTGATTAAAGCAGCAAAGCGGTTCGACGAAACTCGCGGGTTTAAGTTTATTTCCTATGCTGTTTGGTGGATAAGGCAGTCGATTTTGCAAGCATTAGCTGAACAATCAAGAATTGTAAGGCTTCCGCTTAATCGCGTAGGAGCATTAAACAAAATCGGCAAAAAGTTTAGTGAGTTGGAGCAGGAATTCGAGCGTGAGCCGACCGCGGCCGAGTTGGCTGAGGAACTGAATATGTCGGTTGCAGAAATTGCCGAAACGATAAAAATTTCGGGTAGACACTTATCTGTTGATGCTCCGTTTGTGCAGGGCGAGGACAATCGTTTGCTCGATGTACTGCCGAATGAAACTCAGCCATCTCCCGATCAAGAACTAATGCGCGAATCATTACGTGTGGAAGTACAGCAGGTTCTTGCAACTCTTTCGCCTCGCGAAGCCGAAGTAATAAAATTGTATTTCGGACTGGACGGTAATCAGTTAACACTTGAAGAAATAGGCGAAAAGTTTAATCTAACACGTGAACGCGTTCGTCAGATTAAAGAAAAGGCTATTAGAAGATTACGCCATGCTTCGCGTTCGAAGTCGTTGCGTTCTTATTTGGGATAGAATATTCAAAAATAAATAATTTACCTGTGGCGTTTTGACGCCACTTTTTTTATAAATTTATTTTGAATAATTATGAAATACAAAGATATTGAAATAGCTGCGCAATATATTCGCGAGGGTAAAGTAGTCGCATTTCCCACTGAAACTGTTTATGGGCTTGGGGCGAATGCATTAAATTCAATGGCAGTTGCTCGTATTTTTGAATTGAAAGAGAGACCAAGGTTCGACCCATTGATAGTACATATAGCTGAACTGAACGATATAGCAAATTATACTTATGCTGATGATGAGAGAATATACAAAATAGTTGAAAAATTTTGGCCTGGACCTCTTACTATTGTTTTAAAGAAACGACCTATAATACCTGATATAGTTACATCTGGACTTCCAACTGTTGGGCTACGGATGCCGAAAGAAGAAATTGCTCTTGAACTGATTAGACAATCGGGTTGCCCAATAGCCGCACCGAGCGCAAACAAATTTGGTCGCATCAGTCCAACGACTGCTCAACACGTAAGAAAATATCTTCCAGATGTCGATTACATACTTGATGGCGGTAAAACAAAAGTCGGTATAGAATCTACAATTATCACACTTACCGAAAAAGGCTTTGTAATTTTGCGAAATGGATTTATCACTCGTGAAGACCTTGAAGCAATATTGCCATTCGACAAAGAGTATGTTGAGAGTAATTTAGCTGCACCGGGGATGTTAAAATCTCATTATAGTCCAAGAAAGCCGATTTATATATTATCAGAAAAAGTTAATACTGCGATAGATAAATCAAATGCGGGCTTACTATCGTTCAGTGGGCAATACGATAATGAATATAAAGTTGTATTTAGACTAACAGAAAGCAAATCGCTCAAAGAGTGTGCTGTCAATTTGTTCTACGGTATGCACTTGCTCGAAGAAAGCGAGGTTGGCTGCATTGTGGCAGAACCCGTCCCTGAAATCGGTATTGGAATAGCAATAATGGAGAGATTACGAAAGGCAGCATATGATTACGAAAGTTTGTTGTAAAAATAGCAGAATTGAAGAATTTGAAATATGAGAAATGTACGTTAAAGAAAGAGGCTGATTGTGTGTCAGCCTCTTTCTTTATGTCATTAATATAGCACTTGCGGATTAATTTTCGTCGCTCGGATGAGCTTCATTATGTTCGTGTTCGTGGTCGTGATGGTGTTCGTGGTTGTGAGTCAGATTATGAGCAACTGCTTGATAATAAGAAAGGTTTGTAACAATCATTTTTTTAACTTTTTCTTCAGCATCAACATTGTTAGTAGTAACAACAGATTTCAGATAACCAATAACTTTATCGGTAAGAAGCTTATTAATAAGATTTGTGCGTTGCTTTTCATCCAGATTTTTTAGAATTTCGAGCGAGCCCATTTCACGTGGCAAGCCAACTTGCTCGAAGTAATCAGCAACGTCTTCATCTTCCAAATTAAGTTGCTCTTTTTTGATTATTTCAGCAGAGACAATTTCAAAGATATATTGGCGACGAATTTCTTCTTTGAGTGGGGTTAAGAAGTCTTCGTTTCGGGAAAGTTCGTCAGGGTTTAAGTTGTGTTTCTTTGCGTGCATTTCGATAGCATTTTTTATGCTTTCGTTGAGCAGATTTTGAGGAATTGGAATTTCTTTATACTGCTCGACAATTTTTTTGTAAACATTATTTTCAAAATCAACATTTTCGTAGTGGTCGAAGTGGTTTTGAATAAATAGAGAAATATCTTCGCGTAAGTCTTCGATAGTGCTAAACCTACCGCCGCTAATTTCAGAAATTTTATCTTCCGTAAGTTCAGCAGGCTCAATTTTCTCAATTTTGTTGATTTTCACTTTGAAAATTTCATTTTGGCGAAGTGGGTCAACTTCTGCAAAATCAATTTCAAACTGGTCGTCAACTTTTTTATTTAAGAAAAATTGTTTGAATTGCTCAGGGAAATCGTATGAGAAGAGATAAATCACATTATTTGGCATATTTTGAAGGACATTTCCAGTTTCTTTTTCGACAGACTGGAAATCGCCATAGATGATAACATCAAAATTTTCAACTGTGTCGGCTTCGGATTTATTGCCCAGTTCGAGTCCAAGTTTATGCAAAACGTAGTCAATATCTAATTCATCTGGAACATAAACGACTTGGTCAACAGAGAGTTCTTTAAAATCCACTAAATCGAGCTTAGGGTGTTGCTCAAATTCGAGAACAGCACTAACGTTTTCCTCGTCAATTTTGAAATCTTTCAGAACAGGGGAGGAAACAAGTTCGAGTTTTTCTTGTTCAACATATTTGCTAAAAGCATCCTGTGTGTGATCGAGGCAAATATTATAAAGGACTTCGTTGCCAAAGCGTTGTTTGACTAAATTCATTGGCACTTTGCCTTTGCGAAAACCTTCAATTTGGTAGTTGCGTTGAAGATTGTTCAGTTCTTGTTGAATTTTGTCATCGACTTCACTTTTCGGGAAATTGACTTCGAAGGAGAAAAGGGTATCGCTCAATTTGTTGAATTTTGTTTCCAATTTGTGCTACCTTGTTTATTAATAAAAAATGGTGCGGACGGAGAGACTCGAACTCTCACGGGTCGCCCCGCTAGATCCTAAGTCTAGTGCGTCTGCCAATTCCGCCACGTCCGCAATAATAACAAAATGCAAAGATACACAAAAAAATCTAATTGAAAAAATAAAATGATACATAATTATAAATAAGTAAAAAAGTTTAAAAAAAATAAATGGTAAATCAAAAAAAATTTGTTTTTTACAAAAAAAAATTTTATATATGAGCATAGAATAAGAGTATAAGGTCTGATTTAAGGTGAAATATGAATAAATTTTTCGAAGTGATAAAGAATCTAATGCCACCAAAAGGCTGGAAATTGCCCGTTGTAATTAGTCTTGGGGTACTTGCAGGACTTTCTGCAACTGCTTTTCATATTTCGAATGCGACTTCATATTTATCGGACGACCCGAGAGCTTGTATTAATTGCCACGTAATGTATCCACAATATGCGTCCTGGCAACATAGCAGTCACCGTGAAAGGGCAAATTGTAATGACTGCCACGTACCGCACGATAATTTTCTACGAAAGTATTTTTTCAAAGCATCGGACGGAAGGCGCCATGCAACGATTTTCACACTAAGGATGGAACCGCAAGTAATTCGGATAAAAGAATCGGGGAAAGCGGTTGTTCAAGAAAACTGTATGCGTTGCCATTTAAACCAAATTAATCATGTTACAGCTGTGCAGGTAACAGGGAAAAATTATAAAGAAGGGAAAGGGCATTTATGTTGGGATTGTCATCGTGAAGTGCCTCACGGAAGAGTTTCGAGCCAGGCATCGACGCCAAACGCAATAGTCCCATCATTGCCAAAACCAGCACCTGATTGGTTAATGCAACTAATTGAATAATTCACAAAATAGATGAGGTAAAAATGAGTGAAAATTCTACAAAAAAAATGAAACCTTGGGTATATTGGTTGCTATTTGCAATCACATTCGTTGTTGTATTCATTATTGGAATGCTGACAGCATCAATAATGGAAAGACGAACAGAAACAGTTGCACGGGTCGATTTAGTTAAGAATCTACCTGAATACGAGCCAAGAAACGAGGTATGGGGGGAAAATTTTCCACGACAGTATGAATCATATTTGAAAACGCTTGATACATCATTTAGAAGTCCGTATATGGGTTCTGCTCATATTGATTATTTAGAGGAATACCCAGAGCTGGTAATAATGTGGGCAGGGTATGCATTTTCACGCGAGTATAATCAAGGGCGCGGGCACGCATATGCCGTAATAGACGTACGAAATATATTAAGAACGGGCGGTATTGAATGGAGTCCTCAGCCAGCAACCTGTTGGGCTTGCAAAAGCACAGATGTACCAAGGCTAATGAAAAATATGGGTGTTGCTGAGTTTTATAGCAAAAAATTCACGGATTTAGGGAGTGAAGCAGTAAATCCGATAGGTTGTCAGGACTGTCACGATCCTAAAACGATGAACTTAAGAATTACACGACCGGCTCTTACCGAAGCACTTGCTCGACGTGGTTTCGATATTAAGAATGCAACACACCAGGAGATGCGTTCGCTTGTATGCGCCCAGTGCCACGTTGAGTATTATTTCCAAAAACCTACGAATTATCTTGCTTTCCCGTGGGACAAAGGATTTTCAGCAGAGGAAATGGAAGCATATTACGACGAGATTAATCATTATGATTGGGTACATCCACTGAGCAAAGCAAAAATGCTCAAAGCACAACATCCTGATTATGAATTATATATGACAGGTATTCACGCTCAACGTGGAGTTTCTTGTGCAGATTGTCATATGCCATACAAAGTAGAGGGAGGTTCGAAGTTCACCGACCATCACGTTCGTAGCCCGCTTGCTAATATTGCAAATTCTTGTCAAGTATGTCACAGAGAAAGCGAGAAGCAGTTGATGGAAGACGTTGTTTCACGTCAGAATAAAGTGATGGAATTACGTCGACTTGCTGAAAAGTCCATTGCTGCGGCACATATTGAAGCGCAAAAAGCGTGGGAAGCAGGAGCAACTGAACAAGAAATGGAACCCATCTTGAAATTAATACGAAGCGCTCAATGGAGGTGGGATTGGGTTGCTGCTGCAAACGGCGTAGGATTTCACGCACCTGTCGAAGCATTAAGGATACTTGGGACAGCGATACAGCGTGCAGAACAAGCTCGCGGGATGTTACAGGTAGTTTTTGTACGTCATAATGTACCAATCCCGCTAAAATTACCGGATGTTTCAACGAAAGAGTTAGCTCAGAAATACATTGGGCTCGATATGGATAAAGCACGCAAAGACAAAGAAAACTTTTTGCGAACAGTAGTTCCCGAGTGGGACAGGATAGCGAAAGAAAGGCAAGGGACATTATATAATTATGAAAAAAAGAAATAAAATAAAGGATTTCCAATAATTAATGATTAAATCGTAGAGAGATGCTCTCTACGATTTTCATTTAAGGTAAATTAAGGATATATTTTGTAATATTATTAAGCTAATGTTTTTCTTTTATTATTTGCAAAAAATAAATAATAATTTTGTATGTAAATGTGCTAATTAACTGTTAATTTGTAATTATGAAACTCTTAATTGTAGAGGACGAAAAAGGATTATCTGCATCAATTGTAAAATTTTTAGCAAAAGATAATTATGCAATTGATGTTGCTTATAATTTTGAAGATGCTGAATACTTGATTAATACTATAGAATATGAGTGTGCGTTAATAGATTTAATGCTTCCTGATGGATCGGGTTTTGATCTGGTTAAATTGCTGAAAAACCAACAGCCATCGTGTGGCATAATAATTCTTACTGCCAAAGATACACTTGATGATAAACTACAAGGATTAAATTTTGGAGCCGATGACTACATAACAAAGCCGTTCCATCTTGCAGAATTAAATGCTCGATTAAAATCGCTGATTCGCAGAATGTATTTTAATGGGAAAAATGAAATTTATATCAACGAAATTTCAATTATTCCGGGAAAAAGAGAAGTGAGAGTAAACGACCAAATTGTTCACCTAACAAAACGCGAATATGATATATTAATGTTTCTAATAAGCAATACGGAAAGAGTTTTGACAAAAGAGACAATAGTTGAGCATATTTGGGGCGACGATTCGAACACTTTTGACAATTTTGATTTTGTTTACACGCACATAAAAAACTTGAGAAAAAAATTAATAGACAGTGGAGCGAACGATTATATAAAGTCCATTTACGGTATTGGATATATATTCACAACAAAATAAGATGAAATATTTAATTAGCATAATAAACCGCTATTTTATTATTAGCTCATTAATTCTTTTCTTAATAATCTATATAGTCATTTATTACTTAATAGATATTTCCATAAGAAAAGAATCAGACCAACAACTCAAAAATATTACGAAAAAAGTCGTCAATGAGTTAAAGAGAGGCGGAGTGGTAGATTATCCTCCATTTATAGAAATTGAGCGTGTAAAAACAAATACTATTTCAAATTCGCATAACTATTTTGAGGACGTTTTTATAGATTTTGAGGAAAGCGAAGACGAACCATTTCGTCAGATGATTTCGTACGCGCAAATAGATGGAAAGCACTATAAAATAATAGCTCGCATTTCAATGGAAGCGAAAATAGATATGTTTAAAATTATTTCTATAGTAATTTTTTCAGGAATTTTTACATTTTTAATTACTATGTTCTTTATAAATAGAAAACTTTCTGCTTATGTTCTATCAGATTTATACATTACACTGAAAAAAATTAGTGAATTTTCAATTACAGGCAATAAAAAATTAGAATTGCAATCATCTCAAATTTATGAGTTTAATAAATTAAATTCAGCTATAGATTACCTTGCAGAAAAGGCACAGAAAGAATATAATCTACTAAAAGAGTTTACCGAAGAAATTAATCACGAAATTCAAACTCCTCTTTCTGTTATTAAATCCAAATTAGAATTGTTGGTGCAAAGCAGCATTAAAGATGAGAACGATATTGCTGCTTTAGATTCAGCAATGAAAAGCTTACATAAATTAGAGAGAGTAAACAAATCTCTTCTTTTATTAAATAAATTGGAAAATCCATTATTATTTGAAAATTCATCAATAGATATAAAAGAAGAGATAAATAAAATCTTAGATAATTTTAATGATTTTATTAAATACAAAAGAATTAAATTAAAATGCGAATATAACACAAAGAATAAGCCGATATTTTTAATGAACCAATCGCTTCTAAATATATTATTGAGCAATTTGCTTTCAAATGCAATTAAATATTGCTTAGAAAATGGAGAAATATCGGTAAGTTTAAATGATTTACAAGATAAGCTTTGTCTAACCATATCAAACTCATCAACTGAACCTACAAATATTGATAATTTTTTCAATAGATTTTACAAAGAATCTCTTTCTCCTGAATCGACAGGACTTGGTCTTGCTATCGTAAAAAAAATATGCGATATCTATCAAATAAAAATCGCAAATAACTACCAAAATGGGATATATACGATAAAATTATTCTTTAATACAAAAAAAAATCAATAATCCTTCAAAATTTCTTCAAAATCACTTTATAATTTTGTTCTGTAATTAATTGCAAATAATAAAAAACTGATTTGCAATTAATTGCAAACGAAAAAAATGTTTAACAAATTTATATGAGGTTCGTATGAAACTCAGAGTAATGTTGATCGCTCTATTGGCATTATCGATGACATCATTTGCTCAAACAACAAAACCAGAAGTAAAGCCAACTGCTCAGCCTACTAAGCAAGTCGAAAAAACAACTGATGTAAAATCTACTGTAACAAAACCTGAAGCAAAACCAACTACTCAGCCTACCAAGACTGAAGTAAAGCCAACTGAAACTAAATCTACTGTAACAAAACCTGAAACAAAACCAATTACTCAACCTACTAAACCAGAAGTAAAACCAACTGAAACAAAACCTACTGCTGCAACAGGAAATAAAGAAATAACACCGAATAAATCGAAAACAGTAAAAAAAGTAAAAACACAAAAATCAACTTCTCAAAACAAACAATAAGTTAAGTAATAATAAAAAACAGGCTGAGAGCAACAACTCAGCCTGTTTTTTTATTTGAGGGATCGATGATTAATTTTTCTCAGCAAAGAAACCTTACTGATGGAATAATATCGTTCGGCAATGATTTCGAGGTTACCAGGAATAAGTAAACTGTTGGCAGTGCCGTATTCAACAGAAATAATAGCACCGTCGGGGACAAATTGGCGGTACTTATTTGAGATTAAGAAATTGAAACAGATATTCAATCAACAGAACAACACAGGTTACTAAGAAGCCTGCGTTTTTTATTTATGGGAGCACATCGCAAGAATCTTTAATTATAAACCCTTCATTAAATACGAAGTTAATAATTTATTAAAATAATATCTCAAACAAACAAATATTCCGTTCGTCTTATTCATTATGAAGTTTCTAATAATATTCATAATTATTTCAAAAATAACACTAATAGGTGCATCTAATATAGCAGCTAATACAGCACCTAAACTGAAATATTATAAAGTTTCAGGCAAAGTAATATCCGAAGAAGATGGGACACCATTAGTTGGTGTAACTGTACGTGTAACTGATAACAGAGGAACATATACAAACAGCAAAGGTGAGTTTGTATTACAACTTTCGCAAGGAGTGCACCATCTTGTACTTACAATGATAGGAATGGGAAAAAATATTGCTACAATCAACGTAAAAAATGATACATCAGGAATTATAATTAAAATGCGGACAAATCCGACAATATTGGAAGGAGTTGTGGTTATTGCCGAGGATCCGGGTATAAGACTTATGAGAAAGGCAATAGAAAGAAAAGCGAGTCAAATTAAAGAAGTAAATTCGTATAAATATCTGCTCTACACTAAATTTGTTGTTCAAACAGATACTATAACAGCAGGAAGAACTGACAAATCGGCAGACAGCACCATTTTTTCAATTTTCGAGTCATATTCAATAGGATATTTTCAAAAACCAAACAAATATTATAACAGAATCATTCAGCGAAGGCAAAGTGATAATGTCCCTCCGCAAGCAAATTTTGTGGCATTTGGGACAAATTTGAATATTTACGACGATTTCATTACAATATTAGGCGAGGAGATATTCACACCATTTCACCCGAACGCTCCGGATTTTTATGATTTCATTTTGGACACAAACTATTTTGATATAGACAATCCAAAAATTAAAAGAATTATTGTAAATACAACCTCAGATTTACGAAGAATGTTTTCGGGTTATATTTACTTGAACGATGAGACACTGATGCCATCAAAGGTAGAACTCTATCCGAACGTCGCAGTTCGATTGCCGTTCAACACAAAAATGAAGATTGCTCAAACCTATCACAACGATAAATATACGTTCCCAGCTATGCTGGAAATCACAACAACTTCACAGGCAAATATTTTTGGAATTATTCAACCAAGACTTGATATAAATTTAGTAACGTATGCAACGAATTTTGAAGTGAATGTTGAAATTGATAAACGAATTTTTAATTCGAGAAGCGTCGATGTTGCACCCGATGCAGATAATTTCGACACAACATTTTGGGAAGTGAACAGTTTTGTAGAACTGACAAAAGACGAAATTGAAGCTTACGAAGCAATAAGAAGGTTCCGGGAAGCACCCGACTCGGCAGAAGGAACAAATATATTCACAAAATATCTTCGTCCAATAACAAGACAGCTGGAAAAGTTGGAACGGAAGCCTTTTACAGGTTGGGAAGATATGCTTGTCTATAATAAAGTGAAAGGATTTAACCCAACAATTTCATTAAGAGATGATTTTTGGTCGAACTACCGTTTTGGAATAAAACTTGGTTACGGGATTTCGGACAAAAAGCCAAATTACGAATTTATGTTCAGCACAGTTTTCGACGAACTGAAACAATATAGGATAAACGTAACTTTATATAATACATTGAAACGCTCGGACGAACATCACTCAGTAAGAACCTCAACTATAACGCTCAACAGTTTGCTAACGGGATTTGACTACGGCGATTATTATTATGGGAAGGGGTTGGAAATTGTCTTCTCTGCTGGATATGGTCAATTGCGTTTTATAAGGAGGAATGAGTTTGAGCGTCCAATCGTTTACAAATTGTTTTTCAGAACAGAAAAGCACACTAATGCGAGAAGAAATACTAATTTTTCAATATTCTCAAACAAAAAAAATAGAATAAACCCGTCCATTATCGACGGAACTTCGAATATTGTAGGATTCGAGGCGAATTGGAATTTTCATAGGGCGAGGAGGCTATCCAATTTTGGATTTTCTATCGGAGGTGAGCTTTCGTCAAAAAAATATCTAAATTCAGATTTTGATTACTCCAAAATAGAATATCATATGAATTGGCGGCAGCGGACATTTCCGCTTGCAAGAATAGATGCAAAAGTTGGTGCAGGATATATTTTTGGTGAAGCACTACCACACAAATTTTTTAGCATCGAATCATCTTCATCATTTATATCGGGAAACACTGCAATGCGAGGGACAGACGAAAAAGAGTTCTACGGCAGCAAGTTCGTTTCGCTTTCGCTTGAACACAATTGGGGAGAGATTATCCCGGGTCTTATTAGAATACCAAACATTGCTGAGTTTGGGTTGGAATTTATTAATTTTGCAAATGTATCATATTCAAGTTTTGACAAAAACGACATTTTCGCAAAATACGTGAATAATATGCATATTCCCAATTCAACCGCTGCTACAAAAGACAAATGGTATTACGAAATAGGTCTTGGTGTAAATAGACTATTAATTTTTTTCCGCACTGATTTGACTATTCGATTAAGTCAGGTGGAGCGTCCTCGTTTTTTTTTCACATTTACAACAGCTAATTTTTAGGTATTATCCTTTATCGGAAGACTTTCTCAGCAAAGAAACCTTACTGATGGAATAATATCGTTCGGCAATGATTTCGAGGTTACCAGGAATAAGTAAACTGTTGGCAGTGCCGTATTCAACAGAAATAATAGCACCGTCGGGGACAAATTGGCTGGAAGAGATACTCGAAACAATTTCATTAATCACGTTGTTTTTGTAAGGTGGGTCGATAAATATTAAATCGATATTGCGATTAACTTTGTCAGAGAGCAGGAATTTTTCGGCACGATAGAGCGAAATCTGGTATTTCTGGCGTTCAATTTTGAAAGCATCGATAATATTTTTCACAAAATCGAGCGACTGCCTGGAAATATCCACAAAATAAGCAAACGAAGCACCACGGCTCAGTGCTTCAATTGCCATAGCACCTGTTCCACAGCATAAGTCGCAAACAACAAGGTTTTCGAAGTCAATAAAATTGGAAATAATATTGAAAATAGTTTCGCGCATAGCGTCCTGTGTGGGGCGTACATTTGAGGGAACTTTCCCCGGGATATTTCTACCTTTGTAAATGCCGCTGATAATTCGCATCAGTATAATTTAACTCTTTGGTGATAGACAGGAAGAGCACCGCCAACGCAAGGTGGGTAAATTTGGAAAGTGCGTGAGCAATACTGGCGTTCGCGTTCAGCAAGCTGAGTGCGCATCATACGGAATGGGTTCAAGCGTTTGGCTTCGAGCCCTAAAATCATAGCAGTTTCCCAACACATCATAAAATTGTCTTTTGTTAGGTTTGCACCGAAGAAAAAGGCAGCATCAATTGTTTCAGCTGCTTCGGTTAATATTTTTTGCAGTTCTTTCTCGATAATCTCACTAATTTGCTCGTTGCTCGAAAAAGAAGCAAGGTTGTAGTAGCCAGGAATACCATTTTTGCTTAAACTAATATCAATGAATTTATTCTGTATGCTTGCAAGAACAACGTTTTTGTCCCACAGTTCAGGATAATTATATCGGAAAGCGTTGTGAGCATTAATTTGGCTAATATCTATACTATTGACAAAAGGAAGATTTAAATCTTTTAGCAATTGAGTGGCAGTGCTTAATATGTCATTCGGCACAATAACACAAAGAAGCATCTTTTTGCCGTTGAGCATTGGAGCAAGCGGCACAACAGTTGTGGAAAAATCGTCGAAAGTAAATTGGGGGAAATTCTGCCTGATTTCGAAATTTACAAGTTTCTTGACGTCCTGCACAGATAAATTATCATCGCCGGGAATTTTGCTGATAAAGACGTTATCGGCTGGCAAAGTTACTGAAACACGGTTAAAATCTTCGCCAATTTCATATAATATCGAAGACAATTCTTGAACACCAAGCATTGATTCGTCTGATTCGATGTTCTCGAGGTCAATTCTGTTGTCGGTTGAGTTCAAATAGAGAAGTTCGAGACCGTTGTCCTTCATTTCGACTAATGTAACGTAAGTCCTGTCAATATTATAGAAAACCGATACTGTTCTGTTCATAATAAATTAATATTTTTGAATAATTGAGAAGTAAATTTACAAAAATATCAAACATTCTTAAATAAAATTTCGGCAATTTTTTTCAAACCTTGAAGTTTTTTTCTTTTTATTGGGCTTTGGCGAAATCGCTGAGAAAATTCTTCCTGCGACATATTCAACATTTCAGTCAAATTCAATGCAGTCTCGCCATTTCGAGGATAAAAGCGTATCTCTCGTGTAAATATATTTTTTTTATTGTATGGGCACACTTCCTGGCAAATATCGCAGCCGAAAAGACGGCGGCCGAATTTACTTGAAATTTCTTGCGGGACTTCGGCATCTGGTTTTGCTTCGATATTCCAAAATGAAAGGCAGCGGCAGCTATCAACTACTTTCGGTTGCACAATAGCACCAGTTGGACAGGCAAGAATGCATCGCTGGCAAGTCCCGCAATAGTCTTTGGCAGGGATGTCGGGTTCAAGTTCGAGCGAGACAAGCGCAACGCACAAGAAAATATAAGAACCTAATTCAAAATTTATAATGTTGCCGTTTTTCCCTTGCCATCCGATACCGCTACGCGCTGCCCAGACTCGTTCAAGTATAGGACCGGTATCAACGTAAATTTTATAGTCGAAATCAATTTTTTCACTTAATTTTTGCATAATTTGGGTTGCTTTTTCTTTCAGGACGTCGTGGTAGTCGTCGCCCCAGGCGTATCGGGCAATGTAGCCAATAGGTTCGCTTGCGTCGGGATATTCAAACGGCGTTTTATAGTTATGGGCAAGCACTATTATGGTCTTTGCATTGGGCAGAATTTCGAGCGGGTTTTTCCTTTTATCTAAGTATTTGCCCAAATATTGCATATCGGCATCGAAACCGAGTTCAAGCCAGTGAAGATAGTTTTGGAATTCTGCACCGAGCGGGCGTGCCTCAGCAAATCCGCACTGCTCAAAACCGAGTTCGTTTGCAAGTTGCTTTATGTATTGCTTCAAATCGTTCAAATATTAGCGACGAAATTTTTTATAATGATTAATCAAACCGTTGGTAGAGCTATCGTGCGTCGAAACATAGCCATCGCCCGAAAGTTCAGGCAAAATTCTTTTGGCGAGCTGCTTGCCAAGTTCTACTCCCCACTGGTCGAATGAATTAACGTTCCAGATAACACCCTGAACAAAAACTTTATGTTCGTAGAGAGCAATAAGTTTGCCTAAGGAAGTAGGGTTAAGTTCATCAAGCAAAATTGTATTAGTGGGACGGTTTCCTTCGAAGACTTTGTGAGGAAGAAGTTTTTGAATTAATTCCTCGTCTTTATATTGCTGGCGAAGTTCTAAAAATGCTTCGTCGCGGGTCTTTCCTTTCATCAAAGCTTCGGTTTGAGCAAAGAAGTTAGCCAGCAAAATTGGGCGGTGTTCGCCTATTTCGTTAGAGCTATTGATAGTAGCAATGAAATCGGCTGGCACCAATCGAGTGCCTTGATGCAGGAGTTGGAAAAATGAATGTTGAGCATTTGTACCGATTGTTCCCCAGATGATTGGACCAGTTTTGTAGCTCACTTTCTGACCGTCACGATTGATGTATTTACCGTTGCTTTCCATATCGAGTTGCTGCAAAAATTCTGGGAAACGAATTAAATACTGGTCGTAAGGAATAATTGCATAGCTTTCCGCACCGAAGAAGTTATTATACCAGATGCCGAGCATAGCCATAAGGACAGGGATATTTCTATCAAAAGGATCGTTGCGAAAATGGCAATCAATTTCGTAAGCCCCGCGAAGTAGTTTTTCGAAATTGTCGTAACCGATATACAAAGCACAGGAAAGCCCAATTGCGGACCAAAGAGAGTAGCGACCGCCAACCCAATCCCAGAAGTGGAACATATTGTTTGGGTTGATACCGAACTCGACACAAGCTTTTTCGTTTGTCGAGAGAGCAACGAAGTGCTTTTCTATGTCTTTTTCTTTTGCTCCGCAGTGTTTTAAGAACCAGTTTTTTGCTGTATTTGCATTTGTAAGAGTTTCCTGAGTTGTAAAAGTTTTAGAAGCAATAACAAATAAAGTAGTTTCTGGATCTAATTTTTTTAATGTCTCGACAATATCGGTGCTGTCGACATTCGAGACATAATGAACGCTAAGGACGTTCCCCGAGAAAGGTTTCAGTGCGGTCGAAACCATAGCCGGACCCAAGTCGGAACCGCCTATACCGATATTGATAACGTCGGTAATACGTTTCCCGGTGAGCCCAAGCCAGGCACCAGAGCGGACTGCTTCGGTGAATTCTTTTATGTGGTGTAGCACACTACGCACACCTGGCATAACATCCTGCCCATCAACATAAATAGGTTTGTCGGAAAAATTTCTCAAAGCAACGTGCAGAACTGCTCGATTTTCAGTAAAGTTTATTTTTTCTCCGCGAAACATAGCATCGATATTGTTTTTCAGATTTGCCCGATTTGCGAGTTTAATCAGCAGTTCAATAGTTTCGTCAGTAATAATATTCTTTGAGTAGTCGAAAAGAATGTCATTGAGTTTAATTGAATACTTATCGAAGCGGTTGCTATCAGAAGCGAACAAATCGCGTAAATGAAGCCTGCTCATAGTAGAGAAGTGATTTTCGAGAGCTTTCCATTCGTCAGTTTGGGTAATGGGCATAGGACACCTTTATTTTTATTGAAAAAATTCGGGAAAAAGTAATTCTTCGATTGCTTCACACCACAGGTGAGCAATAAAGATGTGAGTTTCCTGAATTCTTGCTGTATTGGAAGAAGGGACAATTATTGATAAATCGCATTCGTTTTTGATTTTGCCACCGTCTTTGCCGAGCAAGCCGATAGTGCGGATGCCCATTTTTCGAGCAGTGAGTGCCGCGCGAAGTACATTTTCGCTGTTACCACTTGTAGAAATTGCGATAAAAGCATCACCCGAGCGGGCTAATGCTTCCACTTGACGGGCAAAAATATTATCAAAGCCAATATCGTTGCCCCCAGCTGTAAGAATAGAGCTATCAACTGTAAGAGCAATAGCAGCAAGAGCAGGGCGATTGATATGGCTGCGCAAGCGAACCACAAGTTCAGCAGCGATGTGCTGGCTATCGGCAGCGCTTCCACCATTGCCGCAAATCATTATTTTGCCGCCGTTGAGTAAAGTATCTGCAAGCAAATGAGCTGATTGTTCAATTTCTGAACTACATAATTCGGCAGTTTTTTGTTTTGTTTCAATTGTTTCGTTCAAGCTATCGAATAATTTTTTCCCGAAATCAAGCATAGAAAACTCCTTTAACCTAAAAAACGTTTCAAAATTGCAAGTAATTCTTCCCGTCCTTGCATCTTAACAGAGGAATAAGGCAGCACTTCAACGGCAAAGTGGCATTGAGAAACCAGATGTTCGAGCTGCTGTTTGCGTTGCTCGACTGCATCTTTACTAATTTTATCGCACTTGGTAAGCACGATAAGATAATTTCTTTCGGCAAATTCAAGACGCTCGATTGTTTCTAAATCTTGTTCCATCGGGTCGTGCCGGGAATCAACAAGGACACAAACAAGTTTGAGATTTTCTCTTTTTTCGAGGTAGTGCCAATTGAGTGCTGTCCATTTAAGCCGTAAGTCTTTGCCAACAGCAGCATAGCCAAATCCGGGCAAATCAGCAAAAACCCACTTTTCGTCGACAAGGAAAAAGTTTATCTCTTTGGTTTTCCCTGGCGTGGAACTAATTTTTGCAAGGCGATTATTAAGGACAATACTATTGAGCAGGGACGATTTCCCAACATTTGAACGACCGCAGAAAGCCACTTCGGGAAGTGCAAGATTGGGAAACTGAGCGACATTGCTCGCACCTATTATAAATTCTGCATTTAGTTGTTTCATAAATACATCAGTCTTTAAAGTAAATTAAACGATATAAAAAAAGTATTATTCTAAATTATGTAATATACTAATAATAATTTAATAGAGTTTAATAACAGATAATTAATAAATGAATTTAAGGTTAATAAATATTAATTTACACAATATAGGCATATAGATTGCGTTTTCGTAAGAAGTTATGTTAAAATTCATTAGTAAATATGGTAAGCAATTAGCGATTATCACAATAATCGTATTTTCTCTTATAGTCGAGACCTACGCCAGTCATTCCCACAACAAAAAAGTTTTAATACTGCATTCTTATCACAAAGGATTAAAATGGACTGATGAAGAAGACCGCGGCATACGTGATAAAATTACATCTATAAATTTCACAGAAATATTTACAGAGTATTTAGATACAAAGAGGCATTTTAGCAACGATTATTTTGAGATAAAAAAGAAAGAATTTCTCCACAAGTTTTCCGATGAAAAATTCGATGTAGTTGTTACTACGGACGACGATGCTTTTAATTTTGCGTTGAACAACCGTGATACAATATTCAAAAGGTCGCCAATTGTTTTTTGTGGAGTAAATCATTTAAATCAAGAAACAGAAGAAAGAATTAAGGGGATTGCAACAGGAGTATCCGAAGCTTTCGATTTAGCAAAAACCTTTGATATAATGCTAAAATTGCATCCAAAGGCAAGACGAATACACATAATAAACGACACAACAACAACGGGCAAGGGGAATAGAGTAGTATTGGATGCAGTAATTCCGAAATTTTCGCAAAAAGTAGAATTTAGATTTCTGGATAATTTAACCATAGAAGACGTGTTATACGAAGTATCGCAAATTCGTTCAGATGAAGACTTGATTTTCCTAATGACATTCAATCGAGATGCAGCAGGCAAGGTAATATCATACGACCAAAGCATAGAGTTAATCGCGGCAGCTTCGATAGTTCCAATTTATGGAGTATGGGATTTTTATCTTGGGAAAGGAATTGTTGGCGGCTGCTTGACGAGTGGATTTTATCAAGGACAAGTTGCAGGCGAGTTGGCAAAACAAATTTTGGAAGGTAAAAAAATCGAGAATCTCTTTGTTCGCCATAATGGATTAAATCGCTATATGTTTGATTACAACTATTTAGTAAAGTTTGATATAGCTCCGGACTCGTTGCCAACCAATAGTATAATAATAAATAATCCGAAATCCTTTTACGAAATGAATAAAACCATAGTGTGGTTTTTGTTTATAGTGATTTTGCTTTTGTTGGTAATAATTTCAATACTTATAAGAAGCCATAGGGTGCAGAAGCAATTGAATTTGGAATTAATGACAAGCGAAGCCAAATACCGTAACTTATTTGAAACTATGCCCGATGGATATTACCGCTCAACCCCGAATGGACGGTTTTTAGATGCGAACCCAGCATTTGTTAAGATGCTTGGCTATGATAGTTTAGAAGAACTCAAATCGATTTATATTCCCGAGGCTTTATATGTAACGCCAGAAGAAAGAGATGAGATTATTCAGAGAAGTACAATGTTTAGCAATGAAATAGATATATACAGACTGAAAAGAAAAGACGGGACAATGATTTGGGTAGAAGACCACCCAAGATATATTAAAGATGAAAGCGGCAATATTATTTTTCACGAAGGAATTTGCAGAGATATAACAGACAGAAAGAAAGCAGAGGAAGAAATCCTTGAACTAAACCGAACTCTTGAAGCAAAGGTTCAGCAAAGAACTTTCGAATTAAAGCAAGCATTGGAAAGCTTAGAAGTTTCGAATTATGAATTGAAAAACTTGAATGAGGAAATTGCTCGCGAAAGTATGCGATTATCTGAACTAAATGAAAAGCTTATACGCTCGGAAGATGAACTGAAAAAGATTAACGACACAAAAGACAAATTCTTTTCCATTGTAGCTCACGACCTGCGCAATCCAATAGGTTCGTCAAGAAGTCTATTGGAAACTATACTGTATTATTTCGATGAAATGAAACCCGATGAAATAAAAAATATGCTGAATGTTATGTATGAAACCTCAAAACGCACTTATGAAATGCTGGAAAATCTTCTTACCTGGGCAAAAGCACAGATGAGAAAAATAGAATTCATACCATTTATCCAGCCTTTATTTGGAGTAGTTGAGCAGAATATTAGACTCTTTCAGCAAACAGCGAAAAACAAAGAGATACAAGTAAATAATTTAGTTCCTAACGAGCTATTAGCGTATTTCGACATGAATTTGATTGATACAGTAATAAGGAATTTAATAAGCAATGCGATAAAATTTACACCTCATTATGGGACAATTTTAATTGGAGCAGATGATAATTTCGACGAGAACTATATCGTTGTGTTTGTAAAAGACAGCGGCGTAGGAATTGACAAGGAACGGTTGGAGAAACTGTTTGAAATGTCGAAAGCTCGATCTACACAAGGCACAGCAGGCGAACGGGGTTCGGGGTTAGGCCTGCTGCTTTGCAAAGAATTTGTTGAAATGTCTGGCGGGCAAATTTGGGCTGAGAGTGAACCAAACAAAGGCACAGTAATATATTTCACGCTACCTAAAAATGGTAATATTTAATTGAAATTTTTGGCATAATATTTTCTATGAAGTCGTATAATCTAAATATTCACCTATTACGACTTGAAATGAAAAAGAAGAAAGAATCTATTGTTTGGTATGTTGCAATAATTGCTGTTGCATTAATTGGAATATTTGCAGTATATAAACTTTTAATTTATGAAGATAACAAGCTGAGGCAAAATCATTTAACAAATGCACTTTTCATATCAAAAATAATACAAAACGGGGATATACTTCTACTTTCTGGGACAAAGGATGATGTAAACAATCCCTATTATAAGCAAGTAAAGTCGCGTGCTTATGAAATTTTCAAGATAAACAAGAAATATAGATATATTTACGCTTTCAATCGGAATGAAGAAGGCGCAATATTTTTCTATTTCGATTGCGGCAACACAAATAAATTGAGGGAAAAAGAGGCAAACCCCGGGGACATCTACAAAAATGCTCCGCAAGACTTTTTTAATTTGTTCGAGGAGCAAAAACCTGTTGTTGTTGGACCTTATAGTGATGAATGGGGGACATTTGTGAGTGCCGTAGTGCCCATTGTCAATCCAAACACAGGTGAGATAGCAGGAGCAATAGGGGTTGACATTGATGCAAGCACGTGGTATTTTGATGTAATCAGTAGTAGTGCGTTGCCAATTGCAGTAGTATTTATCTTCGTAATCTTGTTTTTATACAGGAATATGAAAAATCAAATTAAAATAACAAATATCATTAAAGAAAACGAAGAAAAATACCGCCAATTGGCAAACAATATTAATGATGTAGTTATAACTATAAATTTAGACAAAAAAATTACCTACGTTAGTCCATCTGTTTTCAAGACATTTGGTTTTACAATTAGTGAATATAAAAACAAATCTTTTAACAATTTATTTACAGAATATTCCTGTCAAAAAATTGAGAAAGCATTGGGAGAGCTGCTTGAAGAGCGAAACGGGAAAAACCGATTTATTGAGGTTGAGCATTACAAAGCAGATGGCTCTAAAATTTGGGTTTCTCTTAATATTTCATTGTTGTACGACGAGGACAACGAGGTTATGGGATTTATTGGAACAATTCGCGATATTCATAGCAGAAAAATTGCCGAGCAACAGCTTCAAGAAATAAACAAAAATTTGGAAAATATTATCAAAGAGCGAACAAAAGAATTAAATGATACTTTGCAGCAACTTGAAGAATCAAATTACGAACTTAAAATGCTGAACGAAAATCTATCGAATGAATCAAAAAAATTAGTTGAATTGAACGAAAAATTGATGGACTCGGAACAAAAATTGCGTTACGCAAACGAAACAAAAGATATGTTCTTTTCAATAATTGCTCACGATTTGCGAAATCCGTTTGTAACGCTAATAAACAATGCAGAGCTACTGGATAGGTTTTACGAAAAGATGAGCGACGGTGAAAGAAAAAAAGCGATACACAACTTGAAGAATGCTTCGAAAAACACTTATCACTTGCTGGACAACTTACTTGTTTGGTCCCGCTCGCAGATGGGCACAATTGAGTTCGCACCGTATGAATTTAATCTGAAAAATTTGCTTTTGGAAGTAAAGCTGATTTCGCAACCGCAAGCAACTGCAAAAAATATTGAAATAAATATTGAAGTGCCTGATGATATTATGGTGTTTGCCGATGAAAACATGCTTGGGACAGTATATCGCAATCTTGTTACAAACGCAATAAAATTCACACATCGTGGAGGACAGGTTCTGCTTGGTCAAAAGCCATCGAAAAAATCTGAGATATGTTTATTTGTGAAAGACACGGGAATTGGGATAGATGAGGACAATTTGCCAAAGCTATTCAACCTGGATAAAAAGATTTCTCGTCCTGGAACGGAAGGAGAAATGAGCACCGGGCTTGGGCTGATTGTTTGCAAGGAGTTCATAAACAAGCACGGAGGGAAAATCTGGGCTGAAAGCGAAATTGGCAAGGGGACAACTTTCTATTTTACCCTACCGGTAAAAGATATTTCAAGAAATTAATTTGCTTATAGGTTCAAGGCGTAACCACAAAAACCTATGATCAAATCTTTTGCAGAGATGCACTGCGAGCGTTTCTGCAAATTATTTTTGATAATGCAATTATTTTTTAATGTCTAAACAAATAAATCGTCATTATAAATAAGTTTTGAGTTACAATTTTTTGCAATTGTCAATAAGAAAAAGATGAATAAGAGAATAACAATCAAAATATTGATATTGCTATTAGTGCTTTCGTTTAGCTTAAAAGCAGAGGAAGATAAATTCATCCCATCGATAGAGCCACTGCTGTGCGGAGTTCGAATATACGGTGATAACGAAACTATGCCACCTATACTTGTCCTGAACAATAGTTCAGGTTACTCGACCAATATTGGGAGCGAGAAAATAACTGTGGAACTCGATATTTTTGCAGACGTACCACCGAACTTATACGCTCGGTTTGTCCATTGCACTGCCGACTGGAAGGAAACCGGGAATATATTCTATCAAGAATTATACCACCGCCGATTTAGCAATATTCGCTGGGATGTGGCGGGATATACCAACCCATATTTTTCGCATAGAGGATATTTCACATTTCCTGATTTTAATATTCCGATTAAGTATTCTGGCAATTGGAAAGTGAAATTCTACAATTACGACGATGATAAAGAAGAATTTGCAGAAGCAAAGTTTTTTGTAGTTGAGCCGAGAGCCCAAACAGCGATGAGCATTTGGAATAGTATGTATTCGACCAAATACAATGTTTCATCAACAAGTTATAATCTTGATGTGCAGGTTTGGTCAAAATTGAACCTGCTGGACAATAATGTACATACTTGCGTGCTTTATAAAAACAATCGTTGGGAAGAACCACTCGTAATTTCCGACAGAAGCAATATAGACGACTATTCATATTTATATAAATATCATTATCGCAGAAGCGTTTCGGGTTTTATCGGAGCAAGGAAGTTTTTTAGAATTGAGGGTGTGCCTGCCGAAAACGAGTATAGAGTACTGGATTTGACCAATCTTGGTTATTTCCCACGTGGAGTAGCCGAACAGAGATTACCGCTATCGGATTTGCGGCGCAACGGCACCTTCAACGAGTACGATAACGAAGGGATGATGATTACAAATCGCGTCCCAAATTATGCAAATGACTATATTTATTTGGAGTTTCTGCTTGAACCCGACGGAGTAATTACGAACGAAGATGTATTTATAATCGGCACTTTCAACAACTGGAAGCCGGATTTTCGCTGGATTATGCACTTCGACGAAGCCGATCGCTACTACAAACTGCGGGCATGGGTGCGTCGCGGTGTTCACAATTATCTATACGCCACGGGTGAATTCGACTTTTACCGAAACCGTGCGGTGCGATATTCAACCGACCAATACGAAGGCAACACAAGCGTAAACGACCATTCGTTCATTGCGTTTGTTTACTACAAAGATGTTGCTTTCGGAGGTTACGATGCAATTATTGCAGCAACAAGGCAAAGTATTAGTAGAAGTTACTGAGGATAAAATGAAAAAGTTAGCATTATTATTGATTACGCTTGTTATTATTGGGTGTTCAAGCAAGGTTGAAAAAAGAAAGATTATGCTTGGCCACTACATTGCGGGCAGGAACATAACGACGGAAGACATTTCCGAAACAAAGGCGGACGCTGCTTTGTCCCTTGCGACAAGGCTAACGGGCAAATTCGATTTCATTGAGAAACCCGACCGCGACACAATCGCTCAAAAATTCTACGACGAAGGCAAAAAGCCTATTCTGCTCGACATTGCCAAAATTGCAGGCGCAGATGAAGTTGCTTTTATGCGAGCAGATAGATTTATCAATATGCTACGAGTGGAACTGGTGCTTATCGATGTTGCCGACACAACGGAACGTCAGATTGGCGAAGGGTTCGCCCATCTGAACTATCGCCAGGCTACTACTGAAAAAGCTCTTTTCGATCCGTCACTGCTTACTGCCACTCAAAGGGCATTCGCAGATGCCAAAAACAATAGCAAATTATATTCAAATCAAGTTGGGAACTTAAATGTGAAACCTGTACCAACGCTAATTCTTACTGGGATTGGCTTTAGTCTGCCCATCGGCATAAGCCCCTGGAATTTGTATGATGCACGAGTAACGTCCTCGTTTTCCGCATTGGAAGCAATTTTCGAAGTAACAAAAAAATCAAAGGATTTCGTTGCTTACGACCTCGAAACGCGGGACAGTTTGTATAGTTTGTTTAATCTCTACGTTGTAGAAAATTATAATTTACCTACTTTAAATGAGATAGACGCACTGCGAAAATTCAGGGTTGGATATTTTATTGCTGGAAGCTACGAACAATTGCCCGAAGCAGCAGAAATTTCGCTTACACTTTATAAAATTAACGAAAATGATGTTGAGAAAATCAGAACAGTTGTCGATATAATCAACGAAGATAAAATAGAAGAAATGAATAAAGTCGTAGCGAATTTGGCAAAAAAGTTGCTAAATATTGATAGCGATTGATATTTCTGGCATATCAATTGCTAAGTAAATTGATAATGAAAAAAATTATTTACATATTAACTTTAATATTGTTGACTGCAACAGGCTTGCACTCGCAATCGCTTAACTTTGTGAGACGAGATGTCGATACGTCCCGAAGCAAGTTTGTTACGGCTACCTACTTGTTCAGCATCGATGTAGTTGCCGAAAATATCGAAAGATGCACCAATGTATCGTTCGAACTTCGCTACAACAAAACGCAATTTATTCGCTTTTCTGAGTGGGAACGTGGCAATTTCGGTAGTACAACGAAAACGCTTGTGCTTTCGTTGCCCGACGCTTCGACTGATATCGGCAGATTGGTTGTAACCTCCGGTATGGACTATACTCGCGACACAAACGCCCCCAATAATCCCAAAGTAGTTAATTTGAAATTTGTTGTAATCCCTGCCGCACCACACTTTGATGTAGTTACATTTAATTTAATTAATCCACGAATAACAGTAGTTAGCAATGGCCAATTGAAACTCATAGACTTGCCTACAACAAGTATTAGCTACACAATTCATAGTTTTGTCAATGTGTGGCCCGGTGATGCAAACAACGATGGGATAGTAAATCATCTTGATTTTGCTACAGTTTCGTATTATTTAGGCTTGGGTCCGAACACAAAGCAAATGCGTAGTTTTAAACGCGAACCTGCAAGCACTCTATGGGCGCCTCAACCTGTTATTGCGTGGGACACTGCAGCTGCAACTTATGCAGATTGTGATGGCAACGGTGAAGTCAATATGATTGATAATTTAGTCATTTCCTATAATTACGACAAACAGCATCCAGTTGGCAGTATTATCAATAATACGAATTATGAAATAAAGTTGCCGAAGGTAGTTGTCCAGAAAACAAGTAGCAGCATTGTTCATCCAATTTATGTAAGTACTTATCAGCCGTATTTATCGCTTGCGGGAACAATTGAAATTCCTGAATTAGAGGACTTTGAAGTCTTAGGAATTGAGCCGACAGGACTTCTGGACGGGAACGAAGCAACTTTTTCAATTTGGAAATCAGATGCTCGTTCGATTGATTTTTCGATTGGCACTGTCGATAGAGCTAAACAAATAAACAGTTCAGGAATTGTAGCAAATTTAGTATTAGAACCGAAAAAGTGGCGTCTTTCAGTTCCAAATGTTGCTATCAAAAACCTTAAAGGAATTTCTTCCTTTGGTTATATTTTCGAGCTATCTGCCTTGACCTCTATTGATGATAAATCTGAAAATCAAGAGATATTTTTTGCGAATAATACGTTTTATTTGAATAGTTGCTTTGGGAAATATGATAATTTAGAGATTTACAATCTATTGGGAGAACTTGTTTATAGAGCAGATATAAGGAATTCTTCTGTGGTAGAGACACTCTCGAAAGCCGCAATGAAAGGTTTTTATATTGCAAAATTTAGCAACTCAAATAAAGCAAAAACACAAAAGATAATTCTTGAATAGTCTATTCCGCAGGATATTTAAAATCAGTTACATACCACTGACTATCGATTTTTGCAGCAACAAAGTTAATTTTCTCTATCCAGTTAAGTTCCAGGCTCACAATAGAAATATCATCAGCAACTGGATTTGCTTTATATTCGGTAACTTTTTTGTTTTGCAAAATGCGGCGAACACGTGTAATATCGGTAATACGCTCGTAGCGTTGTTCTGCAAGGTATTTAGTTTTATCGGGCGACGCAATAAGCGACATAGCACCAAAAACATTGCTGCTATCGAGTTCGGCTTTGAACAGCATCACAACGCTAAGCGGAGCTCGCTGGGAAAGTTCTACACGCTGGGTGCGTTCCTTTGGTGGTGCTTTGATAACAATTAGTTCGCAGCTTGCAAGCAGCAGCAAAAGCAACAATATATAAGGTTTGTTCCTCATTTTTCTTTAATGAAGTTAACTACTTCAACAACAAGCATTTCAAGCATTTGGTTTGTTCCATCGAACGGGTGAGCTGAATTAAACCCGTGTCCAGCTTTGTCCAGCAACAGGAAACGGAGATGTTCTTTGTTCTTAACATTATGAGCAAGTTCGTATGCCTCTTTTGTGGAAACAGTTAAATCCTGCTTGCCGTGAATAATCAAAATAGGTTGTTCCACCTCGGAAATTGCTTTTGGCAAGTTGAATTTATCGGCATTGAGCAAAATATCTTCGAGATAAGAGTAATTAAGACGTAATTTTTGTTGTGAATGAACGAGTTTGAACTCAACGTAACCACTACGTCTCCATAAATCTTTTTGGCGGTCAGAATATCTATCGAACGAAGCAATGGGCGAAAGCAGAATAAGTTTCTTGATCCGAGGGGAAAGATTTGCTGTAAGAATTGCAATTGCAGCACCTCGGGAATGCCCGCAAAGGACAATTTTGCCGTCCCAGTTATTATAATCTATTGGTATTTGCTGGCTTTCGAGCGCTGAGATGAAATCCTGAACATCTTGTATTTCACGAGAAACAGTGTTTTGGGCGAAGAGTTCAGAAATGTAAATCAAGCGTTCGCCATCAGCAACAGCAGAAAGCGAGAAATCAAACCGAACAGAAATGAAGTCGTGTTCGGCTACTTTTTCGCAAAGGTAAGGATAAAAGCCCCAGTTTCGGAATGCTTTGAACCCGTGAAGGAATAGAAACAGCGATTTTTTCGTTCTATTGCTATTATCAATTATTTCTAAATTAATATCCAGCCCGTAACTATTTTTGAACGAGCTAATAATAGTACTCATTTTAACTGACTGTTGTTAATATTCTGTTCCAGCGAATATTTTTAATTTTTTCAATTAAGTTGTAGGGACGTTCGTAAGCATCTTTAATTTCCCAGGACCAATAGATAATAAGAGGTTTGCCAAGAACATTGTCGTAAGGGATAAATCCCCAATAGCGGCTATCGAGACTAAAATCACGGTTGTCGCCAATTCCAAAGCAATAGTCGCGTTGAACAATGTATTTATCGGTTGGTTTGCCGTTTATAATAATTTGGTTGCCTTCCATTTTCAAATCATTACCTTCGCGTTTGATGAAAATTTCCCACTCATCTAAATTTTCGAGCGAGAGATTAATCACGTCCCCTTTCTTGGGTATGCGAATTGGACCGTAGTTATCGTGTGTCCAGTTTTGTCCTTTGGGAAAGGTACGAAGTGTTTCCATTGGGTCGCGAAAAGCGTTGTTGCTAACAACTGCATTAGGTGGCAATTTTTGCTCAACACCATTGACGTAAAGCACATTGTTGATAATTTGCAAAGTATCTCCGGCGGTAGCAACACATCGTTTCAAATAATATTGAAATTCAGATGCTTCGACTTCATCACGATATCCGGGGAAAATAAATACAATAACATCATTTTTCTCGGGTTTGCGAAGTCCCGGGAATTTATAGAAAGGCAGAGGAATATTCACAAACGGAATTATCTGAGGAGTTGATGGGCCGAAAATCAATTTATTGACAAAGAGGAAATCGCCCGTAAGAACGGTTTTTTCCATCGAACCGGTTGGCACAACAAACGAAGCAATAAGCAACCCGTTGATTATCATCACAAAGATAATTGCACCTACGATTGTTTTAATCCACGAAACAACGTGTTCGGCAAAAGTTTGAGGTTTCTTTTTATTTGCTTTGTAGTTTTTGTAGCTTCGATAAGCAGAAACAATGAAATTTTTCATAATTTATTCCAATTAATTAATCTTTATCAATACTTAGAACAGCAAGAAACGCTTCTTGTGGAATTTCGACATTCCCTACTTGTTTCATACGTTTTTTGCCTTCCTTTTGTTTCTCCAAAAGTTTGCGTTTTCGGGTAATATCGCCACCATAACACTTTGCAAGAACGTTTTTACGAAGTGCTTTGACATTGGTTCGAGCAATAACTTTCGAGCCGATAGCCGCCTGAATAGCAACCTCGAACATTTGGCGAGGTATAAGGTCTTTCAGCTTTGTGCAAAGTTTTTTGCCCCATTCATAAGCTTTGGAGCGATGAACAATTGAGGAAAGGGCATCGACCTGGTCGCCATTAATCAAAATGTCGAGTTTTACAAGGTCGCCGGGCTTATAATCGTGAAATTCGTAGTCAAGCGAGGCATATCCACGAGAAGTAGATTTCAATTTATCGTAGAAATCGAAAACAACTTCGGCAAGTGGCAATTCCCAACTCATATCAACGCGGTCGGCAGAAAGATAATGAGTGTTTATGAGAGTGCCGCGTCTATCCATACATAGTTTCATAATATTGCCGATATACTCGCTTGGAGTAATGATTTGCGCTTTGATATACGGTTCCTGAATTTCTTCAATTTCAACCGGGCTTGGTAATTGAGCGGGATTTTCGATGAAAATTTCTTCGCCATTGCTTTTGATAACTTTATAGCGAACGTTTGGAACAGTTGTAACAATGTTCTGGTTAAATTCGCGTTCGAGGCGTTCCTGAACAATTTCCATATGGAGAAGCCCAAGAAAACCGCAGCGGAAGCCAAATCCCAAAGCGCTTGAAGTTTCGGGTTCGTATTGGATAGCCGAATCGTTAAGCGAGAGTTTAGCCAGCGACTCACGTAAATCTTCGAAATCATCGGAATCAGCCGGATAAATACCGCTGAACACCATTGGCTTGACATTTTTGAAGCCAGCTATTGGTTCCGAACAACGATTTTTGAAGAGAGTAACTGTATCGCCAACTTTAGTGTCGTGCAAATCACGAATATTTGCTATAAAATAACCGACATTCCCGGCGGAAAGTTCGCTGGTACGGTGGCGTTTCATATAAAGAATTCCTACTTCTTCAACGTCGTAGGTCATATCGGTTGCCATAAAGTAGATTTTGTCGTTTTCGCGAAGGACACCATCGAAAACGCGGATATAAACAATCACACCACGATAAGAATCGAACACGGAGTCGAAAATCAAAGCCCGGAGTGGAGCCGATGGGTCGCCTTTCGGCTGGGGAATACGTTCGACAATAGCTTCCAAAATTTCGTCTATACCGATAGACTTTTTAGCAGAGGCAAGCAAAATTTCTTCTTCTTTGCATCCGATAAGGTCGATAATTTGCTGTTTTACTTTATCAATTGTGGTTTCGGCACTCGGCAAGTCAATTTTGTTAATTACGGGAATAATTTCCAGATTGTGTTCAATAGCAAGGTAGAGATTGCTAATAGTTTGGGCTTCGATGCCTTGTGTTGCATCGACCACTAAAATAGCACCTTCGCAAGCAGCAAGCGAGCGGGAGACTTCGTAGGAGAAGTCAACGTGTCCGGGAGTATCGATTAAATTGAGAGTGTATTGCTTGCCGTTGCGAGCTGTGTAATCCATCTGAATAGCGTGAAGTTTGATGGTAATACCGCGTTCTTGTTCGAGTGGGTTGTCGTCAAGAATTTGGTTTGTAACCATTTCACGTTCGGTAACTCTTCCGGTACGCATCAAGAGGCAATCGGCAAGAGTAGATTTACCGTGGTCTATATGAGCAATAATGCAAAAGTTGCGAAAATTTTCCATTTTTTAAATTATAGCCTAAATTACAAGCTACAAATATACTAAATTAACTTGTGAAATAATAATAAATTAGAATAAATGTAATCATTACCCGATTAAGAAGCGTAAGTGCAAAACGATGTAAAAATAATTGTTGATGGAAACAGCCAGGCAAATATTTAGCATTTTTGATAAAAAAAACTGTCTTTTGTAGAGACGAAAAGCATATTGTCCTCCAAAATCCCCCAAGTTTCTCTCCGAGATGTCGTTATATTGAAAGCACCTTTTTGATTACACTTTGTTGTTTTTTAATTACGCGGGGATGTAAGCGGTGCGTCTCTATTTCGGGCGGTGAAAATATATACGAAGAGGCACGCGATGGCGTGCCTCGACTGCAAAAGAATTGCATATTTTGATGTTTATTACTATTTGCCGAGTTTCAAAATTAAATCAGCAATGCGGCAGGAATAGCCGAATTCGTTATCATACCAACCCACGATTTTAACAAAATTGCCTTGAACATCTGTCAGAGAAGAATCAAAAATACAGGAATGCGGATTGCCCACAATGTCAGTTGAAACAAGCGGGTCAGTGGAATATTCCATAATTCCTTTCAAATACGTTTCTGAAGCTTTTTTCATAGCTGCGTTGACTTCTTCAACTGTAACTTCGCGGAAAAGCACAGCCGCAAAATCAGTAATCGAGCCATCGGGAACAGGGACGCGCACAGCGTAGCCCTTCAGTTTCCCTTTCAATTCAGGAATAACAAGACCCACAGCTTTGGCGGCGCCGGTTGTTGTAGGAATTGAGTTAATTGCAGCGGAACGAGCGCGACGCAAATCTTTGTGTGGCAAGTCCAGAATTCGCTGGTCGTTTGTGTATGCGTGGATTGTGCACATAAAGCCGCTTTGAACGCCGAAATTATCGTGCAGCACTTTCACCATCGGGGCAAGGCAGTTTGTTGTGCAGGAAGCATTAGAAATTGTCTTTTCGTTGCCTGTCAGAATGCTATCATTAACGCCTAAAACTATTGTAGCATCGACATCACCTTTTGCAGGTGCTGAGAGGATAACTTTCTTCGCACCACTTGCAGCAATATGGCGTTCGAGTGCTTCACGATTTGTATAAACGCCCGTCGATTCGAGCACTATATCGACATCTTTCCAGGGAATGCTTTCTATTGTTTTTTCTGCTGAAATTAATATACGCTTGCCATTAACAATTAATTCATTGCCTTCAACGGTAACTTCGCCCTGGAAGCGACCGTGAACAGAATCGTATTTGAGCAAGTGAGCCAGTGTTGCAGCGTCAGTTAAATCGTTGATGCCGACAAATTCAACATCTGCATTTCTTTTTACAAGCTCGCGGAAAGCCAAACGGCCTATTCTTCCAAAACCATTAATTGCAAGTCTAATTGCCATTTTATTTTCCTTTTTTTTAATTTGAACACATTATTAGTGTTTTAATAGACGCAATAATTTCTTATTATTTTCTAATTAACAATTATTTTTGATTAACGAATAATTAATATTTTTTTATAAATTACTTCATTTGATTGCGTTTGCAGAGTAACAAAATAAACCCCGTTCGGTAGGCTTGATATATTCCAAGTGTAATTGTTAGTCCCATTTTTAAGAGTGAATTTATTTTCGGAAATTTTTTCGCCGATAGAAGAAATTATAGAAATTTCGGACGTCTGTTCGCCGAAATGCTCATAATCAATCACTAAATTATCATTGGCAACGCTCATAGTGATATTCTTTATGTGCGGCAAATACTGAATGGTTGTGAAATTGCGGGCACTGCAATAACCTGCAATTGTAAGCGAGCCGTTTATTGCAATTGGAGTTACTTGCTTGTCGGAAAATATTGAAATATTTTCGAATTTAATAGGGGTTTGGGTTGGTGTCGAAAGCAAAACAATACCTTTGATTGCAAACAAAGTGCCGGGTTTTTGGAAAATTTCTTGTGCTGCATCTACCTCGAAAAATATTGTGTTATATTTATATTCGAAGCTCAATTTTTGATAAGTGTCGTATGTTGCTGTAAGTGCGAGCGGTTCGAAAAGAAGTCGCGAGAGACTGATTGCGAACCTGACCTTTTCGGGACGCAGTTTAGGCAGTGCTGTATCAAGACGAACAAGAATATTAAGAGTATCATCAGGCTTTGCTACATAATCATCAAGAATAAGCACGGGAAAATACACTTCGGGCGGGACGTCTGCATTCAAACCGATGCTCACAGTGTCCAAACAATTTGTGATTTCCTCAATAAGCAGGCTCGCAGATTTGTTGCCAACTGTTTTTGCTGTGAATGCAACTTCATTACTTATTCTATGACCTGGCTCTAATTTATAAACTGTGGTATCAAATTCAAATTCAACGCTTTCAGGAACTATGCCGATAATTCGGAATTGTATTGGCTCGTCTGAATTATTCGATACTTCAAAAGATAATGTTTTGTTTTCGCCCATCCACACTGACGCAAAATCAAGCACTGCTGGGGTAACCGACAGATTCGCTTCGATTTTTCGGCAAACAAAATTTATGTCGAATGAAGTATTACAGGATTTGCTCCGAATTGTGATGCTCGATGAATAAAACCCCACTGTCGACATAGCAGAAATATCGAGTTCAACCGGAATAGTTGCAGTTGAGTTCGCAAGTATTGGTATTTCGTTCTGGAACAACACTTTTATTATGTTAGAAGTCGGCGTAGAGAGAATAAGAGTATCCTCAAGCAAGCCATAATTAGTAATAACAAGAGTATCCTGTATATTCGAGAAGCATTTTTCGACTTTTCCGTAGTCGATAAAGGCACGATTAGTTGCCAGAATGCTTTTGCGAAATTCAGCAACAATAGGTATTTCAATTGTTTGTGGGTTAATGCCTTGCGTTCTAATTACCAGAACGTTTTCAAATCGTCCTTCCGCTGCTGGGAAAAATCCTACGTTCAGCCGCAAAGTTTGATTTGGTGCTAATAAAACAGGCAAATTGGGCGGCAAAATAATATAGAAAGGTGTATTATCGAAAGCAAGCGAAATAGAAGCAATTGTGTCTATGACAGCTGCTTCGTTTTTCAGTGAAATTTGCATACGTTCTTCTTTAGGGTTGCAGGTTGTTATGCCAAAATTCAGCGTATCAGTATCGGCAGAAATAAAATTTAAGAAGGAAACAAACTCAACCTGCACGCAAATATCAGTCGGGCAAACGCCTTCGGTCGCCAAGCAAATTGTGAAGTCCCATTTTCCTTCTATATTTGAACGAATTGCAAAAGGCAATATAAGTTCTTCGTTCTCTTGGATAAATAAGGGAAGGTTCTGAGAAAATTCAATTTCAATTGGCAAGTCTGGCGGTAAAATTTGTATTTTACTAATTTTTTGCGGTATGTTCGACAAAGATTTGATGATTAATTCATTTTCTGATTGTGTTCCGACTAAATTAGCCAGACGAATTTCGTTCGGAGAGGCTTCGAGATGACTTTCGACGGCAAGTCCTTGAACTATCAGCAAAATTTCTTTTTCGCAGGGTTCGTATTTAATCGAAATTGTATCCGAAAAGAAGCCTTTCTGCTTTATTATGGCATTAAGCACATAGGATTTCTGCTGCGACGGTGCAATTTCGAGCGTTTCAGCCGATAGAGAAATTTTATCGTCTTCTGAAGAGATCCCTTCTAATCGAGCAGACAAATTACCAGTATTGTGCAATATAAATGTTTTTTGCAGAGACGAGCCAACGCAAACTGTATCAAAATCAATAAAAATTGGGCTCGGCGAAATCAAAGGAGCATTGAAATTTGCTCGCAAATTCACATAATAAGGGTTTTTCTGTCCAAAGACACGAGTGCCATCGTTATTAAGAATTTCAAGTCGAGCGGTATTGCTACCACCGAGAGTTGCATCGTAGGCAACAATCAAAGTGTCGCTTTGTCCGATGGCGATTGTAGCAGGAATAGCCTGTCCGCTTGCCAGCCCTATTATTGAGAATGATGGGTTCGAAACAGTAAAATTAATACTCGAAATAATAAGATTAGAATTGCCCAAGTTCTCAATTGGAATGCGAAATTGCGTATTTGTGGCACAATCGATAGACCGCAAGAGTTCGATCGGTGCATTTATTATTGGAGAAACAGCATAAGCTCTGATAGTAACGAACTTGACATTGTCGCAAAGTTTTGTTCTTACCTCAAAAGTAGCATTATACCAACCGGTGTCGGGTGGATTAATTGAGAAGTTTGTAGTAACAGGAATTTGGGACAATCTGATGGGCAAACTAGTTGCCAGCTGTATTGCCGGATTACCAGAAATTTGCTGTATTCGCTCTAATGTGTCGATTGCTGTGCTTGTCCAGTAGAAAGTTGCAATAGTCGGGAAACCGCAAGCGATTGGATTTAGCAAAACTTCGTATTTGTCTGCCTGTAATTCAGAATAAACAGCGTTACCTTCGAGCGGAACGATGATATTTTTGCCATTTAGCTGTATATTTAGTTGGGCGTATTTAGTTCCAACCGAGCTAGGTTTGAATTGAATAATTATCGGGAGATTGCCACACGAAGTGAGATTTTCTTCTGTCGAGTATGGCGAAATTATTTCGAAATCTGCAGAATTAACCCCGGAAATATAAAATTGTGCAACTGATGAATAAAAAGATAGGTTCTTAACCCACACCGTATCGAGCGGGGAGTGCCCAAGGCAAACATTGCCGAATGAAACACTTTGCGGATTGGCAGATGCCGAAGGTGGTGAAAGTTTATAAATGCCTTCGCCTACAACCCAACCGTTGGAAGGAGTTATGAACCAAATATCATCAAGATTGCCTTCGTCAATACCGCAATTGTATTCAGCCCAGGTTAGTCCACCATTGCTTGTATAATACACCTGACGGTCGTAACCGCAAGCCCAGCCCGTCGTTGTCGAAGTAAGAAAAGTGCCAAATAACGGAGCTCGGACAATTGTCCTATTCCACGAAGCGCCATCGTTGGTGGAAAAGAGTATTCCGCCGATATTTCCTGCACCCGAGCAAGTAGTGCCCGCCGCCGGAATGAGGAAGGAATTTCCCACACGAGTTATTTCTTCGTGCCACACTTTTGAACCGGTGTAGGAATGAACGAACCAACTTCCGCCCATATTAGTTGTTTTCCAAATAACGCCACTGCTTGCTGCATATCCACTGCCATCGGGATAAACAATGAGGTCAGTCATACCCGAATTTGGTTCGTTTGCAAGAAAGAGTATCCAAGAAGCACCACCATTAGTTGTTCGATAGAAACGCTGGACATCATCGGCACATCCACCGCCCACCACCCAGCCCGTATCGGCATTCAGAAAGCAGCAGCCCCAATATGTTTGGAGTTGGTCGGGGGTAATATCATACCAGGTAGCACCACCGTTTACAGTTTTGAAAATACCTTCGACTCCAGAAGTGTATCCGATTTGCAAGGTTGGGAAGTGAATATGTTCAAGATGATAAGCGCCTTGAACCATTGAACCAAGCCAGGTTGAGCCTCCGTTGGTTGTTCGCACAACCATGCCATTAAATCCGCAAGCCCAGCCATATTGAGGATTATCAGGGTAAAAATATATGTCAAGCCAATAGTTTGAATTATATGGAGGTGGCAAATTAACCTTTTCCCAATAACCAAACGGGAATAGATTAAAAGATGTTGATAAAAATATTATAACAAGCAGAATTTTTTTCATAAAAGAAATAAAATTAATTATTTGTTAATATAGAAACATAAATCAAAAAAATATTTGATTTTTTTCCAAATGTTAAATATATTTACAAATAAAAGCGTTTTTTGAAACGTCCTAAATAAGCACACTCAACCTAACTCAAAAATTAGTCGAGGTTTCTATGAAAAAAGCAGTCATTATGGCAGGTGGTTTTGGCACAAGATTACGTCCGCTTACAATGAACATCCCAAAGCCGATGGTGCCAATTGTTAATATCCCAATGATGGAGCATATAGTTAATTTGTTAAAAAAACACGGAATTAATCAAATTGTTTCGTTGCTATATTTTCAACCGGAAAAAATAACAAATTATTTCGAAGATGGTAGCCGCTTCGATGTAGATATGGATTATGTTCAGGCAACAGCAGACTATGGAACAGCCGGAAGCGTAAAAAATGCCTACGAATTCCTGGATGAACGTTTTATTATTATCAGTGGTGATGTGCTTACCGATTTTGATTTGTCGAAGGCAATTGAATTTCACGAAAGCAAAAATGCCAAAGCAACTATTTTGCTAACCCGCGTCGATACCCCGCTCCAATACGGAATTGTAATGACCGATGCTGAAGGGAAAATCACCCGCTTCCTCGAAAAACCTTCCTGGGGACAGGTGTTCTCTGACACCATTAATACGGGCATCTATATATTAGAACCCGAAGTACTCGATATGATACCATATCGTGAAGAATTCGATTTCAGCAAAGATTTGTTCCCCAAAATGCTTGAACTCGGAATGCCGCTCTATGGCTATATAGCCGATGGTTATTGGCGCGATGTCGGCAATTTAGATGAATACATTATCGGACAATACGACGCTCTTATAGGAGTAATAAACGTTGAGAAAAAAGGCGTCGAGCAGGGCAACCTGACACGCGGCAGTAACTGCAACATTGCTCCTACTGCTAAATTTGGTGGAAAAGTGCTCGTTGGCAACAATGTTGCCATTGGCGAATACTCTGAACTCATCGATTGCACTATCGGGGATAATTGCGTAATTGGCAACGGAGTTAAGTTAATCAGGGCAACACTCTGGAATAATTGTAAACTTGGCGACTTTGTCAAAATGACCGATGATGTGGTTTGCTCCCATGTTGAAATTGGCAATTCAGTTGTTGTCGGCGAAAATGTTTTCATTTCCGATAATTGCAAAATCGGGGACAATGCAATTTTGAAATCCAACATCAAATTGTGGCCCGACAAGCACGTTGAGGAAGGTGCCTCGGTTTCGTTTTCGTTAATACAAGAAGAGAAATGGCAACGCGAGATATTCACGGATGCAAGAATATCTGGGATATCAAACATTGAAATACATCCCGACTTTGGAACAAAATTAGGTGCGGCATTGGGACTTGCCTTCGGGACAAAGGCTCGGTTGCTTGCTTCGCGCGACGCATCGAACATTTCGAGAATTATGAAGCGCTCGATTACTGCTGGAATTGCGTCTGTCGGGGTTAATATTAGCGACTTGCAAACTACTTCAATTCCACAAACTCGTCAGGAATTGCGAACAGGGCGTTACGATGGTGGTCTCCACGTAAGACGTTCTCCACGCGATCCCGACCAAACTGATATAATAATCTTCAACAAAGATGGCAGGGATATTTCTATCAATATGGCAAAAAAAATCGAGCGTTTCTTTTTTGGCGAGGACATTAAGCGCGTTCATTATTCACAAATTGGTAAAATATCTTATCCCGAAAGGACTAACGAAATTTACATAAATCGTTTTCTCGATTCCTTGGACGTAGAAATAATAAAAAATCGAAAATATAAATTACTTGTTGATTATTCATACGGGCTTGCCTCAACTATCTTACCAAGTTTGCTTGGCAAGCTACGCGTCGAAGCGATTTCGCTGAATAACTATGTAGATTCGACTATGTTTCATCCCGACCCATTGTCGCAGCATTCAGCAACAGATGAAACTGGGAAAATAATGCGATCGCTTGGATATGAGCTCGGATTCAGGATAGAATCTGGTGCAGAAAAAATTTCTATAATAGACGAAAGAGGTACCTGGTACCATCCGATGCGTTTGCTTTCGATTGTAACAAAGCTCTTTCTCGAAACAAATCGTCATCGTGAGCCATACAAGATAGCGGTTTCTATTGTGGCTTCGCAGGAAATCGAACTAATTGCAAAAGATTACAATGTTGAGGTAGTCCGCATCAAAAATTCGCACTCCGCAATGATGGATGCAACGCTCGACGATTATGTTTTGTTTGTTGGTGGAGTTTGGGGTGGCTTTATTTTCCGGGATTTCCTTTTCGCTTCTGATGGTATGTATTCGCTTGGTAAGATACTGGAGATGCTTGCACAAACAAATTGCAAGATTTCCACGCTCGACGAAAAATTACCGCAACGGTTTGTTTTTAGCAAAGATGTGAGTGTCCCTTGGAATGCTAAAGGCACCGTGATGAGGCACGCGATGGAACATTCAGAAGGTATGCAACGCCAGCTGGTCGAAGGAGTAAAGGTATTCGACGGCAATATCTGTGCATTGCTGCTGCCATCGAAGGAGCGCCCGATTTTCACTGTTTACGGAGAAGCGGACGACTACGAAACAGCAGTTTCGCTATGCAACAAATACGCTAATCTGGTCGAAAAATGGAAAGAAGAATAAATTTTAATTTGGGTACGGCAAATGTCGTGCCTATTTTTTTTAGAAATTTATAATAAAATAATCGATATTATCACAAATGATTTGACTATGTTAACCAAAAAATCAAGTGAAGTTTTGTAAAAGGTATATTAAATGAAAGCAGCAACAGACCCTAATGAACGAATTGCTAAAATGACTTTTGCCTCGGTTTATCCGCATTACGTAACAAAAGTCGAAAGCAAAGGTAGAACTAAAGAAGAACTGCATAAAGTCATTGAATGGCTAACAGGTTTTGATGAGAATAGAATTAACGAATTAATTCAACAAGAAGCAACTTTTGAAGAGTTTTTCAGGCAAGCAAAATTAAATCCAAATGCACATCTAATAAAGGGCGTAATTTGCGGTTATCGCATAGAAGACATAGACAACGAACTAACGAGAAAAGTTAGGTATTTAGATAAACTTGTTGACGAATTGGCAAAAGGAAAAAAGATAGAGAAAATTTTAAGGGCAAGCTTATAAAAACAATGGTGATTAAAGGTTCGGGCAGCAATCGTGAGATAATTGCAGACCAAATACGCATTCGCTATGCTCAATTAGACAAAACAGTTTGGTATTCGACGGGCATATTCAAATCATACAAGGGCAAAACAATCTACCTTCCGCCACCCGCCGACGACCAACCACGCCACTATAACTCTGTTAATCTCACGCTCAACCGACTGTTTATGCAATGCAACACTGGGGAAAAATCAAACAAGTAGGAACTTGCAAGAAATTATTGAGAATCGTATGGAAACAATAAATAATATTGAACTGAGAGATGAAAATATTTATCCTGATGAAATTGTGCTTAATAGCATACTAGGTCAATCATATGAAAGTTATCTTGAATTGCTCGAACTTTTTCAAAAATACGAAATGAACTATGAATGGCTATACTATCACGATGGTAAGGCTTGGTTATGTAAAGTCCAGAAAAAGAAAAGAACAATTGTTTGGATGTCTGTCTGGAAAAACTACATTCAGGCAACAATATATTTTCCTTTAAAATTATTAGATACAGTTTTGGCACTTGATATTTCTGAGACAACAAAAGATAAGATAGTAAGTACTAATAACGTTGGTAAATCAAAACCGTGCATATTTGAGATAAGGTCAAAAGAAGCACTTGTTGATTTTGAAAAAGTAATGAAATTAAAGATAGCGAGCAAATAAATTCTGAAATAAATGTGCGAATTAACCATTCAACCGTTTCCAAACAAGATTATTTAATATCGCAACCTAAATAAACGAACCACACCTCCGTAGGTATGGCTCGTCTTAGCAATTGTAAAGACCTTTGAGTTGTGCGCAACCTCACACCTCTACACATTTAATTCACGCAGGAGTGCCTGCCGCTCTATTTCGAGCTGACGGATTTTTCTATCGATGTTGTCCAGTTCTTCAGGCATAGAATCAATTTCCAGTCGCAGTTTGCTTGCGGCTTCGTCGATAAGGTCAATTGCTTTGTCGGGTAGAAATCTATCGGTGATGTAACGGTGCGATAGCTCCGCAGCAGCGACAATTGCTCCGTCTGTAATTCGTACGCCGTGATGAACTTCGTATTTTTCTTTCAGACCTCGCAATATCGAAATAGTATCCTCAACATCTGGTTCATCGACAAATACTTTCTGGAAACGACGCTCCAATGCTGCGTCCTTTTCAATGTATTTTTGATATTCATCCAAAGTGGTAGCGCCAATGCAATGCAGTTCGCCACGTGCAAGTGCCGGCTTCAAAATATTCGCAGCATCCATACTGCCGCCCGATGTTGCCCCAGCTCCAATTAGAGTGTGCAATTCATCAATAAACAGGATTATCTCGCCTTCGCTTGCTGTAACTTCGCGTATAACAGCCTTCAAGCGTTCTTCGAACTGTCCGCGAAAACTTGTTCCGGCAATTAATGCCCCCATATCGAGAGCCACAATCTGTTTTGTTTTAAGGGTTTCGGGAACATCGCCTGCAACAATACGTTGTGCAATGCCTTCGACTATTGCTGTTTTTCCAACACCTGGGTCGCCAATCAAAACGGGATTATTTTTTGTGCGACGCGAAAGCACCTGCAAAACACGCCGTATTTCGTCTTCACGACCAATGACGGGGTCGAGTTTGCCTTTCATCGCTTCTTCGTTGAGCACACGACCGTATCGCTTCAAGGCTTGATATTTATCCTCAGGGTTTTGATCGATTACTCGCTGGTTGCCACGCACATCGCGAAGCACCTTCAACATGTTTTCTTTTGTAACGCCTTGCTGGTTCAAAAAACTACCGAGTTCGTTCTTTTGCTCGGACAAAGCAATTAAAATATGTTCGGTGCTTACATATTCGTCTTTCAGTTCGGTTGCCACTTTGAAAGCAATATCGAAAGTTTGATTGAGTTGCGGCGACACATATTGGTTGCTTCCGCTCGCACCGCTAACTTTGGGCGTTTTATCCAGCAACTCTGTTATCTTTACTTTCAGGTAAGTTAGATTAACACCCAACTTTGCAAGAATATCTGGGACAATCCCGCTTGAATCTTGCACCATTGCAGCAAACAAATGAATTGGCTCGATTGCTTGATTGCCGTTACTTTCGGCAATTTCGCGAGCCGCCTGCACCGCTTCCTGTGCCTTTAAAGTTAATTTTTGTAAATTCATATAAAGCTCCTTTATTTTTATGTATAGACGAAATGAATTATGAAAAAATTTAAATTTTTTATTTTACTCAAATTAAATGTGTGTTTGTTTCGTCAAAAATCATAATTAGTTACAATTAAACAAATTCATAATTAATTCAAGGATAAATAAAATGAAAGTTGACGTTGTAATGCCGAAGATGGGCGAATCGCTACAAGAAGGCACAATAATTCGCTGGTTTAAGAAAGTAGGCGACGCGATTGAACGCGATGAAATGATACTGGAAATCTCAACCGATAAAGTAGATACCGAGGTCCCGGCACCAGTGGGCGGTGTGCTTTCGGAAATACTTATTCCAGAAGGCACTACCGTAGAGGTTGGAACTGTTATCGCTCGTATTGAAACAGAAGCATCCGCAACTCCGCAACAAACAACCGAAGTTAAACCTGCTGCTGAAATACCTGTCCCAGCTCCACCCGCAACGGCTCAATCTGTTCCACAAACTGCAAGTGGAAACCTTGTTGACGTTGTAATGCCGAAGATGGGCGAATCGCTACAAGAAGGCACAATAATTCGCTGGTTTAAGAAAGTAGGCGACGCGATTGAACGCGATGAAATGATACTGGAAATCTCAACCGATAAAGTAGATACCGAGGTCCCGGCACCAGTGGGCGGTGTGCTTTCGGAAATACTTATTCCAGAAGGCACTACCGTAGAGATTGGAACTGTTATTGCTCGTATTTCAACTGGTGGCGTAGCAACGGCTCCTGCTGCGGTTACTGCAAAAGCACCGGAAATCAAGTCGGAACCATCTTCAACTGTTCAGCAGCCTGTTTCACAGCAAACGGCAAGTGTTCCAGCAGTAGAGGCAAAAACATTCGAGATACCTGCTCGTGTGGGTGATAAGTTTTTCTCGCCGCTTGTTCGCGAAATTGCAAAGCAGAACAAAGTTTCGCTTGAAGAATTGCTCTCAATCAAAGGTTCGGGTGTCGATGGCAGAATAACAAAAGACGATTTGCTGAGATATATAGAAAGCAGAGGTAAAGCACCAACAACAACACAACCTACCCCATCTGTTGCTGTGCAATCTAAAGCACCGGCAACGCCTGTCGTACGCGAAACAGTTACTGTTGCGGAAACTAAGCAGCCAGCAAAACCAATCGTTTATAACGATGCAGATGTGGAAATTATCCCAATGGATCGTGTTCGCCAATTAATAGCAGAACATATGGTTCATTCGAAGCATACTTCCGCTCACGTTACCAGTGTTGGCGAAGCTGATGTAACTGGCATAGTGCGCTTCCGTGAAAAATTCAAGCAAGAATTCGAAAAGCGTGAAGGTATAAAACTTACATATACACCTTTCTTCGCTCTTGCTGCAATTGAAGCGACAAAGAAATTCCCGATGGTAAATGTTTCAGTTGATGGTAAGAACATTATTCGGCATAAGCGAATTAATTTGAGTTTTGCAACCGCACTCGATGATGGTAATTTAATTGTGCCGGTAATCAAAAATGCTGATAGTTTGAATTTGTCAGGATTGCAGAAAGCAATTACAGATTTATCAACTCGCGCTCGCAGCAAGAAACTACTTCCGAATGAAATTGAAGGTGGTACAATTACAATTACAAATGTTGGCACATTCGGTACGCTTTTCGGTACACCTGTAATAAATCAGCCGCAAGTTGCAATTATGGGGATTGGTGCAATAAAGAAGCGTCCAATAGTGAAAGAATTCGATGGCGAGCATCTTATAGTAGTAAGAGACATGGCTTATGTCTCGATTACATACGATCATCGTGTAATAGACGGAATGCTTGCTGGTATGTGGCTTGCCGAGGCGATTAGAATTCTCGAAAATATGACCGAAGAAACAATTATGTTGTAGATTGCTGCTTTATGAAAAAGAAAACCTGCGAAGAAATTTACTTCGCAGGTTTTTTATTTGTTTAATAATCGATTATACCCAGCCACGAAGTTTACAAGCTTCAGCAACGCGTGAAATTGCAATCATATAAGCAGCATCACGCATATAAATGTTGCGAGTGCGGGCAAGATTTGAAACAGCGTGGTATGCTTCTGTCATCTTGCGGTCTAATTTTTCAAGAACTTCTTCTTTGGACCAGAAGTAGTTCATATTGCATTGAACTTGTTCAAAGTATGAGCAAGTAACACCACCAGCATTAGCCAAGAAGTCTGGGATAACCCAAATATTACGAGATTTGATAATTTCGTCTGCTTCCGGAGTAGTAGGACCGTTGGCGCCTTCAGCAATAATTTTAACGGATTTAGCCATTTTTGGAGCAGTTTCAGCATTGATTTGGTTTTCAATAGCAGCAGGCACTAAAATATCGACTTCTTGTTCGATCCAAGCTTCACCAGGAAGAATTTCGTAACCGAGTTCACGAGCTTTATTGACGTCGATTTCGCCAAAGCGGTCAGTAATTGAAATCAATTCGTCGAAATTAATACCGCTTGCTTTTTTGTAAGTGAATGATTTTTGTTCGTGATGGTTCCAGCAGGAAACGCAAATAGCGGTGCCGCCAAGTTCAGTGTAAAGTTTTAGTGCGAACTGGCTAACATTGCCAAATCCTTGGAATGCAGCAGTAGTTTTGGCAATATCTATATTCATTTCTTTCAAAGCTTCGCGAACAGTGTAGATAACGCCGAAACCGGTTGCTTCTGTTCTGCCGAGCGAACCACCAGCGCCAAGAGGCTTGCCAGTGATAAAGCCCGGAGCTTTGATTCCAGTAATTTTTTCGTATTCATCAAGCATCCAGATCATATGCTGACCTGTAGTCATCACGTCTGGTGCAGGAACGTCTTGAAGTGGACCAACAAGCGGAGCAACCGCGCGCACCCAACCGCGGCAAATTTGCTCTTGTTCTCTCATTGATAAATTGTGTGGGTCGCAGATAACGCCACCTTTACCACCACCAAGAGGAATATCTACAACGGCAGTTTTCCAAGTCATCCACATTGCAAGAGCACGAACTGTATCAATTGTTTCGTGTGGATGGAAACGAATCCCGCCTTTTGCAGGTCCGCGCGCATCGTTGTGCTGGCAGCGGAAACCACGGAACACTTTGTAAGAACCATCATCCATACGAACAGGAATATTGAAATGAATTTCGCGGTTGGAATTTCTTAACAAATCGCGAGTTGCTTGATCTAAACCTAATTTTTCCGCAACTTGGTCAAATTGTTGCTGAGCCATTTGAAACGGATTGAATGAACCAGTAGCCATAAATTCCTCACAATTTTTTAAATAATCGGGTAATCCCGTTTATTAATTATAAATTAACAAATTTGTTTATTATAGTATTGCAATTTATGTAAATTTTTGATACGAAAAAACAAAATTTGACTTGAATATGAGAAACGGAATTTAAAATATTAAGTTTGTGCTATTTTGTTCATTTTGTTTTATTGGGAAGTTTCATAACCTTCGAAAGGTTATGAAGTAATCTTTTTTGTTACTTGTTGGTTTGTCTTTCATAATATAAAACATAATTATTGAACATTCGTTTGCTTTATTTGGAATTACTATGTTTTGTTTTTGCTCATTTTTCAAAAATAATGTGCAGAACAATATTATGAACTGAACTTAACAAAATTATTAGCCAAAATTAATTTTAATATTTAGGAATATTTCATATTTTCAGTGATAATTTTGGGGAAGGGTATTGCATTTCAAATTAAATTTATAAACTATTATATAATTAAATTTAGTTGTATTCCTAATAATTGGAGAAAACTTATGAAACTATTTTACAAATTCTCATTTTTGGGCTTGATAGCGGTTACTTTAATTTTTCCCTCATTAAATATTAAAGCGCAAGAAGAAGAAAATACAACAGGATTTGAATTTACTTATGGTGCTGATTTAGTCAATCGATACGTCTGGCGAGGCTGTGAACTTGCTGGCAAGAACAACCCTCAGTTTCAGCCTTCCCTTAATTTCAACTATTCAACGGAAAACTATGGCTCCTTTGGCTTTGGTATCTGGTCGTCATTTGGACTTAAAAAGAACTATATTGAAGCCGATTACTCATTATCTTACGGTATTTCTACCGATTTTGGCGAATTTGGTATTGTTGTTACGGATTATTACTTTCCCTCAAATAAACTAAAATTCTTCAATTTTAAGGACAAAGGCGAAGGAGCGCACACGCTCGAAGCGGCGTTTTCTTATGTGCCAACGGAAGTGTTCCCAATAAAACTTTTGCTTGCAAATAACATTTTGAACGACTTGCCGAACGATAATTCGTTGTATATAGAGGCAAGTTATCCATTTGAGCTGGCGACGCTTTCATTTAACGCTTTTGTAGGAGCAGCAAAAGGGAAAAGTGCGTATTATGGCGTGAACACTGAAAAATTTGAACTAATCAACACAGGCATTTCGGTTTCTCGTGGAGTTAATTTTACTGATAACTTTGCTTTGCAATTTGGATTGGACGAAGTGTATAATGCACACTTAAAGAAAAACTATATAGTGTTTAAAATATCATATTATAATTAAGTATTTGGCTGGTAAGCTATGAATGGGTTCATAAAGAAAATATCTGTTCAAAAAATTAGTATTTTGTTAGCAATAGTAACAATAATTGAGCTCTTTTTGTTGCAATTTTCAACAAGTTCTACGGCAAGAATAATTGCTTCTAATATTGCTACAATAGGTGGCAATTTGTTTGCTATTTTTATGATGATGTTAGCTCTGAAAGTATCAGCAACGAAACCGGATTATTACAGGTTCTGGCTGCTGCTTGCTTTTGCCTTTCTTTTCAATTTAGTAGGCGAAGTGATTTATAACTATCTTGAAATTGTATCACACGAAACCCCGTTCCCATCCATAGCAGATCCATTTTATTTAGCATTTTATCCCCTAATACTCATTGCAATGTTTCTTTTCCCAACAGGAAAACATAGCAAAGAGAGAAAATACATAGTTTTTCTTGAAATGCTTGTAGTTCTGATGTCGTCTTTTTTGATTTTTGCTGAATTTATGTTTGGTCCGATATTGAATAATAACGAAAGCTTGTTAGAGAAAGTATTATCAATATTTTATCCTGCTGGTGATTTTATTGTTCTGTGGGCAATAATATATATACTTTTCAGTAAAATTAACAAAGCCGATACAAAAGTAATTTTACTTTTGGCAATTGGGTTATTTGTTATTATAATTGCTGACACTATTTACTCATTCCTGAATGCTGATGGTTTATACTACACAGGTCATATTTCTGATATTACATATTTTATTTCCTATCTCTTTTGTGGGCTTGCAGCAGTTGCTTATGTTGAAAACACACAAAAAGAAACTTCTGATGAAATAGTACCTGAAAACATTCAATGGATGGCGTACAGCCCGTATATTTTTCTTATAGTTGCTGTTTTTTCATTTTATTATGTAATGCGAAACGATACTTTTTTAAATCCGGGCACAATTGGAATTTCTATTTTAGCAACTATTTTCTTAATTATGCTTCGGCAGATAATATTTTTCCGGGAATTTCAAAAAATCAACTTTGAATTAGAAGAGAGCGAGAAAAAATACAAATTGATTGCTGAAAATTCTACAGACTTAATTTATGTGTATAGTTTATTTCCAGAACCTCATTTTGAATATATATCCCCATCCTGCAAAGTCTTAACAGGATACGACATTGAAGAAATATATAATGAACCTAATTTCTATCCGAAGTTAGTATTTGACGAAGAAAACATTAAGTATTTTACATCTGTCATAAAAAATCATTTCTTACCATCAAAAATTGAAGAAAGATGGCGAAAAAAAGACGGGTCGATTATCTGGGTTGAGCAACTTATTACCAGAAATTTCGATGAACGAGGCAACTTGATTTCTTTCCAGGCAACAGTGCGCGACATTACCGCCAGAAAACAAGCAGAAGAGCAAATTCGAGGAAGCGAAGAAAAATTCCGTTCTATAGCTGAAAACTCGTCCGAGCTTATTGCTATTATAGATAGCCAGGGTGTTATCACATATGTTTCCCCAGCTTCTAAATCAATCTTCGGTTATGAGCCAAATGAAATGATTGGCAAAAAATTCACGGTTTTTCTTGACGAATCTTCTATTCCTTTGGCTCTTGGAGAATTCCGAGTTACATTAGAATATACGGGAAAGACTAAGAATCTAGAACTATTAATGAAACGCAAAGATGGTTCTCGTTTTTATGGCGAGCTCAACGGCGTTGTTTATCAAACTTGTTCATTTTTGGGCACACTTGTTACAATTCGTGATATAACTGAACGCAAAGAAGCAGAAAAAATAGTGCAAAGTAGCCAAGCAATGTATAAATCAGTTTTCGAGGCAACTGGAACAGTCACAATGGTTGTAGATGAAGATGGGACAATTCTTGAAGCAAATTTGCAATGTCTTCACGATACTGGATATAGCCCAGAAGAACTTGTCGGCACTAAATGGACGAATTATGTTGCCAAAGAGTCGCTCGATATTATGCTTAAATATCATACCCTTCACCGAATTGACCCCAAAATGGCACCTAATAAATACGAAGTAAAATTAATTAACAAAAAAGGTGATGTCCGAGATGTATTGCTTTTTGCAAACGTCATTCCGAATACTAAACGTAGCGTTGTCTCGATGCTCGATTTAACTGATCGCAAGCGATTAGAAGAATTGCTCCGCAAAAGCGAGCAGCAGTACCGCCTTGTTATAGAAAACGCTAGCGAACTGATATTTCTTGCAAGAGATGGCAAAATTATTATGGCTAACCCGAAAGTGCTTGATTTTTTGGGTTATTCGATGGAACGAATAAAAAACACACCATTTATTGAATATATTCATCCAGACGACAGACAAATGGTTTTAGAACGCCATTTTAAGCGATTACAAAGACTTATTCCTGAAAAAGAAACATATGAATTCAGAATTGTTAGAAATACCGGCGAAATTAGAAATGTTGAGATAAACACATCTCTTGTTGAATGGGACGATAAGCCCACTACTATTAACTTTATGAGAGACATAACCGAATGCAAGCGCATCGAAGAAGAACTCCGGGAAAATAAAGAATATTTATCTGCTGTGTTCAACTCCGTTACTGATGCAATTTTTGTCGACGATGCCGATACAGGTGAAATAATAGACGTCAATCAAGCTACTTGCGAAATGTACGGATATTCGTACGAGGAGCTTTTGCAAACTCCTATTGGCGAACTCAGCCAGGGCGAACCACCATACTCTCAAGCAGACGCTATCAAATGGCTTACTAAAACACGCCAGGAAGGTCCGCAAACTTTTGAATGGCTTGCCAAAAGAAAAGATGGTAGCCTTTTCTGGGTAGAGGTAAGTTCTCATTATATTGACGTTGGTAATAAACACCGCTTTGTTGTTTCTGTTAGAAATATTTCTAATCGCAAAAAAATAGAAGAAGAATTGAGAAAAGCATATGAAAGGTTCGACCTTGCTATCAAAGGGACAAATGATGGGATATGGGATTGGGATATTTTGGCTAACAAGCATTATCGTTCTCTGAGATGGAAATCTATATTAGGTTACAACGAAGACGAGTTACCAGACAATGAAGAAACCTTCCATAAATTAATCTACGAAGGCGATTTGCAAAAAGTTAATAAACATTTGAATGATTATCTGGAAGGGAAGGTAAATGATTACGAAATTGAATTTAGAATGAAGCATAAGGACGGCTCTTTGAGATGGATTCTATCGCGTGGAGTAGCAGTTCGAGACAAGGACAATAAACCAATTCGTATGGCTGGTTCGCATACTGATATTACTCGACGCAAGCAAGCTGAGCAAGAACTCTTGATGGCGAAAGAAACTTACGAAAGCATTTTCAATTCAGTCGCGGAAGCTATATATATACAAGATGAAAATGGAACATTCATAGAAGTTAATTTAGGTGCTCAACTAATGTACGGTTATTCCCGAAAAGAACTTATCGGGAAAAATCCTGCTGATGTATCGGCACCGGGTATGAACAATTTGGATGAAGTCCGCCGAATATTTGAGCAAGTAAAAAAAGATGGCGTTTCGCGAAGTTTCGAATTCTGGGGAATTCGTAAAAATGGCGAAATTTTCCCCAAAGATGTTTCTTTGAACAAAGGCAAATTCTTCGGCAAAGACTGTATTATTGCTATTGCTCGTGATATTTCTGAGCGCAAACAAGCAGAAAAACTTCTTCAAGATACCAAAAATACTTACGAAAGCATTTATAATTCCGTTTCCGAAGCAATATATGTAATAGATGAAAATGGGGCTTTCCTTGATGTCAATCTTGGTGCCGAAAAAATGTATGGATATTCGCGAGAAGAACTCATTGGTAAACAGTTTTTTGAAGTGTCAGCTCCTGGAATGAATGATTTAGAATTCCTACAGAAAATCGGTTTTGAGGTAATTACAACTGGTACCCAAAAACACCTTGAATTCTGGGGTATTCGTAAAAACGGTGAAATATTCCCCAAAGATATTTCAATCAACAAAGGAAACTATTTCGGTAAAGATTGCTTAATTGTTTCTGCTCGCGATATAACCGAACGGAAACGAGCCGAGCAAGAACTTATCAAAACAAACACAGAGCTTGAAAAAGCTAATCGTGAAAAAGACAAATTCTTCTCGATTATTTCTCACGATTTGCGATCTCCATTCAATTCGTTTTTGTCTATTACAAAAATACTATCAGAACAATTCTATAAAATTAAGATGGCAGACGTTCAGCAATATGCTAAGGAATTGTATAGTTCGGCTGAAAACTTATTTAAGCTGCTCGAAAATCTCCTTTCCTGGTCGCGATTGAAACGAGGCGTGATTAATTTCAAACCTGAGGAACTTTACTTGAAAGAAGTTGTTGACGCTTGCGCATATATGCTCAAAGGACCCATTGAACAAAAAAATCAGGAACTTCACATCACTATTCCCGATTATATTTTTGTTTATGCAGATAGACCTATGTTAGATACTGTATTGCGCAATCTACTTTCTAATGCATCTAAATTTACCCCGCGCGGAGGTTCAATCCACATAAAAGCAGAAATTGACGGCAATATGGTTGTTGTCTCTGTCAAAGATAATGGCATTGGTATGCCAGAAGATTTAATTGATAAACTTTTCGATATTGGCGTCAAAACATCGCGCAAAGGGACAGAAGACGAACCAAGCAGTGGGCTGGGAATAATCCTTTGCAAGGAGTTTGTCGAGAAAAACGGCGGCAATCTCTGGTTAGAAAGCACCGAAGGCGAAGGTACTACGTTCTATTTCACAGTCCCGTTAATTAAAGTTTAGTTTTGCACGAACTTGCTTTTTGGTGAGCAAAAACGCTACATCTGAAATAACAAAAAAACATCTCTTACTTCTTTAAGGAATATCATTGCCGATATTCCTCTTTTAATTGTAGTTTTTATTATCACATAATCGCAATGCATAGTATCTCTACGATTATACGATTATAAATAAATTAATAATAAATTCCTGTAATTTATTATTTTTGTTCTTTTTGTAAATGTAAAATTAATTTTTCGTATAGATTATGAAGTTAAAATTAATTATCGTTTGCTTTGTGTTAATTATAATATTTACAGGCAAATTAAGTTCGCAAGAGACGCGTCGCTCTCCAGCAAGCTTCGATTTTGATGAAGCTGGGATGCAATTTATTGCTCCCGATACTTTAACAAAAGTAATACTGAGATTTCGTATTCAAAACTCAATTACGTTAAATACAAAATCTGAAGATGATTTTGAAATAGCAAACTCCGAGTTAGGTGTTCGTCGGTTGCGTTTGCGTTTTGGTGGGTTTCTCTACGAACCGCGTCTTACGTTCAATTTGCAACTTTCGTTTGCTCGTGGAGATCTCGACTACGAAGACACTCAATATCCAAACATCATTCGCGATGCGATGGTATTTTGGGCTTTTTCGAAAAATTTTCAAATAGGAATCGGGCAAACCAAGTTACCAGGCAACCGCCAACGTATTGTTTCGTCTGGCGATTTGCAATTTGCTGAACGTTCGATTGTCAATTCCAAATTTACTCTCGATAGAGACTTTGGAATACAAACAAATTACTCAAATTCTATTTTAGGTATGAATTACAATTTGCGGACAGCTGTCTCCACCGGCGATGGGCGCTATGCACCGAAAATGGATGGAGCTAATTTTGATTACATCGCCCGGCTTGAGCTACTGCCTTTTGGTAAATTCACAAATGGCGGCGACTATTTCGAAGGTGATTTAGCTCGAGAGAAAACTCCAAAGCTTTCGCTTGCTGCAGCATATTCTGATAATAAGAAATCTACTCGCACCCGCGGGCAACTCGGCAAAAAGCTTTACGAACCACGCGATATGACAGGTACTTTTGCCGACTTTATGTTTAAATACAACGGATTTGCTGTTTATGGCGAGTATGCTAACCGCCGCTCGAAAAACCCAATCACAAAAGACCAAAATGGTAATATTCAGTATGTTTACGTTGGTGATGGCTATCTATTGCAAGCATCATATATTTTTCATAATAATATTGAACTTGCAGCTCGATTGGCAATTGTCGAACCACAAAGCAAAATCTACGGTCTGAAAGATGCTGAATGGAATAGACATATAACATTAAATTCTACTTATTATCTGCATTCTCATCGAGCAAAATTTCAATTAGAAGTTACACACAACACAGCTGAAAACAAGCAAACGTCAGCTGTTTCTAAAAATTGGTTGTTTAGATTTAACACAGAAATAGGTATTTAACTAAAAATAAAAAATGAATTTTTTTAAATAATCCGTCTCCATTTCCGTCTTTAGTAAAAAATGGAGGTGTTATTTTTATGGATTCAAAGGAAGTTACGAAAAAACGGCTTGAAGAAATCGAGCAGGAACTCGAGCAACTAAAAAAACAAAAAGCAGAACTCGAACAGCGCTGGAAAGCCGAGAAAAATCTAATTTCCGAAATTAGAGCAATTAAAGTCGAAATCGAGAACGTCAAGCACCAAGCCGAAGAGCTCGAACGCAAAGGTGAGCTCTCGAAAGTTGCCGAACTTCGCTATGGGAAGCTTTACGAGCTTAGCCGCAAACTTGATGATGCAAACCAGCGACTTGCTGAATTGCAAAAAGACAAGAAACTTCTCAAAGAAGAAGTTACCTCGGAAGATATAGCCGAGGTGATTTCGAAATCTACCGGCATTCCTGTCCAAAAAATGCTCGAAACAGAAAAAACCAAGTTAATTAAGATGGAGGAGCGAATTAAGCAGAGAGTTGTAAGCCAAGACGAGGCAATCATAGCAATAGCAAATGCAATACGGCGCTCGCGTTCGGGCTTGGCTGATGCAAACCGTCCAATCGGCTCGTTTATTTTTCTTGGGACAACCGGAGTTGGCAAAACAGAGACAGCGCGTGCATTGGCAGAGTTCCTTTTCGACGATGAAAACGCGATGATTAGAATAGATATGAGCGAATATATGGAGAAATTCTCGGTTTCGAGACTAATTGGAGCTCCTCCGGGTTATGTAGGTTACGAAGAAGGCGGTCAACTTACCGAAGCGGTGCGTCGGCGACCATATTCAGTGATTCTGCTCGATGAAATTGAAAAAGCACATAGCGACGTGTTCAATGTTCTGCTGCAAGTATTAGACGATGGTAGGCTAACCGATAGCAAAGGAAGAACCGTCAATTTTAAGAATACGATTATTATTATGACGTCTAATCTCGGAACTGAGATAATCCAGAGCAAGCTTAATGAGCTTGAATACGGCAATCGGGAAGCAATTATTGCGGACCTTAAAATTAAAATATTAGAATTGCTAAAACGTACGCTTCGCCCAGAATTTTTAAACCGCGTCGATGAAATTGTTATGTTTAATCCGCTAACCCGGGACGATATTAAAAATATCGCAAAATTGCAACTTAATTCGCTGTTTGACAAGCTCAATAAGAACGGAATAAATGTGGAGATTACTGATGCAGCAATAGACTGGTTGGCAACACTTGGTTTCGATATTCAATATGGAGCACGTCCACTGAAAAGAGCAATTCAAAAGCATCTTACCGACCAACTTGCTGTAAAATTGCTTTCAGGTGAATTTACTTCGGGTGATACAATTTTGATAGATTGCACAAGCGACGGGAAGTTTGTGTTTCATAAAAAATAGAGGAGCCCACCTCATACAATCGAAAGACTACCTTGAGCAAGATAGTCTTTCTTATTTTTTTGTCCTGCCTACCAAAGATGTAAAAACACCAACAACACAAAGCAAAGCAAAAACAACAAAAATTACTTTAACGCTCTTCATATATTCATCAATATTTTCATAATTGATAATTTGATTGCCAATAAAAATATATGTAGTCATTGCTACAATCGCCATACTAAACATCATTCCAACAGATCGCATCGTACTCAAGGTAGCGGATGCCACAGCATAAAATTCACTACCCACCGAACTCATTGCAGAGTTTGTATTGGGAGAAGTAAACATACCAAACCCAAAACCAAGCAATAATAAACATAAAATAATATACAAAGATGAAGTACCGCTGGATAGAAAAGTAAATAAAAACAAGCCAATAGAGATAAGAGCCATCCCAAATGAAGCTAATATACGAGGATCTTTCTTATCGGACATTTTTCCAGAAAAAAACGATACTATGGTCATCATAATTGGCTGGGCAATCAATATTAGGCCGGCATTTTTTGGTGTTAATCCTCTTACATTTTGCAAATATAAGCTCAATACAAATGTTATTGCAAAAGTTGAGGAATAGTTAATTAATGCAGTTAAATTCGCAAATGAGAAGGTTTTGTTTTTCGAAAATAAGTTAATATTTAAAATTGGATTTGTTTTTTTTCTTTCAACATAAACAAAAATAACAAGTCCAAATATTCCAACAATTGCAAGCAAGATATTAAGAATCTCAGGTATTTTGGACAAACCATACATTAAACTTGTGATTGAAATGAGTAATATAATAGAACCCAAAAAGTCAAAGTCGTTAAGTTTAATCTTTGATGACTCAGTTTTAATTTTAGTTATAAATCCGAGAAAAATAAATAAAGTAATTATTCCATTCAGCAAGAAAACGCTTCTCCATCCAAAGGCTTCGGTCATAAGACCGCCTAATAGTGGAGATGAAGCCAATCCTAAATAAGTAGCAGATACGCTATAGCCCAAGATCTTGCCTCTTTCATTTTGTGGGAATTCAGATACTAATAAGGCTGTTGAAGTGCTCACCATCATTGCGCTGCCAATACCTTGAATCAGCCTTGAAATTAGAAGCACTATGCTTGAATTTGCGGCTGCTGAAATAAACGACATTATCATAAACAAACAGTTTCCGAAGAAGAACATTTTTTTTCTTCCGAGCATATCAGCAGCTTTCCCAAACGGAATTAAAAAAATTGCAGAACTTAAAAGAAAAGACATTGCAACCCAAGCTTGTTCAACTGAATTTAGATTTAATTCGATTGAAATAGTCGGCAAAGCAACATTTACCGCAGCTAACATCAAAGGATTTGTAAAATTAGAAACAATAATTACAGCAAGAAAAAAGAAATTATCTCTATTTTTCATAATATTAAAGTGAATGTTTTCATATTTCAAAATTAAATAAAAAAACACAATTATGGAGTATTTTAGAGGGGAAGTCGGTTAGCATAGGAAATATAGGGGCGATGTATTACGCCCCTACATTTAAATTATTATTTTTTTACGAAGATTTCTTTATAAGTTCTTCCGTCCTCGAAAACAATTTGAAGATAGTATGTAGAAATAGGAAGTTTAGAAATATCAATAGAACAAGCATAGTCAAAATTGCCTGAACCGGAATAAACAGTTTGCCCGAGATAATCATAAATGTAAATGGAGCAATTACCAAGTCTTGCTTGAGAAGTAATATTCAAAAAATCGGAAGCAGGATTTGGTGCCAAATTAATCAAGGAAGAGAAGTTGTCTGGAACACCGAGAGAGCCGCTTCTCAGAGCAACTGCGAACCCCATACCTGGAGCAATCATCACCCAATCGGAAAAGATGTTTATTCTTTGAGGCATGTTTTTGTCTTCGTTGTTGCCAATTCCGAGCTGCCCATAGTCATTTAATCCCCAAGCCCAAAGCGTTCCATCTTTGTTAATTGCAAACGAGAAATAATCGCCGGCAAATACTTTTGCCCAGTTAGTATCGTTACCTATTTTAGTTGGGACAAGGCGATCCTCATCATCGCCAGTGCCTAATTGACCAAAGTGATTATAACCCCAAGCCCAGAGCGTTCCATCTTTGTTAACTGCAAGGCTGTGGTAAGCACCCGCAGCAATCGAAACCCATTCTTCGTTGCTAAGCAAACGCGGAGCGGCAACAGGTTCAGCAGTTCCTATGCCGAGTTCGCCATAGGAATTTCCGCCCCAAACCCATAATGAACCATCTTGTTTCAAACCCAAAACGTGATAATCGCCTGTTGCAATAGTAAGCCAATCGGTAGCATTGCCAACCTGAGTTGGGACGTTTCTATTGGTTTTGTCGGGCAATCCAAGCTGATATGAACGATTATCACCCCAAGCCCAGAGCGTTCCGTTGTCTTTAATCGCAAAGGAATAATCCCTTCCTGCGAAGACCTCGACCCAATCCATATCATAACCGATTGTATAAGGTAGCCTACGCGTAGTATTCCCGCCATCGCCCAATTGACCGTAGTCATTGCTACCCCAAGCCCATAATGTTTTGTTAGTGCGAATACCCAAGGTATGATAGTGTTTTGTTGAAATAGTAACCCAGTTCGATGCGCCTGAAAGCTTAGTTGGAATAGAATACGGATCGGTATTCCCAAGACCCAATTGCCCATACCAATTCAATCCCCAAGCCCAAAGCGAACCATCGCTTTTAAGACCGAGAGCATACGACCTGCCAGCTACAAGCTTTACCCAAGAGTAATCATAATCAGCTTGCAATGGAAAATTAGATTGGGATACCCCAATAGTACCACACTGGTTATCAGAATTTTTCCCCCAACCGTAGAATATTTTTGCATAAGAATTAATAGATGAGATTGACACAAAAATTGCAATAATGAATGAAAGTAATAATAATCTTCTCATCACTACTCCTGATGATTATAAATAAAACTATATTAATAACACCGATTCTATTCGTAAGTTACAAAATATTATTTATGATTTCACGGTAAACTGCTAATGCTTCAGGGAATGGAGAAAGAGCACGTTCCAACACACCTTGTGTCATAGAAATTGCAACACCATAATTAGTAATCGGCACACCCGCTTCTTTGGCTTTCATAATACGCACAAGTTTTTCATTGCGAGTTAGCATACAACTGCCGCAATGAATGATTAATTTATACTCCCTGAGGTTTTCCGGAAAATCCCGACCAGCGACGATAGAAATATCGGGATCGAAACCAAGATAGTTTCTAAGCCAACGAGGAATTTTGATACGCCCAATATCATCAATAGTTGGATGGTGAGTGCAGGCTTCGGCAATGAGAATTTTGTCGCCAGGCTTTATATGTTTAATTGAAGCAGCGCCTCGAACTTCTTCGAGCAAATCACCTTTATAGCGTGAAAAAAGTATTGAAAATGTAGTGGTTTTAATATGCGGAGGAGTGTCTGCCATCATTTTATGCACAACTTGTGAATCGCAAACTACAAGGTCAGGGTTGCGTTTCAAAGTGGTGAGCGAAATCGGGTACTCACTTTCTTTCACAACAAGGCAAATTCCGCTGGCGTCTAAAATATCGCGAATTGCTTGAACCTGTGGCAGAATTAACCTCCCTTTTGGTGCTTGCAAATCGATAGGAACAATCAAAATACAAAGCCCTTTCTGTGGGAGTAAATCGCCCAATAGTGGTGGAGGAGTGATAAAATCATCAGGCAATTTCTCAACAATTGAGTGCTTTATTTCTGAAATATATTTGTCGCGGTTTGCTAAATCAACCGAAGAAACAGATACATAAGTTGATTTGTAGTTCTGCAATTTTTCCAGAACATCGTTAGAAATTGGTGTTTTGTCTGTTTTATTGACAATTACAATATATGGCAGTTTCCTTTTATGGACAAAATCAATTAATTCTTCTTCATAATGAGTGAAATTGTTTGGTTCGATAACAATCAAAACGACATCGGAGCGGTCAAGCGCCCGTTTTGTACGTTCAATACGTTGCTCGGAAAGAAGTGAAACATCATCAATGCCCGCAGTGTCGAGCAAATTAACCGGACCTATTGGCAGAAGTTCCATTGATTTTTCCACAACGTCGGTTGTTGTACCGGGAACAGATGAAGTAATAGCGACATCTTGATTTGCAAGCATATTCAGCACGCTCGATTTACCGACATTTGTTCGTCCAAATATCCCAATATGAAGGCGAAGAGCCTTTGGTGCGGTTTGCATTTTACTACCTTGCTAATACGACAAATTGTGTTCTACGGTTCTTTGCGCGTCCTTCTTCTGTTGCATTAGAAGCAACCGGCTTGGCAAATCCAAATCCACGATAACGCAAGCGGTTGGGTTCCACCCCACGAGCAATGATTGCATCATAAACCGCTTTTGCTCTATTTTCTGATAGTTGTAAGTTATATTCCTGAGTACCGATGTTATCGGTATGTCCCTGAATTTCCAGTCGTAGCCGCGGACGTGTTAGCATTGCATCAACTATTTCTTCTATTATCGGGATAGCATCTTCCTTTAAATTCCATTTGTTGAAATCAAACAAAATTGGACGAACAAACTCATCTCCAACATCTTTCCACAAGTCCGAAGTATCATATTCTCCCATTGCTATCAAGCTATCATTGCGATTTGGCAAATTCAAGTAGCTAAAAACAGTGTGCCATCCCCAGTATTTTGGTGGTTTATAGGTAATTAAATAATAATAACGAAGACTATTATAAATATCGCGAAAAACATTTATCATCTGCTCGCGCGAATACACTTTATAGAATTTCCCTCCTGTGTAGCTGGCAAGCATTTTCATCTCTTCATCTTTTGTATAACCGAAAGCAACGCAAAATATATTTACGTTACGTTCTTTTGCAGCTTTAATAATTTCGCCTATTTCTTTTTTTGAGTAGTTTTCATCTCCATCGGTGAATAATACAATTACGCGTGGGGTTGTTGGGTCGGTGCCTTCGAAGAGCTCTATGCTGTTGTAGACTGCTTCGCGTATGCCGCTAAATAAGCCGAATCCCTGATTGCGTTTTGCACGAAACAAATTCAAAATTGTAGATGTATCACGGCTAAACGGAACTTTTAAATCGAAATCTCTATTAAAAGTTGCAATCGCAATTTGGTCGAACGGGAATTTAAGTTTCACAAACATTTCGGCTCCTTGATGAATTGCTCCCATTATCGGGTCCATCGAACCGCTATAATCAACTGTAAGAACTATATTGTAAGGAATAGAATCCATCGAACCAAATTCACGAACATTAAAATTTGGTATTTCAACATCTCTTGTATTATAAACTTTGCCGAGAGTTTCGCTCATCCGGACAAAGTAGTTTTCCTCAGACTTCTTATAAGGCTTAGCCATCTGAGTAATAAATCGCCCGAGTGAATCATATACACGAGTATAAAGTTTAACTGTATCAGGATACTTGTCTATCTCAATTCGGAAAATATCGTAGATTATTTGGTTGGTGTTTGCCGAATCGATTGGTATAGTCGATGTAATATAAATAGGTTTTTGAGCTGTATCGAGTGGGTCGTCAATTGATTTAATAAAATCAAAATCTGTCGGTCGATACGAACGACACGCCGATAAAATCGTAATAAAAATAATCAACAGCAGAAATTTATTTTTCATTTTATCCCAAAAAGCATAAACCAAGTAAAAAATGCAGAATTAACTCCTGAAAATTTTTGAAGCAATATCACGCGCCTTTTGCCGGTGCTCCTCCTTTACATGAATGGCGACGACTGCGAGAGCGCTTAGCATCATTGCGAGGTCGTCCGAGAACCCAAGCATTGGAGCAAAGTCCGGTATTGCATCAACTGGTGTGATGAAATAACCAAGCGCCCCTAAGATTACCGCTTTTGCCCAGTTCGGAGTTTCGCTATCACGAAACGAAAAAAAAAGTTGAAGAGCAGTTTCAACAAGTTTTTTCCCGGCGCGTTGCCAGCTTGACTGAATTTTGCTTTCTAACTTTTCTTGTGATAGTTCTAATTCTTTTACTTCTTGATTTTCCATAAACATCTCAATTTATTGTATTTTCAAGACTATTAATTAGCCAAATTATTGCTAATCAATGTTTTCTTCGAACTTTGCTTTGCAATGTGGGCAATACAGGTATTTTTCGAAGCCCGAAGATACTTTCTTATAGCGAATTTCGAGATAATAATTGCCGCATTCGGGGCATTCTTTTGCAACGGGTTCGTAATTTGTTATATAATTGCACTTTGGATAAGTCGAGCAACCCCAAAATTTTTTCTTAGATTTTGGGCTGTATTTTTCCACAAGATGTCCATTTTTGCATTTCGGACAGGTAACACTGGAACTTATTGGTTTAGTGCCGTCGCATTTCGGATAATTTGTGCAGCCGTAAAAGTTTCCATATTTACCTTTTCTAATTGCCATTGGACTACCACATTTGTCGCAAGTAACACCTTCGGCAATTACTGGTTTTGTTTCTTTTTTCAAGGATTTTGTGAAGGTGCAATCAGGATAGCGAGTGCAAGCAAGAAAACGCCCACGACGGCTAACTTTTATCACCATCGGGGCACCACACTCATCGCAAAGAACGTCTGTATAGTTACGTTCTGCTTCGCTGAGTGCTTTGCTAAATGGTTCGTAGAATTCTGTCAATACTTGGACGTACGTGCTTTTGCCTTCGGCTATTGTGTCGAGTTCTTCTTCCATTTTAGCAGTAAACTCGACGTTGAAAATATCTGGGAAATTGCTGATTAATATTTCATTAACATCTTTGCCTAAATCAGTTGGGGAAAATGCTTTCCCTGATTTTTCAATATACTTGCGTTCAAGCAAAGTTGAGACAATTTGAGCGTAGGTGCTTGGGCGGCCAATACCCAATTCATCAAGTTCTTTCACCAAACTTGCTTCGTTGTATCTTGCTGGTGGTTTTGTGGATGATTGCTTTGCTTGTGTTTCAATTAGTTCGACAATTTTATTTTTCCCAATATTTTTCGGCAGCAAAGCATCATTTTCTTCCTCTTTTTCTGTATTATCTTGCGTATCTTGATATACTGCCATAAATCCATCGAATTTCACAATTGTTCCCGTTGCACGGAAGAGAAAACTGCCACCTTCTATTGTTACAGTTGTTTGTTCCAAAATCGCTGCTTCCATCTGCGAAGCAACAAACCTATTGTAAATTAATTTATAGAGTTTTGCCTGGTCTTTGCTCAGGTGTTTCTCGGCAATTTGTGGAGTAATTTCGACAAAAGTCGGGCGGATTGCTTCGTGAGCATCCTGAACGTTTGCCGATTTTGTCGAAAAATGATTCGGCGAAGCAGGCAAGTAGTCTTTCCCGTAAGTTTTTTCAATGAACTGGCGAACAGAGGCAATTGCTTCGGGGCTAATTCGGACAGAATCTGTACGCATATAAGTAATTAAACCAATTTGTCCTTCGCTGCCGAAATTGACGCCTTCGTATAGTTGCTGTGCGATTTGCATTGTTTTCTTGTTCGCAAATCCGAGCTTTCGCGAGGCTTCTTGTTGCAGTGTGCTTGTTGTAAACGGTGCCGAGGGTCTTTTTTTGACTTGCGAAGTTTTAATATCAGAAATTTTGAACTGATTCTGTTTGATTTCGGCAATCAGTTGTTCGGCTTGCTCCTGGTTGCGAATAAAATAAAGTTTAGAGAGTTTCGCCTGAATCTTTTTTGTTTCTTCTTCTGTTTTCCCTTCGGCAGAACCTTCGGGATTTTTGATTGTTTTATTATGAAAAGCGATAAGTTTTGCTTCGAACGGCGCACTATTTTCGACTGTGAAATCGCCGAAGATGTTCCAATATTCAATTGGCTTAAATGTTTCGATTTCTTGCTCGCGTTCGCAAATTAGTCGCAGGGCAACTGACTGCACTCGTCCCGCAGATAATGGGTCGGTGGTTTTTGACATCATTGCATTCGAAACAAACGGCGATACCTGAAAACCGATAAGCCTATCCAGCACACGGCGAGCCTGCTGCGAATCTACCATACGCTCGTCTATCTGGCGTGGTTGAGAAATACCCCTTTCTATGCCGGACTTAGTAATTTCATTGAAAACAATGCGTTTAATATGATTATTTATTGGCTTAATCTCCTCGGCGATGTGCCAAGCTATTGCTTCGCCTTCGCGGTCCGGGTCGGTGGCAATTAGTACTTCGGCAGCTTTTTCAGCCGTCGACTTTAGTTTATTGATTACCTTCGACTTCCCTGAAATAACAACATATTTGGGAGCGAAGCCGTTTTTGATGTCAATTCCAAGATTGAATTTGCTCAAATCTTTAATGTGTCCCACTGATGCTTCGACAATATAGTCTTTTCCCAAATACTTATTTATCGTTTTTGATTTGGTGGCAGACTCCACGATTACAAGTTTTTTCTTAGCCATATTTTTCAACTGAAATTAAAAATAATGATAAATTAAAGAGATTATAATTTTAAATCAAACAAATATAATAAAGTGCATTTAAAATTATTTAAATTATTTTAACATATACGATATCAAATCTTTTGTTTTTGCAAGTATTACAACGTTTTTTAGATATTCACTAATTTTATTTCTAATTCATTTCAAATTTCTATTAACTTAATATTCACACCATAATTTTGCCATATCTATTTGTTCAATTATAGAGGAAGAGAGCGTGAGAACAATTTTTAAACGCAATTTAATGCTTACATTAGCATTCTTCGCTTTTATCTTAAATTCCTGCACCGAAGCAAAATCCACTACTGAACCAACAGATGACAATCTAATCACAATTTCAATCTTTTCAGACCCACATTTTTACGACAACTCGCTGGGTACAAGCGGTGAGGCTTTCGAGAACTATCTGGAATCTGACCGAAAAATGATTGCCGAAAGCGAAGCTATTATGAAATCAATTGTCAATATGATTTCCGGAGACAATTCTAAAATTGTTATCGTTACGGGCGATCTGACAAAAGATGGCGAACTCAAAAGCCACCAACTTTTCGCATCGTATCTAAAACAACTAAAAGATAAAGGTAAAAAAGTTTATGTTGTTCCGGGCAATCACGATATAGATAATCCAGCATCTTATTCTTATCCGGGTTCAACGCCTGTAAAAGTGCCAAATGTAAAAGCAGACGAATATAAAGCAATTTATGCTGATTATGGCTATAAAGGCGCTATTGCCACTGATCCAAATGGTTCGCTCAGTTATATTGCAGAACCTATAGATGGAATTTGGCTGTTTTGTTTGGATGCTTGCCGTTGGAGAGAAAATGCAGGCAAAACGCACTCGGTTACTGGTGGCGTTTTCAGCGAGGCAACATTCAATTGGATAAAAGAAAAACTTGCAGAAGGAAAGCAAAAAAATAAATTAATGATAGGAGCAATCCACCACAACGTCGTTGAACATTTCGTAGGGCAGAAGATGATGTTCGGCGAATATGTTCTGGACAACTGGGAGCAAGTTGCAAAAACATTTGCAGAAAATGGATTAAGTGTGATTTTCTCGGGGCACCATCACGCACACGATGTGAGAATTTACCGTTCTGGAAGCAATTTTATGGTTGATTTGCAAACAAGCTCAACAGTTACTTGGCCTTGTGCAATTCGAAGAGTAAGTATAGATAACAATCGTGTAATGCAAGTAACTTCCGAAAAAATAACAAGCATTAATTACGATACCAAAGGTCGTTCTTTCCAAGAGTATGCTCAGTATCAATTTACAAACGGGCTTTCTTCACTTATTCAGTCATACTTAAAACAAATGGGATTGCCTAACGAAGCAGTTAATATGCTTTTGCCAGTTGTTTTAGAAGCATACAAAGCGTACTCCCACGGGAACGAGGACCAATTTTATACTCAGGATATTCAGATGAAAATTGCGCAGGCAAAAGCTGCATTAAGTTCCAATCCACAACTTGCGGCTTTGCTTATGCTTATGGAGGGAATGTTCCAAGATCTCGACCCAGACGATTATAATTTTACTCTTGATTTAAAAACGGGCGAAATCGGCAAGAAATTTGTTGAAGTAACTAAGTAATTTCAAGAATTAACTTATTTAATAAAACAAAGGCTGGCATTAGTGCCAGCCTTTTGCTGTATAAAAGTGTCGAAAGAATTATTCAACGCAATCAAGCAAAATTTCTGCAATATCGCGAACGGCAACGTTTTCTGCTTCTTTAGCTTTCGTTCCGTCGGTAATCATTGTTGTGCAGAATGGGCAGTTTACAGCAATTTGCGAGCAACCAGTCGCCAATAATTCTTCGGTGCGTTCGATGTTTACACGCTTGCCTTCAGTTTCTTCCATAAACATTTGGGCTCCGCCGGCACCGCAGCAGAAACCGCGGTCGCCACTGCGAGAGACTTCGTTAATTTCGTATCCAGCTTTGTTTAGCAATGTTCGTGGTTTGTCGTAAATTTCGTTGTATCTACCTAAATAGCAGGAATCGTGATAAGCAATTTGTTTGCCGTTGCCATTTGGTTTCAATTTCAACTTACCTTCGTCAATCAAATTCAGCAGAAATTCGGTATGGTGAACAACTTCGTATTTGCCACCAAAGTCAGGATATTCGTTTTTCAAGGTATTGAAGCAATGTGGGCAAATAGTTACGATTTTCTTGACGTTGTAACGGTTCAAAGTATCAATATTAGCTTTGACAAGCATATCGGCTAAATATTCGTTGCCAGCGCGGCGAGCAACATCACCGGTGCACTGCTCTTCTGTTCCCAAAATTGCGAAGTTTACACCTGCTTTTTGCATAAGAGTGGCAAAAGCACGGGAAATTTTAATAGCGCGGTCGTCGTAGCTACCGGCGCATCCAACCCAGAAAAGGACGTCAAATTCGGGGTGTTCGGCCGCTTGGCGAATGCCAAGGTCTTCCGCCCAGCGAGCTCTATCAGATTGCGAAAAAGCCCATGGCGTTGCGTTTGTCTCTAAATTTCCGAAAGCATTTTGCAGAAGGGACGGGAAATTGGCTTCCATCATCACAAGCGAGCGACGCATATCAATAATTGCCGGGACGTGTTCAATCATTACAGGGCATTCTTGCATACAGGCGCCGCAAGTGGTGCATTGCCATAATGCTTCGATATCTTCGTACTCGCCGACAAATTTTTTGTCCAAAATCGCTTGTTCTTCGGACGAAATCTCAGCGCTTTCTTTTTGTTTTCGCAGCATAATTGGTGCAACATCAAACGTGCGATGGCGAATTTGCATAATAATTTCGCGTGGGTCTAATCTCTTGCCAGTTGTATTGGCAGGGCAAACGCTTGTGCAACGCCCACAATGAGTGCAGGTGTACCCATCGAGCAATTGTTTCCATGTAAGGTCTTCAATATCGACAACGCCGAATTTTTCGACACCTTCGGCTTCAAAATTTATTGGTTTAAGTTTATTGACAGGCGTGAGTGAACCTAAAAATACGTTTGGGACAGAAGTCAGAACGTGAAGATGCTTCGAGTAGGGCAGATAATTCATAAAAGCAAAGATGAAAAGAATGTGTACCCAGAAGGCAATCTCGTGAATTGTCGAAGCCGATTGAGGCGAAAACAGCGGCGCAATTGCCGCCGATATTGGACGGAACGCATTGCTTGCATCTGTGCTTGTAAGTATTGCAGTCGCATTTTCGATTAAGAGCGAGCTAACGATAACAAAAATCATCATCAAAATAAAGCCTGCTTCGAGTTGCTCGCCTTCTACTTGCAGACGCTTCACTTTCATCACATATCGGCGCAACAAAGCCCACACAACAGCAATAATTATCAATACACAGAATAAATCGATAAAGAAAGTTATTGCAGAATAAATTGGACCAAGGAAATTGTAGAAATGGTGAATTCCAAAGCCGGTGAAAACCGAATTGGATGCAGCGAACAGCAGAATAAGAAATCCCCAGAATATCCAAGCGTGAATTGTTCCGCCACTTGCTTCACGCAAAATTTTAATTTGAAAAATTGCCACTTTCAAAGCAAGCCATGTGCGTTTGGCAATGTTGTCTGTTCTGTTTTCGGGTTGTCCGAGCTTCAAGTAGCTTATGAGCCGAACGACATTTTTAGTAAAAAAACCGAATGCTGCTAAAAAGATTAGAATAAAGATTAAATTTTTTAAACCAAATTCCATAATTCTCACAATTATTTTTTAACAAAAACACAAAAAACAAAAATAAAGCAAATTTAAGTTATTGCAAAATAAAGAATTATTAGGATGAACTAATAAAGTAATTTTTTGATTAAACCTTTCGCAAAATTTATAGTCAAATGTATGTAATTTGTTTCAAAAACATAGAATGGAGAAAAAATGAAATCAAAAACATTGATTATGGCGGCAACAATATTATTAGCAGCAATTTTTCCGATGGAGGATTTGCTTGCTCAACGCGGTGGTTTCGGCGGTGGTCGGGGCAAAGGAGCAAACTGCCCAAATCCAGAACAACGCAAGCAAATGCGTGAATATTGCCAAAATGAAATGCTTCCTAAATTGGAAGAACTCAAAAAAGAACTCGACAGCCGTCTGAGCAAAACTGAACTCGAAAAGCTAAATGAACTTCGCAAACGTGCCTCTGAACTTCGCGAAGAAGCAATGAAAAAACGCGCCGAAAAGCCTCGTCCCAACCGCGACAGCAAACCAAGCTACGAAGAACGCCAAAAGTTCCGTGCCGAAATGGAACGACACCGCCAAAAAATGCAAGCAATTTTTGACGAAGTAGATAAAATCATCAAAAACAACAACTGGATTTTACAGGAAATTGAGCCTAAATTGGATAAAATTCAGCCAGAGCGCCCGAATTTTAACGATGAGGAACCACGTCGTCCTAATGTTGATGCACCAAATCCAGACTTCGGTCCTATGCCTGATAGAATGAGGCTGCACAGAGGATTTGATATAGAAAGATTTATGCTCTGGGACGGTAGCAATTTTATTGAAAGAGCGGAACGCCTTCGCCCCGATGCTAATTTGAACACTGTTACTAACTACCCAAATCCATTTTCCAACCAGACAAAAATTGCAATCAATTCCGAAAATGAGCAAAACGCCCGCATAAATTTGTATGATATTAATGGCGAATTCGTCGCAGAAATTTATAATGGGAAATTGAGCAAGGGAAAGAACGAAGTTTCTTTTTCGGCAAGCACAGTGAAAAATTTGAAGCCTGGGACATATCTTTATATCGTGTCGCTCGACGATGGCAGGAAGTTAGAAGGCAAGATGATATATTCGAAATAATTGGGAATTTGATTGAATAATCTGATTGGCTGCCTTACAAAAGATAAGGCAGCCATTATTTTATGTATATTATTATCGTTCTATAATAAATAATAATATGAAAGACTATATTTTGTGTATCCAAAACGAAATAAAAACAATTGCCCCTCTTCAAGAATGTGGAGTTGCATCTTTGATTAAAATATTTTATTGATAGGTCGGAATCAATTTTGATTAACTTTTCTTTGAGTTCTTCGATATTAAACGACATCTTTTTGTCAAGATAAACAAAATATTGATAATCACAAAGATTGTCAAAACGATAAATAATGCTGTCGTTAACATATGATACTCTTATTTTGTTGGTTTCGTAGTCTTTTAGCAAAGACGCTAACGGAAGGCAGCTATGTGTCGTTTTGATTACTTTTTTTAGATTTCCAATACCAGACTTTCAGAATAACCTCTAAATCCATTTTTCTTCCAGAATCCTTGTGAAATCTGATTTTCTATTGCTACTTTGCATTCCACTCTTGTAATACCATTTTCTTTAGCCCAATCGATTACATCCTTAAGCATGGTCTCTCCAATTCCATTTCTTCTTTGATCCTTTCGGACAACCATTTCAATAATTTCAACAAATCTCTTAATCGGATATATTGGTGGATACTCTATAATGTCTGCCAAAACATATCCAACTATTTCATTATTTTCATCAAGACATACCTTGAAAAATTTGCTTCCGCTTTGAATGTTCTCTTTAGCATAATTCTGATATGCCTGTTCTGCTTTTTCTCCCAGGCTAAAATATCTGTCATAGTTTTGATGTAGAAGCATCATATCTTTCCATAGTTCTGTTACTACATTTATATCTGACAATACTGCTTTTCTCAATTTCATGTGTTTATCCTCCAAATCATACTAAGTATTCAATATGCCACACATAACTACTTTCAAGTAAAATTTCGCCTAACGTTTTGCGTGTATGTGCAGTAGCGGCTTAGAAGCACTTACCTGCCCGTTAAGCACAAAGTTTCTAAAAAGCACAGACCTTCGATTTATCCCTTCACCTGCTATTGCCAAATACATGCTGTTGGGTGTTGTATTTATTCTTTCCATTCTTTATCTTGTATTGAATTGTAACGTCCCCAAAATTTATAATGTGTTAATGATGTTAAGGATATTAATTTTGACATAATCCTATATTTCATCAATAAATGCTGTAAGTAATACATAATCCACAAAAGTGCTATAAATATAACAGACCATACTGTCAGTCTAATAAATGAAGATTTTATCTCAAGTTGCAGAACACTTTGTAATAATATAGTAAATCCAATAGAATTTAATATGCTTACCATAACAATTAAGCCGTGTGCTGTTTCAATTGCTCTTTTGTGGCAGTTATTCATACAATGCATACAACTTTCACATTTAAAAGTCCAAAATGGATGATTATTAACCATTTTAATTGCTTTTACAGAGCATTGCTTTATGCAAGAACCACATAAATCACAATCTGCCGAAGCATAAAAAGATTTGGCGAATGCAAAGCGGCCTATGCAGTAATATGCCAATGCAATGGGTGAAATTAAAATATCTTGAATCAAATCCCGGTATGCAAGAAAATCACACTGACCTGAGAAAATCTTATCAGAGTGTTTTTTTACTCTGCTGTAGTTTTTTCTATGAAGGTATTTTACTGTATTTTCATTTAACGAAGGATGAATTGAAAGCCAATTGGAAGGCATATCAAAAGGAATCTGTCCGACAATTTTATAACCTTTACTTTTCATGATAAGAGAGGAAAGTATAAAAGCAACACCTGTCAATCCAGGAGTTATAAATTTCCCAATTTTCATTCCAGCCCGTGTGTTCATCAATACAACACGATTGTTTCCTTTTGGAAAATTACGAATAAAGTCTAGTGTTTTTTTGGGGAAATTAAAACCGTGTATTGGAGAAATTATCAGTATCAATGCATTATCAATCAATGCGGATACATTTTTGATATCACATTTTGCAATATCATAAATTTTGCAAGCAATTTTCTTTTTTGCTGCAAATTCTGATAACCATAAAGCAATTTGTTTTGCATTTCCGGTCCCGGAAAAATAAAATATTGTAACTTTTTGAATGTTATTCATTGCCTGCTACTTGCTCCGTAATAATGTACCTAACGTTCCGTCGGTATGAAATGAGGCATACTGCGTAACTCAAATTTATTTAGTCAATTTTCACGAAGGAACCAAGCGTGCTGAAACGCTTGATATCACTGCTAATTCTGCCATATTTTATACCGGCTATTGCGCCACCTTGTTTTTATAATTTTTTTAAGAAAGGTCTCAAACTATGTGACCAAACTTTATAACCATTATCATTTAAATGTATCTTATCTTTTTTAAATAATGATTCTTTGGGAATACCATTAGAATCAACAAACTCAATAGTGTTGTCAATATATATTAGAAAATCATTGGTTTCACAATACTCTTTAATCAATGAATTTGCTTTTTGTATTTCACTCCAATTTTTCCATCTTGTTTTTGCAGGGCTTGGAATTATAGGTAAAAAAATCACTGGCAAACCAGGGATGCTTTTATGAATTTTATTTGAAAATTCTATAAATCCTTGTAGTACTTGCGTAGAAGTTCTGGGTTTGTTCCCTTGAATATCGTTTGAACCAGCATAAAGAACGACAGCTTTGGGTTTATATTTAATCACCAATTCATCCACCCAATAAACAATCTCGTTTATTTTTGCTCCTGCTAAACCTCTATTTAATACATAAAAAGGGAACAAATCCTTTTCTATTGTTTTCCAGAATTTTATCACAGAACTTCCAGTAAATACTATAGAACCAGGTTCTGGAAAATTTATTTTATCTTGTTTCGAATATCTCTTAATGAAAAAACCGAACAATCTTGGATTATCATATTGTCCAAGTTTTATAATTCCAAAAAATATAATTGCAAAAGAAGTAATTATTGTTAATAGAGTAATCATAATTTTTACTAACTTTTATTCATTTTTTACATCCAAGTTTCTTTTCCAATATGTGGCACATAACGTTCCTTGGCTTGCTGTTTTTTCTATTATTCTATTTCGTTGCAAAACCGCATTGTAAAATTAAGTTAAATTCAGAAATTCGCAAAAATATTATTAATATTTATAAATTGCATCAAGTCGTTTTTAGCTTTATGGATTGGTGTTGTCTAGTAAGAGATAGTCTTTTGGCTGTCAAGTCAAAAAGTTGTTGTTTTTGTTTTTGTTTTTCTTCTTCTTATTTCGCTTGTATTCTTTGAATGTTGTCCAGTTGCCTCTTTATTCTTCAGAATATTATTTACTAACAATCTTTAAATTCATAACTTTTTCAAAATCAACGATTACCTCTTTTGAACGTATTTCAAATATACACGGCTTTGATTTCCCAACATTTTTAGTATTTATGATTTTTTCTTTCATTTCTTCAGAAATATCAAGTGCCAAAACTGCTTCTAATGCCTTTAAAGGGAAATAAATAGTTGCTTGAAGCAGCCACTCCATGCGGACATCCATGCAATTGTTTTCTTCTTTTTTTGAACTTTGCATAACCATGCTTTACCATCGTTGTAATATCGCCATTGACAATTCATCTCGTAATTTTGAAAGAGATTGAGTAAATCCAGATAAGCTTCATATGATTGACCAAGAACTCTTCTAAGCACAATTTCGTCAGGATAGATGTGCTCATCTCTCAGTTCTATATTATTGATTGTCAAAATCTGTTCCCCTTAATATTATTAAATGCATTCATACAGGTTACCATTATATATAACTTTTGCAAGTTTCTATCTACTTAATTTTTTTCCTGGATTGCACTGCATAAATATTCTATCGAGCGTTAGGTTCACAGAATTAATGTGGCGTTGCTGGTCTGCCTCGGGAGGAGTTAGGTAGTTTGCTTTGCCCTTGTAGGATTTGAAAATACCAGTTGAGTACCAAACTGTTCCGTCCAGCATTGAATAGCGAATACGTATTTGGTCCGCTGTTATTTCGCGATCGTTAGCAGAACCCTTGATAGTAATGTTTTTTTGTAAAACAAGCAAACAATTGTTGTTGTTTGTATCCAATTCAGCAACAAAGAAGCCTTCGAGTTGGGAGATAGCATTTATTTTTTCCAGAAAATCATTTATCGGCAACGAACAACCAAAAGAACGCATTTGCGGGGCTCTTTCGTAAATACTTTTACAGCCAAAAGCCAGCAAGAGTGCGAGTATAATAAAGGCTTTTTTCATATCCAAACCCATTTATTTATTTTTCAAATTGCTCACAATTTCGTATAGTTTAATAAAATCATCAAGGCAAAGTTGCTCGGCTCGCGATGAAAAATAGTCAAGCTTATTCTGTTTCAATTCTTCTTCCAATAATTTTGGGGGGATTTTGCAAGCATTCAAATAGTTTTCGAGCGAGTTGCGAAGCATTTTGCGGCGTTGCGAAAAAGCACTTCTCACAAGCGACATGATATCTTTGAAGGCGCTTAAATATTTTTGTTCTTCGTAGAAATCAAGTACAAGAACAGACGAAGTTACTTTCGGAACAGGGAAAAACGAACCCGCCGCAATATCGAAAGCAATGCTCGGGGTACAAACCAAATTAGCAGCAACCGAAGTTATTCCATATTGTTTGCTTCCGTGACGGCTGCAAATGCGTACAGCCACTTCTTTTTGCACTGTAAGAACAGCTTTTGATATATATTGAGCATTCTCAAATAGCAAAAAGAAAATTTCCGTCGAAATATTATACGGTATATTACCGACTATCAGCAATGGTTCGTTATTTTGCTCAAAATGCCTTTTAATATCGAAGTTCAAGATATCTGAATGGATGATTTTTAATTTGTGGTTGAATTTATTTTTCAGGTAGTCAATTGCACGTTCGTCTAATTCAACAATAGCAAGCAAAGGTTGCCGCTCGACCAAAAATTCAGTTAGGGCACCCATTCCGGGACCAATTTCGAGAACGTGTTTTCCCGAGATATCTCCAAGCAACGAGACAATCCTCGAAGCAACGGTCTTGTTTTTCAGGAAGTTCTGACCTAATGATTTTCGTGGCAAGATATCTTTCATTTTGGACTGAGAATTTTTCGCAAATCGTTGTAAGTCTCTTCGATTCCGATAGAAACAACTTTTGTATCGGAAATAGTTGATATGAAGCTTGTATCGCCAGACCAGCGTGGGACAACGTGAAAATGGAGGTGCTCGGGCAAACCGGCGCCGGAAGTTCTGCCGAGGTTTGCACCTAAATTGAAGCCATGCGGCGAGTAAATTCCCATTAAAGCAGCAACGCATTCTTGCATAAGAGCAAAGATATCGCCCAACTCATCTTTTGAAAGTTCAGTGAAATCTCCGATATGGCGATATGGAGCAATTAATGTGTGTCCGTTGTTGTAGGGATATAGATTTAGCACAGCAAAACAGTGCTGGCGACGAGCAACGACATAAGTTTCGTTGTCTGGTTTGTCGCCGCTTGCAGCAACGCACAGGAAGCATTCTTCTTTGCTTTTTTCTTGTTCGTCTTTGAAAGTGCCGATATATTTACTTCGCCAGGGGGACCAAAGAGTTTCCATAATATGAACCTTTTTAGTGCAAAAATATCTAAAATTTTGGAATAAAGAAAATAAAGTTACTAAGGCAAAGGGAAGCTTGCTTGGGGAATAAAAGTGCATTGGGTCGCAAAGCTGGATATCAATATCTATATATCAATATAGTTTGTTAATTTAGAATTATAGCGGCAAACAAAGAAATCGTTTTAATTGTGCCTCGAAAAAATAAGGGGCGATGATGTTTTGCCCCTTATAGTTCTATTTTATTTCTTCGCAATTTGGCTGATGTTCTTTGTTTCGATTTTTACGGGGAATTGCTTGCGAAGGCGGTTAAGCCATTGCTCTGTGAGGTTTTTCTGAATAATATCTTGAATTTTTGGTGCGATATCAGGTATTGCTTCTTCGAAAGTCTTTCGGCGGGCGCCCTCGATAGCGTTCACTTTAATTATGGAATAGCCTTGCTCGAAAGCAATTGGCTCGGAAATATCGCCAGGCGACAACTTATGCTCGGAGGCAAGTTTTGCAAGTTGGTTGCGATCGAGCGGAAGCGGCCCGTGATAACCGTTTTTCCCACGCATTCCTATTCTCTGGGTATGCTTGTTTGCTGCTTCGTCGAAACTTATAGCACCGGCACGAATTTGCTTAAAGACGCTATCAGCATCTGCCTTCTGCAAAAAGTAAATTTCGCTTATATCATACATCACCGGTCGGGTCAAATCAATTGAAGTTGTGTCATAGTATGCTTTTGCTAATGTGGAATCGAACTTCATTTTGTCCCATACTTCGAGCGCTTCGACTTTGAAGAGCAAGATACCATCGCGAAATTCTTTCACCAAATCGTTGAATTCCTCGTATTCCTTTTCTAAATTGCTTGTAGTATAATCAAGAACGCGAGCCTCGACAATCTTTTTAATTGCATTGCTAAGTCCGTCTCGATTTAGCGGAGTGCCGCGAAGTTCCTTCGAAGTAGCAATTTCATCAACGAACTTGCCAACCGTTGTATTTTCGTTTCGCAATGTAAATATTGTCTGCTTCTTGATTGGCTCAGTAATTGCCATTTGCCAATCGGGATCGATACTTGTTTTTGTGGTATCAAGGACATTCAGCAATGCTTCAAGTGCTTGCTCGTTCTTTTTAAAGCCGAATTCATTTTCAAGTTTTTCGATATATTTAATTTTATCTTCGGAAAAATAAAGGCGTTTGTAAGTTGCCCGAAGTTCGTCTATTTCAGCAGCAATATTTATCGGCAAAATAGAATCAACCTTGAAAATATGGTAATAGTTTTGAGTGAAAATTGGGTCGGAAATTTCCCCTGCTTTCAATTTATAGATAGCGTCTTCGATTTCAGGGATGTATGTTTCCTGCGTGTTGTTCAAGCCACTCGAGCGGCTATAGTAGCCATCGACAACACCACCTTGCGGAGCGGTGCGAGTATCGATACTATGCTCTTTTGCAATATCGGCAAACGACACTTTGCCCTGTCGTATAATTTTGACCAAACTATCAGCTTTATGTCTGAATTCTTCATCGCTTAACTTATTATTTTTATTTTCGAGTACAATCGAACGAAGTCTCAGGTAGTTTCGTGGAGCTTCATCCAACACTTTGATAAGAAAATAGCCGAAATTCGTTTTAACTGGGTAATTTGTGTATTCACCTTTTTTTAATTTATATATTTCTTCTTCCAGAATTCGATTGACGCGTCCAACAGTTATGTAACTACGAACAACGCCACCGTTTCGAGAAGTTTCAGGATCGTCTGAATACTTTTTGGCTACTTCTTCGAAAGGAACGCCTTGCCGCAACTCGTTCAGAGCATTGTTGATCTTTTCGTATGCGGCTGTTGTATCGGCATTCATCCCAACAATCGCAATAATAATTGCAACTTTGTATTCTTTTTCACGCATTTTCTGCCATTTCTCAAGAGTAGGCTCTGTAAGTTTCTTTTCGAAGAAAAACGATTCGGCAAGCAATTTTCTATTCTGCACGATATCGTCTATCACTGATGAGTCTTTGTCAAATCCACGAGAGATTGCATCCTGAACTTTAAGCCTATAATTAGCATATAGAGTAACAAAATCAATAATGCTATCTTTGGTCAAATCGGATAATTTTTGATGCTTGCGGTTCATATTTTTCTGGAATGCGCGCTCAACTTGCTTATAGGTAATGTTCTCTTTGCCAACAGTTGCCAGCACAATGTTCGAATAGTCTGTTGGTTTCTTCTTCTGCGCAAAAGAAACAAAACAAATTCCAATTAGCAACAACGCAACGATAATCCATTGCTTCATAATTCCTTCCCTCTATGAGAATTAACAATTTGCATGCAAAATATTAAGTAAATTACTATTTTTTTTTGGAAATACAAAGAAATCGAGAACTATGGGATCGTAATAAAATAAATACCGTTTAAACTTAATATGGTAATAAATCGTCTAATTAGTTAATTACCAAATCTTTTATTTCTCTTCTGTATGAATACGGCTTCGGGGCGGCATAGCCATATCTAATAAGCAACAATGGATGGTAATCTGGCACGTGAAGTGATGCCGCTAATTTGCTCCGAACAGAAATTTCCTCGCAAGGCATATTCAAATGAGCAATACTTATACCTAATTTGCAAGCGTACAATCCAAAACGCTGAAAAGCACGTCCAACATTGATCCATGAGCGAATATTGTTTTCCTCGGCAACAAAAATTGCAATTCCTGCTGTATGTTGTAAAATATCAGATATTCGCTTTGCTTCGCTTTCGGCAGTAACAAAGTTTTTCATGACAAAATTGCCAATAATTTTTCCCATACTTGGCAACCCCATTGAGGCTGTCCATAGGCCGTCTTTGGTGAGTTCGGCTTTGCGTTTAGAATATCGAAACCAGCTTGTAAGCTCATCGACAAACTTTCTGTTGCTAAATTGCAGATTGTTTCCTTCAATAATGTAGGGAATAATAGGTTCGAATTTTTCTCTCCCATTGAATAGATAAAGATGAACTGATGGAAAATCAAACGACGATTTCAAAAATTCTGTATCCGCTTCGTCGACCATTTTGTCGGAATATTTACTTCTATTTGATTGGCGCGTAGAAATATAATCAAACAAATCATCATTGCCAGTAGCAGCATTAGAAATAAGTTTAACGCTGATTGCTCCAGATGTATCTTCTGGATACTCGATTTCACATTCGTAACCTAAGTTGCTGGCAGCAACGACGATATTTTCCAGTGCACAGCCCAAACTAATATACAAAGCGTGATTGTCTTCATCCACAACTGGCAATGCCCGAAAAAAATCAGGGTGAAGGATCACACCATCAGCAACATTTTCGAATTTCCAAGGTTGAGTATTATGTCCCGATGGGGCTTTCGAGGCTGCTTCAACGAGAAAGATAAATTCTTGATTTTTCAAAGTACTACCTTAAATATATGGAAACGCTATTCTTTTTTATATTGTAAAATATTATAGCCAAATACAAATATAGCCAAAATTAATTGATAAAAAAAAGGCTACCAAAAAGGTAGCCCATTTAACATATTCAGCTAAAATTATTTAACAATTACGAGTTTTTCGCGTGCCTGGAACGGACCGCTAACCATATTGATAAAGTATACACCCGAGCCAAGTTCGCTTGTGATGATTGTTGCTTTGTAGTCGCCAGCACGCATTTCACCATCTTGAAGCACGCGAATTACTTCGCCTTGTGCGTTGATGATCTCTATACGAGTATAAACATTGTCCAAACCAACACTGAAATCAAGCGTTACCGAACCACCAGAAACAGGATTTGGTTTAATCGGGATCATCTTGAATTGGTTCTTGTTAATCACAACGTTTCGCAAATCTTGCACACAATGCTGCAACGAAATACGACCGGGGACGTTCACCGAGCTTACGCACTCGTCGCGATCGTGGAAGGTGATGTTTCCAAATGTAGGAACAAACGAGCTGCTATCGGAAAGCAGAATTAAGAAGTTCGGATTGAAGAGTTTTCCATCCTTATCAATTGGCAATCCACCCTTGCCGTGAACAAACAGCGAAGCTGAAGTTTCGCTATGGAGCACTTCATGTGCAGTGAGAACCCAATTTCTCAGGATTTCGCCAGGAGTAACAGAGCCATTGTATTTCATCCATTTTGGATTGTATTTAATCTCAACAGTAAACTCTGTGATTTTAACTTCGGGCCAAGTGCCAATGTGTCCTGCATCTGGAGCAAGTTTGATAGAAACAGGGAATTCTTTATATTTATCGGTAGTAGTCATACCAGCTGTCATTTGGTCTATGCGTGGAAGAGAAAGCTCGACATTGCTAAGAACACTCATAGCTGCAAGTTCAGCTTCGTAAGTACCGATTGAGGTTTCAACGTAGAATTTTGCTTTAATTTTGTTGCCATTATCGTGGATTTGTCCAGTGCGTGCAGACGGTTTGAAACGAACGTTGTAGACTTTGTTACTTTGTGGGTCAACCTGGTCGCCAGGAGTAAATCCAACAACTTCGAAAATATCAGCGTAAGCATCCTCAACATAAATATTGTTAATTTCGAAGGTGCGAGTAGTGCCGGTATTACGGACTTCGAAGCTCAAAGTAGGTTCATCACAACGAGTTCTGCGTTGGAAATCTATGCTTGTAGCTTCCAATCCAAGGTCGAATGCGTGACCAATAACATTAATTGTAGTAATTTGTATGCTATCGTAAGCTGGGAAAGCATCGTTGTGGATATCGAGAGCAATTTCGCGGCGTAGAGTGCGAGTAGGAGTAAATGTAACAGGAATTTCGAGTTCTGTGCCACGAGGCAATACAAAGTCTGCCGGAAGTGGTTGCAAGAATTTGAAATCCTGGTTGGCATTAGGCGTAAGCGGACGAATGCGAATTTCTTTGATGAACAGGTCGGCTGTGTTGCTCAAGGAACGGATTTTGATGCTACCAGTTACAGGATGAAGTTCGCCAACTTCAACCTCGGGAGTAAACTCATAGCCAATTGCTTCTATCTGCGGCAGATATGCAGAACCTTCCAAAATACCATATATGCTACCACGAGGCACATTATCGCTTGAAGCAAATATTGGGTAAATTCTAACATTAGTAGCAACATTGTCAGTTATTGGTTTAAATCTTAAATTAACGCGAACTGTCTTGGTTTTGTTCGGGTCGGTTTCGGTTTGAGGCCAGACTTCAATTTGGGTTTGACCAGAAGCGATAAAGTTAGGTTCATAACCAACAATTTCGTAGCTACCGTCGTTGTCGTTATTATCGATTTCAGCACGAATGAATTTAAGTGGAGCAGTTCCTGTATTATAAACTTCTACATAGCCCTGGTAAGCATCTATCATATTAACTTTTGCGTCTAATACGCGGCGGCTACCCCAGTTGAAGCTGGTAATTTGAGGTCCGGGTTTAATAGCACGTCCACTAATATCGGACCAATATTTGCCACTGGCAGCATTAGAGTTAAAATCAACTCTTGCGATATAGTCACCATTGTCAGACGGAGTAAAGCATATGGTTCTAAACCAAACTCTTTGACCAGGTGGAATTATTACCGGAAAGGCTGGTTCGATTGGATCTTCTATTGTATAAGCTAAATTCGCCGGGTTCCAGTTAAATCCATCTATTACTAAATCCATACTACCTGTATTACGAATAACTATGCCACCAGTATGGCATTTCTTATCACCAACAACAACTACACCAAAATTATAGTCGGTTACATCAATTTTTGGTACAACGCCCCGACCAGTTATTGGGAAGGAGAATCTCAAGCATCCAGTTTCAATTTGAACCGAATCAATATCCAAATTGAATTCGTTTGGCGATTCATTAACAGGTGAATAACGAACATTTATTGGTAATTCAGATTTCTTTGGAATAATAGTTGGAATTTCTGGTAGGTCAACCAGTTGATAATATTGCCCTCTCCACAGTTTAATAGATTTAATTGCGACGTCGTTTCCACCCTTGTTTTGAATGATGTATGTCAAATCTTTTGAAGTACCAACCCGCACAGCTCCAAATTGCAAGACATTTGGATTGCTTGCAATATTGTCTGCGAAGTATTCAATTTTAGTAACAGATTCTTTCCCTGCTCTATCTGTAACCGACAGGTATGCAACAGCGTCTTTTGTTATGTCTTCAACTTCTAACAAGAAAGAAAAGTCCGTTTTCGGAGGGAACGGAGTAAATGGAGTAGGGAAGATAGGATCTTTGAAATTAACGGTTCCTTCGAGCAAAGTAGGCTGATCGGAAACACCCAAATCTTGCTGAAGTGGGTCGTCGCCTTCTTTTCCATTTCGAAGTTCAGTAAATTTAACTGTATATTTGCCGCAATTTCCTTCCACGAAAACTTCCGGAGGCAATGTATCAACTACATCCGTTACTTTAAATTGCATTGCCGCAGGCCAACCATATGAATCCACACTTGTAAATCCATAAACATAACCCCCAAAAGGTGTTTCGCCAGTAATATAATGAGCACCTGCTCCAACCCGAACTCTTGCAAAAAATAGATCTGTATTTGGAATTCTATTCATTTTAAATTGAGGAACGGTCTGGTAAATTGGCTTATTATCAAGTTTGATCGACTCAATCAGCTGTTTGTGTCTCATTGGATCATTTGTATCGCCTATAGCAATAATATTAAACCAGTTATCGTTAAATTGTCCGGAAGGTGTTTGGAAAATAGTTAAATTTGTAAATTGCTCGACCGCAGTTGTAACAACCATAAATGGATCATAGTTATTATTCCCATCCCAACCCGCAGAATAAGAATAGTGCAAAACTAAAAACGGTTTTTCAGATGTGAAAATAGACACACCTCGAACTGACTTCAAATCATTTCCTGGGGCACCCATTATTTCGCTTATGTCTGCAAAATCACCGGAACGTTTCAAAACAAGCGATCTTCTTTCAATTAATTCCCCTGTGTTTTCGTCGTACCAGGAAACATCAACTTTAGTCATATTCTCGGCAGCCACTATACGAAAGAGGTCACCTTTGTAGGGTGGTCTCTGTAACTGGACAGTAGCGTATCTTTTGCCCCAAGCACTTACTGGTGGGAGCATTTCAATTAAATGGTCTCTTGAAGAACTAATTAAAGCAGGAAGGTCCGCTCTTTGATGATAAGAAAGAAGTCCTATTGGCTTATCACTTTTTATTCTGGAACCTGAAATATCAAATTCTCCATCCTGATTGCCCATACCGCGCACACAATAAACCTGACCACGATTAAGCGTTACAGACCATTTATCACCAATTCTACGACCTGATGTTGTTGTGGAAGATGCTGCACCTGCCCCCTTGAGTTCAATATTAACAGTGGTATTGTTTTCCGAAGCCATAACCACAAAGCCGCTGCCAAAGTATGGGAAGTTTTGGTCACCCGAACCTTCATTATTATCATAATAGCAGGCGTGAATGTAGTCGGTTCCCCACGAAGCAACTGGTATTGCCATATAGCCGTCCGAAGTTGTAGATTTAGTATTCAGGCAGTAAACCGAAATCGGACTTGAACTGGAGACTATTCTAAATGCTTTGTTATCTTGTGGTGTTTCGTAAGGAACACGAATTTCATCGCGTGCCATATTGAGCTCAACAGGCGTCCTGAATGTTATAACACTATACGGTTTTGTAATAGTTTTTCTTGCGATAGTGCCATTAGTACGAGCGTTTTGAAGTTCGACAACCGTTGGTTTTGCCGAGGAAACGAAAATAAACAAATCCCCGCTCGTCCAGGTAGCAACCTCGTTCTGAGGGAACGCTACAATAAACTCGTAGCCCTGAGCGTTAGAGCCCCCTGTTAGCATTTGATTGCCAAAGCCCTGCTTGATTTTTTCTATGCGCGTGTTCTGTGCATTGGCAGTCATTGCCAGTGCCACTAAGCACAGTGCAAGTGTTAATGTAAACAGTTTTTTCATTTTAACCCCTTGTATAATAATAGTTTATTTAAAATATTTCTTTCCCTTATTTGTATTAACAAACAATATGTTAAAAAATCACAAAAAAAATTGAATAATAATTCATTACTATTCACTTTAACTTTCAAAATACAAAAAATCTTATTAAAAAACTAAATAATTGTTTTATTTGTATATTACATTACTTAATTTACTTAATAACATATTAATGATTGACTATGCGAATCCGTATTACCATATTACTATTCCTACTATCATTTGAATTTACCAATGCTCAAATTTTTCTAACCGACAAAGGCAAATCACCATCGAACTTTCTCCATTTCAACAGTAATATAGAAAGAAATGCCCCACCCAATTTCTACAAAACGAAAGGACATAAACCTATCGAACGCCTTCGGCATAGACTTTCAATGCGGACAGATACAACTGGGCAACTTCCTGCTACAATTCATTTCTTTGGTGAATACAACAAATTTTTCAAACGCAATAATGAATACTTAAATCAAAATACAAATGCTTGGCAGGAAATTGGCCCGCGACTGCCACAAAAAGGCTCGGATAAGCGGCTTTCGGGCAGTGGACGAGCCAACGTCGTCGCCTTCGACCCGCTTGATAGCAACCTAATTTGGCTGGGTTCGGCTTCGGGCGGATTATGGAAAAGCACAAATCGCGGGCAAAGCTGGGATGTCGTGCCTTTCACAGAGTTTCTTTCGATGGGCGTTTCCGATATTGCCATACCAAAGCAAAGCCCGACCACAATTTACGTTGCAACTGGTGATGCCGACGGTAGCAGTTTCTTTGGTTGCTTTTCGCTCGGGATTATTAAATCAACCGACAAAGGAAACACTTGGGAAATTTTACCAACAGGAATTGAATATAGCAGCGGCAAGTTTATTTCAAAATTGGTCGTCCATCCTGAGAATCCACAAATTCTTTATGCAGCAACAAGCCATTCTATAATAAAAACTACCGATGGCGGCAAATCATGGCAAGTTCTTATCGACGGGTTTAATTTTCGCGAACTCCGCTTCAAAGAAGGCAATCCCGACGTCCTTTTTGCCACAACTTATAGTCTGGCTGAGGGTGCCTTTTTACTGATTTCCGAAGATGCAGGCGAAAATTGGTTCTTCGCTAATTACTGGCGCGATGCAAGCCGCGTAGCACTCGCCACCACACCGCTCGAACCCCAACGTTTACTTGCTTTGTGCGTTTCGAAGTATACTAATTCGTTCGGTGGGCTATATCTATCCGATAGCGATGGCTACTTCTGGCAAACACTCACCGAAGACACTGTTGAATTCAGTAAATTAGTGCAAGCACAAGGCTTTTTCAATCTTGTGCTTTCGTTTTTACCTAACAGTAAGAATGAATTCTTCGTCGGTGGAGTGTGGCTCTATCGTGGTCGCTTTCACTCGAACGAATTTACTCCAATTGCTAATGAAGTTCACGTCGATATGCACGACCTTAAATATAATCAATATGATGGCAAAATCTATCTTGCTAACGATGGAGGAATTTACCGATTTAATCCCGATTTTACTGAAATCGAAAACATAAGTTCCAATCTTGGTATTACGCAATTCTACCGCATCGGACTTAACCCATATAACCCTCAATTGTTCTATGGAGGTTCGCAAGATAACAACGTTTTCGAATATTTCTACGATAAATGGCAGTTTTTCTGGGCTGGCGACGGAATGGAATGCTTTGTTGCACCGGAAAACCCTTCGCTTGTGTATTTTTCTACTCAACGAGGGAATATCTATAATACAGAAATCGGGAAGATGGAAATCCCATCAAGCGAAAAACGTCCGTGGGTAACAGCTTTTGGCTACCATCCGGCAAAACCCACAATTGTCTATTGCGGATATGAAAATCTCTGGACTACTACTGATAAAGGTCGCACTTGGCAGAAAATTTCGGACTTTTCTGATAGTTCTACTATTAATGCAATTGCTACCTCGTATTTCGACGAAAATGTGTTTGCTGTTGCCAAAACAAATAATGTGTTTTATACACCTGATTTTGGGGACAATTGGACAAAAATATTGCAAATAAATAGCCCAATTTCTGCAATTAAGTTTGACATTTACGACAATTTGTGGGTTGCTTGTGGCGGATTTATCGGGTCAGAGAAAATCTTTCGCTGGAATAATTCCAAATTAGAGAATCATTCATATAATCTACCCAATGTTCCCATCAATTGCTTAGAAATTGATAGCACAACTGACATAATTTATATTGGGACAGACTTTGGAGTATTCCACAAGAAACTCAACGATACATTATGGCTACCTGCTGGCGATGGCTTGCCTGCCGTAATAATTAACGATTTGGAAATTCACTATGGCACAGGAACCCTTTTTACAGCAACTTTCGGACGTGGCATCTGGTCTTTGCCTCTTTGGGACTGCGCCGCCGAAAAGCCGATAATCGCCGTCCCAGAACGAGTTGTCTTCTGTCCCGACGAAGAAGTAACCTTAGAGGTGCTAAATCCGATTTCGGACTATACTTACATTTGGAACAACGGGAACAAAGGCACATCGCTAAAGGTTTCGAAAGCAGGCAACTACTACGTTTCGGCAGTTCGGGGGAATGGTTGCGTTGCAGCAAGCGATACAGTTTATCTATGGAAGCCCGCAAGCCCAGAAATTAACTTGATCTTGCTAACATCAAATCCAATTTGTGAGGGCGATACCGCTCGGATACTTGCGAAAATTCAAAGCGCTCAGAAAGTGCTGCAAAGCGGATGGTCTAATGGTAGAATTGGCTTGCTCGGACAATTCACACAGGCTGGGAAGTACTTTTTCTGGCTCGTTGACGAATACAATTGCCGTTACAACAGTTCGCCATTCGAGATATTTGTAAATCCGTTGCCGCCAAAGCCGGCAATACACAAGATCGGCTATTGGCTGGAAACCGATGCAGCCGGCACGCTTTCGTGGTATGCAAACGATTCATTACTTTCTGGCGAAATAAGTAATCGTTGCTATGCTTTCGCACCCGGTCGGTATTACGTAATTGTGCAGGATACAAACTACTGCCGAAACACCTCCGACACTCTGGAAATTAGATTTGATGGCAACGCTGTTGCAAATATGCAGGTGCGACTCGCGCCAAATCCAGCGAGCGAATATATTACGCTCGAACTAAATTTGCTCGAAGAGACTGACGTCGATGTAGAGATATATAATTTGCTGGGGCAGAAATTATTTTTTCGTCGCTTTGCAAAACGGAGCGGATACGTTTTCGAGCAAATAGATTTGCGGCAGTTTGCCCCTTCGGTGTATTTTGTGAGCATACGCAACGAGTTTGGGCGGCTCGAAAAAAGCTTCGTTATTGTGAGGTAGGTTCTTCGATTCATCCATAAACAATCTAATTATAATATATTAAAAGGTTAATTAGATGGATTATATTAAATTTGCATCGAAAATTAGCTTTTTTTAATTTAACCAAAAAGAATTTAAAGAGCATAGTTTCAGACGTGCTGAATACAAAGAAAAGATTAATCTAATTATATAAACCAAAACGAATACATTGATTTGAAAAACACTATCGACAAACACTATCGACAATTTTAATATTGAAAATAATACAAATTTTAAATTTATGTGGATCACCGATGGCAACTATTGGCTTTCGAAAGATGGCGAAAATAGATATAGAACCTTAAAAGAAAATCATTTCAACAAGAACTATGAGATGCTAAATTACAATTTATTAAGAGAATACTTAAAAACAATTATACCATAGCCTTTCGTGTGTCGAAAACTCTTCTTTGCACAATATTTATTTCTTTCATATTTTTGCTAAAAAATCGAGGAATGAATGATTAAGCACGATAATTGGGCGCGTATTCTTCTGACAGTGGCATTGATTGGTTTTGCTGCTTGGTTTGGGGGAAATTTAGCTCGAACAGCAATTGGTTATGATATTTTTAAACCCGAAGCAGTGCTGTCGCTCAAAGATAATTATACGGACGCGATCAGAATGCAGAATATATATTTATTCGCCGATTTAGCGATTTATACCGACGTAGGTTATGGACTTTTCGCAATATCTTTGATTATTTACGCTTTGCGAAACAGAAAATACTGGAAGCAAAACGGCTGGCTGACGATGTCGCTTATTATGCTTTTGCTTGCTCTGCCGGTGCAAGGATATTTGTTTTATATGGATTGGCGGCTAGCTAACTCGGTTGTTTTGCAAAATGTGCGAGATTTTTACGATTGGGAAGTACAAGAATTCTTCTACAATAGATTTGTCGGGAATAATTGGACTGTTGTCAGCAGTTTGAGTTTTCTAACAACTACAGCATCTGCTTTGTGTTTTGCTTGGCTGCCATTAATGAGAAAGGAGAAAGCAAATGACAACTAAGGAATTACTCAAAGAGCTCGAATACATCGCACAAAATTCAGGTGTGGTTGTCCGACGCGAAAAAGGCAATTTCAAAAGCGGCGCAGCAGTGCTAAAAGCAAAAAAACTTGTGTTGATCAATAAAAATGCGACACCCGAAATTGCAGCGAGCGCTATTGCTCGCGGCTTGCCTGAGGACGTTTTGCAGCATAGTTTCATCAAGCCAGTTGTCCGCGAATTTATCGAAGCGGAAGCAGCTCTCGAAAAGCCCAAGTTCGAAATTGTAGTGAAATATTGAGTTCTATCTCACGCTATCTCTTATTAGTGGCTTTTTCTGAATTGGTTCGGAAGGTTCTATTAGCTTTATTTGATTACCTTTCTTTTTGTCTTTATTATCATTGTAGCGGCGAATGTTTTTCGGAACTTCCTCGACTGCATCAACACGGCTGGTGGGGTCGTCTGCCCAGGGATTTGCATTCAGCACTTCGGTGGCAGTTATTCTAATGTTCTTCACCACAGTGCCACGTTTGCCCGGAATATCGAGCAATTCATCATTTCGATAGAAGCGTATTGCCCCAAAATTGCCCTGATGCACTATTGCAAATTCGCCCACGTTCCAGCTACGCTCCATTCCTGGATACATCAGCAATTCCTCTCTTCTGGCCCCATCAATTTCTATGCGCAACCAGGCTGTATCGCGAGCAACTGCTTTGATAACTATTGAATCACTTTTGTTGAAAAACTCTGTCAATTTACTTTCAATGTTACTTTCCGATTGGTTGTTTTCTACTGTATCCTGCACATATCGCTTTTCTTCGAAAAACTTTTTCGTATCGAAAAAGAACACAAAATAGATTACAAGCAACAAAAAAATCGCAATTACTGAAAAAATTATATAATTTACAAAAACAGGATTAAGGCTAAAACGCACTTTTCGCTTCTTGAAAATTTCCGTATAGTCCTTGCTTTGCAGAACTTCGGTGGAAGTAACGATTTTTTTCGGCTTTTCCTTTTTCTTCTTGAAGGATTTGGCAGCGAGATTCTCTTCGTGCTGAGCGTCTATTTCCGCTGGTGCTTCCTGGGGTTCGGCGATTATGGACGGTTCTTCTGTCTTCTGCTTATGTCCGGTTGACTGCCCTGCCTGCTGAATGCTTAAATCAGAAATTTCGTAGAAATTGCACAATTTCTTGATAAACGATTTTATATAGACCTCGGGCAAAACGTTATATTCCCTATTCTCGATTGCTTCGATAACATGCACACGAATGCTCGTTGCTCGGCTTACTTCTTCGATTGAAAGATTGCGCCGCAGACGCTCTGATTTGAGTATTTCGCCCGTTTCTTTCATAAATTGCTTTTCTCTAATTTAATATTTATTTTGTATTTATGAAATTTTTTTTATTTTTTATTATATGAATTATCAATTAATATGCCAAACAATACAATAATTTATTCAAAAATCTTTCGTTTTATATATGTTTACAATTATTTTGGGGAAATATGGCATTTATAATATTAATAGCAACTGTGGTTATCTCGCTGTACGCAATGTATCGCAACCAAAATATATACTACCGATGGATGTTTTCGCCGTGGCGTGTCCGACGCGAAGGTGCCTGGCATACTTTCATCACAAGCGGTTTTTTGCATGCCGACCTTACTCATCTTGCGTTTAATATGATTACTTTTTATTTTTTTGCATTTAGATTTGAGGAAATTGTTGGTGCGACCAACTTTCTGATAATTTACTTAGGAAGTATGATAATCGCTGATATGGGCTCGTTTTTCAAGCACGCAAACAACCCTAATTTCCGCTCGCTTGGAGCTTCGGGAGCTGTTTCGGGCATTGTTTTCGGCTCGATTTTATACTTCCCGACAAGCAAAATGATAATTTTCCCGCTGCCTATACCGATTCCTGCGTATATTTTTGGTGTGCTTTATCTCGCGTGGTGCTTCTACGCCGAACGCCAGGCACGCGACAACATAAACCATTCGGCTCATATGTTTGGGGCAATAGCCGGAGCTGTGCTAACTGTGCTGCTCGAACCCAGAGTGGTTCAGCATTTTCTTAATCACTTTTGATTAAACTTGCTTTTTTGCGTAATCTATTAATTTATAGACGGCTTCGATTAGTTGCTTCATCTCTTCTTCGGATGTAAAGTACCCGGGGCTTACACGTATTGTGCCATACGGTTCGCTACCTAAATATTTATGAATAAGCGGAGCGCAATGCAGTCCACCACGGACAAGTATTGAGAACGAATTCGCTAAAATGAAGGCAGCTTCTTCGGCTTCAAGATTTTCTATATTGAACGAAACGAGTGTGTAGCTGCTTTTTGTTTTGCTGTGATATAGTTTAATTGCAGGGTTCCCTTCGAACTCATCAACGAACATTGAAACGAGTTTCTTTTTGTGTTCTTGGATTTTTTCCAGAGTTTCTTTTTTAATAAACTCGACACCAGCCGCCATAGAAGCAATACCGGTATAGTTTTGTGTGCCGGCTTCGTATATATGCGGTTCTTTGCGAGGGTATTCGAGTTCGCGGCTTTTGTAGCCGGTGCCGCCTGTTTTCAGCGGTATCACTGAAATATTTTCCTTTATATAAATTCCGCCGGTGCCTGTTGTACCAAATAATGATTTATGACCGGTGAAAGCAAGCATATCAATGCCCTGCTTATCTATTTTAATTTCCACATTTCCCACCGATTGAGAAGCATCTACCAGCAATTTCACGCGGTGCTCACGTGCAATTTCGGCAATTTCGGCTATGTCCTGCAATGTGCCGGTTACATTAGAGCAATGATTGATTACTATTAATGCCGTTTCGGGCTGTATTGCTTTACGAATGTCGTCTGGAGAGACATATCCGGTCGAATCGCAAGGGACAATCGTTGCATCGCTCATATTAATACGAAGCCGGTGGTGCAAGGGGCGTAGCACAGAATTATGTTCCGTTGCTGTTGTTACGATATGGCGTCGGCACAAATCGTAGCCCTTCATTATCAGGTTTATCGCTTCGGTGCTACCTGAAGTAAAAAACAGGCGCTTGTAGTTTCGCGCACCTAAAAATTTTGCAATTCGCTTGCGATAACCGTCCATCTTATCCTGAAAAAACAGTCCGCCGCGATGGACATTCTGCGGTAGTTCTCTTATGCTTTTCAATACTGCTTTCTCTACTTCGGCTGGTTTTGGATATGTAGTTGCAGCATTATTTAAATAAACATAGTTTTTTTTCATTTTCAATTTAAATTTTGATGAACAAATTAATTAAAAAAATGTTAATTTAATTTTTTGTTTAACTTGTTTGTTCTGTTATGTTAAAAAGAATAATATTGATTTTTATTTTATACATTTGTTTAGTAAGCAATGGTTTCTCGCAGGGTTTGCTTGTCCCATATAATTTAAATTTCGAAATGGGCGCAGTGGGCTACGAACCGCCGCAATGGGACGCAAGCAATTCCGCACAAAAGCAAGGCTACATAATCATTACTACCGACTCACTATCGCACTCGGGACGCAAATCGCTTGTAATAAATTCGCCCGACAGCAAGGACACTTCTACTATTGCGTTTGTCAAGCAATCCATTTATGCCTACAACTACCGTGCCAACAAAGTAAATTTCGGTGCTTATTTTCTTACTTTTATGGATAATGAACGCTCTTTCGCTTTTCTCTGGGCTAACGTCCGAGACAAGGACGGTAATATTGTTGCTTCTTTCAGCACACAGGAAAAGCCAATCTCTTCCGCCGACTGGACTTATTTCTCGATTACGCTCGACATCCCGCAGGAAGCCGAAATAATTAATTACGGCTTTGCCCTAAAAGGTAGCGGCACCGTTTTCATCGACAATGCCAATTTCGATTTAATTTTATCTGATCCAAAATACTATGCGCCGCAATCGAAATTGTCCGAAACCGCTCTCGATAATTTAGTTGCGTTTGCAGAAATTTTTGGACTGGTCAAATATTTTTATCCAAATTTCTATTTTGATAAAATTGATTGGAACAACTTTCTGATTGCAGGAATAGAAAAAGCCGAATCAGCAAAAAATTCAAACGAATTTGTTAAATTGATAAGCCCTCTGATTAATCAAGTTGCCCCAGAGGCAAAATTAAACGAGAAATCAAACTACAAGCCCGACGAAAAATTCCCCGAATATGCTTGGCTGCATACCGGTATTCCATCGAGTTACGCCAACGCTGTTTCGAACAGCAAAATGATAAATCTTGCTCACACTCGCCGCACAAGCACCGCACTTGCCATTCAACGCACGCCAATCAGCATTGGCAAAATTCACCCTACAGCAATTGAACTTTCAGCAGATTGTTCGATTATTGCAGGAAATAATTCTTCTTTCGGCAATATCCTTGTCCGCTTCGAAGACGAAAACAATCGCATAATCAGCTTCACCTCGTTCGAACCGCCATTTGTGAAATCTGCCAATCTAAATACATACTTGATTAAAACCAAAGTGCCCGAAAACACTAAATTTATCCGTCTGGCTACCAATCTTGATGGCGAAGGCACTTTCTTGGTTAGAAAAATTGAATTGAAAATATATGCGAAAACCCTCAATAATCCACGAAGACTAATCTTCGACTTCGAAAAAGAATCCCCTCTCCATTGGGAACTGCTCGAGGCATCTGCCCGTGCGGGCTACCAATTTTCAATTGAGCATAGTTTTTTGAAATTATTCTCAACCAACCACAATAAGATTATTATCCCTAAGAATACTTTTTCTATTACTTTGCAGAATTCTATTGAATATGCTCAACCTTTAATTCTCAATATTGATAGCGTCGCAAATTCAAATTACAGCATAAATTTCCGCTCGCAATTACAAACCAAACCTATTGACTTTGTTCCTACGGCAGCAGACCGCCATAGCAGGATTGCACTTGTGATTGATTTATGGAACTACCTTGCTCATTTCGCCTCGACGGAAAATGAACGCTCGAAAATGCTGAACTTGCTGCGCTCATCAATTGCAAGAGTTGCCGAACAATCCGATAGCCTTGAATTAGAAAAATGCCTGAATGAACTTCTTCTTCCAATAAACGATAATAACGCGCTCATCGAGAAATATAACCCGAGCGTAACAAAATTCTTGCCTGTGCTGCTTAAATACATTGACGGGAAATTAATTGTAGCAAAAAATCATATGTCCTCTGTTTTGCTCGCAGGCGACGAAATCACCGAAATTCAAGGCAAACCTGCCACCGAGGTATTATCGCAAATCGAGCAATTTATTACCGTTCCAAACCCAGCGTATAGAAGAATTATTGCAATTAACAAGCTTTTGAAGGGCGTACCTGATAGCAAAGTGGAAATCACCGCCCTTCGCAACGGCAAACCCATTAAAGCGATTGAAACTCGTTCACTGCTTGCGGGCGAACTCTTCGAGGAACGCCCCGAGCGATACGAAATTTTCGGCGACAGCACTATTTATTGCGACCTTACCCGTACCACCGACAAAGAGCTGAACGAAATCGCAAAATTTATGGAAAAATACCCCTGCTTGATTTTTGATTTGCGAGGGAAATCGCAAGTTTCGGAATATTTTTTGGGCTTGCTTGCCGAAAGTGCAGTGCAATCCTTCCCAATTGTTACTACGACAAACACCGAACCTTTCGGCAGAAGCAGAAATTCATACACAATCTATACAAATATTAAGCCATATAAACGTTTGGCAAATAAGCAAGTAATTTTTCTGTGCGACGAACGCTCTGTTGGACTTTCCGAAACAATTTTAGCAATTGCAAAGCACAATAAGTTAGGCACAATTGTGGGACGCCCAACTTCGGGCTCGGCTGGCGAAATTTGCACAATTGCTCTGCCATGCCAATATTACCTGACAGCAACAGCGGCAAAAGTTTTCTCTCCCGATGGCGAAGAAATATCAGGACGCCCTATCACGCCTGATATTTCTGTCGATTATGATTTGAATTTTATCAAGAAAAATATCAACGAAATTTTATTCAAAGCACTTGAAATTATCAAAAATTCAAGGAATAAATAAATGATTATTAAGAAAATTGAACTTACCAACTTCAAAAGTTTCAAGGAGCTCAAATTAGAGCTGGGGAAGTTCAATGTGATGATTGGCCCAAACTCGGCTGGAAAATCGAACTTAATCTCAATATTTCGTTTCCTTCGCGATATTGTGCAGTCAGGCCTGGACAACGCTATTTCTATGCAAGGCGGAGTGGAATACTTACGTAATTTGAGTTTGGGCAATAGCGAAAAATATATGTCTCTGAAAATTGAAGTTGAACCATTCAAAAAAATTCGTCCAATCAAAACGATGCCTCACGGAACAATAGGAATTAAGCCAAGCTGGTTCGAACACGAGTTTGTACTTGAATTTTTCGACAACAACGAGCAATACCGCGTTGTCCATAACGTTCTGAAACAGAATTTCGACTTCTTTTTGATGCGCGACAGCTCGAACACTGAACATATTATCGGGCATAGTGAACTCACAATCTCGAACAATAACGGAAATTTCTCTATCGATTATACAAAAGACGGCGAAATCCCTCTTTCGAAAGAAGATTTGCTGCCATCCATTTATCTTGATATTAATTCATATTCAGAACAATCGAAGCTGAACGAAACACTGTTCATCGAAAATCAGTATTATATGCCACACCCCGATAGCGTCCGCAAAGCAATCGGCGATATTTCTATTTACGATTTAGACCCAAACCAGCCCAAAAGCGTAACCTCAATCGCAGGCAAAGCCGAACTCGAAGAAAACGGAGAAAATCTTGCCATCGTGCTTAAACGCATACTTTCCAATCCTGAAAAAGCTCGCACTTTGTTCAATTTGTTGCAGTATCTTTTGCCATTTATCGAAGAATTCGAAGTTGATAAATTTTTAGACAGATATTTGCAGCTGAAAGTGAAAGAATCCTACGTCAAAGATAAGTTTCTGCCTGCCTCTCTTATGTCGAGCGGTTCGCTCTTCATTATAGCAATCGTAATTGTTTTGTATTTCGAACATAAAAAATTCGTAATATTCGAAGAACCCGCGCGACGCATCCATCCTTATTTAATTTCGAAAGTTATCGAAATGATGAAGGAATGCTCGCAACATAAGCAAATTTTACTCAGCACACACAACCCCGAAATAGTTAAATACGCTGGAATAGAGAATATTCACTTTGTTTCGCGCGACGAACAAGGCTTTTCTTCTGTCGTTAAGCCTCACGAACGCGACGAAATCAGAACTTTCCTGCAAAATGAGATTGGAATAGAGGAACTCTACATTCAAAACTTGCTTAAATAATTATGGCTCTGCGTAAATTATATATATTTGTCGAAGGAACAGACGACGCCTTGTTTTTCAGCAAGGTTTTCCTGCACTGCTTTAAAAAACTTTACGACGATGTCGAAATTATTCAATACGCACAGATGAAAAAATCGAAAGTCGATTTGTTTATTCTTAGCATTAATACTTTGAATTTCGATTATATTATGCTTGCTGATATGGACGAAGTCGAAACAGTTTCCGAAAAGAAGCGAATAATCAAACACAAATTCGAACTTGTCGATATAGAAAAAATACTGATAGTAATAAAAGAGATAGAAAGCTGGTATCTGGCGGGAATGACCGACGAATTTGCTCGTTCGCTCGGTCTTGAACCAATTACAGCAACCAACACAATTACGAAGGAAGATTTTAATCTTTACTACATTCGCACCTACCGGTCGAGAATTGATTTTATGCAAGAAGTGCTGAAACATTTTTCTGTTGAGGCAGCTTGCCATAAAAATCGTTCTTTCGATTATTTTTACAAAAAATTTTTTTTAAATAAACAGAATTAATATTTTTGGTATGATTTTTACAATATCTGAGTGAACTTATAAAGTAGTATAATGAAAAATAGACGTGATTTCATAAAGCAATTAGCTTCGGGTGCTATTGCGTTAGGTGCGGCAAGCAATTTAACAGCACGAACACTTGAATTCGAACCATTCAAAGGTTTAGAACAAAAAATTAACGGCAATGAACAAATAAGAAATATAATATTGCCACCAGCTCTCAAAAGCGGTTCGCTTATTGCAATTGCCTCACCTGCAAGTCCTGTAAGCGCCTGGAATTTATCGAATACCGTAAATATACTGAAAAAACAAGGCTTTACTGTTGAAATTGGGCGAATTGCCAAAAACCAGAAAAACGATAATAATTATTTTGCAGCAAGCGATCAGGAACGAGCAGATGAACTTATGCAGTTTTTTGAGTGTCCTGAGATTTCAGCAATAATGTGTGCTCGCGGCGGCTATGGCGTTATGCGTGTTCTGGATAAGCTCGACTACAACGTAATAAAGAAAAATCCGAAAATCATTATAGGATTTAGCGATATTACCGCTCTGCTTAATGCAATTTATGCAAAATGCTCGCTTGTTGCTTTCCACGGACCCGTGGCAGTAAGCAGCTGGAATGATTTCTCGCTCAGCAGTTTCAAAAAGACTCTCACCGTTGGCGAACTTTTTTCTGCAAAGATTGACGAGATGCAAGTAATAAACGACGGAATAGCCGAAGGCGTCATTCAGGGCGGCAATTTACGAATTATTTCCAGCACTATGGGAACACCTTACGAAATTCAAACTGACGGTGCTATTTTGTTTCTGGAAGATGTGTCTGAACACGCCTACGAAATCGATAGAATGCTCTCTCAACTACTCCTTGCCGGTAAAATGAAAAATATCAAAGGAATTGTTTTCGGCAAATTCAAAAATCTACATACTCGCAAATCTTTCTACCCAAACCGTGGCAAAACTATTTTCGAAGTAATTAACGAAATTTGCAAACCACTTGGTGTTCCGCTTGTTTATGAATTTCCATTCGGGCATATCACAAACAAAATCACTTTGCCCATTGGAATAAAAGCACGAATTGACACAAAATCAAAGACTTTTTCGCTGCTGGAACAAGCTGTCTGCTAAGCAAGGTAGCTCAGGCAACCAACTCCTACGGGTTCCACCGACAAATACGCTTCTGCATAATGAACACCTATAAGACTTCCGAAGTATTTGGCTCGTGCAATAAGTTCTTCTTTGAATTCCGGGCTAGAAAGTTTAGTTTGCGGTTCGTTTGTGTTTTCGTTGCCCGTAGCGTAAACTTGTGAGGCAAACGCTTCGATTGCCTTCATCTTAATATCCTGAAACTCTGAAATATCAACGTAGAAATCGGGTTTTCGCTCGAACTGGTAGCTTTGCATAAAGCAGAAAATTTTACGAGTTCGATAAATTTCTTGTTCTTCTCCTTCGAATTCGGTGTGAATTTTAGTAAGTCCGCTTTTGAAAAGAGCGTTTCTCACAAGACGATGAACAGCTTCGTGGTCGGGGTGGCGTTCGAACGGAGGGTGAGTAAGAACAATTCGTGGTTTAAATCGACGAATAATAGAAATCACACGATAGAGCGATTCTGGACTTTCATCGATAAAGCCATCCATCATTCCTAAATTTATGCGGTGCGACACTTTCAGAATTTTAGTTGCTTCGAGCGATTCTTGCAGACGCAAGTCTGGATTGCCGCGGGTGCCCATTTCTCCGCGAGTGCAATCAACAATCGCTACTTTCTTGCTTGCAGCTGTCATTTTGGCGATCGCCCCGCCTGCTGAAATTTCAGCATCGTCCGGGTGGGCGTCAATAACGAGCAAATCAACTGTTTTAACTTCAGTATCCTCGAAAATAATACGTGTTTCCATTTAATTGCCTGTAATTGAGTGAATTTTCTCAATCCTAATCATATGGCGACCGCCTTCAAATTCAGTAAAGAGGAAAGTTTTCACAATTTCCTTTGCGAGCGATAAATCTGTTATTCTTGCACCAAGAGCGAGCACATTTGCGTTATTGTGGCGGCGTGCCATCTCTGCCATTTCGACAGATGTGCAATTTGCCGCACGTATTCCTACTACTTTGTTTGCTGTTATTGCCATTCCAACTCCTGTTCCGCAAATCAAAATTCCGAAGTCTGCAATGTTTCCTGCAACTGCTTCCGCTGCTGGAAAAGCAAAGTCTGGATAATCAACTGCTTCTTCCGAAAAAGTCCCAAAATCCAGCACTTGTTGCTCTAATTCTTTCAAGAATATTGATAATTCTTTTTTATAATTATATCCTGCGTGGTCTGATGCTATCGCTATTTTCATAAATTCTTTATTCCTATACTATTATAATTTTTATAACTTTTTTTAATAAAATTATCAACAATTTTTTAACAATCTACATTTTCTTCTGTTAATAAAACGAACTTTTCCACAAATTTATTTAGTCCAAATAATTTTTTTCACATAAGGACAATTTTTTGTGAATATTTTGTTAATAAATTCTATAGTTTTATACACACATATCAATAATTTTCAATTTTCTAATCCAAATTATTTCATAGTTTTAGATGTTTGTCAAGCATTTTTTTTACACTTTTCCACAAACATAATAAATAATAATAAAGGAATATATAAATATATAATAATATTATTAGAAGAATTATCAACATAAGATTTAATAAAAACTTCGTGATAATTCGTAGCGATATAAAATAAACAAACCTTTGCAATTTGTGTGTGACTTTACATCATTTCGAATTCATCCCTTCATTTATAATCTCATTTTTTTGTAAATTTGCATTTTAACAAACTTAATTGTATATTAAAAGTTAATTTTTTTCAATAATTATTCATTTATTTTAATTAATATAGATATAGATTTTTATCTGGAGAGTTAATGGAATTAAATGAGATAAATCAAAGTGGGAATAACCACGCAAATAACGGAACAAACGGCGACAATAGAATCATCGAAAACGTTCAGAATATTCAAGAAATTCTTGCAAATGAGGATATTGTAGAAGTTCTTTTCAAAGGCAATAGGCGTGGCTTTTATATTTCTACGGGCTTCGATACTATTCAGCCCGACGATAAAATAGTTGTAGAAGCCGAAAATGGCGTTGATTTAGGCATTGTTACCTATATTGGTGCTTCGGCTAAAGCTCGTGTTCGCTGTTGCCACAAAGCACGTTCGATTAAATACAAAGTAGTTCGCGAAGCAAGCGACGAGGACCTTGAACGCTACTTCACAAATACTGCCGAAGAACCTTCGGTGGTGAGAAAAACTCGTGAACTTGTTGAGCAATTTAAACTAGATATGAAGGTTACCGAAGCTGAGTGGCAACTTGACCACCAACGCTTAACTATTTATTTCACTGCACCCCAACGCATTGATTTTCGTGAACTTGTTAAAGAACTTGCGCGCGTTTTCAAAACTCGCATTGAGCTGCGTCAGATTTCCACTCGCGAAGAAACTAAACGTATGGGGGCAGGCTTCGGTCCGTGCGGGCTAAACCTTTGCTGCACTTCGTTTCTGGCTGATTTTAATCATATCACACTCGAACACGCCCGATTGCAGCAACTTTCTAACAATGTTGCAAAACTTAGCGGCTACTGCGGTAGATTAAAGTGTTGCCTTATTTACGAAATTGAAACATACAGCGAAGCATTTAAGCACTATCCACAACTACAATCTCGCATTAAAACAGAAGAAGGTCTTGCAAAACTTGTAAAAGTTGATATTTTCAAGCAGATTTCTACTTTATATTTCCCCGAAGAAGGTAAATACAAGCAAATCACATACGATGAACTTAAACAATATATGGATAATAATAAAGTATTGCCACCGGCGGAAGAAGATTTACGCAATATTCTTGGTGATGGCAATATTCAGGTTCGCCGCGATATTCACGGCGAGGAATATATTGTAGAATAATAACAGAAGTAAGTTAAGCAATTTCGAAGTGTTTCCCTTGGATTAAGTTGTTGAAACGTCGAGGGCTATTATGGTGTCAGCAAAAATAAAATTTACCGTGTTTGGATTGGTACAGGGCGTTGGATTTCGCTATTTTGTGGCACGAAACGCAATGGCTTTGGGCTTGCGCGGCTATGTCCGCAATGAATACGATGGAACCGTTTCAGGTGTTGCAATTGGCAACCCCGCAAGCATAGATAAACTGAAATCGCTGCTTCGAAACGGACCGTCGCGCAGCAGAGTTGAAAATGTTATCTTCGAGGATTACATTGGCGAGGACAATTTTGTAACATTCGAAATTCGCTAAGTGAGCAAAATAAGAAAAATATTAACCGCATTTACACTTTTTATGATTATTCAATCAGGTGCTTTTGCCGAAATAATAAAAATAACATATCCATCACTTAATGAAATGAGCCCACGAATTGCATTGGTGCTAAGCGGTGGTGGTGCTCGTGGTGTGTCGCAGGTGGGTTCGCTCGAAGTGCTCGAAGAAAATCGAATTCCTTACCACTATATTATCGGAACAAGCATTGGTTCTATAATAGGCGGGTTGCTGGCGTCTGGCTATTCCCCTTTTGAACTCGATTCGCTTATTAATTCAATCAATTGGAATGATATTTTTTCGCTCAAAGAGCAAAGCAATCGCACTGACCTATTTTTAGACCAGAAGATAATAGAAGACCGCTCGCTTATTACTTTTCGCTTCAAAAATTTCAAGTTCATCGTTCCCGAAGCAATTTCTGCTGGCGACCAATTTAATATTACGTTACAAAAAGTATTTTGGAATAGTTTATATAAGCCGCACGGCAATTTCGACAATTTGAAATTTCCATTTCGAGCGGTTGCAACTGATATTGTTTCGGGCGAGTCAATTTCGCAAAAATCGGGCAATATTATAACTGCGATACGTGCGAGTGCAACTGTTCCACTGCGATACACACCAATTCGTTCGAACGGACAAATACTTGTCGATGGTGGTATTTTCGCAAATATTCCCGCCGAGCAAGCACTCGAATTTTCGCCCGATTTGATTATCGTAATCAATACCGTTTCTCCTAAACTCAATTCGGAAGATTTGAACACACCCTGGAATATTGCCGACCAGGTGATTACAATTTCGATGGATAAATTCACCCGAAAGCAGAAAGAATACGCCGATTTTATCATTACTCCAAATATAGATTGCCACAAAAATACTGACTTTTCAAATTTAGATACACTTATTAGAGCTGGGCGTTATGCTGCTGAAAATATGGTAGAGAAAATTCAGCAAAAATTTCGCTACAAATTTTATTCAAGAATCAATCGATATCATCAGAATTTCTCGATTGACTTGCTTAAAGGTAAAGCAATAGTTCCAATTAGTTTCGATAGCACCGAAGAAAATTTCATCAAACACACAGTAGTATCGATAAACAGCATCGAAGAATACAACGACTTGATAATTAAACTGCTCGAAACAGATAAATATAAACAAATAGAGTTGGATATCTCGAGTGATACAGTATATCTTGTTGGGAAGAAGTTTCCGCAGCTTACTTCATTAAATTTAAATGGTGTAAACAATCCAAATGTTGCAGAATTTGCAAATAAGTATGCTCAGAATAATTCTAATATTCCACTTTCTCCAAATGGAATTACTCGCATAAAAGAAGATTTGCTGAAAAAATACCGCTCCGAAGGATATTCTTACGCGATTATTACAAATGAGAGGGCAGATAGTTATGGCAACCTATTCTTCACTATAGACGAAGGCACAATAGGCGAAATTTTAATTATTGGGAACGAAGAAACAAGCGATTTTCTTATTCAGCGCGAACTTAAATTCAAAGTTGGACAGGTGCTTAATGCTGAGAAATTAGTCCGAGGATGGAATAATTTAGTTAAAACTGGACTTTTCTCCAATGTAGAAATTGACATTGAGGAAAATTTAGAAAATGCAAAAAAAATTGTTATCGTAAAAGTAACAGAAGGTGGCACTCAAACACTTCGCATTGGCGGGAAGGTTGATAGCGAGCGCTATGGTCAGATTGGTATCGACGCCATTCAAGAAAATTTGTTCAATGCCGGGATTCGTTTATCGGCTCGCTCCACAATTGGCACTCGCAATCAGGATTACGCATTCTTGCTCGAAAATCCTCGCATTTTCAAAACTAATTTTTCTTTGTCGGCTTCGATGTATTATTCCAGTAGAGATATTAATAATTATAGTTTTCAAAAAACTTCGCTTTACCACTTTAAATATAATAAAACAGGCGAAAGCACAATAGAACGGTTCGGCGGCATTGCTAATTTCGGTCGCCAGCTGGACAAAAACGGAACAATTTCTTTTAGTTATCGATTGGAGAAACAACGCTTTTTTGAAAAAAATTCTGCTAAGCCGGAATATTCAAATGTATCCACAATCAAAGTGGCAACAATATTCGACAGCGAGGATCGCTCATTTCTTGCTCGCAATGGGCAGCGTATCGAGCTTTATCTCGAAACCGGGGCAATTGCAATCAAGCCATCTGTAAGCTTCTCCAAAGCATATTTTTATTACCATCATAATTTAACAATTGAGAACGTTACTTTTCGTCCGGCACTTTCGTTCGGTGCGGCAGACAAAACGCTTCCTCAGGCAGAATTTTTCTCGCTCGGCGGGCAATCAAGTTTCTATGGATTGCGAGAAGACACCAAACGCGGGCGGCAAATTTTTACTGCATCGCTCGAAGCCCGTTATAAACTTCCATTCCAGATATATTTCGATACTTATTTATCAGCAAGGTATGATTTAGGAAACGCTTGGTTGCAAACTGATGAAATTGCGTTCAAGGATTTCTTGCACGGTGGTGGTCTTGCATTCGAGCTCGATACACCGCTGGGTCCCGGCCGGTTCGCAGTCGGTAGAAGTTTCTATTTCAGAGAAAATGGTGAAATTGTGTTTGGTGAACCAGTTTTATATTTTAGCATAGGTATGAAATTATAAAAATTAATCAATGCTTTCGGCAGTTACTGATTGCTTCAGCTGTCTTTTTTTGTAAATATAATTGACAAGCTCACCAGAAAACAGCAAAATAAACGAAGAATAATAAATCCAGATAGCCATCGAAATTACAACTGCAAATGTGCCATAGAATTTACCATAATTACTTATTCCGCTGATATACCACCCGAAAATGTGCCGAGCGATTTCTATTAGTATGACGCAGCTTAGTGTGCTCCAAAATATTACAAAAAATGGCATTCGCTTCGTCGGTATAAATGTGTAGATAAAGAAAAATATCACAAACGAAGAAACAAGCGAAATTAGCGTTACAAGCGCCCCGCTTATTATTTTATGTATGAAATCAGGAAAGAAACTCTCTAAAAACGAAATAACAAAGTTGCCAATTGGCACAAGATACGAATAAATCAGAATTAAAATTGTAATAATAATTGTGAGCAGAATATCATATAAACGGTAGATGATGAAATTTTTTTTCGCAGGAATATGAAAAATCGCATTTAGCCCAGACCGTAAAGACGACACAAGAATAGACGAAATCCACAGCAGCGAAACAAGCCCGATAATTCCCGCTGTATTGCTATGAAGGTTTATCTTCTTTACTTCTTCCAGTACAGTGTGAATGATCTCTTTTGAGGATTGTGTCGGTGGCAGGAAGTCCGAAAGCATTTTTTCTATTACATTCGAGAGCTGATTAATATCAATAAAAGCGTTTACAAGATAGATTGAGAGCAAAAATAGTGGGATTACGTATAGAGCAATATTGAAGGCAATTCCAGCGGCGAGTATATAAGTGTGGTTGTCGTCCAGTTGGTCGAAAAACTCCATTATCTGCGTGTAAACAGTTTTCAGTATTTTGAATTTGCCTTTGTCCATCAATATTCTTGCTGTATAATTACAGAATAACCTTTTTTCGAATTGCCCGCGAAAATTATCGTGTATGTTTTGTTGAAAGTTAAGAATAAGTCATCAATTCGAGCAACTTGTTTTTTTGTGTCTGAATTTAAAAAAGTTAAGCTGAATTTTCGTTCTTTGTAGATACGTTCGATAGGTGTACGTTCTCGATAAGCAAGATTGGGATAAATCAACAAGGAGTCGCCCCAATTTATGTCGATTTTTGGAATATCAGAAACATTTACAAAACGCCGCACATAATGGTCGGATGATGCAAAAACAGGCGGCTCGATGAAATCGACCAAATCGAGTGCATCTTTTGAGCCTGTGGCAATAAGCATAGCTCGGAGTTCAGGTCTTGCTGAAAATGAGAATTGCTTGTCGGAGATACTAATTTGAGTTTGACCGTTGGCAAGTATTGTTGCGAGAGCACCGCTATAATTAAGCCGTGCATCGGAAAATACGCCCGGAAGAGCGAAGCTTACAAAATCAGCATCAGCAATTGTATTAATAAGTTGTGCAAACACTCCTTCGCTTTCAGCAACTATTGGATTGGCTGCTGCATTTTCTTCCACAAGCGAAACTTTTTGCTCGCCCGATTGAGTTGAATAAACAACAATAAAATAATTTTTATTTGCTTCGAGCCACAGACGCGTTGTTGTGATTAGACGAGCGGGTTCGGTTGCAGTGAAGACGGCAATAGGCAAGGTTCCGGCTTCGAGCAGAAGCGGACGGGAAATTTCGCCGAACTTCAAGGCACTTGCAAGATTGTCGCCCGAACGGAAACCGCGCGATTTGTCCTCGCCCGTTGCATTTGCAATTTCGCGAGCTCCTGCCGAGACGGACACACCACTTTGCAAGTAATTGCCATTGACCACACGAACAATAGCTCTATTTTTCAATTCTTCTGTAATATATGTGGGTTCAGCAAATACCAGCTTTTTTGCTTTCGAATTTGCACTATCGAATACAAAAGCAGAGTATTTTTGCAGAACATCTATTCCAACGTCGAGTTTTGCTGTTGTTACACTATTCAACTTAACGCTTAAAGTGTCCTTCGCAGCTGTGCCGCAAGCTTCAATTTCCTTAGCTCCATCAGAAAACATTGGGAAAACATTTGCCACATCACCTGAACTATGCAGGTGAAGACTTACCATTTCAGTTGAGAAATTCGTAATTTTAAGATAGGCGTCGCGATTATCAATTTTCGCAGGTTCTCTAAGAGCCTGCACAGTCGAATTTTTCTCGTCCAGAAGCAGAACTTTTTCCGAATTTCCCTGGCGAATTATAACAATTGCGTACTGTCCCAAATTCTCTAAAATTAGATCGAAAAGCCCGATAAGTTCGTCGCCCGTATGCTTATGGCGAACAATTGAAATTGCAACTTCACCCGAACGGACAACCGAGTGGGCAGTTGCCCTCCTGTATTGAACGTGGCTTGCGATTGTAAGTCCGCTTGGGCAGCCAATCATCATCGAGTAGCTAACAGTAGAATCAGGATTGCCGTTAAAAAGTTTTAGATATGCTTCTTTCTGGCTTTGTGCAACAACAATTGAAGTGGAAAAAGTGATTATTGTATCGACTTCACGATGTTGTGAGGCTCCATCCGCCGACGGCAGAACAACAAATGTATAGTTCATATTTCGCCCGAAGCGAACTTTGTTGCTCGATTTAAGTTCGCTTGTGCCCTGGCGCCTAACTTCAAGAAATACAGAGTCCGCGGGTGGTCGCACAAAAGCTGAGACCATACCATAAGGCACGTCAGCGATTTCAGTTTCACCGTTTAGCACAATCGAACGGCTTTGCCCGTCGCCCGCAAGATTGAGCAGCCGCACATTTACAGTTTCGTATCGTGGCGGTGGATTGACAAGATATTCATTCTCCGAAGCACACGAAGCAATAAGCAAAACGCTTAATATTACAAGTATTTTTTTCATTTTCTCATTTACATTAACAAGAATTAACAATATTAATAAAATTTACAATATAAATGAAATAATATAAACGATTGTAAAACAAAAATGATATGAGGAGAGTATAGAATGTGAGAAATGCGAAGAAGTTGAGCAAATAAGCCGCGAAAGGCTAAAGGCTATTTGCAGTTTCATCTCTTCGGTTCCGATATTAATTCCTCTTTCCTCCTTCTATACGCCTTTCTAATCATTTTATAATTTATTTTCTAAACCTGAACGATTTAATTTTCTTAAATTTGTAGAAAACAGAAGGTGAGGAATGAATATCCCACAAATTAATCATCTCCAAGAAGCGCACAAGCGAATTAAGCCGTTCGTCCACCGAACGCCAGTGTTAACTTCACACTATCTGAACTCATTGCTTGGTTGCGAAGTTTTCTTCAAGTGTGAGAATTTTCAAAAGGTTGGTGCTTTTAAATTTCGTGGAGCGACTAACGCCCTGCTTTCACTTCCGCCCGAGCAGCTTCGCAACGGAGTTGCTACTCATTCCTCGGGCAATCACGCACAGGCTCTGGCTTTGGCTGCCAAACTGCTTGGCACAAAAGCAACGATAATTATGCCGAACAATTCCCCAAACGTAAAGAAAAATGCTGTCGCCGGCTACGGTGCCGATATAATTTTGTGCGAACCCACGCTCGAAAGCCGCGAGCAAACTCTGCGTCAGTTCGTTAGCAAAAGCGGGGCGATATTTGTCCATCCATACGATAATTTCAATATCATCTGCGGGCAAGGCACTGCGGCAATTGAACTTATCGAGGAAGTGGGTTCACTCGATACTGTTGTAGCACCCGTTGGCGGTGGTGGACTACTTTCGGGCACTTCCATTGCTACGAAATCGCTACTTCCAAACTCAAAGGTCTTCGGTGCAGAACCATTGGGTGCTGATGATGCTGCTCGTTCGCTGCGTTCGGGCGTTCGTGTTGAAAGCATTATTGCGAATACTGTTGCCGACGGGCTTCGCACAACGCTTTCTGAACTTACCTTCTCAATCATCAAGCAAAATGTTCAGGATATTATTACCGTCGACGATCAGGCAATCATTTCCGCAATGAAATTAATTTGGGAAAGGATGAAAATCATTGTCGAGCCGTCCTCGGCTACTGCACTTGCTGCTGTTGCTGCCGAAAAAGAAAAATTCGCCGGTTGTCGCGTCGGTATTATACTTTCGGGTGGAAATGTTGATTTGGACAATCTTCCTTGGTAGCCAATGACTTTGCTGGAAATTTTTTTTCTCTCGTTTGTGCTTGGACTGGATGCGTTTAGCGTTTCGGTTGCCGCGGGTGCGTTCTTCTGCAAAGCAACAAAAAGGCAAAAATTTCGCCTATCCTTCCATTTTGGTTTTTTCCAATTTATTATGCCAATTGTTGGCTGGACAATTGGCGTGAATGTGTTAAAATTTATCGAAAAATTCGACCATTGGGTTGTTTTCGCAATTTTATTTGCTCTTGGGCTAAAAATGATTTGGGAAGGGCGGAAAGTTGGGAGCGAAATTGTAAGCAAAGATATTTCGAAAGGTTTCTATTTAATCACTCTTGCTATTGCAACAAGCTTGGACGCTCTGGCAATTGGTTTCAGCCTTGCCTTGATAAACGAACACATATTTTTCGTAAGTTTAATTATCGGAATTGTTGCTGCCGCTATGACACTTATCGGCATACGCATAGGCGAACGAACATCTTCGATATTCAACACAAAAGCCTTTATTTTCGGTGGAATTATTCTTATTTTACTTGGAATTAAAATTTTATTTGAGCATTTGCTATAAAATGAAAAACGAACAAGTTTCTGATTTGCAATTTCTCAAAGGTGTAGGTCCGCGGCGAGCAAAAGCACTAAATGAAAGTGGGATAATCACAATCAAAGATTTGCTGTATTATTTCCCACGTTCGTATATTGCTCGCGACGAAGCGAAAACCATCAGCCAGATTTTTCAAGAAATTGCAAACGCACAGAACTCTCAATCTCAACAGATTTTCGATTTCACTTTACGCAAAGAATACACTTTGATTTGCAGAATCACTATGAAGCAAATGCGTCAGTTTTCCCGCAAAAAACTGCTTCAACTGACTATCTACGACGGGTCGTCCCGATTTGCGAAAATTAATTTCTGGAATAGAACCGAATTTTTTGAAAAAATTTACCAATCAGGACAGTACGTAGTCGTTTCGGGCGTCCCCGAAATTGATTATTCGGTGCTTACTTTCACTCATCCGGAAATTGAAATCATCGAGCCCGACGAAATGGAACACTTCCAGAAGGGTGCAATTCTTCCGAAATACAGAATTACCGATGCTATGCGGCGAGCAGGATTGACAATGAACCAGATGCGTTCAATTATTCGCAATGCCATCGTAAATTTGAACGAATTGGAAGAAACTTTGCCTTCAAAATATCTTGATATCCTCAAATTCCCTTCGATTTATGATACAATTCGTGCTTTACATTTTCCTAATTCGCCCAAAGAACTTTCCGCTGCTCGTTATCGAGTTAAATTCGAGGAATTTTTCTTCTACCAGCTTCTGCTAAATCTGAACAAAAAGAAAATACAAACGTCCGAGCGCGGAGTTGTAATCCCCGCAAAAAGCGCTCTTGCTCGCACTCTCTACAACTCATTGCCATTTACGTTGACGAACGCACAGAAGCGAGTGATCCGTGAAATTTGCGATGATTTTGCATCCGTACGTCCGATGAACCGCTTGCTTCAAGGCGATGTTGGCTCGGGAAAAACTATTGTAGCGCTGCTCACGATGCTAATTGCAATTGATGCTGGCTACCAGGTGGCAATTATGGCACCAACTGAAATATTAGCCGAACAGCACTTCCTTTCTTTCAAAAAATTTATCGAAAATGCGTCGCTGAATATCGAAATTGTTCAAGTCGTTAGCGGACAAAAATCGTCGTTGCGGCGTAAAATTTTCGAAGATATCTCCTCAGGCAAAGCAAAAATTATTGTCGGCACACACGCACTTTTCCAGAACGATATACCTTTTAATAAACTTGCATATGTGATAATCGACGAGCAGCACCGTTTTGGAGTTAGCCAAAGAGCCGAGCTTATCAATATTGCCCGAAAATCGCTTGACAACGAAAACATAAGCCCCCATATTCTTGTTATGTCGGCAACGCCAATTCCTCGCACTCTTACTATGACCGCCTACGGAGAACTCGATGTGTCCATTATCAACGAGCTTCCAAAAAATCGCAAGCCAATTCTTACGAAAGTTGCTTTCGACGATGCTCGCAGCGAAATTTATTCGTTCGTCTGCAGCGAAATCAACAAGGGACGCCAAGCGTATATCGTTTATCCACTTGTCGAGAAATCGGAAAAGTTAGAACTGAAAGCTGCAACCGAACATTTTGAGTATATTCAAAAAAAGGTTTTTCCTGAATTTGCTTGTGGTTTGCTGCACGGTCAGATGTTCTGGTACGAAAAGGAAGCAGCAATGCAAAAATTTGCGACTGGGTTATTTCAAATACTTGTTGCAACAACAGTAATTGAGGTTGGCATAGACGTACCAAACGCAACAATTATGCTAATCGAAGATGCCGAACGCTTTGGACTTTCGCAATTGCACCAGCTGCGAGGGCGTGTCGGGCGCGGAAGCGAGCAATCTTATTGCATCTTGCTTACAAAAGATAAATTTAAAAACAAGATAAGAAATGCGGACGATAGCGAACGCCTTGCCGCTCTTGTTCGTTTGCGAACTATGGAACAAACTAACAACGGATTTGAAATTGCAGAAGTTGATTTGAAATTGCGTGGACCCGGCGATATTCTTGGCAAGCGACAATCGGGATTGCCCGAATTCAAATATGCGGATTTGGTCGAGGACCGCGAAATACTCGAAGCAGCCAGAGCTTTTGCTGCTAAAATTATCCAAGACGACCCAAATCTTTCAAAACACGAAAATAGCATTTTAAAATATCAAGTAGAGCAAAAATTCATCGATATGGGAAATTACTACGGAATTGCTTAACGCAGCAACCATTCTTTGATTTTTGCGACGTAAGTTTGCTCGTCGAAGGAACAGTTGTTGTATTTGCCGGCTGCCAGCCGTTGGCGAAAGGCTTCGTAAACACTCACCGCACAAGCAACGGAAATATTCAGGCTTTGTATCATTCCCACTTGTGGTATGAGAAAATTGCCATCAGCAAGCGCAACCGCTTCCTCGGACACTCCCGAATGCTCATTGCCAAATACAAGAGCAACCTTTTGTGTTAAATCAAGTTCATATAGCGAAACAGCATCTTTTGCAAGATGAGTTGTGTAAATTTTGAAGCCGTCCTGCCGCAAAAATTTATAGCATTCTTCGATAGAGCGAAATTTCAGGGTGTCGACCCATTTTCGGGCACTTGCCGAGCTTGCTTCCCCAAGCATTGGGAAAGGCTGCCCTGAATGATAAACAAGGCAAACACGATAAATACCCACAGCATCGCAGCTTCGCATCATAGCCGAAAGGTTGTGCGGGTCGGAAATGTTCTCAGCGATAACAGTTAAATCGAGTTGGCGACGTCGAATAACGTCTGCAATTTTTTTTACACGTTGTTCAGTCCCGAATTTGTAAGCTTCCGAAATGTCCATAACCCTTGAATTAGAATTTCGCACATAAATCGTTTATATCGAATTTTTGTCCGTAGGACGATTTGCGTATCGTCTCTGCCCGAAAAAGTTCAATAGCGAGCAAATATGAAGGCCGATTTTTTCGCAACCAAATCAAAAAATTCATTCAAAATATATCACTACATAAACGAGTGTAGGGAGGTTATATTATATTAGATTATTGTCTGATATATTTTTTCTTCGGAAGGTTCTCCATACAATTTCGATACAATTTCACCTTTTCACGAATTCCACTTCGAAGTAGCTATGCCAGTACTTGCCGGTGAGAATAAATGTGCGGCTATGGGGAATGAAGGCTATTCCGTTCGAAACTTCGGGCGAATCACCACGAACGACAATTTCACGTAGTGGCGAAATATCAATAATTCCAACCACTTTGCCTGCTGCGGTATCTATTTTAACGATTTTGTCCTCCTGCCAGATATTTGCATAGAGAAAACCTTGGTCATCGAATTCCATCTCGTTGATATTATACACCTGCCGCCCGTTCAGGTAATGCACCTGCTTGGTGCCAACTTGGGAAAAATCTTGCGGATTAACGTATTTCAGCACAAAGGAGCCATCGGACATAATCAGGCGGTTGCCATCGGAGGCAAGCCCCCAGCCCTCGCCGTTATACCGAAAAGTTTGCTCAATTTTGAGCGACTTCGCATTATAGACGTAGCAAGTATTTTCCAGCCAGGTGATTTGATAAATCTTGTTTTTCCATACCGCAATACCTTCGCCGAATTTATCATTGGGAATAGACGTTTTCGCAATTACTTTGCCCGTTTGCGGATCAATTTTGTAAAGTGCGGAATGACCGTGCTGACCGGTGCTTTCGTAGAGAACGCCATCATAATAGAGCAGCCCTTGCGTGTAGAAATCTGTATTGTGCGGGAATTGGCGAATAATTTTAACAGTGTAATAAATTGTGCTATCAGTAGTTGTGGCATTATTTGCCTTAATGTATTGAAATTTTACTTCTTGCTTTGGTTCTTGCTTGCAGGACGCCAGAAACGCAAGCAAAATCAACAAAAATGTACTAATTCTCATCACTCAATTTCATTCTATTAATAATATTTGTTGTAGATTTGCCTTCGACAAATTCGATGGTAGCAACACGCCCGCCGTAGCTTTCCACAAAGTCTGCCCCAACGATGTTCTGTCGCTGATAGTCCGCTCCTTTAACAAGAAAATCAGGTCGCACCTGATTTATTAGTTCCAGCGGGGTGTCCTCGTCGAATAGAACGACATAATCGACTGGTTTCAAAGCATTTAGCACCTCTGCCCTATCTTGCTCATTGTTAATCGGGCGAGCACTGCCTTTCAATCGGCGAACCGACGCATCGGTATTCAACCCGACAATTAGCACATCGCCTAATTTTTTTGCTTCCGTCAGATAATGGACGTGTCCGGCGTGTATGATATCGAAGCAACCGTTTGTGAAAACAATTCGCTTGCCTTCGTTTCGCAATTGCTCACAAATCTCGGAAATATGTTGTCTATCAACTATCATATTATTTAGAAAAAATATTGACAGCATTAATTAATTTATCGGTTTGGATGGATACAATACCGGGTTCTTCGCAAACAACGCCAGCGGCAAAATTAGCCATAGTTGCGGCTTCTTCCACTGTTGCTCCCGCGGAATAAGCCGCAGCAAGAGTTGCAATAACGGTATCGCCTGCACCCGAGACGTCAGCTACTTTTCGTGCACGGGTAGGCACAGATTTAATTTCGCCGTTGCTTTTGAAAAGTCGCATTCCTTCCGAACCAAGAGTAATCAATATGTTTTCAGCTTTAAGTTTTCGCAGCAACTGGTTGCCCGCATCGTTTAGAGCTTTGTCGGACTTAATTTCAAGGTTCAGAGCTAATTCTGCTTCGCGTTTGTTCGGCTTGAACAGAGTAACTCCATTATATTCGAAGAAGTTAGCGAATTTGGGGTCAACAAATACGGGAATTGACTTCGATTTAGCAAATTTAATAACCGAACGGATAAGTTCGGCAGTGATGGCGCCTTTGTTGTAATCTTCGAAAATAATAGCAGAGAAATCATCAGTTTCTTCGAGTTTCTTGATTATGAAATTGATGGCGGATTTATCGATTGTTGAGCGGTTTTCCAAATCCAGACGCAAAAGTTGCTGATTATTGCCAATTATGCGAGTTTTGAGAGTTGTTGGACGGTCTTTGTCCTGAAACAGTCCCGACGGCTCAATCCCAATTTTTTGAGAAATATTAATGAAAATATCGGCGAATTTATCGCAGCCGAGCACACCGAAAAGATAAGGACGCGCCCCAAGCGACTTCAAGTTTGCAGCAACGTTGGCAGCACCACCAAGATGATAGGTCTCGCTTTCTAAATCAACTACGGGAACAGGTGCTTCAGGGGAAATTCGCGAAACGCTACCCCAGAAATAGCGGTCCAGCATCACATCGCCAATGACTGCAATGCGACGATTAGCAATATTCTGGATTATTTCCTTTGCCCTATCTACTGATAAATTTAGCATATAAACAATTTTCCAAAATCAAATAGACATAATTCTAAAATTTGTATCCATATTGTATTTGATAACCAGCAAAGCATTCTCGTATTTGGTGAAATCAATTCTCAAATCAGTTTGAGCTTTGAGATAGACCAGCCCTAATTTTTTAATTTCAGGTGCGTCCTCTGCGTTAATATCTATATCGTTAAAACCGAACACTTTGCTAATTATTCTCACTTTATCTTCGTCGGTCAAGAAATCGGCACCACCTAAATTATACAAGCCGAATTTTTCCCGTTCGAAAGCATTTATTGCGGCTCTTGCAACATCGTTATTCCAAATGGGGTTCGAAATAAAGGTGTTTTTCACTTCCACATCAATGCCCGTTTGCAAATATACATAAATTTCGGATACTTCATCTAAATTATCATAGTTGGAATAGCCGAAAACTTTTGTAGTTCGGAAAAGAGTAGTCAGGTTTAAATCCTGCTTGCAAGAATTTTCCCTTGCAACAAGGCTTTTGGATATATAATCGGTTGGGCTGACAAGGTCGTCTTCCGCATAAGGTCCGCGTTTACCGTCGAAGACAAGTTCGCTGGAAAACGTAATATAGTGAACGTCTGCGATTTTTGCAGTGGTAATCAGGAAATCGTTCAATTCAACATTAATATTCCAGATTTGCTCCTTCGGCAGATTGTCTTTGTTGTTTGTGATTAAGTAAGTATTTATAATAATGTCGGGTTTTTCCGAGAGAATAGTTTTTCTGAGCAATTTTCTATCAGTAAAATCAAGAGTATATTCCCAATCATCGTTTGTCGCGGATGGCTGACCAATCTTAATACGGCACAATTGAGCGTTTGTCTCTCGTGGAATTAGATTCTCGAGAGCGTCGCCGATTAAAGTGTCGGGTTGTATCAGGACAATTTTCATAAAATTCCAATTATCTTAAATATACAGAAAGAACAGAGACATCAGCAGCCGAAACGCCTGCAATGCGGGATGCCTGACCAAGCGAACGCGGGCGAATGCGGCTAAGTTTCTCCTTTGCTTCGTTAGAAAGCGAAGGAATAGAGAAATAATCTATGCTTTCAGGGATGTATTTATTTTCGTTTCCCAGAAAATACTCAATTTCGCGTTTTTGGCGTTCTATATAGCCGTCGTATTTTATTTCAGTGCGTAGTTGTTCTATCAATTGCTTGGATGAAAGCACTTTTTGAACCACTGCATCATCAAGCGAGGCAATTTCTGCCAGTTTTAGGATGTCGGTATTTTCCCTTTTAGCGAGAATAAAGATAGATTGAGCGTCGTTTATAGGATTTTCGCGATTAGAAACAAGATAATCATTGACTTCATTAGGTTTCAGTTTTGTGTTCTTGAAAAATTCGAAAGCGTATTTCAAAGCATTCTCTTCTTTCTGAAAACGCTCGAATGTTTCACGTGGAACAAGACCGAGCTGAGTGCCATATTTCATCAAGCGATAAGCAGCATTATCTTGTCGCAGCAGCAGCCTGTATTCTGCAAGAGAGGTGAATAGCCTGTATGGTTCTTCCGTATTTTTGTTAATCAAGTCATCTATAAGCACGCCGATGTAGGCTTCCGAGCGACGAAGGACGAATTCACCTTCCCCGCGAATTTTCAGAACGGCGTTTATCCCGGCGACTAATCCTTGGGCTGCTGCTTCTTCGTAGCCCGAAGTTCCGTTGATTTGCCCCGCGAAAAAAAGTCCGTCGATTGACTTGGTTTCCAATGTGTATTTCAATTGATATGGATAGAAAAAGTCGTACTCTATAGCATATCCGTAGCGAAGAATTTCGCACCTTTCCAGTCCAGGAATAGTTCGCAAACCTTTTTCCTGAACGTCTCGTGGCAAACTTGTAGAAAATCCGTTCACGTAAACGCTTTCAGTGCGAAGCCCTTCGGGTTCGAGCAAAATTTTATGAGACGCACGCTCAGCGAAGCGGTCGATTTTGTCCTCGATAGATGGGCAGTATCGGGGTCCAACTCCTTCAATTCTTCCAGTAAACATAGGTGAACGCGAAAAGCCCGTTCGCAGAATTTCGTGAGTGTGTTCGGTTGTCGCTGTTGCGAAACACATCAGGCGGTTCTTTACCTTTTGTGTGCGGAAAGAAAACGGCTCGGGTGGTTCGTCGCCGCCTGCTAATTCGGTTTTACTATAATCAATAGACTTTGCGTGAACGCGTGGTGGGGTGCCTGTTTTCAACCGCCCTTTTTCTAGTCCGTAAGCAGCAAGTAAATCAGACACACGGTCCGAAGCTGGTTCTCCGTAACGACCACCGAGGGTTACGTCCAATCCGGTGAACATTTTGCCATTGAGAAATGTTCCGGCGCATAGAATAACTGCTTTTGCCTGTAAATATTCGTTTGATTTGGTTTTTATTCCTACTATTTTATCTTTTTCGATTATAATTTCATCAACAGTTCCATTAATCAATGTTAAATTCGGCTGTTTCAGAAGCAATTCGAGAGCATATTTTGGATAAAGGTCTTTGTCGATTTGAGTGCGTGGGGACCAAACGGCAGGACCTTTTGAACGGTTTAGCATTTTAAAGAGGAGTCCACCTTTGTCGGCGAGGAGTCCCATTGCGCCACCCAATGCGTCGATTTCCTTGACAAGATGTCCTTTGGCAGTGCCGCCGATAGACGGGTTGCAAGATGGGCGACCGATTGTATGGAAGCTCATCGTTACAAGTGCAACCTTTGCCCCCATATTGGCGGCGACAAAGGATGCTTCTATGCCGGCGTGACCGCCACCGACAACGATTACATCAAATTTGTTATCTGTATGTTTCACGTGAAACATTATTTGCCAATGCAGAAATTAGAAAAAATTTGATTTAAAACGTCCTCGCTCCATTTCTTGCCTGTGATTTCGCCAAGTTTTTCGGCCGCCTGGCGGACATCTATTGCTATGGCAACGTTATCGAAACCCGACTTTATAGAAGCGATTGCGTTTTGCAAAATGTTTGCAGCTTCGGCGAGCAGTTTCGCTTGCCTTTGATTTATCAAAGCGTCCTGCTCTCGCGAGAAAGACACTTTTGCCTTTGCGGCAATCAATTCTTTGAGATTTTCAATCCCTAAATTATGTTTTGCTGATATGCCCTCTACTCTATCGTATTGCAACAAATCAACTTTGTTCTGCACAACGATCACTTCCCTATCGGGGTGCTTGCGGCGAATTCCTTCGGCTAATTCATCGGAATGGTGTATCCCTTTTGTGGCATCATTTATCACCAGAATTAAATCCGACATTTGAAGAACATTCTCGACAAGACGAATTCCTTCCACCTCGATAATATCATCAGAGGATCGAACTCCGGCGGTATCCACAAGTCGGACGTGAATATCGCCAATATAGAGCGACTCTTCGATGTAGTCGCGGGTTGTCCCCGGAATTGGGCTAACAATTGCTCTGTGCTTTTGCAGTAATGTATTGAAAAGAGTAGATTTGCCGGAATTTGGAAATCCTGCGATGCCTACATAAAATCCATTTCTCAATATTTCGGCACTTCTATGGGATTCGGCAAGCGAAGAGCAGTACTGAACAACATTTTCGAGCTTTTCGATGATTTGATGCTTTTCAACTAATTCAATTTCTTCTTCGGCAAAGTCCAACTCCAATTCGAGCAAACCAGCAATATTCATAAGGTTTTGTATAATTTCGTCAAGGCGTTTCTTGAAATTTCCAATTAGTTGTCGCGATGCAGTTTGAGCTGCCAGTCGTGTAGTGGAATGAATTATATCGGCAACGGCTTCCACCTGCGAAAGGTCGAGCTTTCCGTTAATGAAGGCACGGCGGGTGAATTCGCCCGGCTTTGCGATCTCGGCACCGTTTTCAATGCAAAGGTCAATGATTTCGTTTGCCACGATCATCCCGCCGTGGCAGCTGATTTCGACAACATCTTCGCCTGTGTAGGAATTCGGCTTGCGAAACACCGATACAGTGACGGTATCGACTACTTCGTTGTTGTGAATAATCTTGCCGTAATGTATTGTGTGGCTGGGCGTTTCGCTTATCTTAGTGCGTCCAACAAAAATTTTATCGACAATTTCAAATGATTTCTCACCTGAAATTCTTATAACAGCCAGCCCACCTATTCCCGGCGGTGTTGCCAATGCTACAATTGTTGATGCCATTTTTCATCTCAAATATAACTACTTAAAGACGATTTATTATACTGTTTGTTTTAAAAAAACACAGTTAGATAAATTACAATTTGTTGTATTTCTATATAATATTCGGTTAAATAAATTAGATGATATATTCTTGTAGCAAAATATTTTAAAATTATACATCTATTATATTTCATTATGATTTGAAAAAAATCGTTATTTTTGTCTTTTGTATTTGTTTAATAAATAATAATATTAATATGGCTGGCTATCCTTTCAAAGAAATTGAGCAAAAATGGCAAAAGTTTTGGCAAGAAAATAATGTTAATAAAGTTGTCAAAAATAAAAATAATCCTAAATATTACATTCTTGATATGTTTCCGTATCCGAGCGGAGCAGGGCTACACATCGGACACCCCGAAGGCTACACAGCAACCGACATTATTGCTCGCTACAAGAGAATGAAAGGCTTTTCCGTGCTGCACCCGATGGGATTTGATGCGTTCGGTCTGCCAACTGAACGCTACTCGATGACTACCGGGATTCATCCTGTTGTTGCAACTGAGAAGAATATAGAAAACTTCAAACGCCAGCTTAATATGATTGGGCTGGGCTACGATTGGTCAAGGTGCATTAATACTACCGACCCTAAATATTACAAATGGACACAGTGGATGTTTCTGCTGATTTACAACTCTTATTTTGACAAAGAGATGAACAAAGCACGCCCAATCCAGGAATTGCCTATTCCTGAGAACATTACCGATCCAATTGAAATAGAAGAATATCGCGACCGTCATCGCCTTGCTTATATTGCAATGATACCTGTTAATTGGTGTGCCGAGCTTGGAACAGTGCTTGCCAACGAAGAAGTTGACGAATGGAAAGAAAAAGGCTACACAGTGGAACGCCGCCCTATGCGTCAATGGATGATACGTATAACCGAATACGCTGAGCGCTTGCTTAAGGATTTAGAACTTGTCGATTGGCCTCACTCTACAAAAGAAATGCAGAAAAACTGGATTGGCAAAAGCGAAGGTGCTTTGATTAACTTCAAAATTGATGCAAGCGACAAACAAATTACCGTGTTTACTACTCGTCCCGATACAATTTTCGGCGCAACTTATCTTGTGCTTGCACCCGAACACGAACTCGTTCCCAAAATAACCACCGAAGAAAATCGCGATGCAGTCGAGCAGTATATTAAGCAAGCTGCTGAGAAAAGCGATCTCGAACGAACCGAACTTTCGAAAGAGAAAACTGGTGTGCCAACTGGCGGCTACGCAATTAATCCTGCAAATGGCAATCGCATTCCAATCTGGATTGCTGATTATGTGCTGGTTCACTACGGAACTGGCGCGATAATGGCTGTCCCGGGTCACGACACTCGCGACAACGAATTTGCTCGCCAGTTCGGTTTGCCAATTGTGCAAGTGGTGGCTCCTGCGGACGGCTCGCCCGTGGATGTCGAAAAGGAAGCATTTGTTTCGTATGAGGGAATTGGAGTTAATTCATCTAACGACGAAGTATCGCTCAACGGCATACCAACTCGTGAAGCAATAGAGCGTATAATAAATTGGGTAGAGAATCGAGGTATCGGACAACGCAAAGTGCAATATAAATTACGCGATTGGCTGTTCTCGCGGCAACGTTATTGGGGCGAACCTATCCCGATAATGTTTTTCGAAGATGGAACAAAGCGAGCGTTAGAATCTGACGAATTGCCACTGCTGCTGCCCGAGGTGAAAGATTTTAAGCCCGCTGGCACAGGCGAATCCCCGCTTGCAAATGTTCCCGAATGGGTCGATTTCATTGACAAAAAGACGGGTAAACGCGCTCGCTACGAAACAAACACAATGCCACAGTGGGCTGGTTCGTGCTGGTATTATCTGCGATACATTGATCCATACAACGACGAATTTTTCTGCTCGAAAGAAAAAGAACAATACTGGATGATGCCCGATGGAGTTGACCTATACGTCGGAGGTGCCGAACACGCTGTCCTGCACTTGCTTTATGCTCGGTTCTGGCACAAAGTCCTGTACGATTACGGCTACGTTTCGACACCCGAACCATTTAAGAAACTGTTCCATCAAGGATTAATTCTTGGCGAAGATGGACGTAAAATGTCTAAATCGCTCGGAAATGTAATTAATCCTGATGAAGTAATAAATGAATACGGTGCGGATTCGCTTCGTTTGTTCGAAATGTTCCTTGGTCCGCTCGAAGCCTCGAAACCCTGGTCTTCGAAAGGTATCGAAGGAGTAAATCGCTTTTTAAATCGTGTTTGGAGAATGATTTTGGACGAGGACGGCAACCTTTCCCCGACAGTTGTCGATGTAACGCTAAACGACGAACAAAAATACGTGCTTAACTATACTATCAAAAAAGTACAAGAAGATATTGAAAATCTAAGCTTCAATACTGCAATTGCACAAATGATGATATTTGTCAATGAGTTTTATAAATACGAGACAAAACCTAAGGAGGCGATGAAAAAATTTGTGCTTTGCCTTGCACCATTTGCACCTCACATTGCAGAAGAACTTTGGCAGCGTCTTGGCGAAACCCAAAGCATTGTCTTTGCAGAATGGCCTAAGTACGACGAAGCGAAAATTGTGCGTCAGACAATTGAGTTTGTTGTTCAAGTGTGCAGCAAAATTCGTGCTCGACTGCAAATCAAACTTGATGCAACTGAGGACGAAGTCAAGCAAATTGCTCTCGAAAATGAACAAGTGCAAAAGCACCTCGACGGCAAGCCAATTAAGAAAATTATCTTTGTCCCGAACAAATTGATTAATATTATTGTGTAAGCCAAAAGAAAGCAAATAAAATAAAAAATAAGGGAAATTTGTGTTGCCTAAATTAAAACTTGCACAAATTTCCCTTATTGATTTCTATTCACAGATGACCCTCTCAAATGAATTGCGAAATTCATAATTAATTAATTTTAGGTTTGGTTAAAATCGAGTTGCTTGTTAAATTTGATTATGTATAATGTCCATTTTTGGGATTTTCTTTGGAGAATAGAATGAAAAAGATAGCAGTTCCTGTAACAAGCAATGATTTAATAGACGAACATTTTGGTCATTGCGAGTTCTACAACGTTTACACAGTTTCTGATAATAATGAGATTGTGGAAATTCAGAAAATTAAATCTGAGCAAGGATGCGGATGCAAATCAAACATTGCATTTACATTAGCTCAAAGCGGTGTATCGATTATGCTTGCGGGTGGAATTGGCAGTGGAGCTGTAAATGTGTTGAATGATGCAGGCATCGAAGTTATTCGAGGCTGCTCGGGCAATTCTACTGAAATGGTCAAGCAATTTGTTGAAGGACTGGTTAATGATAATGGCACGATTTGCCAGAAACACGAACATCATCACGGTGGCGGGCATCGCGTTTGCAATAATTAATAGTGCTGTAAAATAAAAAAGAGGCTGTATCGAAAGGTGCAGCCTCTTTTATTTATATTCAATTTAAATTATTGCTTTTTCTTCAATGGTTTTGGCTCAATCATATTTTCAGGTGAAAGAATTTCGTCGAGTTGCTCTTTTGTGAGCAAGTTTTTCTCTAAAACAAGTTCATAGATACCGCGATTTGTTTCGAGTGCTTCTTTTGCAAGAGCGGAACTTGCTTCGTAGCCAATGTATGGGTTAAGCGCTGTAACTAGTCCAATACTATTTTCAACGTAGGCGCGACATCTTTCCACATTTGCAGTAATTCCGTCAATGCAACGCAATTTCAAAGTTTTGATACCGTTTATCAGCATTTCCATAGATTCAAAAATACTTTGAGCGATAACTGGTTCCATTACATTTAGTTGCAGTTGTCCAGCTTCGGCAGCCATCGTTACAGTCAAATCGTTGCCTATCACCTTGAACGCAATTTGATTGACAACTTCGGGAATAACCGGATTAACTTTTCCCGGCATAATGGACGAACCTGGTTGCATAGGAGGAAGATTGATTTCGTTCAATCCTGCACGCGGACCGGAACTAAGCAAACGCAAATCGTTGCAAATCTTCGATAATTTTATCGCAAGGCGTTTCACGGCCGAAGAGAAAATCACAAATGCACCAGTATCTTGCGTTGCTTCTACAAGATTTGAAGCAGATTTTACAGGTAAACCGGTAATTTCCCACAAATATTGAATAACCAATTCTCGGAATTTAGGGTCGGCATTGATACCAGTTCCAATTGCTGTCCCGCCCATATTGACTTCGAGTAGCAAACGAGCATTTGCTTCGAGACGCTGAATCTCTTCTTCCAGAGTGTCAGCAAAAGCACCGAATTCCTGTCCAAGTGTCATTGGGACCGCATCTTGAAGTTGGGTTCTCCCCATTTTGATTACGTTGGAGAACTCGTTTGCTTTGTTGCGGAACGAGGCAATAAGTTCTTTTAAAGCTTCCACTAAATTCTGGCTTTCATAAATAATAGCAATGTTGAGAGCCGTTGGGTAGGCATCGTTTGTAGATTGAGAAAGATTAATATGATTATTTGGGTGACAATGTTCGTAGTCGCCGCGCTCATACCCCATTATTTCGAGTGCACGGTTTGCGATTACTTCGTTTGCATTCATATTTGTGGAAGTGCCGGCACCGCCCTGGATAACGTCAACAATAAAATGAGTGTGCCATTTGCCGTGAATGATATCTTCGCAAGCCTCGAAAATCGCTTCTGCCATTCGTGGAGGGAGCAATCCGAGCGCAAAATTGGCTTTGGCAGCAGCAAGCTTGACCTGGGCAAGAGCTTTAATCAGCAAAGGATAATGCGATATTGCTACGCCAGTAATATTGAAATTTTCATAACCACGAAGAGTTTGAATACCATAATAAAATTCATAGGGAACTTCTCGCCATCCGAGCAAGTCGTGTTCGCGGCGCGTGCGGCCGGAAATATATTGAGCAGCAGCGTCAGCCACCTGATTTGTAGTCTGTCGCATACGGCGGGAAATCACTCTTGCAACGCGCGACAGGATTTTGATAACTGCTTGTGCCTGCGATTGCATAAGTTCGTTTAATTTTTCGCGGTGAAGCTGGATGATTTTGCTATCCTTTGATGCTCTTGCTGATGTAGAATGGGGATAGTCGTCCATTAAAGCGCCTTCACCTAAAAAATCGTACTTACTGAACACAGTCAAAATTTTTTCATTTCCGAATGTTGTATTTTTGACAAGTTCAATTTCGCCATCGGCAATTATATATAGATGTGTGCGTGGAATATTTTCTTCGAATAATTTTTCGCCTTTTTTGATGTTACGTACTTCTGCTTGGTTTGCAATCAGCGATATTTCTTCTTCGCTAAGGTCCTTGAAAAGCTCTATTTCCTTGATAAACTTTTGAATTTCTCCAACTTTCATAATTTTCTCCAATTAAATGAAAATTTAGCAAATTTAAGTATTTATTGTTTTTTTTCAATAAATTTTCAATATATTTACGAAATTATAATTGATTGACGAATATATTTATAATAATTTTCGATTGTATTTGAATTTATCGATAAAAACATATCGAATGAGCTTTTGGATTTGAATTTTTATCATAAATTATGTTGAATAATTATGAATGATTTGGCAAAAAGAGTAATTGTTGCCGCTGTTGGAATCCCATTTGCATTGCTTATCATTGTTTTAGGCGGTTTTCCATTTTTCATTACAGTTTCGTTTATTTCGTTGCTCTCGCTTTTGGAATTCTATTCGCTTGCGGAGAAAAAAGGTTATGCCCCGCACAAAATCAATGGAGCAATATTTGGGATTATCATTCAGTTGGTGTTCTTTATACAGTTTAACCATTTTGGGAAGCTTAGTCCGTTTATGTCGGCAATATTGATATATCTAATTTTTGTGATAATAACGCTGATTTGCGAAATGTATTCGAAAAACCCAAATAAAATAGCAAACGCTGCTGTTACAATTCTTGGAATGTCATATATTTCGATATTTTTTATAACTTTTTATATATTGCGAGAACTTAATTATTTCCTGTATTTGTTCGATATTCATGTGAAATCGTATGCACTTGGGCGTGATTTCACACTACTTTCGCAGCTTCTTAAAATTTCACCCGATAGATGGGCATATTTGATTATTACTTTGCTTGGGTCTATTTGGGTGTGCGACAGCGCCGCATATTTCATTGGCAAAGCAATTGGCAAGCACAAACTTTTCGAACGCATAAGCCCGAAAAAAACAATCGAGGGCGCAATTGCAGGATTTGTGTTCGCTATTTTGTCGTTTGTCGGATTGGGAAAATTGTTTCTGGCGGAAATACCGATTGTGCATTTTATAGTCGGCGGAGCAATTGTTGGACTTTTGGGTCAGTATGGCGATTTGGCTGAATCAATGTTGAAACGCGATGCCGGGGTCAAAGATAGCTCGAACCTTTTGCCTGGACACGGCGGCGCTCTTGATAGGTTCGACAGTATTTTGTTTGTTTCTCCGTCTTATTTTATATATTTAAGTTTTGTAATATTTTTTGATTTGGGAATATGAGTAGAACAGCGTTAATTGCGATAGCGCAAGGAACAGAGGAGATTGAAGCGATTGCACCAGCAGATTTATTGCGGCGGGCAAATTTCAACGTAAAAATTGCAGGTGAAAATGAGATTATCACTTGTTCGCGCGGTGTGAAAATAATTCCTGATTTACTTATTGAGCAACTCAATAGCGACGTTGAATTCGATATTATTATTCTACCGGGCGGTCGCACCGGCACTTTGAATTTGCTAAACAACGAAAAACTGGAAAAGCTACTTCGCAAGCACTACGAGCGTGGCGGCTGGATTGGAGCAATATGCGCCGCACCGACAATTCTCACACAACACAAAATTTTGCCCAAAGGTTCTCCCGTGACTGCTCACCCATCGGTGCGTGAAATGCTGGTCGAGTATGATTACTCAGATGCTGCGGTTGTTGTGCACGAACGTTTTATTACAAGTCGTGGGGCGGGCACAAGCATAGATTTCGCCTTGAAAATCATCGAATTTTTGCTAAGCAAGGAAACCGCCGACCAAATAAAAAGCGATATAACATACGGAAAATAGTAGTAGTATTGATTAAACTATTGATAAAAGATATTAAATGTTTGAAGGGATACAATGAATTGTATCCCTTCAATTAATAATTATTTCACTTTTAAATTCATCATTTTATTTCTTTTGTTATTAGCAATGCAATGAGCAATATTGCTTGAAGTAGTATAATTACAGCTCCGCTTGGTAAATCAACAAAATAAGATAATATCAGACCGCCTATACTACTAACTATTCCAAGTAATACAGATAGCAAGGTCATTTGAAAAAAAGTTCGGGAAACAATGCGTGCTGTTGCCGCTGGAATCACTAAATATGCTCCGAGCAACAGCATTCCGACAACTTTTATAGAAACAACTATCAGAAGGGAAATTAGCAGCGTGAGAATATATTCGTCTGTTTCTACGGGCAATTTGCTTGTGCGGGCAAGTTCCGCATCGAAAGTGGAATATGCCCAGCGTCCCCAGTATATTTTCCCGACAATTGCAATAATTAACGAAAGTGCGGCAACTATTGCTAAATCAAACACCGAAACGTTCAAAATCGAACCGAAAAGATAAGAATATGCATCTGCTGAATAATTTTCGTTCAGTGCTAAAAAAATTATACCAATTGCCATCGCCACCGAAAACAGTATCCCAATTGAAGTGTCGGCGGAAATATCTGCTTTCTTTTTCAGGAATACCATCAAAAATGCAATCAGTAACGTAAATGGAATTGCCAGAAACATTGGCTCTATGCCTAAAAAAATACCCAATGCAACTCCACCGAACGCTGCGTGGGAAAGCCCACTCCCTAAGAAGCTTATCTTTCGTTGAACAACAAAAACTCCTAAAAAACCACTTACTGCACCGAGCAAAATTCCTACAATCATCGCTCGCTGCATAAAAGCCAGGCTGAATATCTCACTCATAACTTTTCAATCCAAAAGTAACTTTATGTTTGTGCCCAAGATGCGAGAATGTTTTCATTAAATTGAGTTCGGTGAATGCTTCGCCTGTATTGCCAAAATAGATTAATTGCTTGTTCAAGAGCATCACTTTATTAGTGTGGTGGTAGGCAGCAGTCCAGTCGTGAGTAACCATAAGCACTGTAACGCCTCGCTCTTTGTTGTATTCTTCGATAATTTCATTAATTGTAGCCTCGCAAACAAGGTCTACTCCAGTTGCCGGTTCGTCCAAAACAAGAAGTTTTGGGTTCGACGCAAAACAACGTGCCAAATACACACGTTGAAGTTGCCCGCCCGAGAGCTCGGAAATTTGTTTCTTTGCATAATCTGCTGCACCGACAAGCGTGAGCATTTGAAGTGCTAATTTCTTGTCTTCCCTGGATTTCACTCCCAGCCAGCGATTACGCACTCCACTCAAAACAAGTTCAATTGCGTTCGCCGGAAACGAGCGGTCGATGGTTTTGATTTGCGGGACGTAACCTATATCACCCGCTTCGATTTCATCTAAATTTTTGCCGAAAATTTTAATTTCACCTGCCGTGGGCTTAATAATGTTTAATAATGCTTTGAGAAAGGTTGTTTTGCCGGAACCGTTCGGTCCGACAATTGCAACAAAATCACCTTTATTAATTTCAACATTTATATTATCGAGAATAATGTTGTTCCCAATTTCAACAGTAAGATTGCTTGTTTTAATAGCGAAATCGGGCATAATTAATCTCCTGCAAGTGCTTTTGCAAGAGTTCGAGCGTTGAAGAGTATTAAATCCTGATAATTTTCTCTCCCGCTGGAGCCTCCAACTGGGTCGAGCAAATAAACGCTAACTTTTGCTTCATCGGCAATGCTTTTTACGGGTTTATCGGATAGTTGCGGCTCATTGAAAATTGCCTTTGCACCGCTTTCTTTAATTTTCTGTATAAGCGAAGCAATGTATTTCGGGGTTGGTTCTTTGCCGGGTGCTTCTTCGACCGAGCCGCCATAAATTAAACCGTAGCGGTGCAGCAGATACATTATTGATGGATGATGAAGAAAAACAATTTTTCCTTTCACATTGTGCAAAATATTGTCCACCTGACGATGCAATAAATCTAATCTATTCGAAAAAAGTTGGGCATTTGTTCGATATGTTGCTGCATTCTGTGGGTCGAGCTTCGAAAGAGTGTCTGCAAGAGCAGGAAGTATTGCCTTTACAGCTAAAGGATCCATCCAGAAATGAGAATCAATATTTTTTGTTGTGATGGTGGTATCGTTTGCCGCAACTTTTTCGCCGCGATAATTAATCCAGAAATCACGCGGGAGCAAGTCAATTAATTGCAATAAATTTCTGCTGCCGGGAAGTTTTGCAGCCCAACCATCGTTATTGTCTGCTACGTAAATAAGCACATTAGCCGCTTGCGATTTATAGACATCGGACGGCTTGGGTTGGTATGTATGCGGCGATGCCCCGGGTGGGATAATATACCGAACATCGACCTTTGGTCCGGCGATTTCCTTGGTTATTGCATATACTGGATTGCTTGTTGTAACTATTATGGTTTTTGTGTTTTGCGCTCCGCAGCTGCCGAGAGCAAGAATTATCGAAAGTAATAATAATAGTTTTTTCATATTAATGTTGTAATAATGTTCATTTTTTTTGATAATAGACTATTTATTTCTCTATTTATTTGGAACTAATTTATTGAGTAAATCGTTTTAAATATAAATATATTCATTTCGGGTGTGGCTATGAAAAAAATCGGTTTGCTTTTCGGAATTGGTACTAATTTCCCACTTGATGTGCAGCATTACATTAATTCTAAGAACAATAATGAAGTAACTTGTGAGGAAATTAAGATTGGCATATTGAGAAACAATGATTTTTATGATTATGATGTTGTTCTCGACCGCATTTCTGAATTTGTGCCGTTTTACCGTTCTTTTCTAAAAACGTTGAAGTTGCAAGGGAAGAAAGTGATTTCTAATTGTCTTACTGCGTGCTACGATGATTATTTCTTTCAGGCGCAAATTGCAAACAATTTGGGACTAAAAACGCCAAAAACTTGCTTAATTCCAACTAAATGGTTGCCGAAGAACACTACCCCCGAAGCTATGCGAAACTTAGAGTATCCTCTCGACTGGGACAAAATGTTCGACTACGTCGGTTTCCCTGCTGTGCTGAAATCTAATGCCTACGATGAAAAGCGTTATGATTTCAAGGTTTACAACAAGACTGAATTTTTCTCGGCATACGAGCTCACTGGTTCGAACTTGATGATTTTGCAGGAATCTATCGAACATGATGAATATGTTCGTTGCTTTGCTGTTGGTAGAAAATATTTGAAAATCGTAAAATATAACCCTACAAATCCGCTTCACTTGCGGTATTCGAGGTCTGCCCCAAGAATTGACGAAAATATTGAGCAAAAAATCAACAGTGCTTGTCTGAAACTACTCGGAAATATGGAGAATCATTTCAATGCGGTTGAATTTGCAATTAAACAGGGTGAAGTTTACTGTATGGACTTCAATCGTCCGATTTCGAAGCTTGAACGCTTCATTCTTGGCGACGAGGTGTACGACTGGCTCGTAGAAAAAATTGGCGACTATTTAATCGAGCTTGCTCTTGGCAATTAATTGATAGGTATTTTAAATTTAAAGGTTGTGCCAATTCCTTTTTCGCTTTCAACGGAAATCTCGCCGTTGTGAAGCAAAACAATGTGTTTGACGATGGATAGTCCAAGCCCGGTGCCACCGGTTTTTTTGGAACGTGATTTGTCCGCAATATAGAAACGCTCGAAAATTCGTTCAGCGTCTTCTTTGGAAATGCCCATTCCGTTGTCCTTCACCGCAAAGTAGGCAAAACGGTCGTCATAGGAACAGATAATAAGAATTGTTCCGTTATCGGAGTATTTTATTGCGTTATCAATGAGATTGATGAAAACTTGTTCCATTCTGAACACATCGACGTTGATTTTGGGGAAATTGTCCTGGTATTGAACTTCGATATTTAGTCCTTTGTCTTTGAGTTTAGGCTCGAATATTTTCAAAACGTTGTCTATGATAACTCGGGCATCAACTGAGCTTTTAATTAGCTGCGTGTTCGGGGCTTCGAGTTCGGATAGCATAAGCAAATCTTGCACAATGCTAATCAACCTATTTGTGTTGCGTTTGATTATGTCTATGTAATTATAATATTGGGCGTCGATTTCGTCTTCAAGAGTTTCGATAAATCCTTTGATTGCAGTCAGTGGTGTGCGAAGTTCGTGAGAAACGTTAGCAACGAAGTCTTTTTTGAGTTGTTCCAATTTCTTTATTTCTGTAATATCGTGGAAAAGTAGCACGACTTCTTTTTTTGAATCGATAAAATTGGCACTGCAAAGATAGAATTTCTTTTCATTGGAAATTTCTTTGATTGTGCTACTTTTTTCGTTAAGAGTTTGATGGAAAAGGCTCAAAATATCTTGATTTTTAGTAATTTCATTAATATTTTTATCTAAAATGTCAGAATTTGAGATGATTTTGCAAAAGCTTGCATTTGCGACAAGCACTTTGCCGGTAATATCGAGAGCGACAAGTCCCTCTTGAATAGCTTTGATAATAGTATTTAGTTCTTCTTTTTGCTTGGTAACTTCTGCGAAAAGTGCTTTAATTTGAGCCGTCATATTATTGAAATTTGTAGCTAATTCATATATTTCGTCGCGTCCCGAAATATTAACTTTAATATCAAAATTGCCGCCGGCAACTTTGCGGGAAGCTTCGGAAATCTGATTGATTGGTTTTGTGAGGGACCGAACAAATATTAAAGCACCGATTAGAGTAACAAGCACAAAAATTGAAGCGATTTGCAGAATTTGGAGAATTAACTGGTTGATAAGTTCTTTTGCCTGGTTTCTGAAAATGCTTGTTCTTATTGCACCAAGAAACCGTCCGTTGATACCAAAAAGACCGTGAGCAACGTAGAGCATTTCTTTATGGACAGTAGAGCTGAAACGTTCAGATTTGCCAACTTTTTCCCCTTTGAAAATTGGTTCGAGTTCGGGACGATGCTTGTGGTTCTCCATTTTTGTCGGGTCGCTTTCTGAGTCGGCAAGCACACGCCCCGTGCTATCAACGATAGTTAGCCTGATATGTATCTCTTTCCCAATTTTTTTAACGTATTTATCAAGTTCAGAGAGATCCTCATTTTCGATAAAATGAACAATTTTAGTTTCGAGAATGGTATTGATTTTATTCAGGTTATCGGTGATAGTAACAACGTGTTGGTGGCTTACATTGCGATAGGTAAAGAACAGTATAAGCCCCGTAAGCAAAAAAATCACGAGGAAATATCCGGCAAAAATTTTCGATGATAGATGTTTCATTAATTTTCTTCGATTTTATAGCCGACACCGCGAATATTCTTAATGAATTTGCCAGCGATACCTAGTTTTTCGCGTAAATTTTTAATATGAACATCAACAGTTCTATCGAGAACACCTTTTTCCTGCGCCCCAAGATAATCCAAAATTTGCTCGCGCGAATACACCCAGCCGCGACGGTCGCTAAGCAATTTCAAGATACGGAATTCAGTAGATGTGAGTTCAACTTTTTCACCATTTACGGTAACTTCATATTTCTGGTGGTCAATTTCAAGAATATCGCCAATGCGAGTTTTCTGCGTTTTTACAACTTTTTCGTCGCGACGAAGCACAGCTTTGACGCGAGCGACCAGCTCACGTGTGGAAAACGGCTTTGTAACGTAGTCGTCCGCCCCGAGTTCGAGACCTAATACTTTATCCATTTCTTCTGTACGAGCAGTAAGCATAATTACAGGGATGTGGGAAAACTTTTCGTCTTTTTTCAAGTATTTGCAAATTTCGAAGCCATCGGAATCGGGTAGCATCAAATCAAGAATAACAAGTTCAGGAATATTTGTTTTGAGATATTTGAAGAGGCTTTCGCCGTCCTCGAAGGCTTTCACCTTGTAGCCAGCTTTTGTGAGGGCGAGCGAAACAAGTTCGCAAATATCTGCTTCGTCGTCGACCACTACAATTGTTTTAGCGTTACTGCTTTGCAAAGGAGGCAAATTTTCGCTGATTTGGCGATTTTCTTCTGACATTTTATTATGCCATAATACTGAAACAAAATATAAAAATACAAATTTTTTGTTAAGCAAGCGTTAAATTTCGTTAAGGTATTGCTTAAATTAAATAATTTGTGGAGATTGTGAATAATTTTTTCAGTTATAAGCGTCCCTACTCGGGAACTAATTTATTGTCCATTTCGTTAATTAATTCATAATTATTTTTCGTATTTTTGTAATTAAATATCTGAAAAATATACTATGACAAACGATGAATTAATAGCATATTGTCAGAATTCAATCGAAGAGCGTAATTACATACTTTTCGAGGAGCAGGTGTTTTCGGAGATCGCTCCCGAACAAGCTCGAATGCTTGCAGGACGTTATTCGAGCGACACGCTTTTTATGCTTCCGCAATACGAAATCGACTTTTTCGAGTGGCTGCGTACGGAGGATGAAGCGATCTGGCTCGATTTGTGGGAAGATGAAGTGGTGGCGCCCTACCTTGTGGGTATGTATTTCCTACCACGTCTGGTGGAACGCGATGGGCGGGGCTTTCCGATTTGCGATCTACTCGATAACGATAATTATTTCTTCACTTCTGTTCAGATGCAGGACGAAGAGGGCAAAGCCTTTGTTGAGTCCGCTCGGAACCGCTTCGAGAATAACGAGCCGCTTACAGTGGCTCAGCTTCTTGCTCTCGAAATTTTCGCTTCGCCGATTGACATCTGGCATTTTGCTTACAAGCACAATATTCCGCTGCGAGACGCAAAAGCCGCGGTATCGCAACTTGTTGATGACCACGCACTTGTTCATATAACTGATGCAGAACATTTAGCAAGGTTCATTAATGTATAAATTTCTGTTTGCTGCGTTCTGGTTGCTTCCAATTCAATTGTTTGCGCAGCAGCACAATCTTGCGGTTGCTTCTTTTCTTGCTGATAGCATTGCTCGGCGGCTTCCGTTTGTGGCAGACACCGTTTGCATAAGCACAAGTCAGACCGACGCTCAAATGCTTATTTTGCAAGCAATTGCACGCAAATCGCCGGTAAAAATCATCTCGTCAAGTTCTGATGCGGCTAATTATATTTATCTTTCGCCTGCAATTTTTTCTGTTGATTATTCGCCAATTTCTAAAAATGAAATAAAACGTACAATTTCTATTTCACTTACATTTCAAAAATATAGGGATAATGTGCTTTCCCAGCCCGAAACTTTTGAACTATCTTCGAGCGACACTCTTTCTTACGTTGAGGTGGAGCAGATAAATGCTTCGTCGCCGGACTTTTTGCGGAAGCAATTGCCCGAACCAGAAGAGAGCATGTGGGAGCGGTATCTCCGGCCGGCTGTCGTTGTTGCAACTCTTGCTGCGACTGTGTGGTTGTTCTTTTCGGTGCGTTCTCGATGAACGATGTGTATATATTTACAGATTTCGATGGGACAATAACGCTCGAAGACCTTGGAGACAAACTTTTCGTGGATTTCGGGCAGTTCGAGCCGTATCATTCAGAGCTTCTTTCTCACAGGTTGAATATTCGCCAATATTGGGAGCATCTTTTTGCGAGCCTGCCGGACCATGTTGGCGAGCAGTTTATAAATGGATGGGCTGTTGCACAGCAAGTAGATATGTATTTTAAAGAATTTGTTGAATTTTGCAGGGGCAATGGTTTGCCGCTGTCAGTAGTAAGCGATGGCTTTGATATTTACATTGACCCGGTTTTGTCGAATATCAACCAAAGTGAATTAAAAGTATATTGCAACAAAGCAAAAAGGCAGGCGGGGAAATGGCAACTCACTTATCCGCTTGCAACTGAAAGCTGCGGCTGCCTGGTTGCTTCGTGCAAACGCAATGCAATCTTGAAAGATGTTCCTACGGACGCTTTCGTTATCTACATTGGCGATGGATATTCAGATTTCTGTGTTGCACAATATGCTGATATAGTTTTTGCCAAGAAGTCGCTTGCTCGGTATTGCTTCGAGCAAAAGATGCCTCACCATAATTGGCGATCGTTCTTCGATATCCTCAGCGTTCTGCGAAAAATACTTCACAGCAAGTTGCTACGTCCGCGTCATCAAGCGCGATTGCGGCGAATGGACGCATTCAAATGCGAATAGGTACACCTGCATAAATTTAATTCTGGTTAATATTGTTCATTAGATGAACTGAAAATTAAGAAAAGGATTAATTTTTGTTCATTGGCATTGTATTTGTAAATACTTTGTTTGCTAAATGCTTATGTTTAACAATGTTTGACAGGAATTTTTATTTTTTGAGCGCTAAAACGAAAATTAAAATTATATCTAAAGTTTATTTGAAAATAGCCGAAAATGATAATCGAGGTAGAAGTATTTTTTAAAAAAGGTGTGTATGGTTTGACTAAATTACGCTTCCTGTTCCTAATTAATTAACCAATTAATTGCATATAATATAGATATATATTGAGTTCTTTACTATGATTTATGTGATACAATTTATGGAGAAACTTATGAGAAAAGGAATTTCTAGTTTTTCCGATACTTCTTAAATTGTTCGGCAGGTTTTTATCTGCTTTCTTTACGCTTTGCAATGTTTGAAATTCGACTTTAATCAAACTTAGTTTTATAAACTTTATTAAAGGTCAAAATATGAAAAAGAAAAACCGATTGCTAAGATTAAGCCTTATTACCGCAATCTTAGCCTTTTTAAGTGCAGGGATGCTCAACTCTGCAACTATAACATTCGTTGGATCCGGTGCTGACTGGAACACTGCAAGTAACTGGTCGCCGGCATTAGTTCCAACAACAAGCGACGACGTAATTATTCCAACGGGCTTCAATGTAACCACATCAGGTGCAGTAAATGCAAGAACAATTAGCATTTACGGTAATTCCACTTTGACAATAACACAAGCAACTAATATTGCTACTACTGGAATTGGTGGTATTACACTGAATGGGACATCATCGCTTATAATTAATGCGGCAGTTACAGTTAATATTGGTAATGCAACTTATCGTGGCGATATTGTTCAAAATGACAACTCGAACATTACTTTTAGTACTGCTGCTGCAACTGTTACATTGAGCGGTACTTGGACAAAAGCAACAAATGCTACGATTACTAACACAACTCCTCCTATCCTATCTGTTGTTGGTACTACTGCAGTAGTTCTGCCAACTGAATTAACCACATTGAACACATTTACAATAAATAAACCGGGGAGTACTTGCACTTTATCAGATGATTTAACAGTTTCAACAGGTGCCTTAACGGTTACATCAGGTACTCTTATTGTAGGAAACAATAATTTAACAGCTTCTTCAACAACCTCTATTGCACTTGGTGCTACTTTAAATGCAGCTTCAACAGCAACCAAAACCAGAACCTTTACCGGTGCAATAACGCTCAATGGTAATCTTATTTCCACTGGTGGAAGTGTAACAAATACATTTACGGCAGCTTTATCCATTCCTGCAACTGGTGTATTAACAATAAATAATTCTACCTCAACATTTGCTTCTACCATTGCTGGTGCAGCTTCTGGTGCTACAATTAATGCACTTGGCTCGACTGTGACATTTACAGGTACTGTTACATTTACCAATCTCACGCTAAATACTAACTCGAATACAAATTTGACATTCAACGCAAACCAGACTGCTGCTGATGATCAATTGCCTGCTCTTACAGTTCATAATTTAACAGTAAATAACAATAGTGTTACAATGGCTGGGAATATAACAGTATATGGTAATTATGTTAGAACAGCAGCTGGTACAACAACTATTGGATCTAACACATTTACTGTATATGGGACCTTTACTAATCCTAATGGTGGCGATTTTGTTGCAAGTGGTTCTACTGTAATTTTATATGGACCTGTAACTAACTGGGGAACCGATGAAACCGAGTTTGTTACAACATCAGCTACAACATTGCAGATTTTAGGTTCTGGCAATTTGCCAACATTTACAATTGCTGGTGCTAATAACTTTGGCAATTTTACATTGAATAGACCAAATACAACGTTTACTGTTTCAGGTGCATTTGCAGTAACATTTAATTCATTGACAATAACTTCTGGTACAGTAGCGCTTCCTGACGAAGCACATACAGTAACAACAACTACAACTATTGGAGCAAATGGGATTTTAGATTTGTCCGCTGTAACAACAGCAAATAATGGAATAACATTTACAACTGGTTTATCTGGCAGCGGAAGTATCATAGCTAACGGAGGGAATGCGGCAGATGAGCCATTAATTGTAATAGCTGCTGGTTGTAATTATACTTATACTGGAAGTATAACAACAAATCAATATACAACATTAAGAATTCTTTCAACTCAAACATCTGATATAGAGCTTCCATCGAGCATAACTCAACTGAATATGTTGCGAGTTAGCCGTGGTGCGCTTGCAAGGAAAGTAATCTTAAACAACGATTTAACTATTACCTCCAATGTTGATGCAACAGAATTTGCACAAGGGACGTTAGTAATCAATGGTAACACTATTACTTTTAGTGGGACATATACTTCTGCTGCAGCAACAAACTTTATTATGGATGCAACAAGCGGTTCGACAGTTGTATTTACTGCCGCTCCAACATTTGTTGCAGGTGCATTAACAACAGATCAAACGACGAATTTTAGCATAAATGCTAGTACTACGGGTTTTAGTTTTACAACGCTAAACAACTTAACTATTACTGGTGGTACCACTCTATTAACAGCAGGTATAACATTATATGGCAACTTACAAGTTTCTTCCGCTGCGACATTAGATAAAGCGACATATAACCTAACTGTTTATGGTGATGTTTCAAATGCTGGGACATTAACACTTGATGGTAATGGTGGAACGATTTCTTTGCGTGGACAAATGATAGGAAATGGAACATATACCACTGATGCTTCGACAATATTATCAATTCAAGGGACATCATCGCAGTTTGTTTTGCCTGCGGGTGTAACAACTTTGGGCAGACTTATTTTAAATCGCCCTACTGGTATGAAGTTGATGGTCGGCTTAACTGTTGGCGATGGAACTGCCTCCAACAACGATGTGGACATAGTCCTTGGCGACTTAGATTTGAATGGTTTCAATCTGACGCTGGCTGATGTGGATGCTCAAATATCGGAAACAGCCGGCAATACAATAATAAACACAGGGTTGAGCACATCTGGGACTGGATACGTTACTACGGCAACAGCAGGTACGACTGCTGCTAATATTGGTACAAGCGGTATAGGTGTGCCATCAATAACTGCGGGTGCAGCTACGAATATAGTTGTTCGCCGTTATCCAAGAACAGTTCCAATTGCGGGTGTTGGTCTTGCAACGCATAGAGTATATTATATTACAGCTGGTGCGAATGTTACGGCTGTAACATTCGCTTTCGACAACACAGAATTATATAGCAATGCAGCAGATTTAAAATTGTATTATACAACTGATTATACTTTTGTTACAAGTCCAACTGAAGTAACAGGTACGGTAACAGAGAACACCCCAGTAACAGGGAAAGGGCAGTTGGCAGTAACAGGTGTTAATATTGCAACAGCAAACTATTACGCATTGGCAGCGGCACCTGGCGATGGAGGTGTTCTTCGTACATTTGTAGGAACAAGCGGCAACTGGGGCAACCCGAATAGCTGGTCGCCTGTGGGCGTTCCAACAAAAGTTGACCAAGTAGTAATAGGTCCAGCGACAGTTACAGTAAACGGTAATGGTTCTATATACGAATGTAAAACACTTGTACTTAACCATGCAAATGCAACAGTGCAACCGGCAAATAATACGGTTAATGGCGATAATGTGTCGTTGCGTGTAATGGGTAACATAACGCTTACAGCTGGATCTGAAATTCTGGGCGCCAACGGAACAGGTCGTTTGAATCTTATTATTGGTGATGGCGTTACAGCAGGAGTGAGCTCGACAATTACTTTAAACAATGATTATACAACTGGTAGCGGTATATGGGTTAATAATTTCACTGTAAATGCTGCCGATGTAACAGGTTCGGCCAATAGAATTCGCATAAGTGGCGATGTATCGCTTCTTGCAAATAGTGCGGTTCAAGGTATGAACGTTGAGTTCTGGGGCGGTTACGACCCAATGCAAACAATAAGCGTTCCTCAGTCCGCATTCTTAAGTTTCGGAACAATACGTGCTGATAATAATGCAAACGTTGTAACTCAAAATAACTTTACGTTAACTAATCAATTAGATATTCGCAGTGGCTCCACATTCAACGCGACAGGTGGGACCGCATATTTCACAACAGCAGTTGCTGGAGCTGGCGACCCTTGGAGCGTTCAATCCGGCGGAACACTGAAATTATTTAATGTTGAACTTAATTCGTCGGGTGGTACTCAAACATTTGTTCCACTTGGGACGGCTTATATACAAGGTAACTTCTATCAATATGGTTCAGATGCTTTTTCGCCGACATCCGGTAAAGTAATATTCAGCAACCTCGGACAACGCGAGATAATTAATACGCAAACTGCATCTGAGCTTGAATTTTATGAATTTGAAGTTTCTGAAGGATCTAAGGTTGTAACAAGCAACGACTTTAACGTTAAGAAAGAAATTAATGTTAAGGTAAATGGTTCGTTCATTGCAAATAATGGAACAATTACATTCACAGGTAATGGTGATATTTACAACGCATCAAACCAAACGCTTGTATTTAACGATTTGACTATTATTGGAATAGTAAATACCTCAGATAGCTGGAAGATAAAGGGGAATTTGGTAGTTAGCGGTTCGTTGCTAGCCGATGGCGGAACTATTACATTCGAGAATATACAGGAAAAATACATTAATAATGCAGGGACATTGCGTTTCTTTAAGATTAAAGTTGCTAATGGATCAAAGCTAACAACAAATACAAATCACAATTTTACAATTCGCAATAATGCTACTAATCCGCTTGGTGCAGGTATCGAGGTGGAAGGCAACGGTGAATTCTACGTTGGTAATGCTGCATCGGTAATTACATTTGATGTTGGTGTAGGCGTTTCGGCAGGCAATCCAAAGACGATAGTGAAATCAGATGCGGGTCGTCTTGAATTTGGAACAATCACAATTACTGCTGCTGCAAATAACGAAGTCGCAACATCCTCGGATTTCACAATTACTGGTACAGGTGCAAGTACTTTCCTTAATTCTGGTGCTGGTGGTAAATTTACTGCAACAGGTGGAACTGTTACATTTACCGGGGCTGCTCCGCGAATTTCGAGCATCTCACCTGCTTCTACGCAATTCTATAGCATTCGTACAACTGGTCCAACTGCATTAGTAGTTCCAAACCAAGCACAAGAATTATTTGTAGCTGGTGATTTGGTAATCGATGGAACATCAAGTATGGACTTCACAGCGAATGATGCAAGTAGAGTGATATTCAACGGAAGTTCGTTGCAGAAGATTACAGGAGCGACTACGGCGATTACACCAATTCAATTTGCAGATGTAACTTTAAATAAAACAGGCAACTCAGAATTATTGCTGGAAATTAATACTCAAATTGCATCAAATGCAAACCACGAACTAGTGCTTACTAATGGTATATTGAATCTTGGCAGCAGGACATTTACAGTGGGCGCTGGTCAAATAAGCCGTACCAATGGTGTTATCAATGGTGGAACAGGAACTTACATTGTTGCAACTAACCACGTGACACCATTGTTAGAAGATGCATATTTCGCAGTTAGTGGAGTGCCAACTCTATATAATTTAACAATAAACGCTGCTCACACAACTGCAAACGACCTGACAGTTAATGGGACATTAGATCTTGCAACTGCAAACCTGACAATTGGTTCTGGTGCAAGTGCTGTAAACCCAATGAAACTTATTCTTAATGGCAATTTGACAAGAACGACAGGTTTGCTTGCTGGTAATTTAACTGCGTCCCGCCTTGTATTGCAAGGGACAGGAACAGTTACCAACGGGCTTAGCAATTCGTACTTTGTTGGTACTGCTGCAACTACTGTTCAGCTCGAAGTTGCACGTCAGGAAACATTGGGCGGTAATTTGAACATTGCAAATACATCATATCTGCGCATTAATACAGGAATAAATGATTTCGATTTAGGTACTTACACGCTGACATTCAACACATCATTCAACCTTGTAATGATTTCTGGCGGAATAAAGGCGGGGACAGGTTCATCGGTTGTATTGCCAAACATTGCAAATCTTACCATTCCTGCAACTATGTTCAGAAATAACGAATGTAACAATTTAACAATAGCAAATACAATCATCCTTGCAGGAGATTTGAGAATAAATGGGACACTTACAGGTGCATTCAGCATCACAACAAATGACAATATTTTGACATTCGGGCCGAATGCGGTATTGCCGGCATTTACTCCAACATCTTATGTTATTGGAAACTTACGTCGTTATGTGAAGAATACAGTAACAAGATTTGACATTGGTAATGGTGGACAGTATATACCTGTTGAGTTGAGATTTTCAAAACCAATAAGCGAGCAAGCTGTTGTGATTAGACCATTCTACACTAATCCGACAGTAGGCAAAGGTGGCGATGCCAAACGTGCATTGCTTGCTTTGTGGAGAATAACTCCCGAAGGAACAGCGATTAACGATAGCATAAAAGTTAAATTCGAATGGCCAAGTACTATACACAATAGTTTAACTCCTGCAAGTGGTACTACATTTATGGCAAAATGGGGAGGCACTTCCTGGGTTGATTATCGTAACAATTTAACATATTCAAGCCAGACATTAACAACTTCTGCCTACCCAATAAAAGGTTCAACAGCACTTTCGGGTGATTGGGCAATATTTGTAGCAACTGCTAATACAGATGTTGCAAAAGATGCCGCAATCAAGGTTACAGGCAATAAACTTGTAATCACAAGCATTGAACCAACGCCAGTTGTTCTCAACCAAGCATTTAATGTAACTGTGCAGTTACAGAATGAGTATGGGCAAGCAGTTACAGTAAGTTCTCCGTTTACATTCGAGATAGACAAGCAAATTGGTGCCGGTATATTCAATGGTGGCAATGCGCTCGCTGGTGTAATACCTGCTGGCCAGTCCTACGTAACATTGCAAGGGCTTTCCATCACAACATCTGCTGGTAAAAACCATCAGTTTGTTGTAAGTGCAGTTTCTCCAAGCGAAGCATTGTCAACTGTTAGCCAGTTGTTTGATGTGCTTCCTGCTGCCCCAACTAGTCAGGCAACTGCTTTGACGTTTACCAATATCACTGCAACAACTGCAACTATCAGCTGGACAAACGGTGGTGGTAATGCTCGAATTGTAATCATAAAGCCTGATACGTTGCTAAGACTAACTGAATATCCAGCAAATGGTGAAACTTATTACGGCAATACTATTGTTGGGTTGGGCTCTAATCTTGGTAGTGCAACAGTTCTTTACAATGGAACAGGCAACAGTATCAATGTCGTTGGGCTTGCTCCGAATACTAAGTATTACGTATATGTATTTGAATACAACGGCACAGATGGAAACGAACATTATCGTACAATAGCTGCTGCTGGGAACCCGAAATCGTTCGAAACAACCGGTAGCTACGACGATGATGTAACATTCGGCGTAAACAATACAAGAGCACTATCGAAAGCAATCGGCACAAACGTTCCTGTTCGCGGAACTGTTAAGAGCTCGACCGACGAGGACTGGTTCAACTTCTCAGTTGCCAGCACAACACCGAATGTAAGAGTAAAACTTGGCAATCTTGCCGGTGATTATACATTAGAATTCTATGATACAACAGGACGCCGCATCAGACGTTCCACATTGAACGGAAAATCAAGTGAGGCGGCAGTAATAAACGGTCTGCCAGCCGGTACATACACAATACGTATCTTCAGTGCCGACGGTTCTTATTGGACTAAGTCTGGCGAAGAATACATACTACAAGTATCGACCTATGGTAGCGAAATATATTCGGTAACACCGTAAGGGCATTGGGTTGGTTTTCGGGAAGTGTGCCTCCCCAATGAGTTGGAGGCACACTCGAACCGAGGAAGAAAAGTTCTTTGTAATAACAATTATAAATGGAATTACAATAAGTGCTTGGATGCTATGGCAACCCATAGCCCAAAGCCAAAGCAAAAAGAAATTGTGTTTATAAATATAAAAGGAACAAATTATGAAAAAAGTAAAATTCTTGAGTGCATTTTGGCTGGCGTTGTTACTCATTGCAGGAGCCGCCGAATCGCTTGCTCAAACTTACAACTACCAGATGACGCTTACCCCGCGCAGAATGGGTAATCAACTGGGAGTTGAAATTTGGGTCCGCTCTCTTTCGCCAAATGCTGGTCCGCTCGGAGCAATGAACATTGGTGTTTCGTATAATGGTGCTAAACTTCAAGCTGCAAACTTCTCGCTTGCTAATCAACCATCATCGAAAACTGATGCAATTCAGTTTGATGTTGATGCTCCGGAGCCATTACCATATTATATTATTGAATCAGAATTCCACAACAAACCTGCTCGTGGTTTTGCTGCTCTCAGCGGAACAAGCGTTTCTGGTTTGGTTGGTGGGACAATGAGATACGTTGCAGTTTTGGACGTTAATGTTACAAGCACATTAGGTCCTGGTTTTGCACCTGCTTCCACTGGTCGCGGGTCGTTTATTGGACTTCTTCGCTTCAATATTCTAAATGCAGATGCACTAACTGATGCTGATTTGGCAGAATTTCGGTTCAATCCGTACACTTCGCTCAACACTACTGTTGTAATGAGTGGTGATGGACTTACTAATGTTACAAACCAGGTTGAATTTGTAAATCCTACACCATTTACAATTCGTGGTATTACAGTTCTAAATCCTAATCAGTTGAATCAAACTGTTAACCGTTATCCAGAAAGTCCTTATCTATCAATGCGTGCTAATCGCGGTTACCCAATTTATTTTGAACGTTCTGGTCTTGCAACTCCAACGCTTGCAGATCCTTATGGTACTCGTCGATTTGCTTATCGCCTTGAGTATTCGCTCGATGGAGGCACAACATACACTGAGTTTGGACGTGTAGCAGAAAGCCGCGACAAAGCTTCGCTCATTGCTACTGCTGATCTGCCAACATACAGATTAGGCTGGATAGACAGTCTTGATGTAACTGACGACTACTTTGTAACTACAGGTAATGTCGATCCTATTCCAACAGATGTAGCTGCTGCTTTCTTGCAAGACGAACCCGATGGTCCTGGTTTACTTGGCTGGGGCTATGGTGGAGTTCTTCGTGTTATCTGGAAAGCAGATGATAATTTCCCATTCAGAAGCGAAAACGCTAAAATTAGAATTACTCAACTCGATGGCACAAGTGGTAGCCTTGCTGAAAGCAACCGTCCAGCTTACACAAGCCCAACCAGAATGGACGAATCGGACGAAACTTTTATTCTTGGTCGCTTGTTCTTTGTTCAGTTTGACGGTGCTACTACTTACTTCCGCTCGGTTAGAAACTTCTCCACTCCAAACTCATTTACAGTGGAAGCGTGGGTGAATTTGAATGTTTCTAATGGAGTAGGAACTAATCCGGGTATTGTTGCAGCAAGTTCAGGGAATGCATCGCAAGCAGATTATGGCTGGATGTTATATCTTCGCGATGGCATTTATCCAGCATTTCGCGTAACTGCTGCTGATGGGAGTGTGCTTGGCGATGTTGTGTGCCCAGCTCCATTGGTTGCATATGGCAACAATCCTAATTTGACAGACCAACACTCACTATCCTGGACACATCTTGCAGGCGTTGTTTCCAACAATACTGTGATTCTTTATGTTGACGGAGAAGAAGTTGCTCGCTATGTGAATAGAAGTGCTCCGAATATCCGTCCATTGAACGTAAAAATGCCTATTTGGGTTGGCGTCAATCCGAACAATGGGATGCAACCACAAGATTACTTCTATGGCGGTATCAAAGAAGTGAAAGTTTGGCGTGTTGCATTAGAACAAAGTCAATTGCGTCGTTATATCCCCGGAGTTTACGATCCGAATGGTTCGATTACTGCGATTACTGATGGTCCAAACGATTGGCGCACCGGGCTTGAGCTTTACTTCCCATTGCAAGCTTCACGTTTGGATAAAGCTAATGAAAAAACATATCAACAAAGCAATAACGACTTGAATTTCTTTACAACTCCCGGCTTGACTTCAACGCCAAATAACAACTCTATTCGTTATCGTCCAGATCGCTCTCATATAAAGCTAACTTCACCAAATGGTGGCGAAGGTGTTAGCAACTTAAAAGGTAAAATTTACGAAATTCGTTGGGTTTCTTATGGTATCGGAAGTTTAACTCCAAAACCGACTGCAACCTACGGTGATGTAATGATCCAAATCAGTCGCGATGGTGGTAATACGTGGTTCGATGCATTAGACAACCAAACTCCGGCAATGCCTATAGACAATGCTGAAGTCGAAGATGCTTATGCATACTGGGAACCATACAACAACGTTACAATTTCTGGATTAATGAATGATTTGCAAGGAGTTATTCCATTTGTTGGGAACTACGAAAAAAATGTATTGATGAGAATAAGTGGTTCCGAAGCCCGCAACCAGCAAGATATCTATTATATCTCACAACCTTTCAAAGTTGCTCCTTGGTTTGCTTACAAAAATGGTCAGAATTCAATTGTAAGCATTCCAGCAAATACTAAACTTAATATTACTGGCGAAACTTTCTTCCTTGAAACATGGATTAAGCCTTATAGCTTCCCACAAAATACCGAAGGGAACTACTATCCTATCGTTGCTAAGAAGAATCCTAACGCTGCAACAGAAGCCGAAGCTTTGCAATATGCTTTGAGACTTCTTTCGACGGGGCAGTTGCAATTTGTAGTTTCCTCGCTTGATAATGGAACTCGTACTCTTCGCACAGCTGTTAGCGATCCAATTTATAGAATACTCAATCCTAACACTGTTGAATTTGATTCCGTTTGGATACACGTTGGTGTTTGGGTAAACATTCCATCGGTTGGTTCGCAATCACAAATTCTATTCTTCGTTGATGGTGTTCCTCAGCTAACTTGGACTCGCAACGATGCATTAGAAGCAACTAATCCAATTATGAGACAACTTGGTACAGGCATAACTGTTGATAAGACTAATTCTTCACCAGTTTACATTGGCTATGAACCAGTTGTTGGAACAAATGTTGCTCGTCGTTTTGATGGAGAATTCCGTGAATTGCGCTTCTGGGGCGGCAATCCTGGCGGTGTTCTTACAACAGACGAAATGATTAAGTTTGTTCAAGGCGCTACTAACGTTCGTGCAAGCGAGCTCGGTGTGTTTGGCGGAGTGGACTACACGAAGAACCTCATCGCTGCTTACTCGTTCAACGGTAATAGCTGGGTTAACTACGGCAAAGCTCGTGCTTTCGAAATGACACCTTATGATGCAGATTTAGTTGCTCGCATTAATCCAGATCCAACTGCAAACTACGAATCGACAACTCCATTTATTAAATTAGTTGAACCTGTTTATCTGCAAGCAGTTAAAAATACCGAAACAGCTCTTAAAGTTCGTTGGGTTGGTTTCGACTATAATCGCAATGATGGTGTCGCATTCTCCTATGGAACTTCGTCAAAACAAGCTGATTTAGAGTTCTCAACTGGTGGTGGTGCTGGAAATACTAACGTTCCTTATCAATTTGTTTCGAGTGTGTACCAAAATGCTGGTTATACAAATGCTCTTACTCTGCCGACAGCAACTTCTGAATACGAATTTATGGGTGTTGCTTCTAAACCTCAATATGCAGGTATTCTCAACTGCTCAATTGCAGATCCAGACGCTAACAAAGACGGTGTTTACAATGACCAAAGCGTTATTGGTGCTGCAATGACAAACGGTAGATTAAGACTTCGTGCCCGCGCTAATATCAATACTCCTTATGCATTTGAATACGATAACGGTTCAGATGGATTTATGCAAACTCTTATCACTGAGAGTGCACAATTTAACATTACTCCTCCAAGTAACTTTACTGTTCGCGTTCTTTTAGATGGTTACCACGGTGGATATGCAAGCGGTATTATAAATAATATTGGGACAAACTTTGCGAACAAAGGCTTGAGAATTCGTCTGTTCGAAGATAATTCGGGCGTTCCGGGTTCGTATGTCCCTAATAGTACTGTACTTTCGACAGACAAATACTACAACTTTACTCAATCGAAGCTTATCATCAACAGAAACGGCGGTGCTAACAACTTTGCTAATGTCCCATTTGTTCTCACAGACGTTGCCGACGGTCGCTACTTCGTAGTTATTGATCACTTGAACTATTTGCCTGTGATGTCTGCTTACGCTGCTCCATTCTATTATGTTGGGGACAATTTGTCAAGCTGGGATATTGAATCAGGTTGGGATTTCCAAGCTTGGGATGGAACTGACAACAACTTGATTACTTCGACCGAAGCTCGTCAAGAACCACCTGCTTACGGCACTCGCTATACTGCTTATGCTGATGAGCAAAACTATACTCCTGACCGTTACAATTCCAAGTGGGCATCAACTGGCTTGAACTTCAACGATGGTGGCGCTGCCAATAATATAACAAGTCCGAATTCGTTGCCTGCTATGGTTGGTGGCGACGTCTATCGCGATGGTCAAATCAATGCTGCCGACCGTGCAAAGGTTCGCGTCAATGCTCTCTCGACTGATGCATCGAACGACGTAAACGGCGATAACGTTGCAAATGCTATCGATAGAACTATTGTTGATAACAATACAAACAAGGTTTCATCACTTCGCAACCTTGCTTTGAACACTCAATATGTTTATCCACAAACTCCTAATTCTATCGAAAGCAATCCATTCTCTTACATTTCAGACGCAGATCCAATGAGCGTTTACTATCCACTTGCTCCTGAACTTTCAAAACGCTTTGTTGTTGATGCTAAATTATATCTCAATGAAGGCGGTGAAGTTCATTCTTCAACTATCATTAGCAAATACGACCAAACTCTGTCTGGCGGATTGTCCTACCGTGTTATTGCGATGCCACAACTCAACGGCAATTTTGTGGATGTTCCAATCTACATTCGCAATACTGGTGCTGATTTTGCTCTTGCGAATGCAACATTTGCGATTAACTTCGACCCAACAGTTGTTCGTTTTGCTGAGCTTGTAAAAGTCAACGAAGTAATTTTCGATAATCGTTTCGATTTGGGTTATGGCCCGATTTACACTTCACCAACTAATTTAACTGATATTCCTGTTCCAAACACACGTTCGATAGAAGTTGATTGGGATGCATATACACGTCGTCCAGGTCAAATTGTTCCAAGAGTTAATACTTATCTTGGCACATTGAGATTTGAACTCTTACGCAAAGACCAGAGCATATTCTTTAACTGGAGTAATACTTGCGCTGTATTGTCGACCGACGGCAAAATTATTACAGGTGTTGGCGTATTCGAAGACATTAAACCGATCATTATCACTAAAAACTTTGCTGTTGTTGCACCTAATGGCGGCGAAGTTTGGGAAGGCGGTTCGATGTATACAATTAACTGGACTGCTCCGCTCGATGTCGAAGGCGTATCACTCTATCTCGAATATTCAGCCGACAATGGTGCTTCCTGGGTACGTATCAACCAGGCACCTGTTGATGCTCTCAAATTAGGCTTCAATTGGATTGCTCCACGCCTCAATTCTGGCGAAATGCTTGTTCGCTTGCTCGATGCTGCAACTGGCAAAGAACTCGATAGAAGCGACGCTGTATTTACTATATTCTCCGTTCCGGCTGAAATTACTCGTCCTGCTTCAACTGATCCAATCTACACAAGCGGCAAGAAAGACTTCATCCGCTGGACTTCGAAGGACAACGCAAATGTTCGTTTCGAATTCTCCGCAAACGGCGTTGATGGCTGGACTGTTGTTACTGGAACAGTAAACACCAACAAAGAAGAAGTTGAATGGACTATCCCAGCTGCAAATACTAAGAACGCTGTTGTTCGTATGGTTGATGTAGCAACTGGCAAAGTGCTTGCAGTTTCCGAACCATTCAGAATTCTCTCTGGAACACTTGTAATTACTAATCCTCGTGCAAACGATAAGTTGAACTTCGGCGAAAAACGCCCTGTTCGCTGGGTACACGAGAATGTTAATACATTTACTTTGCAATACTCTATCGATAACGGCGCTACCTGGAATACTCTTGCAGGGGATTTCAAAGCATCTCTCCGCTCATTCGACTGGATGGTGCCGAACGTCAATACAAAGAACGCTTGGGTTCGCGCAATTTACGCTAATATTCCTGAACTCGAATACCATCGCTCTGGTCCATTCGAAATCAAAGGTAGTGTAACTGGTATCGACGACCCGGTTGCTCTCGGCTACAATGTTGAAGTTGTTCCTAACCCATTTGCAGACGAAGCAAAAGTTACATTTACTATCCCAACGGATGGTAATGTATCTGTAAGCCTCTACAACACAATGGGTATCAAGGTTGCTTCGCTTATATCGAGCAAGTTTTACTCGGCTGGCAGCCATACTCTCAGCTTGAGCGGAATGAATCTTGCTTCTGGTATGTATATAGTTCGTATCGAAGCTGGTCCATACGTTATCACTCGCGAAGTTGTAAGAGTGAAATAACACTCTACGTTCATAACAACACTGAAGCAGCCCCTTATTAAAGGGGCTGCTTTTTTTTATGATGTTATAATATTGCAGATGTTTTGCGTATCTGAAAATATTCCTTATATGTCAAATTTGTATATTTTATAATAGATTTTGGATTATACTTTTGATTGTGCTTGTTAATAAATTTATTACTTTGTATATTTGTAGATTAACTTTGTAATTTCTTTTTTTTATGAATATTTATGGAGTTTCTATGGTAATCAAGCCTTTTGCAAATCAAGTTCCATTTGATTTTACTCTGGAAGAAAACATTCGCAAGCAAAAAGAAGCAATTGAATATGCTCGTAAACAATTAGGCAAAGAATATCCAAATATTGTTGGTGGAAAAGAAGTTTTCACCGAACGCAAAACAAAATCAATTAATCCTGCCAACCACGAGGAATTAATTGGGACATTCCAGAAAGCCGGGCAAAAAGAAGCCGAAGATGCTATGCAAGCAGCTTTAAAAGCGTTCGAAACTTGGAAATATACTTCACCAGAAGAACGTGCCGCATATTTATTCAAAACTGCCGAAATTATTCGCCAGCGTCGTTTTGAAATCAATGCGTGGATGATATTGGAAGCAGGTAAAAACTATACCGAAGCTGATGCGGATACCTGTGAAGCAATCGATTTTCTCGAACTTTATGGCCGCGAAGCTCTCCGCTATGGTCAGGACCAACCGCTTACGCCTTATCCAGGCGAAATGAACAAGTATTTCTACATTCCGCTCGGAGTAGGTATTTGTATTCCACCGTGGAACTTCCCATTTGCTATAATGGTGGGTATAACTTCGGCAGCTATTGTTACTGGAAATACGGTTATTTTAAAGCCATCGAGCGAAACACCAATGATGGCGTGGTTGTTCCAGGATATTATGCATAAAGTTGGCTTGCCTGCTGGCGTGCTTAACTATTTTGTTGCTTCTGGTGCCGAAGCTGGGGACTATCTTGTTGATCATCCAAAAACACGCTTTATTTCTTTTACAGGGTCGATGGAAGTAGGTTTGCGTATCATTGAACGTGCTGCAAAGACTAATCCTGGTCAAATCTGGATTAAACGCGTTGTTGCAGAAATGGGCGGCAAGGATACTATCGTTGTCGATAGCGAAGCAAACGTTGATGATGCAGTTGCCGGTGTGCTTACTTCTGCTTTCGGTTTCCAGGGTCAAAAATGTTCTGCTTGCTCGCGTGCAGTAGTTGATGAAAAAGTTTATGATGAATTTGTCCAAAAACTCAAAGCAGGTGTCGAGAAAATCAAGCAAGGACTGCCCGAAGAAAATTACCAGATGGGTCCGGTCATCAGTGCGAGCGCCGAAAAATCAATTCTCAATTATATTGAAATTGGCAAAAAAGAAGGTAAATTGCTTTATGGCGGCAACAAATTAGACAGACCGGGCTTCTTCATTGAGCCCACAATTATTATCGATGTGGACCCGATGGCTCGCATCTCGCAAGAAGAAATTTTTGGTCCTGTGCTTGCAGTGATTAAAGCTCGCGATTTCGATAACGCTCTCGAAATAGCTAACAATACAATTTATGGGCTAACTGGTGCCGTTTATTCAATGAACCGCGAAAAACTCAACCGCGCTATACGCGAATTCCACGTCGGCAATCTCTATCTGAACCGCAAATGCACCGGCGCAATTGTCGATGTTCATCCATTCGGCGGATTTAATATGAGCGGAACTGACTCCAAAGCTGGCAGCCGCGACTATTTAGCTTTGTTTTTGCAAGGTAAATCAGTTGCTGAAAAAATATAAATCTGTGATGCTTGGAAATTGGGCGGGAGAGGCAGTTTCCCGCCTTTTTTGTTTTTACGAATTTGGTTGATATAAGTTATTTGTAAAGGCGAATTCCATTGCGCTACTACAAAAGAAATAAAAAAAAATTAAAAAAAAACTTGTTTAGAAAAAAAATGTTGTAAGTTGTTGAAAAACTTTATATATTTACAACGTGATTTTTGCAAAATGTAGTGAAATCCTTGAAAAATAACGTTATAGAGAAAAGTGATGTTTTTTTAACTAATTTCTATTAGTTCTCTCTTTTTTTTTTCATTAATTAAAGGTGTTTTATGAACAAAACAGACTTAATCAAAGCAGTAGCAGAAACCGCTGGTATGACAAAGGTTGATGCTGAAAAAGCTATTAGTGCAACTTTTGATTCAATCAAAGGTATTCTCGTAAAAGGCGAGAAACTCACCTTGGTTGGCTTTGGCACATTCGAAGTTGCTGAACGCAAAGCTCGTACTGGCAAAAACCCACGTACTGGCGATACTATTAAAATTCCTGCTACAAAAGTTGCAAGATTCAAGCCAGGCAAAAATTTAAAAGAAGAAGTTGCTGCAACAGCAAAAAATAAGAAGAAGAAATAATTTATAAGATTGTAAAAATTGCCGTTCATTATGAACGGCTTTTTTTATATTTTTGCCTAATTTGTTTTATTCAATTTTTAAAAAATTATGAATAATGACTATTTACTTAGCAAGCCATACCTAATCAACTCTGAAGATTTAACATCAGAAGATATTGCAGCAATTTTCGAAAAAGCTCGATATTTTTTGGAAGATTATCCGAAACAGAGAAAATTTACAGATTTGAAAGGGATAACAGTGGCACTTGCTTTTTTCGAGCCGTCCACACGAACAAAGCTTTCGTTTGAATTGGCTGCAAAACGGCTCTCAGCCGATACAATATCGTTTGCGTCATCATCATCGAGCCTGACAAAAGGCGAATCTCTCATAGATACGCTACGCACAATCGAAGCAATGGATGTTCAGATGTATGTTGTTCGCCATGCAAATAGCGGAGTGCCAAAATTTTTGCAGGAGAACACTCGCGGTGTAATTCTAAATGCAGGCGATGGCAAGCACGAGCACCCCACTCAGGCATTGCTTGATAGCTTCACTCTTTGGCGTCATTTCGGGCGTGTGGAAGGGCTCAAAGTATGTATTGCCGGCGATATTTTGCACAGCCGTGTGGCACGCTCGAACATCAACGTGCTGAAAACACTTGGTGCGGAAGTTGCTCTTTGCTCGCCGGGGACATTGCTGCCAAGATACCTTAATCCCTGGAATGTGAAATTAATCGAAAGCATCGACGACGCTATTGAATGGGCTGATGTGCTGCTTATGCTTCGTTTGCAAAGAGAAAGGATGGAAAGCGGTATCCTCCCTTCTATTCGTGAGTTCTCTAAATTCTATGGTGTTTCCTTGGAACAGTTCTCACGCAAACCCGACCTTGTGCTTATGCATCCAGGTCCCGTCAATTACGGAATTGAACTTGATTATAGAGTTAGTTCGTTCCCCAATTGCCTCATACAAACGCAAGTAACACACGGCGTTTTTATTCGTATGGCTTTGCTATCTCTTCTTTCCAAATTTGTTGCAGTATAGGCAGGTTTTCCACCTGTCTATACTCTATTTTTCTCGCTTTTCATTGTCCAAACTAATATGAAGAAAACAACTATATTGGATATAATTAATAGTGGCTCGGAATATCTGAAACGACATAACGTAGAAAATCCAAGATTAAATGTAGAACTCTTGCTTTCGAAAACGCTGAATTTGCAAAGGTTGCAGCTGTACCTAAAACACGATATGCCACTCGAAGAACGCGAACTCTATCAGATGCGTCGATTGCTTCGAAAACGTGCCTTGGGCAAACCACTGCAATACCTGCTAAACAAAGAACAATTTATCAATATTGAAGTTGTGCTTAATAATTCTGTGCTTATTCCGCGTCCCGAAACTGAACTTCTTGCGAAAAAAGCCGAAGAATTAATCCAACAGCGTTCATACAAAAAGATACTGGATATTGGCACTGGCTCGGGGTGCATTGCTGTCTATCTTGCAAAGTGCTTTCCCAATGCCGAAATTGTCGCTATCGACATTAACCAGCAAGCGCTCTATACTGCAAAGCAAAATGCTGAGCTGAACAAAGTAGCAAATATTACATTTTTTCAGTCGGATATTCTGAGGGTTGCACCAAAACAGAAATACGACCTTATTGTTTCAAATCCGCCGTACGTTTCACTCGACGACTACAACCAACTCGAACGCGAACTCTACCACGAACCGAAAGAAGCACTAACAGACGAAGCGGACGGGCTTACTTTTTACCGCAGATTTGCCGAAATTTTCCCTTCGTCGCTAAGTAGCAATGGAGCATTCTTGCTCGAACTTCCGGCAAACAAAGAAGCGGAATTGAAGGCGATTTTCAGTCGGTTCAGGATAGAATTCATCAGTGATTTTAACGGATTTGCAAGAATTTTATTCGGAGTAAAGTAACTAAATTAAACATAAGTTTGTCTTATGACAAACTTATGTTTATTATTAAGAAAATATTAAGAATAAACAAATTTGATAATAAACTATTAATTTTTATTTAATATTGACTGGGATAAACAAATTATTATTATAAGTATGTTTTTTTTATTATTTTTGAAATTACGCATAATAAAAGGAGTTAATAGATGTCGCAAGTAAAAGTAGAAGAACAGATAGGCGGAGTGATAGTCCATCTGCGTGGGCAATTCATCGGTGGCGAGGAAACCGATGTACTTCGCGATGTATTGAAAAAGTATGCCGAAGAAAAGAAAAACAAGTTGATAATTGATTTTGAGAAAGCAACTTACCTGAATTCAACTGCTTTGGGTGTGCTCATTGCAGCACATTCGAATTTTGTAAAGCGTGGCGGAGAAATAATTTTATGCAATTTAGATAAATCACTCGAAAATATATTTATCATAACAAAATTGATAACTGTATTTAATGTTGCGGATGATTTGCAATCAGCAATAAAAATGTTGTAATAATATTTATTTACTTTTAACAAATTATGGAGTTTTTGTATGAAAAATCTGTTTAATGTAATTGCCATTTCGATAGCAATTGCAATTGCGTTTGCATTTTATTTTGTTGTAATGGGAAATCCATCAAACTTTGCGGACGCTGCAAAACACGAACCGATAAACGTACTCGGTATGATTTACACAGGTGGTCCACTTGTAGCATTACTTATTTCGTTCATAATTATGGCTATCACTTTTACAGTAGAGCGTTTCTTATCAATCAACAAAGCAAAAGGAAAAGGCAATCCGGTTGCTTTTATTCGCACAGTAATCAAACATCTTGAAAGCGACAATTTAGACTCTGCATTGGCTGAATGCGATAAACAACGTGGCTCTATTGCAAACGTTCTTCGTGCTGCAATTTCTCGCTTCAAAGAAGTAAAAGAAGACGATAACTACGGCCCAGAAAAGAAAATCGCCGAAGTTCAACGCTCAATCGACGAAGCAATGAACCTCGAAACTCCACTACTTGAAAAGAACCTTGTAATTCTCTCCACAGTTGCATCTATCGCAACAATGGTTGGTCTTTTAGGAACAACAATCGGTATGATTCGTGCATTCGCAGCACTTGCACAAAGCGGAACTGTTTCGGCAATCCAGCTTTCTATCGGTATCTCGGAAGCATTGTATAATACAGCTGGCGGGCTTGCTGCAGCAATTATTTCTATCGTTGCTTATAATTTCTTCACTACAAAAGTAGACAATTTCGTTTATATGATAGACGAAGCAATTTTGAACATTACTCAGATTTTCACTATAAAAACTAAAAAATAATTTTTCTAATTAGCAGAAAAGGAGTCTGCAAGTGGCTAAAGTTAAAAAGAAAAGGATAGGTTTTGTAATAGACATGACCCCACTGGTCGACATTACATTCCTTCTGCTAACTTTCTTTATGTTTACTGCAAAGTTCAAGACACAAGCGGAAAGCGAGCAGAAATTTGTAATCAAAAGACCAGCTTCGACTCCTGTCGATACAGCAACAATGCCCGACAAAGATTTAGCGATAATAAAAGTTGCTATCGATAGCGCAACAAACGACACAATGTATTATTACGAAGTGCTAAACGAGGCAGACCGTCAGGCTGTTTGGCAGAAGATCCCAAACTTCACACCTGAATTGCTCTCGAAGCACCAATTGCCCGTAGATAAAGATTTGCTTAACGAATTGGTGCTTGCAACTCGTGTGGTTCGTCCTGCGACAAAGTTTGCTATCGATGCTGATAAGAAACTAAAGTTTAAATGGATAGCCGATGCGATGGATATTCTTCGTCGCAACCGTGCTACTATGTTCAATTACGTTACTGATAAAAAACAGTAACTAATTTAACTAACAAATTGTTATATTTATTAGAATACTAAGGAGAAAATAAATGGCTGGTGGTGGTGGTCAATTAAAAGTAGAACGTGCCAAAAGAGGAAAGGCGTCTAAAAGAAAGAAGATGAAGCGTATCGGCTTCCATATCGATATGACGCCTCTGGTAGATATTACCTTCCTGCTTTTGACGTTCTTTATGTTTGCAACCACTTTGGCTGCTCCACAAGTAATGGAGATGTCTATCCCACCGGAGATTGTTAAGCAAGTAGAAGTGCGAGAATCGGAACTTTTGCAAATTTTCATTCGCGACGACAATAAATTGTTCTATGCAAAAGGCAACGACGACCCACAACCGATTGAGCTCAAGGAAATTCGTGCCTTAGCCGAACGCGAAAATCTTATGCCAAATGTTCGCAATCGTCTTATTACTTCATTGAAAATCTCCGATGATGCTACTTATGATATGGTTATCAAAGTTCTTGATGAATTAAATCTTGCAGAGGTAAAAATTACCGAAGAAATTGCAAAAGAACTTGATGAAAACGGGCAGCCTAAAAAACGTGAGCGTAGATTTACTATTGCTCCAATGCTTGAAGAAGACATTAAAAAATTAGCGGAGTTGTAGTTATGGAAGCAAAAGTTGGAAATGTTCCTATCGATGAAATACCACTGCCGTGTCCGTATGGCGCTGCGGAACTAAAAGCATTTATCCGCCGCTATACTATTCGCGGGCTTTTGGTATCTATAGCTCTGCTTGCTATATTTCTAATTATTTTTTATATTTTCCAGAAAATCGAAGAGCAAAGAAGCAAAGCTCCGAAGTTGGCGCCGATGGTTAGGCTTAACCTGGAGAACTTGCCACCTCCGTCGGACGAAACTTCTATGGATGCTCCTCCTCCTCCAACTCAAACTATGTTGAATACTGGTCCGGCTGCTCGCGCGGGGACTCCTGTGCCAGTTCCTGATGCACAAATCTCTCCTGATTTGAAAGATTTTGCAACAGTCAAAGATATTGCTCGTGCTTCTGCTGCTGGTGGCGATGGTGTTGATATGGGTGGTTTTGCTGCTAATATTGATTTCGACGCTTCAAAAACTACCGTAAAAGTCGATATTAAAGAAAAAGAACCTGAACCGGACGAATTTATCGCTGTCGAAAAAGAACCCGGTGTGGATTTAGCAAAACTTCAATCGCTTGTTACTTATCCAGAACTTGCACGCCGTGCAGGTGTCGAAGGAACTGTTATTGTGCGCGTGCTGGTATCGAAGGACGGGAGTGTTTCTCGTATGCTTATTGAATATTCGGACAATAAACTTCTTGATCAAGCTGCCGAAGATGCTATTCGCAAATACGGACGCTTCACCCCTGCTATTCAGAACGGTCAGCCAATTGCTTGCTGGGTCTCTATTCCAATTAGGTTCAAATTGAGATAGTTTCTTACGAAATACATTCAAAAAAGGTTGTCTGAATTTCCCAGGCAACCTTTTTTATTATTGGTAAAAAAGGGATGCTAAAAAATAGCATCCCTTAATTATTTATTATTCAGAAAAGAACAAACTAACTGCTGGCTACATTTTGGCTTTTTGAATTTTCTCGGTTAATTTTGGCAAAATATCGAACAAATCGCCTACCAGACCGTAGTCGCAATTTTTGAATATTGGGGCGTCCTTGTCTTTGTTGATAGCTAAAATGTATTTGGAAGCATTCATACCGGCAAGGTGTTGAATTGCGCCGGAAATACCACAGGCAACGTATAAAGCGGGCGATACAGTTTTACCAGTTTGTCCTACTTGTTCGCTATGTGGGCGCCAACCGGCATCAACCACAGCGCGGGAAGCACCAACTGCTCCGCCGAGTGTTTTCGCTAAATTTTCAATCAAGTGATAGTTTTCTGGACCTTTGATGCCACGTCCGCCCGAGACAACTATATCAGCTTCTAAAACGTCCAACTTCCCTTCGTTTTTAGCAATATTTGTAACTTTTGCGGATAAATCGCTATCGCTCAAATCGAAGGACTTATCTTTTATTTCAACATTAGTTGGGTTTTCTGCGGCAACAAATACATTTGGACGAAGGGAGAGCACTTTAACAGGAGTTTCGCATTTGATTTTAACGACTGCTTTTCCTGCGTAAACAGGTTTTTTTGCAATCAGGTTGTTGCCATCGGCGGCAAGTTCGATGCAGTCGGCTATATAGCCTGCGTCGAGTTTTATTGCAATGCGTGGAGCAACTTCGAGACCGATAGAATTAGCGGGGAAAATAATGCAATCGGCGGCTATTTCTTTTGCTGTATCGGCAATTATTTGGGCCACAGCAGTAGAAGAATGGAGTTCAATTTTGGGTGCAGCAGCAAGGATTACTTCTGAGACACCGAATTTTGATGCTTGGTGGGCTATATCAGAATTTGAGTTAATCAAAATTCCAGTTACTTTTGCTCCATTAGCGATTTTACAAGCGGCGGTGGCTATTTCTGTCGAAACGCGTTTTAGATTATTATTTGTAGATTCAAGATATACTAATATATTTTTCATTTTCATCCTCCTTAAATAACTTTAGCTTCTTCTTTCAAAAGGCGAACTATTTCGTCAATGTTTGCGTCAGATGCTTCGAGCACTTTGCCAGCACGTGCCTTGGAGGGGATTTCCATACCGATGATAGATGTCTTCGGTTCAGTTTTTTCGGCTTCGCGAGTGTCTATTGGCTTCGATTTTGCTTTCATAATGTCGGGAAGTTTGGGATATCGAGGTTCATTTAATCCTTTTTGTGCGGAAATAATGCAGGGTAGCGAGCAAGCAACAGTTTCTTTACCGCCTTCAACGTCGCGTTCGGCTGAAACTTGACCGTTTTCGATTTTGAGAGCGGATACTACCGAAACAGATGGCATTCCGAGCATTTCAGCAAGCATAGAAGGCAATTGGAAAGAGTCGAAATCTATGCTTTGACGACCTAATATGATTAAATCAGGATTAATTTCCTTGGCTATTTTTGCAATATTATAGGCAACATAGTAGGAGTCGGTTGGTTCATCGCCTTTGACAAGAATAGCTTTGTCAACGCCCATTGCTAATGCGGTGCGAAGAACGTCTGTAGCAGCATCTGTTCCTACTGTAATTGCTGTAACAGAGCCGCCATTTTTTTCACGCAAGCGCAAACCTTCTTCCAGAGCGAATTCGTCGTAGGGATTAACTATATACTTAACTCCGTTTTTGTCTATGGATTTGCCGTCGCTGCCGACAATTATCCTTGTGGCTGTATCTGGAACACGTGAGACACATACCAGAATATTCATTCTCTCTCCTTTAATTTGTTGAAAACAACATATCTTACAAATATAATTGATTTTTTGCTTTTTTAGAAAAGATTTTTATTGATGGCAGAAAATGATTTGGTTTTAGCTACTATATACATTACAAATATATAGAGTATAGAGACGAACGGAGTAGATCTCTATGCGATGTAATTTTGTTTTGTATAATCTACTTTCACACAATTATCTCTTCGTTTGTAACTGTTGGGGTGATGTCCTTAGGAATTTTTATATAAAATGTGGTGCCTTTGCCGAGTTGGCTTTCTACCCAGATGTCGCCATTGTGGAAATTGATGAATTCCTTACATAGAATGAGCCCGAGTCCGGTGCCTTTCTCTTGGTTTGTGCCAAGAGTTACAACCTGCGTATCTATATGAAAAAGATTCTCAATATTTTCCTGCGGAATTCCAACTCCGGTATCCGAAACGAATAATGTAGCATATTCATCTGTTTCCTCTTTTATGCCAACTGTAACTGTGCCTTCATTGGGAGTGAATTTTATAGCATTGGACATTAAATTTCGAATAACTGTCGTAATAAGATTTGGGTCTACCACCAAACTATAGTTTTCAGGAATTTTGCAATTTAAGGAAATGTTTTTTATTATTGCTTGGTTCTTTAGCACAAAACAGGTCATATCAACAAGTTGTTTAATGTTGGTTACGACGGGGATAAAATTGATTTTACCACGCTGCGAACGCGACCATTCGAGTAAATTTTCGAGCAAAGAAAATAAACTATCAGAAGACTCTTTAAGCATATCTATAATTTCTTTTGCTTCTTTCTTGGAGAACTCATCATAGGATTCGCTCAACATACTGGTAGTCATTCGAAAACTTCCGACAGGATTTTTCAAATCGTGAGCAACTATCGAGAAGAATTTGTCCTTTTCTATGTTTGCTGATTCAAGCTTGCTTTTCTGAATAGACAATTCTTCATTTTGTTTTTTCACAATAATGTTGTTTTCAATTAAAATATTATTGAGCTTTAAAATCTCTTTATTTCTTCGTGCCAATGCAATTAAGGAAATAACAATAATAGAGAGTATCAAAATAAATGACACAACGATTACAATTGTAATTTTTTTGCTGCTTTGTAATTGGTGTTCTTTTCTTGCTAAATTATTTTGATATTCGACAACTTGAATACGTGCATCTAATTGATTGCTCGTATGCTTAATTCTATAATCCTGATATTTGTTTAAATATTCATTTGCAGTCTTATAGTCACCCAACAAAGAATAAATTTTGTAATAAGAGAGTGCGGACATAGCCTTAAAAATGAGGATATTTGCTTTTTCGCTAATTTCTGTTGCCATTTTAGAATATTCGAGGGCTTTGGGGAAATCTTTGTCGTCGGCGTAAGCAGCTGCAAGCGAGGTGTAAAGCAAAGGCAAATACATTTTGAAATCTTCCTTTTTTGCCACATCGAGAGCTTTATTCAATAATTCAATCGCTTGTTTTCGATTGCCAATGCTAATAAGCAGAGCACTTTCTATTTGAGATGTATTCACAAATAATGCGGGTGAAGCGGGGAATTTCGCATAATGATATGCCAGATCGATATACTTAGCCAAAGAATCATAAGTCATCTTCAATAGTTTGTCTTTGGAAATAGTATTAAAGAATTTATCAGGTGTTCTTTGCGTTGGGTCGTCTGTTCTGAAAACGTGGAATTTAAGAGCAGTGTTTTCATAGACAAAATGAAATTTTTCGAACATTATTGCTGCCAACCTGTTGTAAGTTTGAGCCAGACCAGTGGTATCGTTGAGCTTCAAAAAAATATTTTCGGCTTTGGTCGCACTTTGCACTGCCAAATCAAGAAAGTTTAAAGAGCGATAAGTTTCGGCAATAGTTCGCATAGTCTCGGCGTAATTACGCTTATCGTTGAGTTCTTCGTAAATTTTCAGAGCAGCGTAAGAAAATTCTAAGGATTTATTCGCATCGCTCCAAATTCGCCAGACTACACCTCTATAATATAGTGTTTTTGCTAATAGGGGTAGAATTTTTAAAGAATCTGCCAGTTTATATGCAATTTCAGTATTCAACAATATTTCTGGTTCGCCTAAATCTATTTGTTTATCAAGTAATTCTAAATACTTTTCTAGTCGTGTTTTCGGATTTTTTTCTTTCTGGATTTGTGAATGCAAAACTTCCAGGTTCTCATTGCACAAAATGCAACAGGAAATCGCAATTAAAAATACGCTAGCAAATAAAATAAATCGTACTGGGTTCATATATATTCTTTGAGATTGTCCAATAAACTTGACGTATTATAAATATTATTAGTGAAAAAATAAAATTAATTTTTGTTAAGTAACGTAATTTCTAATTGCTTTACTTGTTTATCTATTCAAGAGAGAATTCAATTTTATTTGCTGAATTAGTAAAATAATAGTAATTTATAAATTGTTAAATACTTGTAAAGTATAAATTAAAATAAGTTTCTGGGTTGGATGGAAACACTGACACTCATAGATCTGACGAAATTATTAAAGAATGAAGCAATTAGCTACTCGTTTGGGAAAAATACTGTATTACGTAAAATTCTTGCAACTTTATTATTTCTGCTGTCTGATATTTCTATGCTAACGTTTTCAATTCTTGTTTCATTTGCTGTGTCGAATTTTGCTTTGCAAGCATTCACAATTTCTTGGAATCATATTTATTTATTGTGTCTTTCGTTGCCGTTTTTCCCGATCGCTTATGCTTTGCGGGGACTTTATCCCGGGTTTGGGATAGATATTATTGAAGAGCTTCGCTCAATTACATACAGCACAACCATAGCCTTCATAATTTTTTCTCTATTAAGCTATCTTGCCGAAGGGATAGAGAGCCAATTCAGGATTTCTGTATTTGGGTCGTTTTTTATAGCGTTGGCGATGGTCCCCGTTGGTCGCTCGATAGTTAGAAAATTAGTGTCGAAACGCTCCTGGTGGGGCATACCTGTTGTAGTGATTGGTGCTGGGCGCGCTGGCGAACGCGTAATCGGTTCGCTTAGCAAGCAGAAACAGCTCGGTTTGCGTCCCATTGTTGCTGTCGATGATGATGTTGACCGTTGGGGGTATATTCACGGCGTGCCTGTCATCGGTGGGCTGGATATTATTCCCGACCTATCCCAACGCCTTTGCAACGAACACGCAATTATCGCAATGCCGCGCGTTAATATTGAACGCCAGAAGGAAATCATTAATAAGTATTCCAAATTTTTTGCTCATACAACTATTATTCCTGACTTGTTCGGGCTGTCGAGCTTGTGGGTTTCCGTGCGTGATTTCGGTGGCTTTCTCGGGCTTGAATTGCAGCAAAAACTGCTTTCTTCGTCTGCTCGGTTTATGAAACGCCTCTTTGATATAGTGCTGGGAACGATTTTGCTTGTGCTATCGGCTCCGCTTATGCTAATTATTGCTCTGCTTGTTAAAATTGATTCTCGTGGTAAGGTGCTTTTCAAACAAGAAAGGATGGGCATAAACGACACTCGTTTTAATATTATTAAATTTCGCACTATGCACAACGATGCAGAAGAGCGTCTTTCGACAATTTTGAGCTCCAATCCCGAACTTCAAAAAGAATATGAAATCTATCACAAACTAAAAGATGATCCGCGGCTTACTCGTGTCGGAAAATTCCTGCGTAAATATTCACTCGACGAGCTTCCTCAATTCTGGAATGTTATCAAAGGCGATATGAGTTTAATCGGACCGCGAGCCTATATTCCTTGGGAAAAAATCAAAATGAACGGGCACGATGAAATGATTTTGAAGGTGAAGCCTGGTATTTCGGGGCTTTGGCAGGTAACCGACCGTAATAATTCCAGCTTCGAGGAACGCAATCAGATGGACGTCTATTATATTCGCAACTGGTCTATGTTTTTGGATATATATATTGTTGCAAGAACTATTGCTGTGGTGTTAACTGGCAGGAGCGGTTGCTGATGCATTATATTGCTGTCTATTGTGGCTCGTCGAAAGGGAATAATCCAATTTATGAAATAGAAGCTCGAGGTTTTGCCCGAAAATTAGCACAATCAGGCTTTGGATTAGTTTATGGCGGCGGTGCAGTTGGTATTATGGGTGCGATTGCAGACGAAATGCTGGACTGTGGGGCGGAAGTCATTGGCGTTATTCCGCATAAATTGCTTGAAATGGAAGTCGGACACAGCAAATTGACAAAACTTCACGTTGTCGAGACAATGCACCAACGCAAAGCACTAATGAGCGAATATGCTTCGGGTTTTGTAGCATTGCCCGGAGCTGTCGGGACGATGGAAGAATTTTTCGAAATTATAGTGCTAAATCAATTGAATTTTATTGATAAGCCGCTTGCTTTCTACAATATTAATAATTTCTACAACAAATTAATCGAGTTTCTTCGTCACACTTTCGATGAGGGTTTTCTTTGGGAGAACACTTACCGTAGTTTATTTTTCTCTGATAATTCCGATGAAATAATTAATTTCCTAAGCGAAAGAATTTGTTGAACATTCTTTTGTTTATTTCGTATGTAGAACAATAGATAAGAAATATGAAATCTATTTTTGGGAATGAATATTTAATTTTTATTGCTCGATTGATTGTCGGAGCAGTATTTATTGTTGTTGGAGTTAGTAAAATCGCCGACCCAAATTTATTTGCGAAGGAAATTGCAAATTATCGTATGTTGCCAGAGATATTAATAAATTCTGTAGCGATAGTGCTTCCGTGGATTGAACTAATTTGTGGGGTTTTGCTTATTCTGGGAGTGCGTTTGCGCGCAAGTGCTGCAGTGATATTTGTTTTGCTTCTGCTTTTCAACATAATGGTTGCCACAGCCTGGGCAAGGGGGCTTAATATTGATTGTGGATGTTATTCTCATATTGCCAGGCAAACAGTTGGTCTGCCAAAACTTCTTGAAAATACAGGGCTTATGTTGCTTACGTTTTTAATTTATTTATTCCCGAAAAATAATTTATCTTTGGAAAGTTTAGTTTTGCAAGAAGCAAATTCTACTGAATAAAATAAAGACGAACGGTATAATGCTTGGGGATGAGGATGCTAATTCAAGCATCTTACGACAATGGTTAAGTTTGCCATTATACCGTTCGTCGTAATATAAAAAGATCTATAATTCTTGAATTACTTTACGAATAATTTCAAATCCTTCGTCTATTTGTTCGCTTGTAATATTAAGCGGCGGTCTGAACCGAACAGATTTTTCGCCGCAAGGCAGAATAATCAATCCTTCATCGAAACATTTGCGAGTAAATCGGGTTCTATTTTCTGGGTTATCGAAGTCAAAGGCAGCGAACAACCCACGATGACGAACATTTGATATATATTCAGGGAACTCATTTTTCAGATTGTGTAGTTTTGCGAAAAGTTCTTTTCCTCGTTCTGCGGCATTTCCAACTAATTTTTCGTCGTGAATAATTTCAAGGTAGCGTGTTGCGCGAACCATATCCACGAGATTGCCGCCCCAGGTAGAATTAATTCTGCTCGACACTTTAAAGACGTTCGTTTCAATTTCGTCAACTCTATCGGTAACGACAATACCGCACACTTGCATTTTCTTTCCGAAAGCCATAATGTCGGGTTTGACGCCCAGCTGTTCGTGAGCCCACATAGTGCCGGTAAGCCCGACACCGGTTTGCACTTCGTCGAAAATAAGCATAGCTTCGTTTTCGTCGGCGAGTACGCGCAATTGTTGCAAAAATTCGGGACGGAAGTGGTTGTCTCCACCTTCGCCTTGAATTGGTTCAATTATGATAGCCGCGATATCGTCTGGATTATCTTTGAATGCTTTTTTTATTTCGTCAATTGACTTGCGTTCCAAGGCAATTACTTTTTCTAAATTTTCATCACTGAGAGGAAAAGTAATTTTCGGGTTTGTAATTCTTGGCCAATTGAATTTAGGGAAATACTTGATTTTAACGGGATCAGTGTTCGTTAGCGACATAGTGTACCCATCGCGTCCGTGGAATGCTTCCTTGAAGTGAATTACTTTTGATCCAACTTCTCGTTGATAGCCTTTACGGAAATTTTTCTGCACTTTCCAGTCGAATGCAACTTTTAGGGCATTAGTAACGGCGAGGGCACCGCCTTCGATGAAAAACGAATATTTAAAATAATCTGGGACGGCATATTCAAAGAAAGTTTTGACAAATGTTGCCATTGCGTCCGTGTAAATATCCGAATTTGCAATTTTATTTACAGCAATTCTGCCGATATAATTGATAAAAGCTTCGTCCATCATTTTTGGGTGGTTCATACCAATTGGCATAGACGCAAAGCAGGTGAAAAAGTCAATAAATGGTTTGCCGGTGCGGGCTTCGAGTAGTAATGTTCCGCGGCTCTTTTCCAAATCGAGAATAAAATCGAAACCATCCGCTAAAATATAGTTTCTTAATTCTTCTAATGCCTTTGTTGGTTCAACATAAATTTGTGGAAAATACCCCATATAAAAATACTCCTAATTAATAAAGAACAAGTAATAATAAGTAAAGTTAAGAAAAAATCTTAATTTTGAGTAGTTCTTTATTATAAGGGTATTCCTGCGGAAAGTTTTATGGTGAGCATTAAGTCTCTTTTGAAGCGACAAAGAGAAAGGAACGAGCCGCCACGAATTGTGCCACGGCAGGTGATGTTTGCGTTTGCTATTAATGTTGTCGCTCTCATAAGCGCTAATATAATATTTATATGTAATAATATCAAAGTTTTTTTTTTGTGTTTTTTATTGGATTGTAAAAAGAAAAGCCGCAAGTATAATTAATACCTGCGGCGTACAGCCTTTCCGAAAAAGTCGTCCTATCTTTGTCCGCTATCTGTGGATTAAAATCTGTTTGTTTTTTATGTTACCTTTATTTGTTGTGATTCTAAGCGTGTAAGCTCCGGCCGGTAAATTCGACACATCGATTGCTTGATTTAATGTAGGTGCATCGAGAGCAATAATTTTATTGCCAAGTAAGTCAACCAGTTCTAAGCTTGATATGCTTCCATCGGAATTGATATTTATATAATTGTTTGCAGGATTTGGATATACATCAAAATGAATATTTTCGCCTGCAACAGAAGTATTTGCAACTCCCATTCCACGTAAATTTACTATATTGTTGCCAAAGTCAGCATTTGAATTTAAAACTAGGTTGCCAGAATAACTTGTAGCATATTTGGGTGTGAAATTAATTATTATCTCTGCTGATTTGCCGGCATCAACAGTGATAGGGAGTTGTGTTGCAAGCTCGAATGCTTGAGGTACGTCTGCCGAAGTGATTGTCAACGGCTTGCTCCCCAAATTATTTACGTAAAAAGTCCTCTGAACTTTTATTCCAACTGGCGATTGGTCGAAATAAGCATTCCCCGAAATTGTGATAATGGAATTATTTTCCTTGATTGGCTGCATGCCGTAGAGAAGTTCCTGATTTTCGTTGAAAGTGCCAGAACCACTGCCAATGCCGCCTGTCCCCGGATTTAGAGCCGAAAGCGAATAATATCCATTGTAGGCACCGCCCCAGCCCCAGTTCATCGAGAAATAATTATCTTCGCGGAAACCGTCGCACACCCAGGCGTGTCCACCTTCCTCACCAGAACCTGTATAAATCAGAGGTCTTCCTAAAATGAGTTCTCTTTTTATAATGTTTGTCCATTCTGCATCGGTTGTATCGCTTTTACGAATTCCTACTATAAGATTTGGGTCGTATTTCCAGTATGTTTTCATAGCATACTCGGAACAGTGCGTTTTTGGTGAAGATTTAGAGATAACGAAAGCACCGCTTGCGTCCACTCCATAACGCATTTCCACACTAACCCCAATCAAAAATATTGTGTACGCTAATTCTTCGTTTTTTGTATATGCTTGATTTGGGAATAATTTCCAGTTTATTTCCATTTCATCAAAACTTGCTGAAATTGTTCCTAACTTATAGTGGTTGTATGAATGAGAGCTTCTGCCCAATGTAGGATATGCCCAATATCTCATTACTTGTGCCATAGCAATTGCAACGCATCCAGCCACAGTACGAGCTTGGCGGCTGTCGTCATATGGACAAAAATCGTTATAAAGTGGTGCTTGGTTCCACTTGGTTTTAGTTAGTGGAGAAACTGCCTCAGGCGTGCTTGTAACGAAATCGTAGCCACCAGAGAGCACCTTTGCCCATTCTTTTGCAGTTGTTGCTGTCGTTTGTATATTATTTTCGCGGACGTATCGAATTTGTTCCTTATAATAATTTAGCCAGTATTCCACATTAGGCGGAATAAAATTGGGGTCGAACTCAGAATTGAACGAAAAGCCCAGAACCGGACGAGTTGCGTCGTCGCCCGAGACGATTAAAAATGAATTATTGTTTGATGAGTATACGTAATAATATGGTTCTTGTGTAGCATCTTTTGTTGCTGGGGCATCATCTTTGGCTACATAAACTAATTGAATTTGGTTAGCAGATTGGATGGCGAGCTCGCTACGAAGGAAAAAGTTTTCTGCTACTTGATTTGCAGTGCTGATGTTTATTGGTTTTGCTTGTAGCTGAGAAGCAAAAAGCGTTACAATTAGCGATAATTTAACAAAAAATTGTTTCATAATATTAAGACTACAATAATTATACATTAAATTCAATATAAATACACATTGATTAAAACAATAGTTACATTTTTTATTATAAGATAAATAAATATATATATAAATCAGTATTTCTCGAATTAAAATAAAAATCAATGTAAATAGTTAATAATAAATAATACAAGTTATTAAATTAACGAAAATTTTTTTAATTTTGTATTCTAAATTTTGATTTGGTTGAAAAATGGAAAGAATTTTCTTAAAATCAAAGATACACAGAGCAAAAATCACACAGGCTGAACTTCATTACGAAGGTAGTCTTACAGTGGATACCGAACTATTGAAGGCAGCTGATATTGCTTTATTCGAAAAAGTTTCCGTTGTCAATATCAACAACGGCGAACGCTTCGAAACATATGTAATACCGGGCGAACCGGGCAGCGGCACAATTTGCTTGAACGGTGCAGCTGCACGCAAAGGTCAGGTCGGCGACCTGGTTATTATAATTAGTTACTGCCATCTGAAAAATGATGAAATTGCAAGCCACAAACCAACTGTTGTGCTTGTCGACGAAGATAATAAGATAAAAAGTATTACAAACCCGGAAATTATGTAGATGACGCAATTTTCGATTATTATCCTTGCTGCCGGAAAAGGCACCCGAATGAATAATCCCGAAACACCAAAAGTTTTAGCACAAGCAAACGGAAAACCACTTATTGCTTATGTTTTAGATACTGCTTTGCAACTTGAACCGACGCACATTTATTTAATCGTTGGCTACAAAAAAGAACTTGTTATAGATTGCGTTACTGAAAAATATCGAAAATGCCTTGACAAGATTAAGTTTGTTCATCAACAAGAGCAATTAGGCACTGGACACGCTGCAAAGCAAGTTGAGCCATTTGTCGAGCAGCAAACCGATGTTGTTATACTTGCCGGTGATGCACCTGTAATTAAGCCCGAAACATTGCAAAAGTTTATCTCAGAACACACGGCAGCGGGTGCTGATTTATCTGTGCTTTCTGCAACTGTTTCCGATCCAGCAGGCTATGGGAGAATTGTCCGTGCCGTCGATGGTGAATTTATACGCATTCGAGAAGAAAAAGACGCTTCTCTGCAGGAAAAAGCAATAAATGAAATCAATAGTGGTATTTATTTTCTAAATACAGGCTTGCTTTTCCCGGCTCTCGACAAAGTCAAGCAAAACAATGCACAAAAAGAATATTATCTTACCGATATAATTGAAATAATTAAGCAGCAAGGCAAAAAAGTCGTAGCAATCAATTGTGCTTCGTTCGAGGAAATTCAAGGGGTCAACACCTACGAGCAACTTCGAGAAGTAGAGAAAATACTATCATGCGATTAATCTTTTCTGAAATAGAAATCGCTCTGGTCGTCGAATTTTATGTTGATGATAACCCAGCCGTTTTCAGGCGAATTGTAGTAAGTGAAAATCCATCGCATTGGATAAAGTGTATGCAAGCCTAAATAGCGGCATTTTATCATTGAGTTTGATGCAACTTCGCTATCGACAGCTTCGAAACCGCGCATAGCGCCATAAATTTGTGTTGCTTTTTCAGTTTGCTCAATTAATCTGTTTATCTCTTTTTCTTTTCGCATAAGGGGGCTGCCTTGCAGCAATTGACGATAAGCCTCTTCGTAGCGAGCCTGAATTATCAGCTTGAAAAAATCAGATATTCTTGTATGAAGCTCTTTGGGGACGTTCGGTTCGTAGTATTTAACTGTTGTTGATGATTTAGGCAGGCTTTCGTCCTGTGAGTATGCACTAATGCAAACAAAAGAAATCAATAATATGGTAAAAATTACATATTTCATAATTCGCACCGAAATAATTCAAATGAACTTAATTAAAATAAATCAAAAGTTAAATAATTCCAACAAGTTTTTTCAGATAGAGAACTTCTTTGCGGGTAAGGTGGCGGTAGCGGCCTTTTTCGAGCCCTTTATAAGTGATTCCGGCGTATGATTTTCGGTCGAGTTGCTTCACCTCGTAGCCAATAAATTCGAAAATTCGCTTTACTTCGTGATTTTTCCCTTCGGTGAGAGTGACAAACACTTTTGTTTTGTCCTGCTGGCTAATGATAATACTGCAAGGAGCCATTTTTTCGCCGTCAATTTCAAGACCGTCGGCAATTTTTTGAGCGTCTGCTGGTTTGAGGGCTTTGTCGAGCTTTACAGCGTATTCGCGTTGGATTTCGTAGCTTGGATGAGTGAGTCTGTGTGCAAGTTCGCCATCGTTTGTTAGCAAAAGCACGCCGGTTGTGTTTCTGTCGAGTCGCCCAACCGGGAAAATTCGCGTTTGCTTGCGAACAATATCGAGAACGGTTTTGCGGCTTTTTTCATCAGAAGTTGTTGTAATTACATCCTTTGGTTTGTTCAGCACGATATAAATGTTATGTTCTTTGATGCTTACGGGGTCGCCTTTGATAGTAACGAGGTCGGAAGGATGTACCTTTGCCCCTAATTCAGAGACAACCGCGCCGTTAACTTTGACCACACCCGATGAGATGAGTTCATCGGCTTTACGGCGACTGCAATAGCCGGCGTCAGCGATAAATTTATTAAGTCTAATTAAACCGCTTTCGCTTGAACTTTTCTTGCGAGTAATTTTTTTAGGTTTATTTGTGTTCATTGAAATTCCGCGATGTGTTTTAGTGGTCTTTGTCGGGGTAGAGGGATTTGAACCCCCGACCCCCTGGTCCCAAACCAGGTGCGCTAGCCGGACTGCGCTATACCCCGAAAAAGAAATACAAAAATAAAAAGAATTTTTTATAAAAACAAGTGTAATTTTCACTTAGTTTTAAAATATGATAGAAAAATACAACCTTCAACGACAATCGTAGATATGCAGGCATTGGGTCTGTGCATAGGAGAAAGGGAAGAAGTGGTTGAAGAGGGTTAGTTGGTAGAAATAGTGTTCGAGATTGTGTTGTTCGTATATTTAGCATCTATTAGGCGTATTCAGTTTATAGGTGTTTTTTCCATTCGATACGTCCGTTGATGGCAAACTTTTCATAAGTTTTTAAAATTTCTTCACAAAATTTTTGAGTTTCCTTATGGCCTATTCTTTTAGCTGTTTTCCATAATCTTATAAACATTCTTTTGCCACTTTCGGTTTGATTATAATTTTTCTTTCTAAAATTACATATTGAACAAAGTGTTTGCTCATTTTCTAATGTTGCTTTTCCGCCTTTATCTTTCGGTAAAATATAATCAACCTGAAGCTCATAACCTTCTTTTTCTGTTCTACCGCAAATAACACATTTATAACCATCTCGTTGAAAAATTTGTTCTTTAAGCTCAGGTGTGAAATGGTTTATTTATTTTAAGCAAATTAGGATCATATTTATAAATACCTTTTTTTACTTTAATTAAAAACCTTGTTGATGCAACATTCTGATTGCTCGTCAGGTATCTCTTATATGTTTAGTTTGTTCACTTAAAATTTAATTGATTTTGCTATTTCAAGGATTTCTTCTTTTGTGAAGGAACCGCTCAAGTACATTATCAAGCTATTGTATTCTTCTGCGGTTATGGTCATAATGAATTCGTTGTCGCTGCGTTCGTTCTTTTTGTAGTAGGACCGCAATTGATTGGAACCCTGGCTCAGAGACATTATCTCTTCGTAGTCGAAAGCACGGAAATTTTTTACTTGCTTGTAAAAATTTTTCCCATCTTTCATTGCTTCGGCTTTTTTGTCCTCTTTCAATTCCTCGGTAGAGAACCTGATTAGTGTGATTTTTTTGACTGATTTTATTGCTTCTTGGGCTGATTTGCTCTTTACAAGGTCGCGCAGGACAAATCCAGCATCATTGAGGTTAAGGATAATAAACCCGTCTTTGCCTGCATACAGCTCTGTTAAGCTGGTGATTGAAAACGGCTGAGCAACAGCCGAACCGACAATTATCAGCAGAAAGAATATTTTGTAGAATAGTTTCATAATTACTTCTCTTAATCTGTTATCAATATTTCTATATAATTATTGACTTCGTTTAATTTTTTCAAATTTAGCAAGTTCTCGTTTGCAATTTTTTGGGAATTATTAAGCTGTCCGAATGCCTTTTGAAGTTCAAGCACGGCGATTTCTTTGTTTTTCACAATATTTTCGTCGGTTATGACGATGCCCGATATATATTGCTGTTTGTTATCACCAGCATTAAATTTAGAGAAAAAGATATATGAATTAATTGCAAGAATAATAATTGCAGCAATCGAAGCATATTTCCAAAATGTTGGGAAGCGGCTAATCTTTGTATTATTGATTTTGCGGAGAAGTTCTTTTTCGTCGAATTCAACGTCGCTCAAAACATCGCTTTCGTTCGAAAAATATTCGAACATATCTTTTTCGGGCGATTTTTGTTGCGTTTCAGCAAAATGCTTTCGCAGATAGGCTTCTTCGGCAGGTGTTGTTTCGCCGTTGTAGTATTTTTCTATTAATTCATTAATGTTCATAATTATAACCGTACTTGTTAATCAAAATATCACGAATTTTTTTGCGGGTACGTGATAATGTAACTTTCACAACATTTTCATCAATACCAAGTATTTGAGCTACCTCTGGGTTCGAAAATCCGTCAATATCACGAAGCTGGATGATTTGACGGGCTTTTTCGGGCAATTCCTCGATTATTTTGTATATAAGCGCTGCTGCATCCTTGTATTCAGCGTTTTTGTACGGTGAAACGTCGCTTGTTTCCAGAATGTATGAGTAATCATCGATATCGCTTTTTTTATGCTTGTAGTGCTTGGATTTGAATTTATCGAGGCAAATATTTCTCAGCACAACAGTTGCAAAGCCGTCAATATTTGCATCTTTGTTGATAGTTGAGCGTTTTTCCCATATTTTGATAAATGCTTCTTGCACAGCTTCCTCGGCATCTTCACGATTGTTCAAAATTCTAAAAGCCAGCCTTAGTAACCTGCTTTTCATCCTTTTTGCGTGAGTTATAAACTCGTTTTGTTCCATCAGTTAATATAGATAACGAAATAAAAAATAATTAGTAACAAAAATAAACAAATGAGTTAATCATAAAAAATATATTTTTTAAGAATTAATTAAATTGGAATTAATACGATAAAAATATATCGATAAATAACTAACGAATCAACAATTTTTCTTGCACTTGTTTTTAATTAAGACTAAATTGCATTCGAATTGCTGACGCAATTCAAGTTTTTTCAACAATAAAAGAGTTTGGTATGGCAAAGAAACTCATAGACGTAATGGATACCTCCTTTCGGGACGGTTTCCAATCGGTTTTTGGTGGCAGAGTGCTTATGCAAGATTTTCTGCCCGCTCTTGAAGCAGCGGTTGCTGCTGGTATCACTCATTTTGAATTTGGCGGTGGCGCTCGCTTTCAAGCACCAGTGTTCTACTTGAACGAAAATCCATTTGATATGATGGACAAATTTCGTTCGGTTGTTGGTCCTGATGCTAATTTGCAAACTCTTGCAAGAGGAGTGAACACTGTTGCATTGGATACATCTCCGAAAGAAGTTATAGATTTGCACGCCAAAATGTTTAAAAAGCACGGCACTACAACTATACGAAATTTCGATGCTCTCAACGACGTAAACAACTTGATTTTTAGCGGCGAATGTATTGTTCGTCACGGTTTGCGACACGAAGTTGTCGTAACTCTTATGGATTTGCCTCCGGGATGTACAGGAGCTCACGATGTGGCATTTTACAAAAAGACATTGAGGCAGATACTTGATGCCGGCATTCCTTTTCATTCGGTATGTTTCAAAGATGCAAGTGGAACTGCAAGTCCCAGGAAAGTGTATGAGACCATCAAGATGGCTCGGAAAATGTTGCCCGAAGGCACTCACATCCGTATGCACACACACGAAACAGCCGGTGTTTCGGTTTCGTCCTACATTGCGGCACTCGAAGCCGGAGCTGATGGAATTGATTTAGCTGCTGCACCTGTTTCTGGTGGGACAAGTCAGCCTGACATTATAATTATGCTACACGCCTTGAAAGGTTCGGATTTCGATTTGGGGCTGGATATAGAAAAAATTAGAGAATACGAAGAAGTATTTACCGAATGCTTAAAAGACTACTTTATTCCGCCCGAAGCAGTGCAGGTTTCGCCTATGATACCGTTCTCACCAATGCCTGGTGGTGCACTGACGGCAAACACTCAGATGATGAGAGATTTCAAAGTGCTGGATAAGTTCCCGCAAGTGATAAAAGAAATGAGAGAAGTTGTCGAAAAAGGTGGATTTGGCACTTCTGTTACGCCGGTTTCGCAATTCTATTTCCAGCAAGCATACAACAACGTAATGGCAGGCAAATGGAAGCAAATTGCCGAGGGCTATGGCAAAATGGTGCTTGGCTATTTCGGTAAAACACCGGTCGAGCCAGATCCAGAAGTTGTTAAATTGGCAGAAGAGCAACTTAAATTGCCGCGTACCACCGAAAGTCCGCTTGTTCTTGCTGAACGCGACGAGAAAAAATCTATTGCTTACTGGAAAGAGCAACTCCAGAAAGAAAATATCGAACTGACGGAAGAAAATATATTTATTGCTGTATCCTGCCAGACAAAAGGTATTGCATTTCTCAAAGGTGATGGGAAAGTGAACGTTCGCAGAATCTCAGATGAGAAAAAGAAGGAAGAGGCAAAAGCAGCACAAACTAATGGTTCAAACAATAATAATGTGTCGAAGCAAGATTACATTCCAAGTAATATTCTCATTTCGAATATTCCCCCGGGCTTTTTGGGTGCACCGAATATGAACCCAACAGGTGCTGTTACAAACTACAAAATTACTGTCGAAGGGCAGAGCTTTAACGTTCAAGTGAAAAATCTCAACTAAGAAAGTTTCATAGGGACATAGAAAACAATCCACGACCTTTTAGGCGAAGGCTTAAAAGGTCTTTTTTTTTATTTTAATTTTATTGATAATATTCCGATATTTGTATGTAGAAGTCCATTCGCGTAGTAACAAAATGAACAAAAACTTTGCTGAATACTACATTTTGCTGATTAATTTCACTTCTGATGATGAAATTTTCAACTATTTTGGCGATATTAAAATCAATGTATTGGTTGCAGAAAATTTATCTGAGCTTAATACGACAGAAATAGAACAGTGCTGCGTAGTAATTATCAAATACGAAGCAAATTGGATTTTGTTCGATAGTTTCATCGAAATTTTAAATAAATTGAACAAGCTGGATAATCTTATAATTTTTGCTGAACTGAAAGATTTGCACAGACTTGCTCAAAAATATCCGAATGTTCTTGTTTTGATAGATGACGAAAAATTGATTGAGTATAATAAAGACAAAATTCTGAAAAAACTCAATTATTGTAGTTCAAAACTGTCGGAACATGAACTTGAAGAAAAGTATAAGAAGTTAGAAGAAAAAACAGAGCTCTACCGCACTATCCTTAATTCTTCGCCCGAGCCAATAATTATGATTGACGAGGAAGGTACTATTCTTGGTTCGAACGACTATGCAGACAACATAATGATAAAGCGATTGGACAGCTATCTTGGCAAAAATCTCTACGATTTGATTTCTATTGGGTTGAGTTCGATGCTACGTGTTTATGCGAAAAAAGCAAATCTTACGAAATTGCCATCTAATTTTTTGTTTCGTCATTACGATTATGTTATCGAATATATGGTTGTGCCAGTATTCAGTGATGAAGATAATTGCAGATATATAATATTTCGTAATGATCAAACCGAGCGTGAATTTGCTGAACGGGCATTGAAATTCAATATTGATTTGCTTACAAAAGTGCTGAATAGCCTACCGGTTATGGTTTGGCACCTGAACTATAATTTTGTAATAAAACTTGTTTTAGGCAAAATTGAAAAAGTAGAACTACTTCAAAATATGCAAGTTGGTGAGCAGGTTGGGGAAATTCTAAAATCATATCCGCAGTTTTATAAAAATATTCTGGAAGCATCACGAAACCGTACGAAATATTCTATCGAACAAATTGGGGATAAATTTATAGAAAACTTTTACTCTGCGAGATACGACGAACTGGACAAATTTAGTGGGCTTACAATTGTGAGCAACGACATAACCGAAAAGGTTAAAGCAGAAATAGAGCTCAACGAAAAAAGTCGCAAATTGCAATTTGCTTTCAGCATGTCATTCGAATTATTTTGGGAATTTGATTTAAGAACAAATATGTTTACGATACATAAAGTTAACGAAGATAAAGTGAACAGCTTCCCGCCGCCAGTACTTTCGGGTAAGGAATTTATGAAATATTGTTACGAAGACGAAATCCCATATTTGAAAAAATTATATATTTCATTTAAACGTGGAGAAATTTCTCAAAATGATTTCTTTTTAAAATTGCACGATTACGACGGGAACCAGCTTTGGTTCGAAAATAAAGTATCGGTCTTTGAATATGATGATTTTACAAAGAAACCGATTAAATTGCTCGGAGCCTCGCGAGATGTATCCAATATAGTAAAAATTGAAAACGAAATACATAAATACAGGGATCTTCTCGAAAGTATTATCAATAGCGGTAATATTTATTATCTGGTTCTCGATAAAGAAATGCGGGTTGTAACTTTCAACAAAAATTCGTTCGATAAGCTGCTATCAACATTAAACATATATCTCAGGCAAGGTGCTGATTTTAGGCAATTCTTGAAAGAAACAGAACTTTCGAAAAGAATATATAGTTCATTCTTAGAGGTTTTGGCTGGCAAAGAAATACATTTTGAACACAACTATGCTGATTATGTCGGTGGGGATTATTGGGTAGAGCACGTATTCAGTCCGATCTTTTCGCTTGAAGGAGAAGTTCAATATGTTAACGTAATGGCTCGACCAATAAACGAGCGAAAGGAAGCAGAAGCAAAGCGTCAGGAATCGATTTTGATGATAGAGAATGCCGCACGTATTGCTTCTATAGGTGTAATTGCGGGCGGAATAACTCACGAAATAAGCCAGCCGTTGAATGCTATCAAAGTAGCTGCTGATGGAATTATCTATTGGAACAAACAAAATGAGTTGATCCTCCCAGAGCAAATTACAAGACTGATTCATAGAATTTCTAATGCTGTTTCGAAAGTCGAAGATATTATTCAGCATATGCGTTCATACTGGCTCGAATCAGCCAGCCAGGAACGTCTTGAAGTGAACGTCTCAACTGTTATTCAGCGTGCTTTGAGCCTTATTATGCAAAAAATCAGAGCACACGACATTTATCTTAAAATTGAAGAGCAAAAGCCTGATTTAACACTTCTTGCAAATCCTTTGCAGCTAGAAATTATCATAAATAATCTCATAATAAATGCAATACAAGCAATTGACGAAAAAGAACAAGAAGAAAAAGTAATTGTCATTTCCTATGGTATCGATAACGATAAAAAATTTATTTCCGTTGCCGATAGCGGAATTGGATTGCCCGAAGGTGTCACGATTGATAAACTTTTCGAACCGTTCTTCTCAACAAAAAAGCAAGGCAAAGGAACTGGTCTGGGGCTTGCAATAGTGAATGTGTTCACTCAAAGAATTGGCGGGACTATCGAAGCATACAACAACGATATGGGTGGTGCAACGTTCAAAATTTTATTCGATAAATAATTTAGAAACATTTTTCCTTGTTTTTCGTTTATATCTTGCATAATTAAGATATAATAATATGGATTTCGGTGGATTTAAAAATCAGTCGCAAAAAATTTCGACAATAGCCGCAATAGTTATTGGCTTTTCATTTTTTGCTGCGTATTTATACGTTACGGGACTAATTGCTCAACCTATTGTTTTGCTTCTCATTTCTGTTTTTATTCTCTTTTCATTCCGAAAGAAAGCACCAATTATCGAAAAATTATTGATTGTAGTAGCGATATTCTTTGTTTATAGTTTGCTTCGAGTAGTTGGTTCGTCGATTGTGCCGTTTTTTATTGCGTTTATGGTAGCTTACCTGCTTGATCCATTTGTCGAGAAGCTCAAAGAAAGATGGGATGTTGCCCGATGGCTATCGTCCCTTGTGTTTATTTTGTTAATTATCGGTATTTTTTCTGCTGTGGCTGTGTTTGTGTTCCCTATAATATTCGACCAACTCGACAATGCACTAAAAAGTCTAACAGCATACGTAGATTCAGCCAGAAAATATGTTGAAAGCGAAAACTTTTACCGAAAGCTGCAAAAATTAGGTTTACCCAAAAGCACTATTCGCGAAGCAGTACGCGATGAACTTATTCCTCGTATCGAAGGCATTGTAAATATTATTTTCAGCAGTTTGCTTAATATTCTGAGCAGTTTGTCGGTGATTTTAACTCAGGTTGTAAATGTAATATTAACACCGATTATGACCTTTTATCTATTGAAAGATTTCAGGAAATTCAAAGATTATTTAAAAGATAATCTAAAAACTAAGAACAAGAAGCTTCTCACAGACTTACGCAAAGTAAATATAATTGTAAAAAAATATATCGGTTGGCAAATTGTTGCAGCGATTATAGTTGCTACTTTTTGCTCTATTAGTTATTCGTTTTTCAATATTCCGTATTCGATTGTTCTTGCCTTTATAGCAGGGATACTTAATCCAATCCCGTATTTTGGCTCGGCGATTTCGATGATTATTGGTGCGTTTGTTATGCTACTGGTCGATGATGGTAATTTCTTTACAAACTTGCTAGTAATAGTTGGTTCAATATCTGCAATACACTTTATCAATGCATATTTAATCGAACCGAATGTGCTCGGCAAGCAAGTTGGTTTGCATCCGGTAATACTCATTATTTCTTTGTTTGTGTTTGGTGGGCTGCTTGGGTTGATTGGTTTACTAATTGCAGTGCCAACTACTGCAGTGCTGATGATGTTCTACGAAGAATGGCGAAAAACTGACGTGAATTTAGAAGAAGAATTTAAAGACGAGGTGGCAAAATGAATAAAATAGCAGTTGTGCTTATGAGCGGTGGTATGGATTCCGCACTATGTGTGGCAATAGCACTCAAAGAAGGCTACGAAGTTGCGGCGTTGCATTTGAACTACCACCATAGAACGCAAGCCCGCGAAGAACGTGCCTTCAACGATATTTGTAATTACTATGGAATTAGCCGCAGGCTCATAGTTGATGTAGGCTATTTCAAGCAAATAGGCGGTTCGAGCCTTACTGATTTGCAAATTGACGTCCCAAAAGCTAAATTCGACAAAAATGAAATCCCGAACACATACGTGCCGTTTCGTAACGGCAATATTTTAGCAATTGGGGCAAGCTGGGCTGAAACACTTGGAGCCGAAGCTCTTTTCATCGGTGCTGTCGAGCAGGATTCAAGCGGTTATCCTGATTGCCGTGCGGAATTCTTTCGTGCTTTCGAACAAGCACTTAATTACGGCACAAAGCCCGATACTCACATTAAAATTGTTACGCCAATTATTCATCTCTCGAAAAAAGAAATTGTTCAGCAGGCAATTTTGCTCAACGTACCACTTTACTTAACCTGGAGTTGTTACACAAATGAAGATGCAGCTTGCGGCGAATGCGAATCGTGCTTGCTTCGCCTTCGTGGATTTGAGCAAGCAGGATATATAGATCCAATCAGGTATGTTAATAAAGCAAACGAGTGATTTATAGCAAGATTTTTAAGACTTATTCGTTTTTTCTTTGTAATTTATAGGGAGGTTTGGGATATGTTGAATTCAAGCAAAAAAACTGTTTTGCTTTATTCTTCTCTTTCGGTTTTGAGCTTTGCTTTGTTGGTTGGCTTAAGCTTAATGTTTTATAATTCCTCGTTTGCTCAACAAAAAAATGTTAAAATAGGTGCGGAGAAAGCGCCCGTAGTTCCGTCGGAAGCGGCAAAAGCATTCAACGATGCTCTTGTGGCAACATCCGAGGCGGTAAAACCAACTGTTGTTGCGATTAGTGTCGAGACAAAATCACAATCAATGAATCAAATTCCTGGCTTCGAAGAATTTTTCAAATTTTTCGGTTTCCCCGAAGATGAACAAAAACAGGAAAGACGCGGCCGTGGTGCAGGTTCGGGTGTAATTATTTCCGAAGATGGCTATATCGTTACTAATAATCACGTTGTCGAAGATGCTGTGGAAGATGGGATTAAAGTCATTACCGTCGACCAAAAAGAATATAAGGCAAAACTAATTGGGCGAGATCCGTTAACTGATTTGGCAGTTATCAAAATCGAAGCCTCAGGGCTAAAAGTTGCTCATTTTGCTAAAATCGAAGATGTGAAAATTGGGCAGTTCGTTATTGCTGTTGGCAATCCGCTCGGGCTAAACTTTACAGTAACCAGCGGAATAGTTAGCGCTATCGGGCGTGGTGCGATGGGACTTCGTCGCGACCCATACGCAGTTGAGTATTTCATTCAAACTGATGCTCCGATTAATCCGGGCAATAGTGGTGGTGGGCTGTTCGATATAAATGGCAGTCTGGTGGGTATCAATTCAGCAATTGCTACTCAAACTGGCACATATATTGGCTATGGTTTTGCTATTCCTGTTGATTTAGTCCATTCTGTTGTGATGGATTTAATCGACGATGGGAAAATTGACCGCGGCTATGTGGGGGTGGTGATTTCCACTGTTGATGAGGTTACCGCAAAAAATGTTGGTTTGCCAGACGTTCAGGGCGTAATGGTAAATGATGTGCTTAAAGATAGTCCTGCGGATAAAGCTGGGATTGAAATAGGCGATGTTATTCTTGAATTAGATGGCAAGCAGGTAAATAGCTCCAACCAATTGCAAAGCTACATTGCTCAAAAACGTGTTGGTGACAAAGTCAAAGTTGCTATCTGGCGCGACAAAAAGAAAATTACAAAAACTGTAATTCTCGAACGTCGCAAAAGTAATGATTCAGATGAAAGCGTAAGCGAAGATAGTTCCTCCGGTAAGAAAGGTGATACTTCTTCTAACGAACCAGTAACGTTCGACAAGTTTGGTTTCTCTGTTACTCCGCTTACTTCCGAGCAGAAAAAAGAGTTCGACGTTAAAAATGGAGTATATATTTCGCGTGTACAGCGATTTTCTTATGCAGCCGAACGCGGGCTCTCCTCTAACGGTGTGATTGTCAAAGTCGATAGAAAAGAACTTAAAACCACCGGGCAGCTCAAAGAAATACTCGATAGCAAGCAGAAAGGCGAAACTGTTATGTTTCAGGTGAAATATAAAGAACGTAACCAAATTGTTGCATTAGAAATACAATAGAGGCACAAATTGTCGTAGAGACGCAATGCATTGCGTCTCTACGAATGCAAATAAATATTCAATGAAATTTATTAATTCGGTATTTGTTATGACAAAATTTCAAAACAAATATCGTATTGAATCCACACGTTTGCAAAATTACGATTATTCCAGATCTGGTCTATACTTTGTTACTATTTGTACGCAGAATAAGGTAAGTATGTTTGGCGAAGTAATTAATGGCGAAATGCAATTAAATAAATACGGGGAGATAATTAAATCTGGATGGTTGAAAACACCAATATTGCGTCCTGATATGAAAACTGTTTTTGATGAATATATTATTATGCCAAATCATTTGCATGGAATATTATATTTTGAAGATGAAATTAGTAGAGGCGCAAATTGTAGCAGAGGCGCGAATCATTGTGTCTCTACGAAAAATAAATTTGGTCCACAATCAAAAAATTTGGGTTCAATCATACGAGGATTTAAAGCAGCATGCACAAAACAGATAAACGATAAGCGAGGAACTTATGGGACTAAATTATGGCAAAGCAATTATTACGAACATATCATTCGTAATGAAACAGGATTACAACACATTCGACAATATATTCGCAATAACCCAATAGAATGGGCTATTGATGAATATTATAATCCGTAGAATTATGAAACAAGATATTGTTGAAATTATATTTAGATTAATTAGTAGAGGGCGCAAATTGTAGAGACGCAAATTGTAGCTGTAGAGACGCAATGCATTGCGTCTCTACAGCCTGTTATTTATCGGTAGAATGAAAAAATACTATCTATATATATTGCTTGCACTTGCGGCGGTACTTTTTCTGAGGTTTAACCGTCAGGATCTGCTAATTAAAGATATTGTTGGCATTGTAGGCGGGGACCATCACCAGTATTATGCTCTGGTGGATTATTTTCGTGGTGAAGCGCCCTTCTGGTATGCAGACGCACCATTCAACAAAAGGCTGCTGGTGCCGCTGTCGGCTTCGATGTTGCCATTCGAGCGTGGATTTTCGTTAAATTTGACAAACGCAATTATATTATTTTTAGGATTTTCATTTGCATTCAGAACTTTATACAGACATTTTGTAAAGCCGAAGATTGCATTTTATATAGTGTTGCTACATATTTTTAGCTTTCCTGTGTTCTATTATAGTGTAATTGGATTTATAGATGCTGCACTTGTAGGATGGATGATGATGTCGTTTGCTTTGCTTGTAGAACGTCGCTACGGATGGTTTTGCTTTGCTGTGGCGGTAGGTGTGTTTTTGAAAGAGAGTATAATTATTTTATTTGCTTGTGGTTTGCTTTATTTTGTGATCGTGCGAAATTGGAAACAAGCAGCATTGCTTGTGCTGCTTTATGCCGCTGCTTACCTTTTGCAACTCGAAATTATGCAATTACTGAATTATGGAATACCGTACACTTACAGTTGGTCAATTGAAATAGAAACATTACAGAAAAATCTCGCACGCCCTCGCACTTATCTTTCGTTTATTCTATCTGCATACCCTTCGTTGCTCATTTTTGCATTTGGAATATACTATTATTTTAAGAATAAATATATCGAACAAGACAAAACAATAGTTTTAGTTTGTTTAGCTGGAATTGTGTTAGTGCTTGGGATGTACGTTTATTCACTTTTTGTGGCTTATTCTGATGGCAGGTTTCTCTATCCAGCGATAGCATTTTCTGTATTTCTTTTCGGAATAATAGCAAAAGAAAATGCTCCCGATAGATAAACTAACAGGAGCATTTTTGAAAATATAGATATAATCAATTATTTTTTATTCTATACCCATTCTTTGCTTTAAAATCTTCTGTGTGTAAGGTATTAACCCGCCAGCATCAACTATTGCTTGACGAGCTTTTGGAAGTGGAACAACAGCAAACTCTTTCCCTTGTGTTTTGTTAATTACTTTGTCGTCTGTGATTTCGAGATCGTCGTCGACTTCTGCTTCGATATCAGGACATATAACTGTTCGCAAGCCTAAATTTATACTATTTTGCAAGAATATACGAGCGAAATCCTTAGCAACGATCGTTAGGTTGTGGCCTTTCAAGCAAGATGCTGCTTGTTCGCGAGACGAACCACAACCGAAGTTTTTGCCAGCTACAATAACCCTTGTTTCGTTTGTTTTTTCACTATTGAGCAATTTGTTGAGTTCTTTTATATCGTCAAAAGCAAATTGTGGCGTTTCTGTTGGAAGAACAGTTGCCATATAACGTCCGGGATAAATAATATCGGTCGAAATATCATCATCAAATTTATAAATCACCTTAGCCATATTAAAACCCTCCTTTTTGCGGATTTGTTATCATTCCAGTAATTGCTGATGCTGCGGCAACAGCGGGCGAACACAGATAAACATCAGATTCGGGATTGCCCATACGCCCTTTGAAATTGCGGTTTGTTGTTGCGAGAGCTACTTCTTTGTCGCCTAAAGCTCCCTGGTGCACACCAAGACAGGGACCGCACCCGGGGTTCATCACTACCGCACCGGCTTTTACAAGGTCGTTGACATAACCGAGTTCGAGCGCTTTTTGATATATTCTATATGAGGCAGGGAAAACAAGCATACGCACACCGTGGGCAACTTTTTTGCCCCGAAGTATATTCGCAGCAGTTTCTAAATCATCTAATCGCCCATTTGTGCAGGAACCTATCACAATTTGATCTACTTTCAGTCCTTCGACCTCGCTAACAGGTTTAACGTTATCAACTGTGTGTGGGCAGGCAATTTGGGGAACAAGTTTCGAAGCATCAATTTCGACTACCTGACAGTATTTAGCGTCTTCGTCAGGTGCGATAAGTTCAATTTCACCTGTTATGTCGGCTTCTTCTCGCAGGAAGCGAACAGTTTCTTCGTCGGGCGGGACTATACCGGAAGTTGCCCCTGCTTCTACTGCCATATTACACAGGGTCAGTCGTCCCGAAGTGCTCATGTTGCGAATAGTCGATCCGTGAAATTCAAGCACTTTGAAATTAGCCCCTTCTGCAGAAATTTTCCCAATCAAATGCAAAATTATGTCCTTCGGTTGAACAAATTTGGGCAGTTCGCCTTCAACAACAACCTTGATAGTATCGGGAACTTCTACATTTAGCACATTACCTAAAGCCCAGACGGACGCCATTTCTGTTGCACCAATACCGAAGGCAAATGCCCCCAATGCACCGTGTGTGGTGGTGTGGCTATCGGTCCCAACTACAACATAACCGGGAAGAACGTAGCCGTTTTCGGGAAGGATTTGGTGGCAAATACCGCCTTCGTCTCCACGAATATCGTGAAATTTGGTAATTCCCTGTTCGGCAACAAAGGTACGGATTTTCTTCTGGTTGGTTGCTGTTTTCTTGCTTTCTGCGGGGACTCTGTGGTCGAAAATAATAGCAATCCGATTTGGGTTCCACACTTTTGCGGGGCGCCCCAGACCGGCGAAAATTTCCTGAAATTGGTTCATCACAAGTGCCGCATTCTCGTGCGACATTGCTGTATCGACGGCTGGTTCGAGCACTTCGCCAACTTCAACGTTTGGGCGAGAGGTTGCGCGAGCCAGTATTTTCTGAACAATTGTTTGACCCATTTTCTCCTCAATTTCTGTGTTAGAAATGAAATTTTAAACACATAATTTATAAACAATTTTCTAAAAAAAGAAGAAATTTTGATTTGAATTGGAAAATAATGTTGGAGTTAACAATTTCAAATAAAAAAGAGATGTTGTAAGAGCATCTACTGATACATTGAAATAACCGTATCAAATCAATAATGAACAAAGGAGCAGTAACTTATTCGTTGTCATTTATTGTTTTATAACACTCGAAATCTTTTTTGTCGCTTCAATATTGCCCATAGATTGATAAATATTACTTCTTATCCGATAAACGTAAGGATTAGTTTCTCCCTTATTAATTGCTGTGTTTATATCTTCAAGTGCTGAGTAAAGCATCTCTACATACTCCTTCTGGTCAATCATATTTTGATATCTCAAATAATTTGCATAGAAACCTTATTGAGATTTTCCAGTGCATTTTCAAAATCACTTATGTCATAATAGATATTTGCTTTTATATAATACGGTAAATCTTTGTCGGGTTGAGTTCTATTGCTTTGTTTGCATAATATAGAGCATCATCATAGTTTTCTAAGAAATAACTTGCAGTAGCAGCACCAGTAAAAGCTGCCTCATAATTTGGAGTAATTTCAATGATTAATTTAAAATTGTTTAGGGATTTCTCAAATTCTCCTAACATCTTATATGCATCGGCACGGTACAAATATAAATTTAAATCTAAGGGAAAATAATGAATAGCCTGGTTGCAGTATTTAACTGCATCTTCGTATTCCTTGTCAAGAAAACTTATAGATATTAACTTTTTGTAGTCTCTAATATCCATAGGATTTACTTCGATTGCTTTCTCGAGTAATTTCAAGGCATAAAAGAATTGTTTGTTGTCCCAAGCCTTTGTGCCTAATTTATAATAGTCGAGTTTTGTTTGGTTTGAAAATAAGGTTAAAAATGTTATCATAGCAAACAAAAAAATGAAAATCTTTTTCATTTTATTACCTCATAACTTACTATGTTTTTGAAATAATAATTGAAAATAATTAGCAGTATCGCGTAATTAATTTAATTATATCAAAGAATCTGATATTATAACAATTTGAAGTCTAAATTATACATAAAAACATACATAAAATGTTAAAAAAAAAGATAAATTGAAATGCACAAAATGTTTTTTTAGTCATCACATGCATTTAACATTATATGTTCATTTATATCGACGTGAATTATATCTATAATATTACGATGGGAAATTGTTAAATTATATATTTAATTATCATAAATTTTGAGGTAAAAATGGCTCCCACAATTCAAATATTTGGCACTAAAAAGTGTAAAGATACTGCCAAGGCAATTCGGTTTTTCAAAGAACGTGGCGTGAAAATTCAGTTCATAGACCTTGCTGAAAAAGGTCCAAGCAA